>OGWZ01000803.1_pt1 | contig 32756 bp, 30 predicted proteins | sample 1576141 | NCBI WGS metagenome assembly OGWZ01 (sample SAMEA3541512, study PRJEB24748) | human gut metagenome | biome: human gut; feature: human-associated habitat; material: faeces | place: China | collected 2012
AGCGTCCTAGTGTTCGCTTCTAATAAAGAAGGCCAAGATTCGGGACGCAGTTCAAAATAGACCTGTCCCTTTTTGGTAGGTAGAATAACCTATAAGACAAGTATGTTTCTGAGTTATTTCGTGTTGACCCATTTGAGCGGGATGGGGTATAACTCTACTCAACCGCTAGGGATTTTATTGAGAAAGGTGTTCTACCATGAGCAAAAACCTCTCCCAGCAGGTCGTTCTCGACCGCCGCGGCTTTGTCGCCGCCACCTTCGCAACCGTTGCCGGCCTTGGTCTTGCCGGCTGCTCCGACACCAGCGCCGAGGCCGACAAGGGTTCCGCCGCCGGCTCCTCCAAGAGCTCCGAAGATACCGAGGCTTCCACCATACTCGATGCCAAGGCATTCGACAAACTCGTCGACAACGGCCCCAAGGCCGATGACGACGCCATCGCCGCCAGCACCTGGGCCACGGCCGTCAAGGACGCCGGTGTCTTTAAGATCGGTGGCGTTCAGACCTCCACACTTTTCTCCCTCCTCAACGAGAAAGACGGTCAGACCCGCGGCTTCGACGCCGGTATCGCACAGCTCCTGTCCAACTACATTCTGGGCGAGAACAAGGTCGAGATCACCCAGGTAACCTCGGACACGCGTGAGTCCGTCCTGCAGAACGGCCAGGTCGACGCTGTCTTTGCCACCTACACCATCACTGACGAGCGCAAGAAGCTCGTCTCCTTCGCCGGTCCCTACTACTACACCCAGCAGGCTATCCTGGTGCTCGCCGACAACGACGACATCAAGAGCGTCGACGACCTGGCCGACAAGAACGTCGCCGTCCAGTCCGGCTCCAACGGCCCCGCCATCCTGGAGGAGTTCGCCCCCAAGGCCAGCCAACAGGAGTTCAAGACCGACGAGGAGGCCCGCCAGGCACTTCAGCAGGGCCGCGTTGACGCCTACGTCATCGACAACAACATGCAGCAGAGCGCCCTGGTCCGCGAGCCCGGCAAGTACAAGATTGCCGGCAAGCCCTTCGGCAGCAAGGAGCCCTACGGCATCGGCCTGCCGCTCGATTCCGACGGTGTCGCCTTTGTCAACGACTTCCTTAAGAAGATCGAGGATGACGGCACCTGGACCGAGCTGTGGCAGATCTGCATTGGCGACCGTACGGGCGACACCAATGTTCCCGAGCTGCCCGAGATCGGCGCCTAGGCAGCGAGCCTAGTAACGGCCGCTACGAAACCATACGGAAACGCACGATGTGCTTTATTGCGCTAAACTGTTTCCTCACTGAGTTGTCGGGGCTTCCGTACACACGGGAGCCCCTTTCCTTACCGGCGGGAGGTCCGCATGAGTCTCTCCGAGCTCTGGTCGCTCTATGGCCAGAACTATATCGACGCGCTGCTAGCAACCTGGGGCATGACGCTTGAGTCGTTTGCCATCGCCATGGTGCTGGCCGTCGCCGTCACCGTGATGCGCGTGTCGCCGCTCAAGCCGCTGCGCGTCTTTGGCGACCTGTATGTCCAGGTCTTCCGTAACATCCCCGGCATCGCGCTGCTCATTATCGTCGTCTACGCGCTGCCGCCGCTCAAGGTCGTCCTGCCCTACCGCACCTGCGTCATCGTCGCCACAGTGCTCTTGGGTTCTGCCTTTGGCTCCGAGAACTTTATGAGCGGCATCAACACCGTCGGTGTCGGCCAGGTGGAAGCCGCCCGCTCGCTGGGCATGAGCTTCAACCGCATCCTCGCCAAGATCGTGATTCCGCAGGCACTGCGCTCGAGCGTGCTGCCCATGACCAACCTCTTTATCGCCGTCATGCTCACCACCGCGCTCGGCAGTCAGGTGCCACTTAAACCGCAGGAGCTCACCGGCGTGGTGAGCTACATCAACACGCGCTCGCTCGGCGGCGTCGCCGCGTTCTTTATCTCGGCGCTCGGCTACCTGGGCACGGCCTTTGTGGTGAGCCACATTGGCAACTACATCGATAAGAAGGTGAGGATCCTCCGATGAGCAAGCACTCCACCTCCGCGCTCACCATGCGCGATGCGCTCTACGAGGCTCCCGGCCCCAAGATGCGCGCCAAGATTCGCGTCGGCACCGCCATCTCACTTGTTGCCGTGGCCGCGCTCATCGCTCTGGTACTGCAGCGCTTTTATGTGACCGGCCAGCTTTCGGTCCATTACTGGTACTTCTTTACGCACCTCACCACCTGGAAGTTCCTGCTTGCCGGTTTTGAGGGCACGGTAAAGGTCGCGCTCACCGCCGGCGCCATCGCGCTGGTACTGGGCTTAGCCCTCATGCTCGGCCGTACCAGCGACATCAAGCCGCTGCAGCTGGTCTGCCGCGTGCTCACCGATTTCTTCCGTGGCGTGCCGAGCCTGCTGTTCATCTACTTCTTCTTTTTGGTGCTGCCTCAGTACAAGATTTCACTGCCGTCGTTTTGGATGCTCACGCTTCCCGTCGCGCTCGCTGCAGCCGGCGTACTTGCCGAGATCTTCCGCGCCGGCGTCAACGCCGTGCCGCGTGGTCAGGTCGAGGCAGCCCAGGCGCTCGGTCTCTCCAAGGCCAAAATCACCTTTAAAATCGTATTGCCCCAGGCGATTCGGTTTATCATTCCGTCGTTGATTTCGCAGCTCGTGGTCGTCGTCAAAGACACCACCGTCGCCTACGTGGTGAGCTACCCCGACCTCATGCAAAATGCCCGCGTGCTCATCACCAACTACGACGCGCTCGTATCAGTCTATCTGGTGATCGCGGTCATCTACATCCTCATCAACGTCGCGATCAACAAGGCCGCTGTCTACGTTTCGCACAAGACCGGCGCGACCATCATCCGCTAACGCTTTACCATTTCGAGTCATAAGGAGCCGAGCACCATGGCACAGAGCACCTCATCCACCGGCAATCAGCCGTTGATCGAGCTCAGGCACGTCGATAAGCACTACGGCGATCTGCACGTCCTCAACGACATCAATCTCTCGGTCGACCGCGGCGAAGTCGTCGTTGTGATTGGCCCCTCGGGCTCGGGCAAGTCGACCATGTGCCGCACCATCAACCGCTTGGAGACCGTCGACTCGGGCGAGATTCTCATCGAGGGCGAGCCCCTGCCGCAGGAAGGCAAGGATCTTGCCCGCATGCGCGCCGAGCTGGGCATGGTGTTTCAGCAGTTCAACCTATTCGCACATATGACGGTGCTGCAGAACGTCATGCTGGGACCGGTCGACGTGCTGGGCGTCTCCAAGGACGAGGCCCGCGAGCGCGCCATGGACCTGCTGAGCCGCGTAGGCGTTGCCGAGCAGGCCGATAAGGTGCCCGCACAGCTCTCGGGCGGCCAGCAGCAGCGCGTGGCCATCGCCCGTTCTCTTGCCATGCAGCCCAAGGCCATGCTCTTCGATGAGCCCACGAGTGCCCTTGACCCCGAGATGATTAACGAGGTGCTCGAGGTCATGGTGCGCTTGGCGCAGCAGGGCATGACGATGATCGTCATTACGCACGAGATGAACTTTGCCCGCCGCGTGGCCGACCGTGTCGTGTTTATGGCCGATGGCCAGATCGTGGAAACCGGCACGCCCGACGGGTTCTTCGACCACCCCCAGACCAAGCGCGCCCAGGACTTCCTCAACTCCATTAAGGGCCACTAGCCAGCCACCCCGTGGGACAAATCCATTGAAAGTGTTGTCCTACGTCTCTCATGCGCCCTGTCACCTTTAGATTCGAAAGCAACACCTATGATCGGAACTCGCACTTCATCGTCATACACCCCGCACGTCGACGTCGATCCCGCCGACCGCCCGCTCATCCTCGTCGCGCCGCGTTGGGAAGAGGCAAAGCCGTTTTTAAGCGAGACGCTCTCCCCCAACGAGGAAATCGCAAGTGTCTTTGTCGATGCCATCCTTGCCGCCGGCGGCCTGCCGCTGCAGATGTCCATCACCGAGGACATTGAGGTCATCCGTCATTACGTCGATATCGCCGACGGCATCGCCATTCCCGGCGGCCCCGATGTCAATCCCAAACGTTGGGGCGATGATCGACCCTACGACCCCACCCTCTGCTGTGAGATCCGCGATAGCTTTGAGTTTAAGCTGGTCGGCGAGGTGCTCCGCGCCAAAAAGCCGCTCTTTACCACCTGCCGCGGCACGCAGTTGCTCAATGTCGCCACTGGCGGCACTCTGTGCATGGACGTGCCGAGCCTGGGCGCTCGCGAGGGCCGCACACAGTGGCGCCATACCCACGTGCTCAACGATCCCGTGCACCCTGTCGAGGTCATGCCGGGCTCGCTGCTGGAGCGCGCGCTTGGCGGACACAGGCTGATCCAGACCAACTCGGCACATCACTGCTGCGTCGATCGTCTGGGTAAAAGCACGCGCTTGGTCGCCAAGGCAACCGACGGTATTCCCGAGTGCATCGAGGTCGAAGGCCAACCATTCTGTCTAGGCGTGCAATGGCATCCCGAGTACACGTGGAAGACGCTCGAAACCGACTTTAACCTGTGGAAGTCGTTTGTCGAGGCGGCGGCAAAGGTAAAGCAGGCCCGCTAGCTCGCGAACCACTCAGGTTAAAGCCTCCTAAGCCGGGGGGCGGACACCAGCTACGGTGCCCGCCCCCCCTGTATTTGATATGCTCGGTATGATTATCCCTCACAAACAATCAGAGAAATCTCGACCGCAATCGGTCGACAGTAAAGCAAATGATAAAAACGCTTGCTACGTTTATGAGGCAGTCAATTAAAATCGAGATGCATTGACCATTCCCCAACGGGGTCACGCCGCAAATCCACATGAGCATCGAGGCTGGAAGCGGAAGCATGGAATTGGCCCCGATCTGTATGTAGATCGCTACGACGTTGACAAGCAACAGCATGCCAATCGGACCGAAGCCGGACCCAAAATAGGAAACAACGATTACGCAAGAAACCACGTATGCAAGGCAGGCAGCGGCAGCAAGAACAAGTCGATAGCAAAATACATGCAGGTTGAAATACTGCTGAGCATCCGAAACGATTGCGCAGTTAAGACAGTACAAAACGACACTCGACAGGACAAACGCGCCCAAAAGGGCAAAAGAAGATAGCACCACTCGCGCAACGATAGCACACACACGCTTCCCTCCCCGAGCCTCCGACAACCCCCACGGTTCCTCGACAAAGCCCGAACTGACAAAGCGCGGCACAATGCAAGCCGCGATGAACGGAAAGAACAATGCATGGGCCAACGGGGCTACGTTGAACAGCAGACCGCGAAAAACCTCTGCATTGCCAAATAGAAGGACATCCTCCGCCGATAGCCGAAGCGTCGGGTCTGGGAAAAAACCCAAGAAACTGTTCTCACGGAGGCTACAGAACCACATCGGGAAAGAATTAAGCTGCAATATCACCATGTACGCATAAATTACCAGGATTAAGGCGTACGCCCATTTGCTCACATGCTTCAATTCTGACTGGAGAAGTCTTTTAATCTGACGAGCCATTGAGCACACCCCCAGCGCGAAAGCTCAAGAGAGCGTAAATCAATACCGATAGACAGCTGGCTGCCACGCCATATCCCAGAAGCGTCAGCTGCCCCATATCGCTATACCCAAGGGCACATCCGACTCCAAGGTACGGCCCCGGAAGAAAGAAAATCCATCGCAAGGACGGTATGGGCGTCTGAAGGTAAGTTCCGTAGAGCGTCAAGCTCATGACAAATCCGATTATTACCACAGCCCCGCTCAATACAGCGCTGCCCGTTATCCGATAGATGGTCACCGTCTCCAGCGCAACCGATATCACCAATACGGCGTTGACTATCATTGCAGGCAAAAATACAGTTAGTATGTTGTGCGAGTAGTTATGCCCTCCACGTATTATGGCTATTGCAAAAAGAAGAAGGCAAAGCGCGCTATACGCTGCGCCAATTATTAAAGCAGACGAAAATGCATGGGCTAGAGCCCCATAAAAGCGGTTGAGACCTCTTGCCGAAGAAATTCGGTGCCCCTCTTTATAGCCATGCTCCTGTAAAAGCACCAAACAAACGATGAGTGGAACGAACAGGGATGTACCGGCAAAAGCGCTGCGCGCAAGGGACTCATCAGGCGCAGAAGGATCGATTGCATTCCAGAGGAAACCAATATCCTCCCCACAAACGCCATAGCCAAAGGTGAGCAACGTTGTTCCGTTTTTTAGAAAGATGCCGAAGAGAAGGCCGAACGCCAGCATAAGCGCAAGACCAAACTTCGCCGGAAATATCCTGTGCAAACGCATCATATCTGCCTTTATGGGATGGATCGCCCGCTTCATAGCGAGACCGCCTTCATCAAGCGCCTGTAATACTCTTTTAGGGACGACGCCTCATCCCTTATGACATCCATCGATTCCTTTTTTAGCAGTTCACCGTCATGAAGAAACAGGCAGCTTGTTGCAACCGATGCCAGCTCATCCAAGTCGTGGCTAGAGATAAGCATGGTTTTGCCCTGCTCCCGATTCAATCGGCCGATAAGGGTCCATATGCTCTCAATGCCCAGCGGGTCCAACCCGTTTGCTGGCTCATCAAAAATAAGCAGATCAGTGTCACCCAACAAAGCTGTAGCTATATCCAGCCGCCGTTTCATTCCCAGAGAAAAACTGCCTACGCTCTTTTTCTCATCGATGTCCAGCCCGACTAGGCCCAAGACGCGAGGAACCTCACGTTTCTCATCGAGCCCCCATTCCGCACATCGGATCCGAAGATTCTCAGCCGCACTGAGAGATTGGTATGCTCCGCAGGAATCTGGCACATAGCCGACACGCGTCCGCATCAAGCTCAGCTCTTTTTTCGACTTGCCTCCAAAGAGCTCCACGCTCCCCGACGATGGCTCACAGAGGCCCAGCACTTTTTTAATAAGCGTGCTTTTGCCCGCCCCGTTTGCACCAACAAGGGCGCAAAGCTCAGACTGATCCACCTCGAAGGAAACGTCATGCAAAACGCGCCGTTTCCCGTAGCGCTTTGACACCCTTGATAGCCTTATCGTCGATGCGTTCATTGGCCTCCCGTTCCGCTTGATAGCAAAACCGCTCATATCGTTCCTTCTTTACTTTATCGTTTTCCATAGTTGTTATTGTTTTTCGATAACTCATATTTGTCAAGATAATCTAAAAGAAAGAACCCGTGTTAGACACGGGTCCCTTCACGCTGATATTTCGTTTTAGTTGTTCGCCTTAAGCTACTCGTCGCTCAAATCGACAGCAAAGACTGATGTCGGAAGCGACGCCTCATTGCCTCCGCCGTCCCGCATCTGCCTCACAACGTTTTTTGCACGCTCAACAATAAGCTCCTCAAGCTCTTTCTCACTCACGCGCTGAATAATATCTCCCGGTTGACAATCAAGCTCATCACAGATATCGAGGAGCGTCTTTAGGCGAATAGCTTTTATCTTTCCGTTTCTAAGCTTTGAAATATTAGCCGGAGTATGCCCCGTCGCCCGAATCAGATCAGCACTGGTCTTTCCGGTCTTAAGCAGCTGCGTCTCAAGCTCGATGATGAGATAGCTCATGTTTCCTCCTACACAAGCTCGTCAGACTGCTCTTGGAGCAGCGAGGCATAACTCCAGATCGCCGAGATAAATAAACAGACAACTGCGCCGATAAACGACCCCGCATCAAAGGTAGCGCCTTGGCAAATCTCAATAACGAAGGAATGAGGCACGATGTAAAGCTCCAGTCCGCCAATGGTGAGATTGACCGATCCATAGGCACCAACAAGCGAAACCGCGGCGTTAACAGCAAAGGCAAGCGCGAGAACACGGATAAGCCGCACATGCGTCTTGGTAAAGGGCGAGACGCCTCGCGAGATGTTACGGCTGATCCCGCACAGAACGACAAGCGAAATACCCATAACAAGCGCCATGCACAGTCCGCTTGGGATAACGATGCACCCGCCATCGAGAAGCGTCACGACACCGAAAGAATCGACAGAAGCAACGTTTGTAACCGCATACCAGATCACGTAAACAACCAACGCGGCAAAAGCGACGAGCATCCCTGCAAAAACGGCTGCCATGCAAAAACCGAGCTTCCTGATATTTTCGCCCGCCTTGGCCATACGCTGAACGCTGTTGGACATACACTCACCCTCATCGACTCTATCGTTATTCGAACAGTTTATCGAACAACGATATGGATTGCATGCGGAAAGCCCCGCCAGTGCGCATAGGCCATTCACTAATCAGAAGAGGTGAGCGTGGATTTTTGGACACGTATCGAACGAGCGTGGATAATCTCCCACTTTGAGGCCGCCACCGGGCCTAAAACGGGAGATTATCCACTCTCATAGTCATCAAGGCTCACAGCCTCTTACTCGGCCGCCTCGCGCAGAGCCGACATCGTTGCCGCATATTGCTGCTGCAGCGCATGCATTCCCTCGCGAGCGCCGTCAACGGCATCGGCGCCGCGCAGCGCTTCGGTCACCACGACCGCCGGCTCGTACAGATTATCGAATCCCAAGTTCTGGCTCACGCCCTTGAGCGTGTGCGCTGCCATAAACGCACTCTCGGCGTCTCCTGCCGCCATGGCAGCCTCCAGTTTGTCCATGCTCTCGTCATCCAAAAACTTGAGGGCAAAGCGGGCAAGCATTTCCTCATCCATCAGCCGAGCGCACGCGTCATCATAATTAGCGCCGATCTTCTCATACGCCTCACGCATGGAAATCATGAATCAAAAACTCCTTTGTTCAAACTAAATCGTGGGGAACGCAACGACGTCGGCGGGGCGTGCCAAGGTTTCGGCAATGCGGTCTTGCACCTCGAGCAGGCAGTCGAGCAGCAGCGGGTTAAAGGTGCCGCACTGACCGTCCAGGATCATCTTGATCGCTTCCTCGTGCGGGATGGCATCCTTGTACACGCGCACGCTCGTCAGCGCATCGTACACGTCGGCCACCGAAACCACCTGTGCGGCGATGGGGATATCGTCGCCCTTAAGACCGTCGGGATAACCCCTGCCGTCCCAGCGCTCGTGGTGCCAACGCGCAATCTGGTACGCATATTCCAAAAGCGCATTGCCGGCGTGATGGCTGCCCAGCTCGAGCAGCATGTTGGCGCCAATCGTGGTATGCGTCTTCATAATCTCGAATTCCTCGGGCGTGAGGCGCCCGGGCTTGTTGAGGATCGCATCGTCAATCGACATCTTGCCGATATCGTGCAGCGCCGAAGCCAGGGCGATCGTGGAGCGTTCCTCATTGTCGAGGGAGATCGTGCCGCTACGCTGGACCAGATAGCCAAGCAGCAGCTCGATCAGCTTTTCGATGTTCGTAACGTGCCTACCGCTCTCGCCGTTGCGAAGCTCCATGACGCCGGCCATGATGTCGATGAGCATGCGACTGTTCTTGACGCGCTCGTTGTACTGTTGGGACAGCAGGTTCGTCAGGCGGCGCTGTTTGGCGTACAGGCGGATGGTGTTGCTTACGCGGCGGCGCACGACACGGGAGTCAAACGGGCGGTTGATATAGTCTGAGGCGCCCAGCTCGTACGCGCGCAGAACCGCATCATCGGAATCTTCGCTCGAAATCATGATGACAGGCAGATTATCGATACCCGATCGGCGCGACAGATCGGCCAGCACCTCAAAGCCGCTTATGCCCGGCATCACAATGTCCAGCAGCACGAGCGACAACTCATCGCCATAGCGGTCGACCATGTCGAGCGCCGCACGACCGTTATCGGCCTCGAGGATGCAATGCTCGTCCTTGAGCATCTCGCTGAGAATGGCTCGGTTCATCTCGGAGTCATCGGCGATAAGCACCAAAGGCTTTTCGCTTTGGAAGGCCTCGATGGAATCGGCATCGGTCACGACCGTACCGGCTTTTGCCTTAGCGCGGCTCAGTAACTGAGCAGCGCGGCCAACGCCCTCATCGACCGTCTCGCCATGAATGCGAACGCCACCAACACATGCCGTCAAGCTCACGTACTCATGGCCCGGAATAATCGTGGAATGAACGGCATCGGACACCTGATGCAGGCGACGGGTGAAGTCATCGGAGGGAATATTGGGCATGACAACCACAAACTTGTCGCAGCCATAGCGCACAAGCTCGTCAGTCGAACGGATTCCGCTGCGTATGGCTGTCGCCACAGCACCGAGCGCAAGGTCGCCGGCATGACGGCCACACGTATCGTTGAAGGCCCTAAAATCATCAACGTCGATCATCGCAACGCCGGCATTCATGCGGGCGCTGCGAAGCTTTTCCTCGTAATATCGGCGATTGCGCACGCTCGTCAGCACGTCGGTGTAGACAAGGTCCTCTTCCGCGGCCTCTTGCTCATCAATCGGACGCACCATCAGCAAGACGTGAGGCTCGCCCTCGACCTTCAGAGGGCGTAGACGGGCGCGGTACTCAGTGCCATCATTGAGCAGTTGCTCCGACACCTCATCGGAGTCTGCCAAAGCCTCAAGACTCGACTGACGCAGACAAGGGCAGCGATCGCCGGCGAGCAAGCAGTTAGGCTCACTCTTAATCTGATCGGCCGACAGTAAACGCACCACGGGGTAGGTCTTCGCGACGCGGGCGACCTCGACGGCAGCCTCCTCGTCGGTTAGATTGACCTCGTGATTATTGAGCATATGGGGCCCTTTCGATAGTTTCGCATGGAGCGGTGGGTTCCAAATGTTACAAGGGTAACACCTTGTCGATGCAGGTAAGTACGTGAATGCTGCCACATTCTTATGAGTTGGCAGACGGCGCGATTGAAGCCGCAGACGCGAGGTTTTGAGCACGTTTGTTAATACGGCCGAAACGTTTGCGGATGAAGCCTGCTTTGGCTATTGCGGATGCTAGAGCCCCAGGATGCCACGGACAGCCCGGGCAGCCGCTGCCGGGCGATCGCGCAGACCGTTATGCGCGCCCGGGATCGTCACGAGAAGACAATCGAGATATTCGGCAGCCGCTCGCGTACCAGCCTCACGGGGCGTGCCAATCGAGAGCTCGCCCAGGAGCACGGCGGCCACCGTTTTTGACGCGCGAACGCTATCCCAATCGGGAACGCAGGTCATAGTAATCCCGTATTCGTTTGCCATGAAACTGCGGCCGTTGCGCAGGGCATGCTTGGCTTCTGCTTCGGTCGTTCCAGGAGCCTCGGGGTCCAAGTCGCCGAGGGCTCCCAAGAAAAGCCGGAGCGCCCTTGAAACCTTTCCAGCCGCAATCATATCGAGCAAAACCGGAGCTGCGCCCATGCCGACGCCTTCGGCCGACACAGCCGGCTCATGCAGAATCGCACGGGCGACGAGATGGGGTTCAGTGCGAAGAAGCTCCAGCGCTACCAACGTACCGGCGCTGTGCGCAAGCACATTTGTCGGAGCGCCAACGTGTTCGATCACGGCCTGCAGGTCGGCGGCCTGAGCGGCAAGATCATAGCTGCCGTCTGCCGCTTCGCTGCTGCCACCACAGCCGCGGCGGTCGTAGGCAATTACGCGGTAGTTGCGGCTGAGCTCACAAGCGATGCCGTCGAAAAATGTGCCGTCAACACAAGCGCCGTGCACGCACACCAAGGCAGGAGTATCAGGCGACACATCCGGGCCGGCATATTCGCGACAGGCAATCGTGGTGCCCGCATTCTCGACCGTAAAATCCATGTTGTGCCCCCATCATCAATGCCCATCCAATTGCACGTCAGTACGGCTGAATGGTCCCGCATTGCCTTACGACTTGTTAACAGATTAACTGTACCCGACCCGAGGCTTTTCATGGCACGGCATCATGAGCGACGTGAAAAAACGAAACTTGTAAAGCAAGAGCCCGCACCTCGCTTTGGAGCCGATGCTATGCTTAGGCGCAATAGTCTTGAGGAGCATATGCCTATGTCTACATTTTTGAATGCCAGCCCCATCTTTGGACCCGTTCGCAGCCGTCGCCTTGGTCTCTCGCTCGGCGTCAACATGATGCCGGCCAGCGGCAAAATCTGCACGTTCGACTGCATTTACTGCGAAAACGGCCTCAACGCCGAGCGCCCCTGCCACGAGCCGTATAACACGGCTGCCGTGGTGCTCGATGCACTCGAGGCAAAGCTGCGCGAGATGGCAGCCGAGGGCGAGCTCCCCGATGTGATCACCTTCGCAGGCAACGGCGAGCCCACCGCCGCACCGGAGTTTCCGCAGGCCATTGCCGGCGCCGTCGCGCTGCGCGACGAGCTTGCCCCAAACTCCAAGATCGCCGTGCTCTCCAACGGCACGCGCGCCGAGCGCCCCGAGGTGCACGACGCGCTCATGATGGTCGACGACAACATTCTTAAGCTCGATACCGTCGACCCGGCGTTTATCCAGCTGCTCGACCAGCCTGTTGGCCCCTATGACGTCGAGCACCAGATCGAGACGTTCGCAAGCTTTGACGGTCACGTTATTATCCAGACGATCTTTTTGACCGGCGAGTATCAGGGCAAGCCCATCGACAACACCGGCGAGGAGTACGTTGCCCCCTGGCTCGCGGCGCTTGAGCGCATTCGCCCGCAGGAGGCGACCATCTACACGGTGGCGCGCGAAACACCGATCGCCGGCCTTGCCAAAGCAGTGCCCGAGGTACTCGACGCCATTGCCGCGCGCGTGCGCGCCCTCGGTATTCCCTGCCAGGTGAGCTACTAGCAAAACCACGCAGCAGCTAGTGCCCGCCATCCCGCCCCATCAGTTGCGGTGATATAGTTCCTATTTGTGCTGTTAAACCGCTTAAATCGGAACTATATCACCGCAACTTTTATGGCCGCGTGGGTGGGCTATACTAGCTGCGAATGAAAGGAAGTTAGCCATGTATGACAAAGGACCCGTGCCCGGCCGCAACGACGCTTGCTGGTGCGGCAGCGGCAAGAAATACAAGAAATGCCATAGCGCCTTTGATGAGCGCCTCGAGCGCTTGTGGGAAGAAGGCTGGGAGGTTCTGCCTCGCACGCTCTACAAGACTCCCGCCGATATCGAGGGCATCAAGCGCTCGGCAGCCATCAACGTGGGCGTGCTCGATTATGTGGGCGAGCATATCGCCGCAGGCATGACCACCAACCAGATCGACCAGATGATCTACGACTACACCGTCGAGCACGGTGGCACGCCGGCCGACCTCAACTACGAGGGCTATCCCAAGAGCGTGTGCACCTCGATCAACGACGTCGTCTGCCACGGTATCCCCTGCGATGCGGATGTGCTGCACAAGGGCGACATCATCAACGTAGACTGCTCCACGATCTTGGACGGTTACTTTAGTGATTCGAGCCGCATGTTCTGCATCGGCGAGGTCTCGGCCGAGCGTCAGCGCCTGGTCGACGTCACCCGCGCCAGCGTGGAGGCGGGTCTGGCGGCCGTCAAGCCATGGCTGCCGTTGTCCGTTATGGCCGAGGCAGTGCAAAAGACCGTCGAGGACGCCGGCTTTAGCGTGGTGCGCGAGTACGGCGGACACGGCATCGGTAAGGAGTTCCACGAGGACCCGTTTGTGGGCTTTACCACCGAGGCGCCCGATGTGGATACCATCATGGCCCCGGGCATGGTCTTTACCATCGAGCCTATGGTCAATGCCGGAGCGCCCGACATCAAGATTAGCAAGGGCGACGGCTGGTGCGTGCGCACCAAGGACGGCAGCGATTCGGCCCAGTGCGAGGTACAGCTCGTGGTGACCGAGGACGGCTACGAACTGCTCAGCTGGTAGCCGCGGATGCGTCGGATGCTGACGGGCACGCTCGTCTTGCATCCGGCGTTTTTGTTTGAACGTTTGCCTGATAAAACCTGCCAAAATAAACCTGTCCCTTTTTTGGCAGGTTGAGCGGAGAGGACTGCCTGTGAACATCCTGGTTTTGCTGCCCGTCAACGACCGTCATCGCGCAATTCTTGAGTCGAGCGCTCCGGGCGAGGACTTTATCTACACGAGCGCCGACGCCGCCACGCGCAAGCAGGTCGCCGATGCCGACGTGATCCTGGGCAACATCGACCCTGACATGCTCACGGCATGCGAGCATCTCCAGCTGTTGCAATTGCAGTCCGCCGGCTATGACGACTACCTTGCCGCCGGCACCGTGCCAGCCGACGCCAAACTGTCTTGCTCGGTGGGCGCCTACGGCCAGGCCGTGAGCGAGCACATGTTTGCCATGGTCCTTTCCATGATGAAGCGCCTGCCCGGCTATCACGACTTGCAGCGCGAGCATCGCTGGGAGGATTTGGGGCCGGTTACCTCGCTCAAAAATGCCAACGTGCTGGTGCTGGGCGCGGGCGATATCGGCGGCCACTTTGCCACGCTCTGCCGCAGCATGGGCGCACACGTCCGCGGCATCAAGCGCCATCCGCTCGTCTACCCCATTGTGTTTGAGGACATGGACGGCATGGATGCCCTGCCCGAGCGCCTGGCCGAGGCAGACGTCGTCGCATCCTTTATGCCCAGCACACCCGAGACCCGCGGCCTGGCGAACGCCGAGTTCTTCGCCGCGATGAAGCCGGGCGCCTTCTTTGCCAACGGCGGCCGCGGCGATCTTGTGGTTGCCGACGACCTAGTTGCCGCCCTGGAATCAGGACATCTCGCCGGCGCCGCGGTCGACGTCACCGACCCCGAGCCGCTGCCCGAGACAAGCCCGTTGTGGGATGCGCCCAACATGCTCATCACGCCGCACGTCTCGGGCTGGTTCCACCTGGCAGCCACGCTCAACAACGTCGTCGACATCGCCGCGGAGAACCTGCGTCATCTGCAGGCCGGCGAAACTTTACGTTGTTGGATCGAGCACTAGATTGTTCCGGCGTTTTACCAAACGCCGGAACCCCTCGACGCTGCGAGCCAGCCGTTTGGCCAATCTGCCGTTCAATCGTCGGGCATGGCCAAAAGGCCTATACCCTCCTCTTTCACGTCACCTTGCTCACTCTGGCGGGCTCTCGCTGACGTTTGCTCAACCTGCAGGGTCTTCAAATTGCTAGAGCGTTGCTAAATAATTTTTTGCGTCTTCTACACTCATTGCTGCGACGGGTGCGTGTGAACAGAGTTTGACATCGTTGGTGACCAGTAGATCTGCTTGAGCGCGTATCGCTGCCGCAATGATTAAATCGTCTTCGTAATCGCTATGGAGCTCACGCTGCCTGCTCGACATCCAGATGTCGCTCAGGTCACAGGGCACTGGCGTGGCAAGCTGCGACAGCACGCTAAGACAATCCCATGCAAGCGATGTCGCTGCCGCAGCGGCATCTTGGGAAAGCGAACCATGCTCGCGCCGATACCATGCCTTATGTTCGCTTGAAATCAAATAAAACAGGTCTTTGGACGATGTCGCCGCATACAGCAAATCAACCTGCGCCGTGCATGCATCGCGTAAAAACTCAATCGCCACCGAACGACCACGTCGTGAGGGAATGAAGTAATCGAGCCACACGTTGGTGTCAACCAAGATGCGCTTTGGAGTCTCACTCATAGAGCCAGCTCATCTCCTCGCCATAGCGATCCGCATAGGCATTCCGTTTGAGCTCTTCGTCGTCCGATGGCTGAGCCTTGACCATATCGATTCCCGATTCACAGCAAGCGGCAGCGAACAGCTTCGACCCCTGATCCATAAGCTCGAGCTTACGTTTGACAGCCTTTTCGCGCTCGCGCTGTTCCGCCCGGGCACGACTGGGCAGCAGGATATCCTCGAGCGCACCGGGGCGATCGGCCAGCGACGCTGCAAGCTGCCAGAGCGCTCGCACCGCTTGGCTCGGCGTCATACCGGCCTTGGAGAGAGCGGCGTCCCCACTCCTTTTAAGATCGGCATCGAGACGTACGTTGATCTGAGCGGCTGTTGTGGTCATGACCCCTCCTTAATACTTCAAAACTATCATAAAACTCTATGGTAGATACGTAAAGCATGTATAGCATTTACAAGCATCAGCCGTACTCTGTACACAAAAAGCCGCCGAGGCACACTGCACCTCGGCGGCTACGCATCACCAATCCAGTTCGGTTTCACCTTTTGCATTCGCCCAGATAAAACCTGCCGAAATTAACATCCCTTTTTGGCAGGTTTTAGAGCTCCACGCTTTCGGCTCCGTTGATGGTCAGGTCACGCTCGTAGAAGGCGGTAAGGGCGCGGATGGCGTACATCACGTCGCGCACGCCGCCGGTCTCGTAGCTCGAGTGCATGGCCAGCTGCGGCAGGCCCACGTCCACGGCATGCATGCTCGCCTGCATATTGGACAGATTGCCGAGCGTGGAGCCGCCGGCCATATCGCTCTTGTTGGCGAAGGCCTGCGTGGGCACGTCGGCGTCATCGCAGATAGCCTGGAACACCGCGCGGCTAAAAGCATCGGTGCAGTAGTGCTGGTTGGCGGCTTCCTTGATGACGATGCCGCCGTTAAGCACAACCCGGTTGCGGGCATCGCACTTCTCGGCGTGGTTGGGGTGCACGGCATGCGCGTTGTCGCAGCTCACGAGCATCGAAGCGGCAAGTGCGCGGTGGTACGACTCGCCATCGAAGCCCAGCGACCCGTTGATGCGGCGCAGCGCGTCGGCCAAGAACGTCGACATGGCGCCCTGCTTGGTCTCGGAGCCAACCTCCTCGTTATCGAAGCAGCAGAAGACCGAAACGTCGTGCGCATTCTCGGCACCCAAAAATGCCTGCAGCGAGGTGTAGGCGCAGGCCAGGTCGTCGAGCTTGGGCGTCGAGATAAACTCGTCGGCCCAGCCCCAAATGCGCGCATCCTGACGATTGACCAGGAACAGATCGCGGCCCAGAATCTGCTCGGGCTCAACGTCCAGCTCTTCGGCGATCAGGGCATCGAAGTCACCCTGCTTAAGCTCGCCGGCGCTGATGAGCGGGCACAGGTTGACGGCTCGGTTGGGAGCAAAGCCCTCGTTAACGCCGCGGTTCATGTGGATGGCAAGGCTCGGGATGATGGCGACTTCGCGCTCGGTGGCAAGCAGGCGGCTCTCAATGCGGTCACCCTCGCGCACCAGCACGCGGCCCGCGAGCGCCAGCGGGCGATCGAACCAGGTGTAGTCGATCATGCCGCCGTAAGCCTCGGTGTTCAGGCGCAACGTCTCGCCTGCGCCATCGAGCTCGGGCACGGCCTTGACCTTAAACGTCGGCGAATCGCTGTGCGACGCCGTGAGCTGAAAATGATAGTCACCGGCAACGCCGTCCTCGCCCCACGTCGCAGCCAAGTCCTCGCCCACCTTAAAGGCGATAACGCTCGAAGTATTGCGCTGCGTGTAGTAACGACCGCCCGGTTCGATATCCCATGCCGCGTTCTCGGGCAGATAGGTAAAGCCTGCCTCGTCGAGCTCGGCCATAATGGTCGCCGCCGTATGGAACATGCTGGGGCATGCCTCGATAAAGTCGATAAGGTCGTTGGCGGCCTCGATATCGTCGGCCGTCACGTGCGTGCGCTCGGGCGTTTCCTGATCCGTCATGCTCTCCCCTTTCGCTGGGTTGATGGTCCCTTCCAGCATACCCCGCCGCGCCAGCGCCGCACTCTTCATTCCGTGCTTAATTCCGCGCCGCTCACCAAGTTGAGTCATCATGCCCGCACTCCTTTTGCGACAATTACGCTAACAGGACGAGAGGAGTCGTCATGAAGCCACGTAACATTGCCATCGCCTACGGTGTCGCGGGAGCCGCCGTCGGCCTTGCCGCTGTCACCGGTATCGTTTATCACAAGCAAATCAAGTCCGCCGCGTCGCTCAAACGCTTGACCGACTATGCGGATGGCTATGACCTGTACGCAATCGACATCGCCTACGACTACGATCTTGATCGCATCATCGCTGCTGGCGTGCGCGACGACCAGGCCTACATCGATGCCGTGGTGGCGCAGGTGCTGCCCGGTGTGCCGACACATGTCCAGGCACCCCAGTTTGCCTGCAGCGCTTTTGTCGCCGTAGATGCCGAAGGCCGCGTGCGCACCGGTCGCAATTACGACTTTAAGGACGACACCTCGGCGCTGCTGGTGCGCAATCACCCGCGTGACGGCTATGCCTCCATCGGCTTTGCGGCCCTCAATAACCTGGGCGATAACACTCCGCTTGACTCCGTCGCCGGACGCGTCGCCGCACTCATGGGCCCGTTTGCCCAGCTCGACGGTGTTAACGAATGCGGCGTGTCCGTTGCCGTACTCACCCTGGATTCCAAGCCCTGTGACCAGGACACGCAACGCCCCGTCATCAATACCTCGCTCGCCATCCGTCTGGTGCTCGACCGTGCCGCCACCACGCAAGAAGCTGTCGACCTGCTTTCCGCCTACGACATGCACGCCATGGCAGGACGCGATTACCACTTCTTTATCAACGACGCCGCCGGTGACGCGCGCGTAGTAGAGTGGGACCCGCGCGATCCGGACCGCGCTTTCAAAGCGACTCCTGTACGCCAGGTTACGAACTTCTACGCCTGCTATGGCGACGAAGTGCTCCCCAACCAAAAGAACGGCGAGCTGGGCCATGGCAAGGAACGCGCCATCGCCATCGCCGATGTCCTCGACGCCCATGTCGGTGCCCAAGACGAAACGATTGCCTGGGAAGCCCTGCGAGCCGCAGCGCAAGAGCCCAATCCGGAAGACATCACCAGCAATACGCAATGGTCGGTCGTCTTCGACAATACCGAGCCCGCTGCCGCCATCACGCTGCGCCGCCACTGGGGCAACGTCGATGCCTTCGCACTGTAAGGAGCCAGGCCCGTCGACCTTACGTTCCCTGACGTTGCTTACATTTCCATACGCTTGAGCTAACACGTTTTACCCCCGTATCAACAGTGTGCGGGGGTAAACTTATGCGCATGTTATAACTTGCCCGGAAGGATTCATAATGCTCAGGATCGGTCTTCTTACCAGTGGCGGCGACTGCCAGGCGCTCAACGCCACCATGCGCGGCATTGTCAAAACGCTTATGACCAATAGCGAAGAGCCTATCGAGATCTATGGTTTTGAGGACGGCTACCAGGGCCTTATCTACAGCAGGTTCCGCGTCATGACGCCCGCCGATTTTAGCGGCATCCTCACCCGCGGCGGCACCATCCTGGGCACGAGCCGCACGCCGTTCAAGCGCCTGGACATTCCCGAGGCCGACGGCGTCGAGAAGGTGCCCGCAATGGTCCACACCTATCATAAGCTGCAGCTCGACTGCCTGTTTATGCTGGGCGGCAACGGCTCCACCAAGACCGCCAACCGCCTGCGCGAAGAGGGCCTCAACGTTATCGCCCTGCCCAAGACCATCGATAACGACACCTGGGGCACCGAGTTGACGTTTGGCTTTACGAGCGCCATCGACGTCGCCACCAAGTGCATCGACGACATCCACACTACCGCCTCGAGCCACGGCCGCGTGTTTGTCATCGAGATTATGGGCCACAAGGTCGGCTGGATTCCGCTGTATGCCGGCGTCGCGGGCGGCGCGGACGTCATCCTGATTCCCGAGATCCCCTACGACATGGACAACGTCATCAAGACCATCGAGCATCGCATGGAGACCGGCAGCCGCTTTACCATCGTGGCCGTCGCCGAGGGCGCTATCTCCAAGGAGGACGCGGCACTGTCCAAGAAGGAGTACAAGAAGAAGCTCGCCGAGCGAACGAGCCCGTCGATTGTCTACGACATCGCCAAGGAGATCGAGGCCAAGACCGGTCGCGAGACCCGCGTCGCCATCCCCGGCCACACACAGCGCGGCGGCCAGCCCGACGCCCAGGACCGCATCTTTGCGACCCAGTGCGGCGTCGAGGCAGCGCTCGGCTGCCTGCGCGGCGAGTTTGGCTACATGATTGCCCTGCGTGACGGCAAGATGTGCCACATGCCGCTCGAGGAGGTCGCCGGCAAGCTCAAGTTTGTCGACCCCCAGAGCGACCTGGTGCGCGAGGCCAAGGCGTTGGGCATCAGCTTCGGCGACGAATAGCCTCGGCTGGAACTGCTCTCATCGGAGGCCCCAGGGCTTTCCTCCCAAATCGTCCTCGGACATGTCAGGACCCCGCTGCGCGCTTCGCGCGGCGGGGTCCTTCCGTCCTGCGGAAAGATTTGGGAGGAAAGCCCTGGGGCCTCCTGCGGTAACTAGGGAGGCCGAGGCTATTCGCCTTCTCGCTGCGGGTGCCTGGGCTGAGATTTTGGGATGTTGCAGGCTCTTAGCTGAGAGTAGCACTGACATTTGTCCTAAAATGGCTGGTCGCTAGGGGTTGCTACCGGTAGTTGCGGTAGGGTTGGGGCAGATTCTAACTAGAAATGGTGGTCGCTACCGGTTGTTCTCGGCATACTCGGCTCATTCGATTCGACCATCAAACGAAAGGAACCACCATGGATCTTGCGATGGCGCAGCGCCTCGTCGATCGCCGTAAAGCTGCCGGCCTTTCTCAGGAGGCGCTTGCTGCCCAGCTGGGCGTAAGCCGCCAGGCTGTTAGTAAATGGGAGCGCAGCGAGTCCTCACCCGATACCGATAACCTCATTGCGCTCGCCGCGCTGTATGACGTGTCGTTGGACGAGCTGTTATATGGGGAGGCGGCCAACGATGCCGACGACCTGGAGGACGGTAGCGCCGACACCGAGACGGCGGATGTGGCTGACGAGGCTGAGGATTCTGCCGAGCACGCCGATTGCGGCGACAAACCACTTGTCGATATTTCCCTCGCGCGCGGTATCCACGTCATTGATCCCAATAAAGGCGAGGAAGTCCATGTTGGTTGGAGCGGCATCCATGTGACCAACGAGCGCAAGGGCGAAGAGGTGCATGTGGGGCCGGACGGCGTGCATATCGATACGCTTGAGGACGATGGACATAGCGTACGCACCAATGACGACGGCACCGTCACCATCGACGGCGAGACGTTTTCCAGCTGGAAGGAAGCACACGACAAGCTCGACCATCATGGCAAGCATTTCCACACCAAGGTCGGACGTGCATGGAACAAATTCCCCTTCCCCGCACTTGTCACTCTCGCCTATCTGGTGCTCGGCATTGTCTACGGCACATGGGGCATGGGGCTTTTCCTCGTCTTTCTGGTTCCCGTCTACTACGCGATTGGTGACTTCATCGATCGGCGCCACCTGTCTAAGCTGATCGAGGCCATCTACCCGGCAGCCGCCATCGCTTGGTTCCTCTACATGTGGCTCTGTTTGGGACAGCCCCATCCTGCATGGATCATCCTCATCACGATTCCCGTCATAAAGGCGCTCATGCGCTGGTGCCGCAAACAATGGAAGCACCGCAAACAGGCCTAACACGCTCCGACCCACCAGCACCCAACCGCCCCCGCCCTTCTCCTAAGTTGCGGTGAGATAGGGACTGTTTTGAAGCTCCAAAGCGCCAAACAGTCCGTATATCACCGCAACTTACAAACAACTGGGTCAGTTCCGGCACGGAGATTAGCATTGAGCTGACCGCGCGCCAAGAAAAGGGCCTATTTACTACGTTTAACTCGAGAGGGCCGACCATACCCGCCTTTTCCGAAAACTGGCAAGCCATCTACCTGCGGTTTTAATTTCATAATCTTTGTCACGGTCGAGGGTGTGGTAGCAAACGTAGTAGATAGGCCCATTTTGTGGCATACGACCCATACAAGCCCAATCTCGAAGGCCAAAGAGAGTCTCTCATCCACGCCTGCGAGCGAAAACCAAATAGAATGAAAGGCAAATGGAAAGCCCGTTTGACGGGGCAAACGCCGGGCCACCTAATGGTTGTCCGGCGTTTGCCCCGATAAAACCTGCCAAAATAAACCTGTCCCTTTTTGGCAGGCTACTCGGCGCTCTTGAGGGCGCCGACCATGTCGATCTTATTGAGGGTGCGATTGGTAGCGAGGTTGACGATGATCGTAAAGCCGAAGGAAAGCACCACGGCAAGCACGTAGCTCAGCGGCTCGACTTCGACGTCAAAGTACAATGACGGCATCTGCAAGATGTACGTAAAGCTCTCGGCCAGCGCACCACCCAGCGGTACGCCCAGCGCGGCACCAATCGCCGTGAGGATCAACGTCTCCTTGTTGACGTAGTGGTGCACCTCGCCACGGCGGAAGCCCAGCACCTTAATGGTCGCCAGCTCGCGCTCGCGCTCGGAGATATTCGTGTTGGACAGCGTAAACACCACCACAAACGACAGGCACGCCGCCATAAAGGTCACGAGCACCACGACCGAATTGATAATCGTAAAGTTCGCCTCATAGTTTTCCCAATGCTCGGCCGTACTCGAAATCGTAAGCCAACCGTCACTCTTAAGATTCTTGCTAAACGCAATCTGGTCGGCCGACGAACCCTTAAGCAGCACAAAGACGCCGTTAAGGCGTGCACTTCGACCGAACGCGCGCTCATAGGTGCCCTGCGTCATGTAAAGCGTGTTGCCCAGATAGTTGAGCGAGATGTCGCTGACTTTGACCTTGGCAACATTGAGCGACGAATCTTGGACGTGTGCCGTATCGCCCGGCTTGATCCCCAGCACCAGCTGAGAGCTCTTGCTCAAATACACATCCCCGTCACGCAGGGCGAGCGGTTCTTTGGACTCGTCCTCTAGGCGCACGTAGTCATCCAGGTCGTTCGTGCGGTCATCGGGCACCACGATCAGCTGCACGGTCTCGCTCTTTCCGCCGAATGTAAAGGTAACGTTGTCGGTCATAATCGGCAGCGTCGAAGTCACGGTCACGTCGGAATCCTTGGCTGCACTGCGCTCATCCAACGCCGCGCACGTCTGCGAAAAATCATCGGGATTGGCGACCGCCAGCAAATCGTAGCGTGTGATGTGCCCGTACTGCTTGGGCGACAGCGCGACCGACGTATCACGGATGCCCATACCGCAAATCACAAGCGCCGTGCAGCCCGCAATGCCAAAGATGGTCATAAAGGCGCGCTTTTTGTAGCGGAACAGGTTGCGTGCAGCGACCTTGTTCAAAAAGCCCATGCGGTGCCAGATAAAGCCAATGCGCTCGAGCAGAATGCGCGAGCCGGCGCGCGGGGCCTTGGGGCGCATGAGCGAGGCTGGGGTCTCAGCCATCTCGTGGCGGCAGGCGATAATCGTGGCGCCCACCACGCCCACGGCAAACAGCGCTACCGACACGAGTGATGACACGATGTCGTACGAAAGCAACATCTGGGGCAGCGAGTACATGTCGTCGAACACCGTAAACAAGAACAGCGGCAGACCCACAAATCCGATGATATTGCCGAGCACGCCACCGATCAGACACGCCCACAGCGAGTAGTCCACATATTTGGACAGGATACGCCCGCGCGAATAGCCGAGCGCCTTGTACAGGCCAATGAGCGTGCGCTCCTCCTCGACCATGCGCGTGGCGGTGGTGAGGCTGATGAGCACGGCGACGATAAAGAAGATGAACGGGAACACCGTGGCAATGGCCTCAATTGACGAGCTATCGCTCTCCACGCTCGAGTAGCTTGCGATGTTATCGCGGTCCTGGATGTACCAGGTGCATTCGCCCAGGTCAGAGAGCTCGGCGCGGGCATCGGCAAACTGCTGGTCGGCGGCGGCACGGCGCTGGTCCAGGTCGGCTTGCGCCTGCGCACGCTCGTCGCTGCCCTCGGCCATGCGATTGATGTTGTCCTGCTCGATCCCAAAGACCATATTCGCCTGACGCTCAGCTGCGTCCAAGCTCGCCGGTGTGTCGACCGTCAGCTCCTGGGCGCGCGCCTTCTCACGCTCCTCGCGGATCTTCTCGATATTGCCCTTGACCTCATTGATCTTTGCCGAGTAGGCATCCGAATAGGAGTTGAGGCTCTTGGCTCCCTCGACGACCACGTGGACAGCGGAGTAGGAAGAAGATGTCGCGGCATCCTCGCTCACGTAGAACTTGTAGTCCGCAGTCGAAGCAGCGCGAAAGGCGTTGACTGTCGAGTCGGAGCTCACGTCGGTAGGATCGAGAACCTCGGCCGTGATGGTGTAGTCCCCATCGGCAAACTGGTCCTTGGCGCTTTGGTTCGACGAGCTCGCATCGTTGGCGGCAAAGCTCACCGTATCGCCGATTTTCTTGCCCGAAGCCTTCAAAAAACGTGAGGTCACTGCCACTTCGCCCGAAGTCTCGGGCAGCTCGCCGCGCACTAGCACCGGTTGGTCAATATTCTCTTTGGAGAGGCTCTGTACGACGACACGCTCGCGCGTCGTACCCACGGCGGTATAGGCGGTCTCGGTATAGATGCCCTCGGCCGTCTCGACGCCATCGACCTCTTGGATCGCGGCAATATCGTCATCGGTCAGACCATAGGTCGACTGCACGTTGATGTCATAGACATTCTGCTGGTCAAAATAGGCGTCGACCGAATCACACAGGTCCTCGCAGCCCGCCTTAAGGCCGCACATCACGCTCACGCCAAGCGCGGTGATCACAACGATAGACAAGAAGCGTTTGAGGCTGCCGCGAATCGTGCGGTAGATGCCACGGCGAAAAACCGTCGGCACCATATCGTTTGAGCTTTGGGCGGTACGGTAGGTCGTAAAATCCTGCTCGCGCTCCGTGTTCTGCGCGTCGCGGCGTTGACTGTTTTGGCGGTCCTGATTCATGGGCGCTACCACTCGATCGTCTCGATAGGCACAGGATTTTGCTGGATCGTCTCGCTCTCCACGCGGCCGCTCTTAAAGCGGATCAGGCGATCGGCCATGGGCGCCAGCGCAGAGTTGTGGGTGATGATGATGACCGTAATGCCTTGCTTGCGGCAAGTGTCCTGTAGCAGCTGCAAGATCTGCTTGCCGGTTTTGTAGTCGAGTGCACCCGTAGGCTCGTCGCACAAAAGCAGCTTGGGGTTCTTAGCCAGCGCGCGGGCGATGGATACGCGCTGCTGCTCGCCGCCCGAAAGCTGCGCCGGAAAGTTAGCGAGGCGGTCGCCCAGGCCAACCTGGCGAAGCGTTTGCTCGGCATCGAGCGAATCGGGGCAGATCTGCGCCGCGAGTTCGACGTTCTCAAGCGCCGTCAGGTTAGGGACCAGATTGTAGAACTGAAAGACAAAGCCAACATCGGCGCGACGGTATTCCACAAGCTGAGCCTCGTTGGCAGAGCTCACGTCACGCCCGTCCACCGTCACGGTGCCAGAAGTTGCCGTGTCCATGCCGCCCAGAATGTTGAGGGCCGTGGTCTTGCCGGCACCCGAAGCACCCAAAATGATGGCGAGCTCGCCGCGCTCGACCGTAAAGCTCGCGCCGTCGAGCGCGTGGATACGGGCATCGCCCTCGCCGTATGCCTTGATGACGTCTTTGAATTCGATATAGGCCATCGATTAATTCCCATCTGGTCGGATAACTCTTTAGTATTACCCATTTCCCACCTACCAAAAAGGGACAGGTTTATTTTGGCAGGTTTTATATGGGGAAACGGCAGCTATAGATAGGGCGCCGGGGAGGCCGAGAAATCATCAACGGGGTCAGGCCGACCGCCAAATACAACGCACGCATCTCAATCTGTCAGCCAAATCATTCGAACAGCTGTTCGTTTCTATGATATGATTCAACTATCTAAGTAGGCCAATACGCAGAAAGGCGGCCAACATGGCGTTCGACTTTAAGAAGGAATGCAAGGAGCTCTACAAACCTGCAAGCAAGCCGAGCATCGTAACAGTCCCGCCTATGAGCTACGTTGCCGTTCGCGGAAAGGGCGACCCAAATACCGAAGGTGGCGAGTATCAAAACGCCCTGCCGCTACTTTACGGCATCGCCTATACCGTCAAGATGTCGAAGAAAGGCTCAAGGAGTATCGAGGGCTATTTCGACTTTGTGGTACCGCCGCTCGAGGGTTTCTGGTGGCAAGAGTCCCCGAGCGGCGGCATCGATTATGTACGCAAGGACAATTTCAACTTTATCTCGTGCATCCGCCTGCCCGATTTCGTCACCCGAGATGACTTTGACTGGGCAGTCGCGGAAGCCACGACCAAAAAGAAACTGGACTTTTCCGCCGTCGAACTGCTTAAAGTTGACGAGGGTCTCTGCGTTCAATGCATGCACACCGGGCCCTACGACAACGAACCGGCGACCGTAGACGCTATGCATGAATACACGACCGAGCTGGGCTATGTTCCCGACTTCTCAGACACCCGTTTACATCACGAAATCTATCTCTCCGATCCACGCAAATGCGCACCGGAGAAACTTAAGACCGTGGTTCGTCATCCTATCAAGCGCGCTGAATAGCGTGGGGCGTCATTTCACGCGCTAGGTTTTAAGCCGGCCAACCAGCCGCCTCCTAGGCCGTCCGGTAATTATCTTGACGCGGCCCGTCGCATCTTATAAGTTTGTTTTGCTAAAGCTGGAAAGCCTCTCAACGATGCGCAACTCCAGCTCTTTTTCTATCAAGAGAGCAAGTGTCGAAAAGCAAAATGTCAGAAAGCAGCGCTTCGAGCAGAATCAAACGCCTGGTCAACACCTATAGCGGTCTCATGCTCATGGGCGCCGTCGGAATCCCTATCGGCGTTATCGTTGGCGCCATCAGTGCCCTTTTTGGTCGTGTGCTCCTGGCAATCGGCGCCTTCCGTGACGAGCACATCGTACTGCTCCTTCCCTTCCTCGCCCTCATGGGCTTGGCCATCGTATTTGCCTACCTCACCTGGGGCAAAGGCACCGATCGGGGCATGAGCTTAGTATTCGACGTAGGTCACGGACGCGAGGACGCCATCTCCCCGCGTCTGGTGCCGCTCATTATGCTGAGCACGTGGGCCACGCATCTCTTTGGCGGCAGCGCGGGACGCGAAGGCGTAGCCGTGCAGATCGGCGCAACCGTCTCGCATTGGATCGGCCGACGTCTACCTTTCCGAGAACCCGGCAACACGTTTTTGCTTATCGGCATGGCCGCCGGCTTTGCCGGACTCTTCCGAACGCCCCTCGCCGCCACGGTCTTTGCGATCGAAGTACTGGTCGCAGGACGCATGGAATACCGCGCGCTGTTTCCCGCGCTTACAGCCTCGCTCGCCGCAAGCATGACCTCCGGCGCTCTGGGGCTCGAGAAGTTTGAGGTCGCCGTTACCGCCTCGTATGCGCTCGACCTCCCCGGTCTTGGACGACTGGCGTTGTTGGGTATCGCGTTTGGTATGGTAGGTGGAGCTTTTGCCTGGTGCCTTGCCCATGCCAAGACCCTTGCAGCGCGGCTGCTCCCCAGCCCTTACATACGCGTTGCCGTTATGGGCCTTGCGCTGTCGGCGATTCTGTTCGCGCTGTGGCAGGGGCGATACTGCGGCCTTGGCACCAACCTGATATCCGCGGCACTGGGTGACAACGGTGAGGCGTCGATCATGCCTTGGGACTGGGCGCTCAAATTCGTACTCACCATCGCCACGCTTGCCGCAGGATATCAGGGTGGCGAGGTGACGCCGCTGTTCTCCATCGGAGCCAGCCTGGGTGTCGTACTCGCCGGGATTCTCGGCATGCCCGTCGAGCTCTGCGCCGCGCTGGGATACGCCGCCGTCTTTGGCAGCGCCACCAATACGCTGCTCGCGCCCATCTTTATTGGCTGCGAGGTCTTTGGCTTTAGCAGTCTGCCGACGTTCTTTATTGTCTGCGTCGTGGCCTACCTGTTCAACATGGATAAGTCGATCTATGCGCTGCAGGAGCACAGCCGCACCCGATAAACAGGGCGTTTGCCACCAAAAAACGCGCACGACAGGCCGGGCCCGCCGCGCGCGTCATCCTATACACGATTAGTTATTGTTGTTGGTCATCGAAGCCACTGCTGCCGCAAGATTGGAAATGGGCATTGTCTGCAGCCAGATGCGCCCCGGACCGGTGAGCACAGTGTTGAACACGCCTTCACCGCCAAACATGATGTTTTTGACGCCCTTGACCATATGCGCATCGATGCTCACCGTCTCCTCAAAGCCGGCCACGTTGCCGGTATCTACAATCATTTGCTGGCCAGCAGCAAGCTCGTACTCAACTAGGTCGCCGTCGATCTCGGCAAAGGCAATACCCGAGCCCGTGAGCTTTTGCATGATAAAACCCTCGCCGCCAAAGACGCCGGTCTTTGCCTTCTTGTTAAAGTGGATGCTCAGCTCAACACCACTTTCCGCGGCAAGGAACGAACGCTTCTGCAAAATCCAGCTCTTACCAGGGCCAATCTCGATCGGTATAATGCGGCCGGGGAAGCAAGAGCCAAACGCAATCATGCCATCGCCGTGCGCGGTCCAAATGTTTTGGAACAACGCCTCACCCGAAAAAGCCTTAGAGAACATCTTGCCTATACCACCGCCCGAGGTGGACATCTCCATGTTGGGGGTCATCCAGACCATGGCACCGCTTTCGGTGATCATGGATTCGCCGTCGCTAAGGTTGCACGTAACAACCGGGAAAGCCCCTCCGCCGATCTCGTACTGCATGACCGTCTCCTTTCCTTCGGGAGCCGAACAACGATGTCCATATTTTAGCAGTTAGAGGTGCGTTTATTTGGGTCGGTGGCGTTCATGGCGCCGATCACCGCCAGCCTCCGCTGCCGTCTGCACAGATAAAACCTGCCAAAACAAACCTGTCCCTTTTTGCAGGTTTTAGAGACGGACGGTGAAGGTGATCTGATGGTCGTGGCCAGATACGGTAGCGGAGCCGCCATGGGCTTCGGCGATGGCACGCACCACGGATAGGCCCACACCCGAGCCGCCTGTCTTGGAGCTGCGCGACACGTCCGCACGATAGAAGCGGTCGAACAATCGGTCCAGGTCGCCTTCGGGCAGCTCGTCTACAGCGTTCGATACGACAAGCTCTGCCGAGCCTTTGCCCGCACCGCGCGAAACGGCGCGCAGACTCAACTCGATCACGCTGCCCTCGCTCGCATAGCGCGTGGCATTGTCCAGCAGCAACTCAACCACCTGCGTCACCGCCGCAGCATCGGCATGAGCGCGCACGCCGGTCGCGACCGACATCGACAGGCGCTTGCCGCGCGAGACCGCCACCGATTCAAACGGCGCGGCTGCCTTGTCAACTGCCTCCGAGAGATCGATCGACGCCATGGTAAAGCCCGCCGAGCCCTCGTCCATGCGCGCCAAAAATACCAGACGCTCCGTAAGTGCCGTCAGTCGCGCCACCTGCTCGTGAATGCTCTGCGTCCACTCACTCTCGCCGCTCTCAATCTCCTGTACCTCGTTGGCGGCATCGATCACAGCGAGCGGCGTCTTGATCTCGTGGCTTGCATCGGTAATAAATCGCTTTTGCTTGCTGTAGCTCTCGACCATCGGTCGAATCACGGCACCCGACGCGACCGTTACAATTGCCAGCACCGCCAGCCAGCCAATGCAACTGATCGCCACGCTCGCGCTCAAAAACGAATGAAAGCTTGCAAGCTCGCGCGAGCAGTCCACGAACACATAGGTGATCTCGTCGTCCTGGACGTCGGTCGTATAACGATAATTGCCAGAGAAGCCCGAGGTCCAGCCCTTGGCATGCAGCCTTGCGGCAATACTGGCGGCGCGCTTGGCACCAACCGCGGCAATGCGGGCCGTATTGACATCGGCAACCTGTCCGGCGTCAATCGTCACCGTAAAGTAGCGCGTGTCGAAGGGAGACTCCGCCGTCATGCCTTCGAAGTGTCTGATGCGAACGCCCGCTTGGCTATCGCCGGCATCCTTGCCATTAGCGGGCTCGGCTTTAGACTCGTCCCCCCAATCGATACCGTCCTTGCCCGCCAGAATATAGTCCAGGCGAGCGTCGGCCATCTTGCAGACATGCGAATAATTGACGATGTTGATGCCGGCGATGATGAGCGTGAGCACCACGGTCACGGCGCCCATGGCAACGAGGATAAACTTGCGACGCAGACGGCGGCCCAATGCGTCAACAGAATTAGCCCGCCCCTTACTACTCGAGGCGGCGTGAAACCACTCCGTCATGCGCTTGCACCACGCGCTCGCGCTCACGCTTATTCGCCTTCCTCGACAACCTCGAGCGAATAGCCCTGGTTACGCGACGCGCGAATGGCAACGTTGGCACCAAGCGCCGTCAGCTTTTTGCGCAGGTACGAGATATAGACCCACACCACGTTGGCGCCTTCGGGCGCGTCCTCACCCCAAACCTCGAGCATCAGACGTTCAGTGGGCATGCGCGTGCCGGCGTTGCGCATAAAGAGTTCCATAAGCTGAAACTCGCGATTGGCCAGGTGCTCCTCGCCCAAGGGTCCCACAAGCGTGCAAGCCGCCGTGTCGAGGCGCACGTTACCCACGCTGAGCGTCGTGGCGTCAATTGCCGTCGCGGCACGCGTCATGGCACGAATACGCGCAAGCAGTTCCTTGGCGGCAAACGGCTTGGTCAGGTAATCGTTGGCACCGGCATCCAGGCCCTCGACCTTATCGGACACCTCGCTTTTTGCCATGAGCATGATGATGGGCAGTCGCTTTCCGGCGGCGCGTGTACGCTTGAGCACCTCGATGCCGTCCATGCCGGGCATCATGATGTCCAGGATTGCGGCGTCGTAATCGTTGGTGAGTAGATTCTCGAGCGCCGTCAAGCCGTCGAGGGCGGTGTCGACCTCGTAGTCGCTATGTTGAAGAATCGCGGTGAGGGCGCGGGAGAGACCAGGTTCGTCCTCGGCAAGCATCAGCTTCATAGTTGCTCCATTGGCGCATGGCTCCACAGGTTTCGATACTGCCGATGATAGCGTACCGTCAACCGCCTTAGCGCAGCCTTAGCTGCTCAGCCTGCGCGTTTTTAAATACGCAGGATGTGGCTTAGCCAAACTTAAGGCGCACGTGTCGAGCGCTTTGACGCATGCCGGGCGCGAAGGGACAGTGACTCGTCCTTTCACGGCGCCCTAGTTATGCAAAGTGCTCGAGCGTTACTCCTCGTACGCGCCCTCAAGCCGAAGCAGCCACTCCTTGCGATCGAGCCCGCCGGCATATCCGTTGAGCGAACCATCGGCGGCAACTACGCGATGGCATGGCACGATAATCGAAATGGGGCTACGCGCAACCGCAGCCCCCACCGCGCGAGGAGATACAACGGGTGCCTCGTTTCCCGGCACATGATGTCGAGCCGCAACACGCTGGGCGATCTCGCCATACGTAGCGACCTCGCCACGCGGGATAGAAAGCAGCTCAAACCAAACCTCGCGCTGAAACGCCGTGCCAATCAAATGCAACGGCGGCGTAAACCGAGGTTCCTGCCCTGCAAAATAAGCATTCAGCCAAGCCCAGGAACGTTCAAGCACCGAAGAAGCCGCGCCATTTGCCGGACTCACCGAAGACATGCCACCAATACCGGAGACCGCATCGGCGCCTTCAACATGTTCGGAGTCTTCCCGGAGAAGCGTAGAGCCAAAGTGCTCCTGCCCCTCAAACCAAAGCCCCGCCAAACCGCGGCCATCAGCGGCAAGCAAGATTTCGCCCAAAGGCGAGGCAAATGTCGTCGTGACCACCAGCGGCTCCTTTCAAAACTCCGCAACATAATACCGCGAATTGTGCAGACAACCCCAATCGACCCCAAAGTCACCCAAGGCAGCAGGCGCAAAGCGCCGAGGCCGCCGCCGGGACCAGGGCCCGCAACAACCACGTGCCCCCACATCAGCCCAGCGGCCCCAACCAACAACGGCCCCATCGTGGGCAGCTCGCAGCAACGTCACCGCAGGCGGGGGCCGGGCTTAGTTTTCAGAACACTCCGCAGACCAGTGTGGCGCCTTGTCCGCGGCTCCGAAGGAGCAGGACAAGGCGCCACACATGGTCGAGGACGTTCTGAAAACTAAGCCCGGCCCCCGCCGGACAGGTCAACCTACTCGCAGAGCAGCTTGGCGATCTGGACGGCGTTGGTTGCCGCGCCCTTACGGATTTGGTCGCCGCAGCACCAGAAGGTAATGCCACGCGCGGCCTCGGGGTTCGAGATATCACGGCGCACGCGGCCGACCCAAATCAGATCCTGGTCGGACGTATCCATCGGCATGGGGAAGCGATCGTGTGCATCCTCGGCACCCAGATCGTCAACCAGCTTGACGCCCGGAGCGGCGGCCAGCGCAGCACGGGCCTCTTCAACCGTAATGTCGCGCTCGAACTCGAGCGTAATGCTCTCGGAGTGCGAGCGCAGCACGGGCACGCGCACGCAGGTGCAGTTCACGCGCAGCTCGGGCAGGTGCATGATCTTGCGGCCCTCGTTTTGCAGCTTCATCTCCTCGGAGGTAAAGCCCTCTTCCTTGACGCCGCCAATCTGCGGAATCAGGTTGCTCGCCAGCTGGGCGGCAAATGCACGCGGCTCGGGAATCTCCTCGCCGCGACCCAGGGCGGCCAGCTGAGCCTCGAGCTCGGCCATACCGGGAGCGCCGGCACCCGAAGCCGCCTGATACGTCGAGACGATCATGCGCTTCACGCCGGCGAGCTGATGCAGCGGCCAGGTAGGAACCAGGCCGATGATAGTCGCGCAGTTGGGATTGGCGATAAGGCCGTGATGCCACTTGATATCGTCGGCATTGATCTCGGGCACGACCAGCGGCACCTCGGAATCCATGCGGAAGGCATGGCTGTTGTCTACCACGATGGCGCCACGCTTGACGGCCTCGGGCAGCAGCTCCTTCGCGATATCGTCGCCGGCAGCGCCGAGTACGATGTCGCAGCCCTCAAAGGCCTCGGGGCAAGCTTCCTCGATCACAACCTGCTCGCCGCGGAACTCGACGGTCTTGCCCGCAGAGCGCGCGCTCGCTAGCAGCTTGAGCTTGCCGACCGGGAACTCCTGCTCGTTGAGACACTCGAGCATCTGGGTGCCAACAGCTCCCGTCGCGCCCAAAATAGCAACCGTGTACTGTTTCATGCTTCCCCCTTTTAAGGTTGTGGCTTTTGCCCGCACGCCGAGCAGGCTAAATGTTCTTGCCCAGTTTATACAAAAACGGGACGGGCATGAAACCCGCCCCGTCGAAACGAAACCGAAATGAAACGCCCCACGGCAGGATTGAACTGCCTCCCATTTCTTGGACACAAGAAATGGGAGGCTTTTTTATGGCTGGA
>OGWZ01000804.1_pt1 | contig 32743 bp, 22 predicted proteins | sample 1576141 | NCBI WGS metagenome assembly OGWZ01 (sample SAMEA3541512, study PRJEB24748) | human gut metagenome | biome: human gut; feature: human-associated habitat; material: faeces | place: China | collected 2012
GGACTTTTAATATTAGCGGATTGCCGTGTCATAAAAAACTTACAAAATCCGCGTCGGTGATACTGACAGCAAGGTCAAAGTCAACTCTGGTACCGGTACTGCTTCCTTTAACTATGATGTTATCGACTCAGGCAGTATCTTAGGCTCTGTAGGCTTAGAGGCTACTTACAATAATCTGCGTTTAGGTGCAGGTTACAGCTATCAAAAGGGTAATGACTCAGATAGCAATAAGTTTATGGTCGACTTTAACTACAGCTTCTAATCTTTAACGTTTAAACCCTAATTTTGGGGGAGATCTCTATAGATCTCCCCTTTTTTATGGCTCATCAGTAATAGTGTTGGCATCTCTGATGTGAGTTTTAATTTTTGCCAAAGATTATAGACAGAAGACAAAGATCAGGGGCGAGCCCCTGATCTCTAAGTGAGAATTTAGTTATTGAGATAGAACTCTAACAGGATCTGCTTTAAGAAATCGGTGCCGTATTCAAAGGCACGATTGTTAAGACTAATCTCATTTTGTCTAAACTCAACGGCAGCTCTTAAGCCACAATCGGCATTGACGCCAGCCTTGTAGGCGTGGGTAAACATTCTCTCGGCGGCTTTAACTGTTAAGAAGCCCGGCTCTCCTGGCAGAATGTGATTGTCACCATATAAAGGATCGTTGAAGTCTAAGACGGCATTTGAGAGGTGAACAAATTTAGTAAAAGGCGCCACCATATCTAAAGCCTCACACAGATCCTCACGGTTTAAGGCGGTATGGGCAGTGTCTAAGCATAATTTAACATTGCTATGCTCTTTTGAGATGATCTCAAATAATTCTTTAGCATCGCGGGAAGTGCCTAAGAGCTTTTTCTTGTGGGCAAAGCGATCTAAGGGCTCTAAAAGTACCTCTAAATCTAACTTTTTAGCGTAGCTTGCAATCTCGCCTACGGATTTAATCAAGGCCTTATAAGCACAAGATCTCTCTAAAATACCGACATTAGGGCCGGCATAGATACCTACATGGGTAGCGGCTGTTTCCTTAGCACCATCTAATACCGCCTTGACGGCATCAACTGAGGCTTGACGCTGTTTTTCATCTAAGGCATTGAGATTAACCTCATGCTCACCTAAACGCTCAGTGGCCCAAATAACACAGCTTTCAATCTTAGAGCCTTTGATATTGATAGCCTTAGCGACTTTCTTTCTTAAATCAGCACAAGCTAAGGGGGACATTTCAATGGATTTGAAGAAGCCGTCTTGTACGACATTTTCGACTTTAGAGACGATAAATTTATTATCGTGGCGATTGTTATAATAAGCCTCACAAAGTAGTACTGAGGGGATAATATAGTTTTTTTTATCTAAAGCCATGAAGAGCTCCCATTTATTTAAAGTCTAAGCTTATGCTTATAAAAACTGTTGAAATTCAAAAGAATTAGTAATTTTAGTTTATACGCAATGCTGATTTTGACAATCACTAATCCTAGGTTTTGCAAGAATGATCGCACTCAAAGCGCACAAAAAGGCGCTTTGTGCTTAAACTTTTAAGGCCTAGCTTAAGACTTAGTTAAATTTTGTCATTTAGATCACAGCTTTATAAAGTTTAAGTATTGGCACTTAGCCAATCTAGAGGCTTTAAGTTCTCTGCCATAAGGGGAGCTTTAAGGCATAAAGAAGACTTTGAGTGCTCTCATCTAAAGTTTTAACACTCTCCCACTGTCCTAAGCGATTTTGACAGTGAAGCTTAATTAAAGATGCAAGCTTATGCTCACAGGCATCTTGAAGGCGCTCTTCAAAAGCGCGGCGCAAGATCAAAGCTAAAAAGACAATTAAAGGAATTTCTGCGGCGGTATTATTGAGAGCTTTGAGGGCTTGATTTAAGTTTTGATGTAAGGTGTAACTCTCTAAAGCGATCTTAGCTTTAAAAGCCTCATGATTAGATAAGAGGGCAAAGCTTCCACATAATAAAAGCGCCTGATTTAAGGCCTCTTGATTTAAACTAAAGCTAAAAGTACCGTCATCTTTAAGATCGATTTTGAAAAATTCCTGATAGAGACGCTCTTCACTCTTAGTTAGGCTATGTTTTTTCGAGATTTCCTCTTCTAAGAGTTTAAAGCGCTGCACTAAGATCCGCTCTTCATCTAAGCTTTTTAGGGCTGACTTATAGAGTAAGAGCTTACAGTGAGTGGCGCCTAGAGGCATTTCTATCTCATGCTCACGCATAATATCCTCGCCCTTTAAATAGATCTCACTGTCATCACCTAATTGTCGCCACTTTAAGATCTGATCGCGGACTTCATTTAAAAATTCTGTGGGGATATCGCTTAAATAAGTACAGCCATTGTCGCGGATATTCTGTAAGCTTTGACGGCTTATTTGCGAGCCAGTCATCACTAAGGTACATTCACCTTTAAGGTTAAGTGTCTGCGCCTTATCTAAAAGTATGCGTAAATTACGTCCAGAGGTAAGCTCTCCTACAAAGTTTGTACAAAATACCGCAAGGCCGGTTTTTTGATTGCAGATAATGCCTAAATTATCGGGAATACTCTTATGTGCATTAGTACTCAATAAAGAGCCAGCATCGAGGATGTTATAGCTATCATTGAGATTATTAGCAATCCAGAGCCTATAAAAATTGTCTTCAGCTTCGTCACTAAAGTCAGTTTGACGATTGAGATGCTCTTCAATAAAAGCAAAGTGCTCTTTTAAAAAATCATCGAGGCTTAAATTCTCTGTACTCTTTCCGGCAGCCACAAAGGAGGCAATAGCTAAAAGCTTTAAAGTAGTACTCTTGCCATAGGCCTTATTGAGACATCTATAGAGATTAGCTTCTTTTGCTATTTCTAGGCAGGAGAGGGCATAGGCACTAGCGAATTTACCCTCAAAACGGGTGCTTTTAGGCTGTGTCTTTTTATTTTCAACCTTAGGGACATATTGATTATTGATAATGTGTCCTATGGTCGGGCCATTTATCGGCAGATTACGTGTGCCCACCCGGCGACAGCCAATGCGCATTCTCACTGCATAGAGATCTTTATTTTTGCCATAGACGGTAACAATGGAATTTTTAGGTCGGGGCACGGCTAGGATTTCAGGAGGTATGGGCATGAGTATTCCTTTAAAAGTTAAAAGTAGCCTAAGTATAGCTAAAAGCTTGTGAGGCTTTAAAGCTAAGACAGAGATCTTGCGTGCTGTTCAAAAAATGCCGTTTGCACTTTTATGGAGCTGTACAGGCTTTTATTTAGTATAAAAAAAGCTTAAACAGGGTGTTTAAAGCTTAAGCAGAAGATTTTTTCAAGAATTTGCTCCAAATTGGGATTTTTTAGTGTCTTAAACATTAGAGGTTGCATGGAAGCTTAACTTAAATTTTAAACTCGCTAAAAAGGCTAGAATACCGGCAAAAAGCATGATTTAAAAAAAGTTTATTCATTTTTTTAATTAAATTAAGCAATAAAGTGCACTTAATGCAGGCTAGAGCCTTTAGAGAGTGACAACTTTTATTTTTGCAAGATTAGGTTTTAAGGCGCACTTATATCTAGCTTCAGCGTCTTTAAGATTAAGTCTTAGGCAAAAGTAATTTAAAAACTTGTTTTCTTTGCATACAAGTTTCATCAAAACAAATAGTTATTTGTCAATTTGAGATTAAATTTAGTTTAAATTTCTTTAAATTATTACGCCCTAAGTTTAAAAAAAATTTTTTGAACTCTAAAAAAAATTAAAAATCTTGAGTAAAAGCTGAGATTTATCTTCTTAAATAAATTGATCTCAATCACATATTTTTAAACATACACTTTAAGCATGGATTATACCTACAGAGCTTTTTTGCTTGATTTTACAAATTTACGCTTATACAAGCTTTTAGTGTGCAAAGAAAGCTTTTAGTAATTTACCCCCCCCATAACTTAGCTTAAACCTATATTGTTAGCTTAAGCTTACTTTTGCCTAAATTAAAAAAAAAGATTGTGTAATCTCTTGATAATAGCCTCTTAGGCTCTTTAAAAAATAGGGTAAAGTCCAAATTTTTTATGCGTTCTTATTTGCAAAAAATGTGATCAAATTTCGATTTTTGCCTCAGTATTAAAATTAGGCTTAAATGTAAAATCTAAGGCAATTTAGCGCATAAATTTATGGAGAGATAGCGTTTGTCTTTAACTAAAAAATAGTTATAAATGTTGGAAGTGCTCCTCTTTACAGTTATCTATAAAATTAAAATATTTGTAAATCAATAAGTTAAATATTATAAAAATTATATACTCAAGATAGTTGATAAAATTTATCAATATGTATTTAGAGCATGAATACAATGCCTTTAACATCATTCTGTCGCCACTATTAAGCTGCTTTTGCTTAAAACTAAAATTTTAGATTAAAAGACAAGAAAATAGCGACAACAGGGGATTTAAAATGTACGAGAGAAAAGCTTTAGACAAAATTCTTGATAAGAATTTACATATTAACAGCAAATACCATGTCATCTTTAAGGGCATGAATGCCATTGCCGCGATGCTTTTGATGGGGATATCCGGTAGCGTTTTAGCTCAAAGCTATACTGAAGTTGTCCACCCAAGTTTGGATAATTATGACACCACAGTTAAGAATTTAATTTCTAGAGCTGGTAATAAATATACCTATAATTTCGGCGGTGGTGATTTAAATATCAGCAAGGTCTATCAAGATCATATTAAAGGTATCGATGTTTCAGGTGGCTATCAGATTAAGGTTAGTAATTTAGCTAATTTAAAGCTTGAAACTGATTATGCAAAATTTCTGCATGCGGTGTACTTTTATGCCGGCACCTATCAAAGTGAAGGCAATACCTATGATAAGAAACTTGAATATGGTGATGGCTTAATTGAGGTTAATAATAATACGGCTTTAGGCACCTTTAAATCGGACGGTTTTCATATTGAAGGTATTGCTAATACTAATTTAACTGAGCCTTCGGTCATCTTAGGCGATCTCACGATCAAGTCTACCGTCGATGGTCAAGGTACTCCTACCCTTACCGGGACCTTTGGTTTTGCTGACGGCATTCACCTTACTAGCCAAAATGTCATAGTTAAAGGTGCTAATTTAGATATTACCTCTAAAGCTAAGGGGGTCGATCAAGCGATTTCCTACGGTATCTTTGCCGATAATGCCGATAATAGCATTACTTTAGATAGCGCTAAGATAAGCGCCATCTCTACGGGTAATCACAGCAAAAATGGCAGTGCTGCCTATGGTATTCGTCTTGATAAAAGCACCCAGGTCAAAATTGACGGAGCTCTTGAAATCTCAGCCTATGTTGAAGATACTCAGGAAGTTATCGCCCGTGGCCTTGATGTTGAAGATGAGAATAATGACAAGGGATCTGAGGGGAGCTTTTTAGGTGACAATATTATTGAGGCTACCGCGAAGGCGCAGAATAATGCCTATGTCACCGCTGTTTTAGCTAAAAATCAGTCTGTTATAGTCTTAGGTAAGAGCACTATTTGCGCTAAAACCGTGCTTACAGGTGGTATTGACACTGAGAATCTAAAATTAGAGTCCTTTGGTATTGCCTCTTATGGATATGGCACTAATGTTACTTTAAACGAAGGGCGCGTGCTCAATGAAATTGACGCTTCAAGTTATAACGGTACCATTACCGGCGACAATATCCATAATTTCGGTGTCCATACGGAAGATGGTGGGCATATTGTTTTAGGATCTGAGGGTAAGACTGTCAGCATTAAAGCCTCAGGTACGCAAAAATCTACCGCCATTCAGCTGATGACGGTTAACGGTGAGGTCGATATGCACGGCGCTGTCATTGTCGAGGCTCTCACACCTGTGGCGCTTTCGGGTTTAGGTACGGTCAAAAATGATGGCATCTTTAAAATTTTAGGCGTCAATGAAGGCTCCACTAATACCTTTAGAGGCACCTATATTCAAACTGCCGGTAGCACCTATTTAAGCTCAGATCTTGATTATGATTTCTTTGCAGGCAACGTCAATCTCTATAGTGGCTATATGCAGGCAGGTGATCTCGATATCTCCTCACATCTTTGGGATAACGAAGAGGATAGTATTAAAAATGCCGCGCAGACTTTAGCCTTAGGGCGTCATATTAGATTAGGTAAAGACGTCAATGTCTATATTGGCGATATAAGCCGTCAAAAAAGTGACAATTATGGCTTATATTTTGGTGAAAATTCAGCCTTAGTGGTAACTGGCGCTTTAACTGAAGGTGAGGTGGCCTTAGTTAATGGTTATAAGGTTGCCTTTGATACTCAAAGCTATGCTATCGATGCTAATTCTAATGATATTAGCGTCGCCTCAGGCTCTAAGCTCTATATTACCGATGCTAAAGCCGATAAGGTTTACGGTATTGTCAATAATCTCTCTAATATTAACGGTAATGTCTCTTGGAGTGACGAGCAGGTAGCGGCCACAAGTCGCCTGTTACATGCCAAAGTCATCAATGATGGCTCTAAGATCTATGTCATCACTGTTAAAGATTTAAAGCGCGATTTACCTAAGGTCTTACCACAAAATGCTCTGGATAATTTAAATCCTGACACTAAATCTAAAGATAAAGGTACTGAGTTTTTATCAAAAGCCTTTGATAGCGTCTATATGCCAAGTGAAAGTGAGGGCATAAAGCTTGTTAATGAACTCAGCCGCGCGGCTATTAGCGCCGGCGTGCAGAATAGCGCCTTTAGAGTAGCGGAAAGGATGTCTGATATTGCTCTAGAGCATCTCTCCTTAGGCTTTTTTGATGATGAGCATCATATACATGATAATGATGAGCGTATCGATGTCTGGGCTATGCCGGTATATGGCAATACCTATACTCAGGGATTAGATGTCGCCGGCAATTCTGTACGTGGCAATTACTATGGTATTACTGTCGGTGCAGATACTAAGCTTGATGAGATTTTTGCAGGTGAATTACGGGTGGGGGCTTCCTTTAATCTAGGTTATGGTGAAGCTGAGAGTAAAGGCACTGTCAGTTCTATCACCGATGACTATAACTTTGGGGGTATCAATCTTTTAGCAAGATGGAAGCGCGATAACTTCAATCTTATCGGCAATTTAGGCTGGGGCTTTAGTAATCACGATGTCTCTATGGAATTACCAAGCTCTATGCAGATGTCTAAGGCGCAAACTATAGTTGATACTACTAATCTTACCTTAGATTTACGTGCTGAATATTTAATGAAAACAGCTTATGTCGATATATTGCCGCATATAGGCGTACGCTATATGGCCTTACATACCGATAACTATGCCTTAAAGTCTGATGGCAAGGTTCTCAATTATGTAAGTTCAGATACGCAAAATATCTATCAAGTTCCTGTAGGCGTGCTTATCTCTAAGAATTATGAAGTCTCTGAGTGGTTATTAAAGTCTCGTTTAGATCTGTCCTTTGTACCAGTTTTGGGCGATAAGGATGCTAAAACTCATGTAGTTTTCACGGGCACTGAGAATGTCTCTGATGAATTTGCAACGCGCATTTTAGATACTAGCGCAATAGCTGCGAGTGTAGGTTTTCAAGCCTCAAAGGGGAATTTTTCATTAGGTCTTGATTATGCTTTAAAGACTCAATCTCATGAGCGTCAGCAAAGTGTAAATTTACACACTGTATATAAATTCTAATATCAACTCTAATTTAAAAGGGATCTTCTCTATAGAAGGTCCCTTTTTTTAAGCTGAAATTATTCAGGGCAAATTTATAAAAACAGTTTAAGTTTTAACGGATAAGGGCATCCGGAATATCCGGCATCGCGCCTTTTTGTGTGCAGACGTAAGCTGCTAAGACTACCGCTTTGTGATGGGCGTCAGCTAGACTCTTACCTAACATAAGTTGGCTAATTAAAGTGGCAGTAAAGGAATCACCGGCCCCGACGGTATCGACTACATGCTCAACTTTAGGGGTAGGTACAATCGAGATCTCATCATTTAAAAAGACTGTGGACTGTAAGGAGCCTTCAGTGAAGACAAAGCACTCAATGCCCATGCTCTTTAAATACTCGTTATAAGCTGTAGCAGAGATTTCCTTTAAATTAGCTAAAGTACAGAGAATAGGCAACTCGTCTTCATTGCACTTGAAGATCTGAGCGCGTTTTAAAGACTCTTCAATTACCTCTTTACTGTAATAATCGCGACGTAAGTTCACATCAAAGATCTTTAAAGAGTCCTCAGGCATAGCATCTAAAAATTGCATAATGGTCTTGTGGGAGACAATATTTCGCTGTGCTAAAGAGCCAAAGCAGCACATATCTAAGTGACGAGCTACCTCTAAAAGAGCCTCAGTGGTCGGGATATTGTCATAAGCGGTATCATCAACAAAGGTATAAGCTGGCACACCGTCAGTACTTAATTTAATATGGACCGCACCTGTAGGTTTTGCATTTTCTAAAAGTAAAGCTGGCAGGAAGCGCTCGGCGAGGAGATCGCGCGCCATAAAGCCTAAAGCATCCTTACCTACGGAGCTAATGGCCATAGCTCTTAAACCATTTTGCTGGCAGTGATAGGCAAAGTTAGCCGGAGCACCGCCAATTTTAGGGCCAGTTGGATAGACGTCGAACAGAACCTCACCTAAGCCGGCACACTTAATGGTTTTGTTCTTATACTTGGAAAAATCTAACATAATAATCACCACCAAAAATTAACATGAAAGGTTTGTCGTAGAAGCTCGACGCATCAGCATGGACTTTAAGCAGATGCGCTCTTGCACGCGAGCTTTTCCGGAAATTCTCTCTAAAAGTAAATTTGCCGCTACCCGACCCATTTCCTCAACTGGCTGGCAGATTGAGGTGATGGGAGTGGGGTAGAAGCGGCACCAATTGCTATCACCGTAGGAAACTACCGAGACATCATCGGGAATTTTGAAATTCTTTAAGCTTAGAGCATATAAAATGCCGGAGGTAATGGCATTATTAGCGCCGATAATGGCTGTCGGACGCTGATTTTTATTGCGCATCATAATGATATTAGTCTGCTCAAAGGCGCCAATTACCAGATCGTCATAAGCATCTGAATCTAAAGCATAGATCTCAGCGTTAATAGCGCTCTCTTCAATGCCCTTACATCTTTCATCAAAGGTATAGACTGAACGTGAGCCGGAAATAAAGGCAATACGACTATGTCCTAAAGAAGTTAAATGCTCTAAAGCCTGCATCGCGCCAAAGCGATTGTCTTCAATCACACTGTCATAAGGTAATTCAGGGCAATCACGATCGACTAAGACAATGGGCATATTAAGCTCGATATTGCTGACAGTCTTTGCAAATTTTGCTGAGGGCATAACGATAAGGCCTAATAAATTTAAAGAGGCCCATTGCTTTAAGAGCTTATTTTCATAACCGCTATGCTCGTAGTTACAGCCCACAATAGCTGAATAGCCGGCGGCCTCTAAAGTATCGTGCACCGACTTTACGATTTGATTAGAAAAGGAATTAGTTAAATCGGCAGTGATAATTCCGATAAGCTTACTTGATGTAGCTACAGTGGCTTCATCGCGTAATTTTTGTAAATAACCGAGCTGTTCTGCCATCTGCAAAACTTTGTGGCGAGTTTCTAAAGAAACTAAGGACGGTTTTTTTAAAGCACGCGAGACTGTAGACGGCGCTATTTTTAGTCTGTGGGCGATTTCTGTAATATTGGCCATTTCGATGCGATTTTTTATAAAAAGTTAATCAAGCTTTAATGCTGTAAATTATAAATATGAAATTTTTTGTTATGCAAAATTTGTTTTAAGTTTTTGAGCTAGGCCAGCATTTCTTGTGCAAAATTTTGCATAAACCTAATTCATTAAAATTACTTAACTATTTGTTTTGTTTAATAAAACAAAATCTTTTAAAAGTAGTCAAAACTTAATTTACTTCTTGTTTTTCAATAAGATGTTTATTAAAAATGGCTTATATAAGCCATTTTACATACTAGGTGTGACGTATATTTTACCCGATATGGATCACAAAAAAATAGAAAAAATTGCATTATGAAAAAATTTTCTTTAATTTCAAACACTGCAAAATTTTGCAATAATTTTTGTGAATGCAACAAAAATTTTATTTTTTGCAGTATGGCATCATGCAATCATTCTGATTTCACATACATTTAATTTGGAATTTACCTATGAACAAGAAATTATTACTTTGGGCTATTACCTCAGCTCTGGCAGGTTTTCTGTTCGGTTTTGATACCGTAGTAATCTCCGGCGCTGAAAGTAAGATTCAGCAATTATGGTCCCTAAGCGGCACTATGCACGGTTTAGCTATTTCAGCAGCTCTTTGGGGTACTGTATTTGGTGCTTTAATCGGCAGTATTCCTACGGCAAAATATGGCCGTAAGAAGACCTTAATTGCCAATGGTCTTCTCTTTTTAGTCGGCGCTATTGGTTCTGCCATTGCCTGGGATGTTTTTTCTTTCTTTGTCTTCCGCTTTATCGGTGGTATCGGCATCGGTATTTCCACTATTGCCGCGCCTCTCTTTATCTCTGAGATTTCCCCTGCCGGCGATAGAGGTAAGCTTACCGGTTTATTCCAATTCAATATTGTTTTCGGTATCTTAGTGGCTTTCTTCTCTAACTTTGTGATAGCTCATGTAGCTCCTGAAACCACAGCTTGGAGATGGATGTTAGGTATTCAGACTGTACCGTCTATCATCTACACTTTAATGTGCTTCTCCTTACCTGAATCTCCGCGTTGGTTAATTGTCAATGGTAAGAATGAAGAGGAAGGTCGTCGCGTCTTCTCTTTAATTAATCCCAAGATGTCTGCTGCAAATTTAGATGCCTTAGTAGCCTCCGTAAAAGAGGGCGCCGCCTCTGAGAGCTCTGCTAAGCAAAGCAAGAGCGCCTTTTGGACCCGCCGTTTACGCTACCCGATCCTCTTTGCCTTTTTAATTGCAGCTTTCAATCAATTATCTGGTATTAACATCATTCTTTACTTTGCACCGCGTCTTTTAGGCTTAGCTGGTATTGAAGATCCGATCTTAGCTTCTATTTCCTTAGGTATTACTAACCTGATTATGACCTTTGTCGGTATTCGCCTTATCGACGTCTTAGGTAGAAAGACCCTTTTAATTATCGGTTGTATCGGTTATATCGCCTCCTTATCTGTTTGTACTTACTCCTTCTTTAGCTTCCATGAGCTTAAGGTAGTATCAGCTGCGGTTGATACCTCTGCTACTGCCAATCAGCTTTTAAGAATGGAAAAAGGTGAGGTCTTCTTTACCCCTGAAGATAAGGCCGAGGCTCAAAAGAACTTTGAAGAGGCTAAGCTTGCTTTAATCGCAGCTACGGATGCTTCTAAATATGAGGGTACCCACGTCGCCTTTGATGGTGACAGCATTAGCTCTGTTAATGCTAAAGCTTTAGCTCTAAAGCATGAGGCCTCTGAGGCTTTAGGTGGTGTAAGTATGACTGTGCTTATCTGCATGATAGTCTTCATCGCCGCTCATGCTATCGGCTCTGGCACCATCATCTGGGTATTTATCTCTGAGATTTTCCCAAACGAGCATCGTGCCGCCGGTCAGTCTTTAGGTAGCTTTACCCATTGGATCTTTGCTGCCGGTTTAACCTTAATCTTCCCGATTGCCATTGCTAACTTCGATGCTGGTTTTATGTTCGGTTTCTTCTCCTTCATGATGTTACTGCAGTTAATCTGGTGCTTAGTTATGATGCCTGAGACTAAGGGTAGAGCCCTTGAGGAAATTGCTAAGGCTTTATCCTCTAAATAAGCGTTTTCTCTAAAAACAGAAAGTTTAAAGCCCGAGCCCTGAGGTCCGGGCTTTTTTTTATGGGCGCAAGTGTTAAGCTTTACTTGTACAAACAATTATAAGTAGCTATCGCGTAAGAAAGTTTTATAGAGAGGCTAAGCTTTTATAGATTTAAAGGCTAGTCACTGATGTGGAAAGGTTTTAGGGGCTAAGCTCTTTTATTAAAGACGCATATATGAAAAAGGAGAGCTCAGCTCTCCTTTAGAAAAAAACAAAAGCTCTTGTTAGAGATAATCGTTTAAGGCTTTTTCCATGCCGGCGGTGGCCTCAGCCTCATCGCTACCCTCGATCTCGAGGATAACTTCATCTTCAAAGCGAATACCTAAACCTAAAAGGCCGAAAATACCGCCCTTTAAGGAAACCTTACGATCCTTATGGATAAGTGAAATAGCGGAAGCATAAGCACCAGCTGCTCTAATGATAGCTCCTGCCGGACGGGCGTGCATGCCGTCACGATCTTTAATGGTATAAGTAATTCTCTGCATATTTTTTTTTCTGCCTTTAAAATAGGGGTAATCAATAAGCGAGCACAATAATATCAAATTTTATGTGCTACAGATCACATTTGCGCTAAAAGAGCACTTTATTGCTCAGCATCAATGCGATTGCGTAATTTCTGACCTGCTTTAAAGGTAGTAACACGACGGGGAGTAATCATGACCTCTTCACCGGTCTTAGGATTACGGCCAGGTCTAGAGTTCTTTTGCTTCAGCTCAAAATTGCCAAAACCTGTGAGTTTGACAATATCACCATTCTCAAGGGTGGAGGCAATGGTTTTGAAAAAGACATCCACGAATTCCTGAGCTGTAGTCTTTTGCATATTTAGTTTAAGAATCAAACGATCTGCTATTTCTGCGCGTGTTAAAGCCATGCTGTTATTCTCTCATCTTAATTATTTTACAGACTGAAGTATTTGATAAATATGGCATATCTCTACTTATCTTGTTTTAAATATAATACATTTTAAAAAAAATTTTTCGTGATCATGTTTAAATTTTTACTAAGAAATCAATAAATTATATGAAAGTGAGAGGTAAATCAGGACTTTTTTGAAATTTTGGTCATTTTTTAGAAAAATATTTACATAATTTGCGAGAAATTTTCATAAAAAAGTAAGCTAAATCACAACAATGGCTTAAAAATCACGTTTTAGCTCTACTTTAAGAGCGTGCAAGTCTGCATTTTGGCCAGAAAAAGAAAGCTAAAATCAGCATAAGCCTAGATATTTAGGGGATCTTTGGCATCAAGCATTAATATAAAAGTCAAAAAAAATAACATTTGTACGCTTAAATTGAGATCTAGCCCTTTTGGAGAATTTTCAGATCATTTTCTGCATTGCGGAGGGGTAAAGTTTAACGTCAGGAGCAGATGCCTTGGCATTTTTTTATATCTAAGGGTTTAAATTTAGCATATGTATCAGCGCTTTTATCGCTCAATACCTTATGCTAAAAGTGCAATAGTTTTAGGGAATTTACAGGTAACTTTCCTATATATAAGAGCTTATTTTTCTCTGAAGCTTTAATAATATTGCCATCAGCATACTTTATGTAAATAGCTTTAAGCGTTTAAGATTTCAATAAGAGTGTGGACAAAGAGCACTTTAGACTATAAATTATTGAAGTTAAAAAAAATAGTCATGAAAGGATAGGGTATGCTCTTTGACTTACAGCAAAAAAATGACAGGCATAATTATAAAAGTAAAGCCTTTCCCTGTGTGCTAGAGCATGATCTTTTAAGAGAAAACGCCGCTATCTTTTGGCATTGGCATGAAGATTTTGAGATAGTCATTGTAGATAAGGGAAGCTTTAGTGTCAGAATTTGCGCTGAGGATTTTCTTGTGCAAGAGGGCGATATGCTTTTTTTAAATAGCGATACTCTGCATAGTATTGAGGCTAAACACAGTGGCAAGGTTAGGACTTTAGTTTTTCATCCTGATTTGGTGTCAGGAGGTGAGAATAGTGCTATTGAGACTAAATATATACAGCCGCTTATAGAGTGTCAGAAGTTTCAAGCTTTATATTTACCTAAAGAGCGTAATCAAAGTTTGTTAGCTATATGCAATCAGATTGACACGTATCTAAAAGCTCAGTCTTTAGGTTTTGAAATTGCCGTCAGAGCGCGTTTATCTCAGCTATGTTTATTTGTGTATAAGCACTATGAAGCTTATATGGATAAGAGCAGATCTCAAAACTTAGATAAAGAGCGCTTAAAGATAATGCTTGACTATATTAAGCATAACTTTCAGTATGGATTGAGCCTAAATGCTCTTTCTGCATCTGCCCATATAAGTCCACGGGCCTGTATGCGCCTTTTTAATAAAAATCTAGCGCTTGCTCCTATGCAGTATGTACTTGCTTTTAGATTACAGTATAGCGCCCATATGCTTATTAAAAAGCCTGAGATAACAGTAGCACAGATAGCGCAGGCCTGCGGTTTTGACAGTCATAGTAATTTCTCCATGCTCTTTAGACGGCATTTCAAATTAAGCCCTACAGTTTATCGCCATACTGCGCCTTAAGCTTTATCTATCATCAAAGCGTCAAGAAGCGTCGTGAAAGCGGCTTACCTTTGCAGTGTTATAAGTTAGGAGATAAAATAAAACGCAATTATATAAGCTCATTGCGCTAAAAGAAGAGCGCGTCTTAATTGATAAAACTTAAGAGTGATTGAGGCGTCAATTTTTTTATAAATGCCCTTTTTACCTAAGTGTAAGGCACTTAGGATTTAGGGGTAAAAAACGCAAAGAGTTTGCCACTTAAAAAAGGAGATTTTATGGCATTAAGTATTGCTCTGTATGGTTATGATACTGATATTGGTAAGCTTATTATTGAGACTTTAGAAGAGCAGGATTTAGAGTTTTCTGAATTCTTCCCCTTATCACCTCTAAACGGTGAGTATGACGCTGTACAGATCAAACGCCAAAATTACTTTGTCGAGCCTATCAATAAGTTTGATTTCTCGCGTGCTGATCTTGCTTTATTTATCTCCACCGCCGATGAGAGCTCGATGTGGGTAAAAAAGGCCCAGCAAGCAGGTTGTATTGTAATTGACAATAGCCACTTATTCTCAGGTGATGGTCATACCGTAACTATTGCCCCTGAGCTCAATGAATACGATATCAAGGATGCTATTGCCGCTCGTTTAGTCATTCCGCCTTTAGCTCCAAGCTTACAGTTAGCTTTATCCTTAGCGCCTTTAGATGATGAGTATGGTATCGAGCGCGTCAGTGCGGTTTTCTTAGAGTCAGTCTCTGAGCAGGGCCGTTTAGGCACTGAGACTTTAGCGCGTGAAACTACCTTATTATTAAATGGTATGAGCGGTGAGCATGATGGCTTTAAGTCTCAGTTAGCTTTCAACTTACATACACAAATTGGCGATCTTGAAGATAATGGCAATACTCATCATGAGAATGTCATTAAAGCTGAAGTACAAAAGCTGATGGGGCGTTTTGACGGTGGTTTTGATGTTACCTGTATGCAAGTTCCGGTATTCTACGGCCATACCTTATCTGTAAGCGTGGATGTTAAGCGTCCGATTAAAGATCAAGCTGAGCTTGATGCTGTATTTGCTGAGTCTGAATATATCAATTTAGCCGCTAAGGAAGAGATGCTCACCCCAGTTACCGATACTGTCAGCTCTCGCGATATCATTATTACCCGTTTAAGACAGCAAAAGCCTATGAGCAAGAGTTTAAGCTTTGTGTCCATGATGGATAATTCCCGTCGCGGTGAGGCTATCACCTGTGTAAAGTTAGCTCAGCTTTTAGCTAAATTTTTAAATAAATAATCAATAATAGAGAGTCGGTTATGTTTGTTTATAAAAAGATGGTCGTAGCTTTAATAAGTTCTGGCTTTTTATTGTCCACACAAGCATTAGCCGCAGACGGCGCCCTGACCATCGACATTCAGGGGCCGCAGGTGGTAAGTCATCAGGAGCTAGCGCCTAGTGTAGTTGAAGCCTCAACTGCTAGTGATGAAACTACCGCAATTGATAAAGCGCAGCTATACCCACGCTATCATGAGGTCAAGGCTAATGAGTCGATTTGGTCTATTGCCTCACAATATGTTCCTGCAGATAAGTCCGTCAATGAATATCAAATTATCGCCTCTATCTATCGCCATAATCCTAAGGCTTTTGGTGGCGGTAATTTAAATAATTTACATAAAGTTACCTTAGTCATTCCAAGTCTTGATGCTATCTCTCTTGAAAAAGAGCAAAGCGGTCACTCTTTATTGAAATATGGTAAGGTTAAACTTCCAGATCTGCCGCAAAATAGTGCTCCTTATACAGATTTACAAAATAGGATTGTCATCAATCCTAAGGCTAATGTAGCCGCTACTGATAGCCAAATTTCTCAGGATAAAGACAGTCAAAAAAGTGACAAGTCTGCGGATCCTTTACAAGCAGAAAGTGGGGCTACAGAGCTTAAAACAGATTTAGCTGAGGCAAATTTAGAGAATAAAGCCTCTGAGACTGCGCAAGAGGAGCCACTAAATACAGATCTTGAAGCAAAATCCCAAGTTCAAGATACAGAGGCAGAAACTGCAGATAAGGCTAAGACCTCACTTTTAGAGCAAAGTCTTCAGGCTTTACAGCAGGAAGTTTCTGCACTTAAAGCACAAAAAGAGCAAGAGGCTTTAGATAAGGCCTCAGATAAAAAGGATTTAGAGACTTTAGTTTCTAAATATGAAGGCACTATCGATAATCTCAAAGGTGAAATCTCTGAGGTTAAAGGCCAACTTGATAAGCTTAAAGATGAAAATAGCGCTTTAAAAAATCAGACTTTAGGTTATGAAGAGAGCTTAGCAAAACTTGAAGGTCAATTAGAAGAGCAGAGTAAACAAGCTCCGTGGTATCAGCTCCTTCGTGACTATAAGATGCCACTATTAGTTATTTTGGGTATTTTCTTACTCTTAATAGCCCTAAGACGTAAAAAGAAGACTGAGCTAAAAGAGCCTATAGATAAGAAACAAGAACCTGAATTTACGGCAAAGTCTCAAAATCTTGATGCAAGGGCGGAGGCAAGATCTGAGGCGTCAGAGGCTAAAGAGCGTCTTTCATCTCAGGATAAAGCTTGTGCCTTTGAGATTGAGGGGGCAGAAGAAGCAGAAGAAATAGATGCAAGCGCAAGTTCTAAAGCTTGTGCTAGCGAGGAGATTGCCTCTGAATCTTTAAATAAAGATGTGTGCGCTAAAGATAAGTCTGAGCTTAGTCCTAAATTTAAGAGCCTAAGACGTAGAGTTAGAGCACAGGCATCTTCTAAAAAAGAAGAAAAAACTATTCAAGAACAAGTAAAAGAAACGGTTTCTGAGAAGGCACAAGATAAGCCTATATCTGAGAGTGAGGATATAAAGACAGCTCAGGATGAGTCTTTAGCGCATAAGCTCTATCAGCACGATGATGATTATATTGAGGAAGTCATTCCTAAATACGATGACTTTACGCAACATTATAAGGATAGATTAGAGCTAGCTAAGGTTTATTTAGATACTGGCGATCTTGAGGATGCTAAATTCATCCTTGAAGATACCTATATGTTCGCCCCTGAAGAAATTGCTAAAGAAGCTAAGATTTTGCTTTCTAAATATGCAGACAATAACTAAAGAGATGTATTTAGGCCTAGATGCTAGTCATTTAGGCTCAATAAATGGTTTTCAAGGTACTAATAAAGCCTTAGAGGCTTTATCAGCCTTAATAAAGGCTGCCGCAGCTGACGGCTTGTCTTTAGCTATAGCCTCTTCCTATAGAAGCTTTGAGCGGCAGCTTCTTATCTTCAATGATAAATTTAAAGGTAAGCGTCAGGTCTTAGATGCACATGAAAAGCCTTTAGATCTCAGTACTTTTACTATATCTGCAAAGTGCGAGGCAATTTTACGTTTTTCCGCCATTCCCGGGATGTCGCGTCATCACTTCGGCACCGATTTTGATATCTATTCACCATCGCTTTTACCTAAAGGTCAAAAATTACAATTGACCGCTTGGGAATATGATAAGGGACAGTATTTCTATCCTTTAGGACAGTGGCTTTTGGAGAATCTAGAGAAATATGGTTTCTATCGTCCCTTTGATGGTAGTGGCCATATTGCCTATGAGCCTTGGCATATTTCCTATAAGCAAGAGGCTGAGCTCTTTATTAAGGCCTATGAGGTAAAAGAGCTTATTGCCTATTTGCGGACTTTAAATTTTGCGTGGGTACCTTATATTGAAGAGAAGCTTAATTCTTTAGGCAAAAGTCTTTTAGGTATTTAAACTTTGATCTGCATAGACTTTTAAATTTTTAAATTTAAAGATTAATTTTTTAGAAAAATCAAAAAGTTTTTTTAGCGTGAGCTTTGCCGCTTATTTGTCGCAAGTTAGAAGAAATTTTTTCTAAATAGTATAAACTCCTAATAAAAAGAGACGAGGAGATTATATGAGCGATATTCTAAATACCGTAATTATTGGCTCAGGCCCAGCTGGTTGTACTGCCGCAATCTATGCCTGTCGTGCTAATTTAGAACCTGTGATTATCTCAGGCTCTACCCCTGGAGGTCAGCTGACCATCACCCCTGAAATCGGTAATTGGCCTGGGGCTAAGGACAATCCTGCCGGTTTTACCCTCATGCAGACGCTGTTAGAGCATGCCAAACAATTAGGAACTAAGTTTATCTCTGCTATGGTGGAGCAGATTGAGGATGAGGGCGCTGTAAAAACTATTACGCTCTCAGATGGTCAGATCATCAAGACTAAAACTGTAATTATCGCCACCGGGGCTGCCGCGCGTTATTTAGATATAGAAAGCGAGGCTAAATATAAGGGCCATGGTGTTTCAGCCTGTGCTACCTGCGATGGCTTTTTCTTTAGAGGTAAGGATGTAGCAGTTGTCGGTGGTGGTTCGGCAGCCTTCGTAGAAGCGGCTTTCTTAAGCAATATGTGCAATAAGGTCTATTTAATCCACCGTCGTGAGACTTTTAGAGCTGAGCAGATCTTAGTGGATAAACTTATGGAGCTATCCTCTAAGGGTAAGGTTGAATTTATTTTAAATGCCAATGTTACTGAAATTGAAGGTAATGGTGAGACTGTAACCGGAGTTACCTTAAATGTAGCTGGCGCTATCCGTCATGTGCCCCTTGCGGGTGTCTTTGTCGCTATCGGTCATAAGCCTGCAACTGAGGTTTTTGCTAATGTAGTAGAGATTGATCCTGACGGTACTATTAAAACCGGCTTTGGGGCAGAAACTGCATGCTCAGCTAAAGGCTTCTTTGCCGCAGGTGACTGTGCTGATAAGGTCTATCGTCAGGCTATTACCTCTGCAGGTCAAGGCTGTAAGGCCGCTTTAGATGTCGAGCACTATCTCCTAGGACAATAGTAAAAAGGCTTTAATCTTTGTATAAAGTTTTTAAGCAAAATCCCTGAAGTAAATCTCAGGGATTTTTTATAAAAAATATAAATATATAAGCAAGAGATATTTTACTTAAAGTAAGTTCTTTCGTTTAAATTCCGTACTTTAATAATTCAATAACCGACATCGATCAGTAAAAACTGCTGATTTTTGTCTTTGTCCAAATTTACCATTTTTAAAAACTCATCCGGTTAAAGGCGCCTCTGTAGGTCTCAATATTAAAGTATCAAGTCCCTTCAATGCCCAAACATCGGATGATGTTCTGTAAATCTTCATCAAACCACGGTATCTGCAGAATGTCTGTATTTGGTACTCCTACTATAGAGAGATTGTTATTGACTACATACTGAAAGAACCTCAATAATTTATTCATTTGGGGGAGAGACAATTCGTCTATGGGATTTATCTTTGCTGTTTTTCTAATGCCAGTCCAAGCAGTCGATCTGTCTGGTCTGCCATAAACAGAGGGATGTTCAGCACATCATCATCCAGTTTCAGATTGTCTAGGGAGAATCGAACCCGAAGTTTTACTTTATCAGGGAACAGTTCCTTGAACTTCTTGAGGCTCTTGCTGGATGTATTGTTTTCAGATTTTACCTCAACAGGGAAAATATCATTCTCACGCTGGATCAGGAAATCCACCTCATAGGGAGGATTGTTTTGTGTCCAGTAGCAGGGAACCACTTCAAACTGTGTAACCAAAGTTTGAAGCACAAAGTTCTCTGTCAATGCCCCCTTAAACTCTGTAAACAAGCGGTTTCCTTCTCCAAAGGCAGTAGGTGCAAGTTGTGCCAAACGGCGGAGCAGGCCCATATCTACCAGATAAATCTTGAAAGCAGAAAGGTCATCGTAAGCTGCCACAGGAAGGCCGGGAGCAGTGCAGCGGTAGATTTTATGCACCAGTCGGGCATCCGCAAGCCACTGTAACGCATCTTTATACTCACGGGCTCTTGCACCTTCCTTAACAATTTTGTAGATGAACTTTTTATTCTCCCTTGCCAGTTGGGAAGGAATAGACTTCCAGATCATAGAGATCTTCGGGAACTCACTAATGTTGGAATGTTTTGCAAAGTCACGTTCGTAGGCACCGATAACTCCGGACAAGGCTTCTTGCATGGCTGCAACATCCCTAGCCTCTGTCCACATCTTTACAGATTCCGGCATACCGCCAGTCACATAGTACATTTTCAATTTCTCATACAGAGGATTATAGAACGCATCGGGAATTGGTTCGATGGTGTTCACCGTTTCCAGATACTTAGCCAAATTCTCATCACCATTGGCAAGCAGGAATTCCGTGAATGTCATAGGGTCAATCTGCATGAAGTTGACCTTTCCCACCGGGAATGAGGACGGCTTTGCCAGAGCAATTCCCAGCAGAGAACCTGCGCAAGCAATGTGATACTGCGGAGCATTCTCACAAAAATACTTCATGGAGTTGATGATCTTAGGGCAGTCCTGCACCTCATCAAAGATAATGAGGGTCTTTTCCGGCACGATCTTCTGACCGCTTGCCAGCATCAGATTTTGCAGGATACGGTCAACATCTTTTGTAGTTTCAAAGAATTGCTTGTATTCCTCGTTCTCGTCAAAGTTGAAATAAGCGGTATTTTCATAATAGCGTCTGCCGAACTCCTTCAGAATCCAGGTCTTACCCACCTGGCGCACACCCTTCAAAATCAGGGGCTTGCGATAGGGAGAATTCTTCCAGGCCAGCAGCTTATTCAAAATCAATCGTTCCATAGACACACTCCTTCACACTTTTATTGGAGTTTTTGTGTTTCTTAATCACATTTTTATTATATTTGGAAAGATCAAAAAAATATAAACCCAATCACAAAAATATAAGCTCTGTCGTACAAACGGCATTGTGCCTAATGGCTGTGAACGATAGCTTACAGGTCCAGATGCTACAGTCATACTGTATAAATCAACAAACTTCTTGCCTAACATAGAAAACTCCTTTTTCCATAAGGCATTAGACGCTATTTAGGTTCTATTATCGCTAGTCAATATGACTGTTTGATCTTTATGTCAAAGTTCTATAACTTCAATATGAAACCGTGATCCTTAGCTCGAATTTCGGGTATTTGCTCTTTGACAGTAAACCTAGAATTTTTCTGTTTTTGAAAAAAAGATTTTCAACAGCGAAAAAAATCAGTCTTTTTTACTGATCAATGTCGGCAATAAGCATCTCACACGAGCTTTACGATAACGACATGTCCTTAATCTAAAAATCTAAAGCCTAAGTAGTAGGGAGCCTTAAATCATAAGATAGAGAAAAACAAACACTCAAAGGCTCATTTTTCATAATTTCTATAACTTCGTATAATTTTCTAGTATTAACTCACTGCCTCATCCCCTTTGAAAGCCATTTCTAATAAAACGCATAAATTAAAAAAAGAGCCTAGCTAAGCTTATACAAGCGAGGCTTGTGGCTTTTTAATTCTAAAAAGCTTTCTCTAAAAAAATTTTCTCCAAAAAAAACTTTCTCTAAAAAACTTTCTCTAAAGTTTGCTTTGAAATTGAAGTTTAGGCTTTAAAGGGGAGGAGATGAGGTAAGTTTAGAGGTTACATTAGAGCTTATTGAGTTTTAAATATTAGAAAAGATCTTCCTAAATATTAAGTATTAAAAAAAAAGGTGGTAATCTTTAATACTTTACATTAATGTAAAATCTTTAAGTTTTTATCTCTTTGTTATATATAGTTTTTATTAAATGCCAAAAAAATTCTAAATTAGGTGTTTAAACCAAAAAAAAAAAGGGGGGGGCTGAGCATTGAACTTAGATAAGTATAAAGTTCTAAAGCTAAAACTTAGCTAAAGCTTTAAGGGCATACAGGCGAGGTGAAGATAATACGTAAGAAATGCAAAATTATGAAAAGGTAAAAGCCTGATCTTAATCAGGCCTTTAAAACTTAAAGCATTATCTTTGATAGGGTGTTTTTGAAGATAACTAAAAGCTTATTGAGATCTTCTAAGTTTACGCATTCATTAGCTTTGTGAATGCTAGCGCTCAGTGGGCCAAATTCCACTGTCTGAGCCCCTAAGGGCGCGATAAAGCGTCCATCAGAGGTACCACCTGAGGTTGAAAGCTGAGGCTTTAGACCACAGCACTCTTCAATACTTGAAGTTATAGCTTCAACTAAAGTACCTTTTTTAGTGATAAAGGGGCTACCATTGAGGACATAGCGAATTTTGCATTCAATCTTTAAGTTTGAGATTATCTCAGAGACCATAGCTGAGATCTTCTCTAAATTGAGTTCATCGCTAAAGCGCCAATTACACATGATCTTGCAAGAGCCGGGGACGACATTTTCAGCTCCGGTACCGCAATTTAAATTGGTAACCTGGAAGGATGAGGGCGGAAAACTCTCAGATCCTTGATCCCACTTTTTTTTATATAAAGCCTGCATTAAATCAGCGGCATGATGGGCAGCATTATCGCAAGTTTGCGGATAGGCTACATGGCCTTGCACCCCTAAAACCTCAATATGGGCAGTGAGTGAGCCTCGACGGCCATTTTTAATCTGATCGCCAAAGATTTTAAGGGAGGACGGCTCACCGACTAGGCAATAATCAGGTAAGAGCTGATGTGCTTTTAAATACTCAGCTACAAAGGGCGTGCCACCTACAGCATCACCTTCTTCATTGGAGGTTAAAAGTAGGCCTACAGTACCATGATGATTAGGATTATCCCTAACAAAATCACGCAAGGCTAAAGTCATAGCGGCATCAGAGCCTTTCATATCGGCACTGCCGCGGGAAAAAAGCATACCGTCTGCTACGGTACCTGAAAAAGGGGGGTATTTCCAAGCATTCATATCCCCAGGAGGCACTACATCAGTGTGGCCTAAGAACAGAAAGAAGGGGGAACCTTGACCGTGGAGGGCTAAAAGATTGATGGTACCGCGTTGCTTTAAGGTTAAACAGTTAAAGCCTACGGCCTTTAATTTCTCTATGATGAGATCTTGACAGCCAAGATCCTCAGGAGTTATCGAGGGGATCTTGACTAGATCTATGCAGAGTTTTTGAACTTCACTCTCGGGCATATTAATCTTCGGTAGGGTAGGAAAGGAACAGCTTACGCTCTAATCTTAAGAACTTGTAAGCAGTCTTGCTCTCATCCTCAACCTTTAAAGCATCAAAGCGACCGTATCTGACGTCAGTTAAGAGCTTCTTATCCTCAGCAGTTAAAGTCTCACAGGCAGATAAGTACTGACCTAAGAATTGCTGAGCTAAGAGCTCGTCCCACGGATAAACGGTGGAGATGGAGCGCAGGATGAACATAGAGGGCATGTCTAAGCAAATTAAGCACTTCTCCTGAAGCTTAGGAAGGAAGTCCTTAAAGGACTCAGGCTTAAAAGCCCAATCATAGAAGTCTAAAACCTCACCTTGAGCGCAGTTTTCATAGGCAATAAAGGCTTTACCTTCAGAAGGTAAACGTAAGAAACTCGGCTCAATCTCTGAAGCTTTGGCATTGTCTTTGATCAATTGTTCCATTTTCTCAGAGCAGAGGACTAAAGGCTTTTTGCTCATTAAAGAGAGCATATCGCAGACATTATCCATACCGTTTTGCTCTTCACTATCCGGAACCTTGACGGCTAAGAGGGCGAAAACCTCATTCTCCGGCGGACGGATAACCTTGTGGGCATTAGGGGGGCATTCTGGATGGTAACGTTCTGGCATTGGCATGAGTGATAATCTCCAAATTAGTTTGATAATGAGTTTATTCTATCATATATAGGCTAGGTCTTTGACTTTCAAGGCTTAAAGGGCAAATTGCTATTATAAAGAGCAAAAGCGTCTTTAAAGCTTAAAGTCAGAAAATGGCGATTTTTACGTATAAAGCTATAGTCTTATGGTTTAATTTTTACAAGACTTATTAAACACAGAGTGTATAGATAATAAGATAAAGGTGCCAAAACAGTGTTTTTTCTTTGTGTCAGTGTTTATGACACTGTTTTTTGCTGATATTTTTTGCAATATGGTATAGACTAAGCACAATTGAAGGGGCCGTATTGTGCCCTGAAGCTTTTAATGCTTTTTAGTTTAACTTTTATGAAAGGAGTTTCATGTGGAAACCCAAGAGATCAAGAATGCTACCGCAGCTACTGAAGAAGCTGTAGCAACTGCAAATACCGAGAAAACCGAAGCTGCCGTTGAAGGCTCTCACTTTGAGCATGTCAAAGAAACCTTAGATTTACTTTATAAGTACTTCCCTAAGGCCTTTATTAAAGAAGGAAATTGCCGTCCTTTAAAAATCGGTATTTTTGATGATCTTAAAGCCGCTGTTCCTGCCCATGAAGGTTTATCCATCTCTAAGGTCCGTGCTGCCTTACGTTTATACACCACTCGTTTAAGATACCTTTACTCCTTAAAAGAAGGTGCTGCCCGTGTTGATTTAGAGGGTAACGAGGTTGAGGTCGTAACTGCTGAGCACTCCAAATTTGCTAAAGATCGCTTCAAGGAGATCAATGACAAGCGCAAGGCCAATCGTCCGGCTAAGGCTAATGCTCCTAAGAGTGAGAAGAGCACTAAGAACTTCCATAAGAAGCCTTTCAACAATCAAGGCAAGCGTCCGGCCCCGAAGATTCAGGGCGTTAAGCCTGAGATTTCCGACTTAAAGAAAGGTCGTCAAGTCTTAGTTTTAAGCGGTGAGCGTCACTTTGTACGCGGTACCGTTGCCGAAGACGCTGTTCGCGACACTGTTTCTGTCACCTTAATGACCGGTATGACCATCAGCTGCAAACTCGATCGCGTTTTATTACCTGCTAAATAATCAGGAGTAGCGCTACTTTGCGAAAATCACTTATTTTTGCTATTGCCTGCATACTTGCAGGCAGTAGCTCTGTCGCCACAGCAAAGCTCGTGGTCCCCACCTATGAGCAATTGCCCAATCTTGCCCCCCTCGATCGACATCAGACGGTATGCTCACGTATTGGTGGTTATTTCACCAGACAGCACTATAAGATCATCAATATCGATGATGCTTTTGCTGATAAGGTAATCGAGCGTTATTTATCCTTTATGGACTATAACCGTAGCCTCTATACTAAAACTGAGGTTGACACTATTTACCATAATCGTGCTCGTATTATTAAAGCTATCAATCATTGCGATCTTTCCTATCCCTATAGTCTCTACAATAGTGCCTTACGCAAGCGCTTTATGAAATATGAGTATTTCTTAGAGATGCTTAAAGGCGATATCGATGTCGATACTGACGAGAGTATTGCTATTGATAGAAGTAAGAGTGCTTATGCGCACGATGCGCAGTCTCTGCATGAGCTGTGGTCTGCGGAAATCAAAAATGATTATATCAATCAGCTGTTAAACGATAAAACCCCTGAGGCTGCTAAAGAGCGTCTAAAGCGCCGTTATGAAGCTGCGCTCTCGCGCTTAGGACAGACTGAGTCTGAAGATGCTTTCTCAGCTTTTGAAAACGCCTTTGCTACCGCCATCGATCCGCATACAAATTACCTAGGCCCTGAGGCTTCGGATAATTTCAATGACGACATGAATCTCTCCTTAGAGGGTATAGGTGCCGTCCTTATGCAAGATGACGAGTTTACTAAGATTAATTCCGTCCTTCCAGATTCTCCTGCTGAAAAGAGCAAGAAACTCAAAGCTGGCGATCGCATTACCGGTGTTAGACAGCAAGATGGTACTTATGATGATATCATCGGCTGGCGTTTATCGGATGTCGTCAAAAAGATCAAAGGTCCTAAGGGCTCGCAGGTGACATTAGAGATTGAACGGGGCGAGGGAGCTGCGGCTAAGACCTTTAGTGTCACCCTCTCTCGCGATAAGATCCGCCTTCAGGATCGCGAGGCTAAAGGCGAGGTTAAACAAGCTTACGATGGCACTAAGATTGGTGTACTCACTATTTCAAGCTTCTATACCGATCTGCATTTAGATGTTGAACGTGAGCTTAATAAGCTTGCTAAAGAAAACGTCAAGGGCATTGTTATTGATTTAAGAAATAATGGTGGCGGTCTCTTACCTGAGGCGGTAAGCACTACCGGTTTATTTATAAATCAAGGTCCTGTGGTTTTAGTGCGCGATGTACAGGGTAATGAAGCTCCGTATGAGGATATCGATCCGAGCATTTCCTATAGTGGCCCCTTAGTAGTTCTCATCAATCGTCTGAGTGCTTCAAGCTCTGAGATTATGGCCGCAGCTTTACGCGATTATGGCCGTGCTATTGTTGTGGGTGATACTTCCTTTGGTAAGGGTACAGTGCAGCAAAACCGTCCTTTAAATCGTCTTTACGATTTAACCTCTGAGGATATGGGCTCAATTCACTATACTATTGCTAAGTTCTATCGCATAAATGGCGGTTCTACACAGCTTCGTGGTGTCAGCCCCGATATTACCTTACCAACCTTAGTTGACGATAAGGAATTTGGTGAACGCTCTGAGCCTAATGCTTTAGCTTGGGATAAGATTGCTCCGGCTACTTATGATAAGTATCTAAATTTAGAGGCTTTCATTCCTAGCTTAAAACAGGCCTATGAAAAGCGAGCTTTAGATAATGTCGAGTTTAAGATCTTAAAAGATGAGATGACACGTTATCAGAAGCTTAAAGATAGTCAGTATCTGCCGGTCAATTTACACAAGCGTCAGGAGATCAACGACAAAGAGGATAAGGTTAAACTCCTTGAAGTTAATACTCGCTTGCAGATCATGGGTAAGCCCCAAATTGCCAAGCTTAAAGATCTCCCTGAGGATTTTGAATTTGACGATCCGCTTTTAAATGAGACTTTGAATATCACCGCCGATTTTGCCAAGCAATTAGGCTCAAAGCCGGTGGCCACAGGCTCAGAACAATCGCAAATTTCGATTTTCCAGCGTTTTTCACCGCCCGCTAAGAGCGATGCCTCAAAGTTATAATAATCAGGCCCGACTTTTGTCGGGCTTTCAGTGTTAAGAGATATTCTATGGAAAAGAAAACCTATAAGCCTAAGCGCCGCCTTGATTATAAGGCCCCCGATTTTACCGCTTTAAGTGTCGATTTGACCTTTGAGTTAGCCGAGGAAGCTACCGTAGTCCACAGCAATGTGCGTTATCAGCGCTTAACTGACGATAAACGCAAGAGCTTAGTTTTAGACGGTGAGGATTTAGATTTAATCTCTGTAACCGTAGATGGCTCCCCGTGCAAATATCGCCGTGAAAAAGATAGCCTCATTATCTCAAATGTCCCCGATGAGTTTGAGGTACAGATTAAAAATGTCATCGATCCGGCCGCTAACTCTGAGCTTATGGGCTTATATAAGTCTAATGGTACTTATTGCACTCAATGTGAGCCGCAGGGTTTTCGCCGTATCACCTATTTTTTAGATCGCCCGGATGTCTTAGCTCGCTATCGTGTTACCATCATCGCCCCTGAATATGGCTGTGGGGTTTTACTCTCAAATGGTAACTTAGTCGACAGCGGTGAGCGTGACGGTCGAGCCTATGCCGTTTGGGAAGATCCTTTCCCTAAGCCTTCATATCTCTTTGCCTTAGTCGCCGGTACCTTTGATATTATCAAAGATGAGTTTAAGACTAAGTCTGGACGTAATGTTAAATTAGAGCTCTATGTCGATCGTGGTGCTTATGAACGTGGCCTGTGGGCTATGGAGAGCATTAAAACTTCCATGAAGTGGGATGAAAGCCGTTTTAACCTTGAATATGATTTAGATAATTTCAAGGTCGTCGCCGTCGATTTCTTCAATCAAGGTGCCATGGAAAACAAGGGACTGAATATCTTCAATTCCATCTATGTCATGGTCGATCCAGAAACTGCCACTGATACTGCTTTTTACAATGTTGAAAGCGTGATTGGTCATGAGTACTTCCACAATTATACAGGCGATCGTGTTACCTTACGCGATTGGTTTGAGCTGTCCTTAAAGGAGAGTTTAACCGTCTTCCGCGATCAGGAATTTAGCTCTGATGTCGCCTCCCGCACCTTAACTCGTCTGCATGCAGTCAATGTCATCCGCGGTCCGCAGTTTGCTGAGGACGCAAGCCCTATGGCGCATGCTGTAAGACCTGATGAAGTGATGGAGATGAACAATTTCTACACCGTTACTATCTATGATAAGGGTGCAGAGGTTATCCGCATGATCCACACCTTAATCGGTGAGCTCAAATTCCGTCAGGGCCTTAAGGAATACTTAACTAAATTTGATGGTCAGGCGGTAACTATCGAGGACTTTTTACAGTGCATGGAAAAGGTCTCAGGCGAGAATTTAGAACAGTTCCGCTTATGGTATACCCAAGCCGGTACTCCGACAGTTAAGGCTTCATGGATCTATGATGAAGAGGCCGGGCAGTTAAAATTAACCTTAGAACAGACAACTGCACCAACTCGCGGTCAAAGCGAGAAATTGCCTTTCTATATGCCAATTCGCGTCAGCTTCCTCAATGCTCAGGGCCAAAACGTTCACCCAGCTGAATTAAATCAAAATGGTCTTATTATCTTAAAAGAGGCTAAGCAGGAATATGCCTTTACCTTAGATAAGGATACTATTCCGGTGCTCTTGCGCGATTTTAGTGCCCCAGTACGCTTAGAGGCCCCGTATACAGCGGCAAATTACGCCCATATGCTTGAATACTGCGATGATGCCTTTATCAAGGTCGATAGCTCCATAAGCTTACAAAATCGCTATATTCACGAGAATATCACTAAGGTTGCCCGCGAATTAGCCCCGTCTGATCCTACCGATTTGATTGCTGTCATTAAGCATTTATTGCAAAGCCGCGATGACAAGACCGATCTGCATCTTTTAAATGAAGCGATTAAGATTCAGCCTCTTGTCAATATGATGGAGACTTTTGAGAGCATCGATATCGACGCTTTAAATACTACCCGCAAGCTTTTAGAAACTGCCGTAGCTTTAGAGTGTTATGAGGAATTTGCTTCAGTCTATGCTAAGGTTAGAGCTTCAAGCCCTAAATATAGCGTAGCCAATATGGGTATGCGTGCTTTAAACAATACCGCTTTACATATGCTGACAGTCGCTCTCTTAGCTCAGGATAAGGCCGCAGATGCTTCTGAATTAGTTAAAAAGCATTATCAAAATGCCCGCAATATGACTGACGGTTTAGCCGCTTTAACTGAGGCTGTGCATCAAAAACTCAATTGCGCTCAGGAGCTTTTAGCTGACTTTGAGGCAAAATTTGCTGACGATCCATTAGTTTTTGACAATTACTTTAGAACTCAGGCCACAGCCCCCGATGCTGAGACTGTCTTTATTGTGCGTAAGCTTTTACGCCATGAGCGTTATGATGCCACTAATCCTAATCGCATCCGGGCCTTGCCAGGTGCTATGGCTTTAGCTAACCCTGTAGCCTTACATCGTGCTGACGGTTCAGGTTATGTGCTTTTATGCGAGGTTGTCACCGCTCTCAACGAGCAAAATCCGCATGTGGCCGCGCGTATCTTAACGCCGCTTTTAAGCTACAAGCGCTTTGATGATAAGCGTCAGAAGCTTATTGTGGAGAATTTACGCAAGCTACAGCAATTGCCAAATATCTCACGCTCCATCTTTGAAAAGGTTAATGCCGCCTTAAATGAGGCTTAGAGTTAAAGCTTGGGAGGAACCCCTGCTTTTAGATATTTACGCTTGAATTTAAAGCGCTTTTTTGAGGAATTTTAGATGAATTTAATCCCTTATGGTCTCTATCCTTTCTTAGTAAGACCGCTGTTATTTTTAGCCGAGGCGGAGACTGCTCACGGTCTTACTATTGCTGCGGGCAAATTCATGTCACATGAGCCTCTTTTATCCTTATGTAGTCAGAGTGTTGCCTATAGACCTGTAGAGGTTATGGGCCTTAAGTTTAATAATCCTTTAGGTTTAGCCGCCGGTTTAGATAAAAACGGCGAGGCTATCGATTATTTTGGGGCCTTAGGTTTTGGTCATATTGAAGTTGGTACTGTTACCCCTAAGCCTCAGGAGGGTAATCCTAAGCCCCGTATGTTCCGTATTGTCGACGCTGAAGGCATTATCAATCGCATGGGCTTTAATAATAAGGGTGTCGATTATTTAGTCGAAAATCTGAAAAGACGTACTTATAAAGGTGTTTTAGGTGTCAGTATCGGTAAGAATGAGACTACTCCTATCGATAATGCCGTTGACGATTATTTAGTGTGCATGCGCAAGGTCTATCCTTTTGCCGATTATATTGCCGTCAATGTTTCCTGTCCTAATACCCCAGATCTCACCTCATTACAAAATGAAGAGAAACTTTTGAATTTATTAAAGCCTCTTAAGGATGAGCAGGCCTTATTAGCCGATAAATTCAATAAATATGTACCCCTAGTAGTAAAGCTTTCTCCTGATTTAAGTGCGGGTGATTTAAAGAGTTTATGCAATGTCTGTTTAGATCTGCATATCGATGCTATCTCTGCGACTAATACCACCACAAGTCGTAATATTGTCCACGACTTGCCGCATGCGCAGGAGTGGGGAGGACTTTCAGGTGAGCCTTTACGTGCTCAAAGTACCAAGGTCTTAGCTGATGTTAAACGCATAGTTAAAGATCAGATCCCCATTATTGGCTTAGGCGGTGTCAATGGTGTCATTGCCGCCCGCGAAAAATTAGCCGCAGGTGCTAGCTTAATTCAGATCTACTCTTCCTTAGTCTATAAGGGGCCTGCAGTAATTAAGAATATTGTCAATAATCTCTAAGCGCTTTAAGCCTGAGAAATCTCAGGCTTTTTTCACTAAAATCCTCTCTTCACGACTAAAAATCCCCGCATTTCTGCACCAAAATTAGCCATAGCTAACTCATCTTTATTTATAAATTGATAAAAATTATCAATTTAATCTGACGTCAAATCAAGCGAAATTAGAAAAATTTAATCTTTATTATCAAGAACTTATTTTTACCTTTAGAGTTAGTTAAGGCTAACTTAAATTAAATGCAAATTTTTATTTTGATTTAAGACACAAATTGCTAAAGAAATTTTTATCCGTATAATGGTCAGAGTTAGCTTTAGCTAACCCTTTTAAAACAAAGGCTTAGAAATAGAAAATTTATTGAGATTTAATTATGAAGAAGACCTTATTAGCAGTTGCAGTTGCAGTTGCAGCTTTATCCTCAAGCGCCGTCAGCGCCGCTAGCGTTTATGACCAAGATGGTACCACTTTTGATGTAGGTGGTCGTGTACAGAGCGTTTACTACTCCACTCAAAACGGTGGTGCAGGTAATAACGATAGCTCTATTGTTAATTCTGCTCGTTTATCCTTAGAAGGTCACTCTGAGATTGCCTCAGGTGTCAGCGCTTTTGGTTTTGCCGAGTGGGACTTAGCTAATGGCGATGCTTCCTCTGAGACTGAGGGCATGGAAGCTCGTGAGCAGTTCATCGGTGTTGATTTTGGTAAATTCGGTACTGTCTCTGTAGGCCGTACCTATGACGCGGTTAAGTCTGTCATCGAGGTTACCGATATTTTCGAGGATTATGGTGCTTTAGGTCAGGTAGGCTGTGACGATCGCCGTGCCGGTACCCTTAAGTACACTTGGGAAGGCTATGGCGTTTTCGCTGCCGTTTCCTATCAGAGTGCTAAGGATGGCGTAACTGTCGGCGGTTCCTTAGCTAACGGTGATGACACTGCAGCTGATACTATGAATGTTGAAGGTGGTTATGCTGTAGCTTTAGGCTATACCACCCCGACTGTCGGTTTTGGTCCTATCAGCATTAAGGCCGCTTACGCTTACTTAGATGGTCAGAACGATGCTGACAATGCCTTAAGCTATGAAATTGACAATATGCAGGAGTATGCCGCTTCCGTATCTTGGGGTAATTTAGGTGAAGGCTTATACATCGCCGCTTTATACAATGCCCGTAAGTTTGATTATTTAAACAATGGGGCTAATGTCTTCAATCACAGCTCCGTCAAGGGTATTGAGGCTGTAGTCGCTTATGGCTTTGACAATGGCTTAAGCTTAGCTACCGGTTGGGAATATGTCCGCAATTATGCCCAAGGTGCTGAGACTGTCTATGACGCCACTCAGATCACCCGCAAGATCCCGGTATATGTAAACTACGAGTTCAACCCGAACTTCAACGTTTGGGCTGAGGCTTCCTTCGATGCCGGTTCTGACAAGCAGACAAATGGCAATCTCTTTGATAATGATTTAACTAATGAAGATCACGTGAACTTCTCTGTAGGTGCACGTTACACCTTCTAATTAAAAGAGTTCACTAAATGAAAAGATCTCTTAAATATGTTTAAGGGATCTTTTTTTTATGGAGAAAGCGGGAGTAGGGAGCTTTATAAGTAGCTTAAACTTCTAAAATCTCAAATTAGGTGATTTAGAGCACATTTTTAGTGCGTCTATATAGCGAGCTTTCCGTTTAGACGCGTAATAAAATTATTTTTTACAAAAATTTAAAATTAAATTGTGATCTGCTTAAAAATTTGTATAATGACCTCACCTAATCATTCATAGTTATTAGGAATGCAAAATATAAAGCTTATGCTTAAAAGCTAAGCTTAGAGAGATTTTGGAGATTTATATGAAGAAGTCATTATTAGCATTAGCTGTTGCAGCTTTTGCTTCTAGCGCAGTTTCTGCTGCTACTGTTTATGATAAAGATGGTACCTCTTTAGAGGTTGGTGGTCGTGTTCAGAGCGTTT
>OGWZ01000813.1_pt1 | contig 32551 bp, 25 predicted proteins | sample 1576141 | NCBI WGS metagenome assembly OGWZ01 (sample SAMEA3541512, study PRJEB24748) | human gut metagenome | biome: human gut; feature: human-associated habitat; material: faeces | place: China | collected 2012
GTATCCAGCCATGTGAATCCCTGTCCGAGAAGTTCTACATTCAGATCACCTTTCTCAAGATATACACGGTTCAGATCTGTGATCTCCAGTTCTCCACGTGCACTTGGCTTTAACTCTTTTGCATACTTCACAACATTATTGTCATAGAAATACAATCCTGTTACACAGTAGTTGCTCTTTGGCTGTGCCGGTTTTTCTTCGATGGAAATAGCCTTTCCCTCGTGATCAAATTCTACGATACCGAAACGTTCCGGATCATCTACATAATATCCAAATACAGTAGCTCCCTTTCCGGTCTCTGCATTCTCAACAGCAGCTTTCAGACGTTTATTCAGTCCGTGACCTGCAAAAATGTTATCTCCGAGAACCATTGCTACTGTATCATCACCGATGAATTCTTCTCCGATGATAAATGCCTGAGCAAGTCCGTCCGGGCTTGGCTGTACTGCATAAGACAGATTCACACCAAACTGATGTCCGTCTCCTAACAGTTCTTGGAATCTTGGTGTATCCTGTGGTGTTGAGATGATCAGGATATCACGAATGCCTGCGTTCATCAGAACTGACATTGGATAATAGATCATCGGCTTGTCATAGATTGGCAGTAACTGCTTTGATGTTACCATTGTTAATGGATACAGACGTGTGCCTGAACCACCTGCTAAAATAATTCCTTTCATTTCAGGAACCTCCTCGTTTTGTATATTAGGTTATCAAGTTCTAAGGTTTTCTAGTTTCTGTTTTTCGTGTTAATTGTATTATAAAAGGTGACCTTAGGTCACCTTCAAGTACTTTTTTTATTTTTTTGTAACTTTCTTGTAATATTTAAGGCGTTTTAGGAATTACACTGCATTTCAAAAACGAGATTATTAATTCAGACATTTATTTCATTATACATAACATTTCTATTATTTTCAACCAATATACCCAACAAAAATCCCGGCATCTTTCGTAATGTGGAACCCGCCTTCCGTCTTCTTACGCACATAAGACTGGAACTCCTTGTAATGATCCAGAATATACTGTCCCTGATTTCCATGGCACGACAAGATATAAGAAATCAATGGCTCCGGTTCCGGTACGATAAGCGAATCCTCATACCGCCTCCACTCTATCTTTTCAAAATCCTTCTGAAGAATCTCTTCTCCGTTCTCTTTTCCAAAACGCTCGTACAGATTCTTTGCTGCCAGTACAATCCGGTCATCGAACTTCTGGACCAGTTCACTCACTTCTCTCATATGATCATTGCCATATGTACTGCAGACAAATCTTCCTCCCGGCTTCAATACACGTTTTACTTCTTTACAGACTTTCGGAATATCCTCGCAATAGAACAACACATGATTGGCAATTACAAGATCAAATGAATCTTCATCATAAGGTATTCTTCCCGCATCAAATACACGAAACCTGAACCTGCTGTCGTCTGCACCGATCGTACGCCTTGCATCTCTTAACATTCCATCCGATATATCTGATACTACAATCTCCGTCTGTTCCGGGATCTTATCCCTGTCCACGTTCCAGAGTGTACCATCTCCACATCCCAGCTCCAGAACCTTCATTCCCGGCTTTAATTCCAGTTGTTCGAAAATCCATGGAAACCATCCTTTCGTATTCTGTGAATACAGACTGTGTAGGTTAATTCTTGCGGAAATGTTTGACGCATCCTGATACTGGTTCTTCATACTTTTCTCCATGCCGGTCAGATGAATCAGATTCAACATCTGGCTCCAGTCGACGGAATGTTCTTTCTGTATCAGATCCGACGTATCCTGAATTGCCTGTTCCACCAGCTGCATCTGTTCGATGCGGTCACGGACTAATTTCAACTGAATGTTAAGAGAATTGAGCATGAAGTGATAGTCTGCATCATCGATCGTCATATCACGGATATCGTCCAGCGAAAATCCCAGATATTTCAAAAGTAATATCTGCTGCAGTCTGGCGAAGTCTTCATCTGTGTAGAATCTTGCGCCCGCTTCTGTGACGTAAGATGGTTTTAATATATTCTGTTTGTCGTAATAGCGAATTGTCCGCAGGGTCACGTGGGCCATGCGGGCAAATTCACCGGATGAATAGTAGCCTGGTTTTTTCAATACTTTTCACCTTCTTTAAATTCTGTCATACATTTTTATTAAGCAATATTTTTCTTTCGTGCTCTTCCTAAAGACATGATTGTTTTGCATACCTGTTTTAAAACAACAGCCGAAATACCGGTCGCCGCCAAAATTGCAATCAATAATATTACTCGCATCATCACCGTCGCATCTGCCGGTACAAACTTTATAAACAGGCAAATCGTAACATGGTGTGTCAAAAAGGCCTCATATGAAATGCCGCCAATAAATTTCATCACCTTGTTTATAATATTTATTTTCATTAAATAAGTACCAATACCATATAACATATATGCCATAAGGAAACCTGCGATATGTCCTTTTATATTCATATTGCCCGGTTCAATGCATTTCAAAATCACTAATAAAATTCCTGCGATCCACCAGTATTTTTCAGCCCTTTTTCTGTGTTCAACAAAAAGCATACCTGCATAAAAACTAATCAGACAAGATGGTAACATCCGAAAAGATACCATCCCCGTTAAATTAATTTTCAGGGAAAGTATGTAAAAAAGAATCACTAAACCAAATGTAACCCACTTATATTCTTTCTTCATCCACGTAAGTAATGGATATAAGATATAGAGGAGGATGATCGCACCTATAAACCATTCTCCCAGAATATAATAATCATTTATCTTAAATGTAAGGTATCCATCCATTCCAATCAAAGACAAAATAATGCTGGCCGGGTTTCCTCTGTAAAACAAACTTTTATATCTCAGCACATCCCTTATATACATTAATCCCCATGCAATATAAAATGCCGGGAAGATAGATAATGCTCTTTTTTTATAAAATAATTTTAAATCATCTATTTTACTATGATTATAAAATAGTAATGCACCCGAAATGAAGAAAAATACTGTAACGTAAATATCTCCATAGGTAACACCACCAACATAATTATTAAATATATCCGGCCAGCCATATTCTACTGCAAAATGATACAATACAATTCCCAAACATGCTATTGCACGGATAAAATCAAATTGATCTAAAACAACTTTTTTCTTTCCCATAATTTTTCCTCATACTTTTTCATTCCTGATAACAATAATCTTATCTTATATTACATCCTGATACACTCAATGACAAATTCTTGTTATAATACGGATCGTCCTTTTCCAATATTTCTGCCCATTGTTTCTTAAAAAGTTTTTCATCATTTTCGTTGTTTCGCAGTTCGTTACTCCAACGCATCACTTTCACATACGGATTATAAACAACACTCATATGCTTATTTCTAATTTTCAGGCAAAGATCCACTTTTCCCAGTTCTCCTTTGTAATCCTCATCAAATCCATTCACTTTTTCAAATATATCTTTCTTCACCATCATACACGCACCTGCAACTGCACTATACTGCATCTGTGTAACAATATGTGAAAAATATCCATTTTCTCCTCGAAGTGTATACTCAAAGAGGCTTCCTGCAGTCCCATTCATTCCGATCACACAGCCCGCATGCTCTACTGTTCCGTTCTTATAATAACTTCTTGTCCCAACTACTCCGACATCACTTCTCATAGCCACGGAAACCAGTTCTGATATTCCTTCTTTGTCCGCATACTCTGCATTTCCAGCCAAGAAGATTAGATACTCTCCCTCTGCACAGCCAGCCCCTTCATTTTTCCGTTTGGCTGCTGTCCATATCTTTTCCCCTCGTTTTACACGTATTCGCTTATCCTGATACTTTTCAACGAATTTTTCTATTTCTTTCTTCTCTGTACAATCTACTATAATCACTTCATAATCCGGATAATCATTTGCTTTTATTGATTGCAAAGTTTTTCCCAGTAATTCCTTCTTCGTAATCTCATCAATAATGATCGACACTTTCGGTTTGTCTGCATATTTGTAACGTGTACGATACGTTCCGGGATATGCTGTTTCTTCTACATATGCATCCTTTAATCCGATCCGTTCATAGTGCTTTTGAATTGCTCTTCTACCCGCTTCAAAGGCATAGCGTTTACTTTCCGGATTTTCAGCCGTTGAATCCATATGTGCCCGCCAATGATACAATATCTTCGGAATATGATACACTGCATCTGTATTTTCCACACAGCGCAGCACAAAGTCATAGTCCTGAGCCCCATTATATTCTCCATTTAATTTCCCGGCCTGTTCTAACAGCTGTCTTTTGACCACAACCAGATGACAAAAATAATTAACCGAACACAGCAGATCCATATTCAAATCCGGCTTAAAATGTGGTTCAAAATATGTTTGTCCATCCATGGACACCTTATCCTCATCAGAATATATCATATCCACTTCTTGATTTTCATTGATGCACTTAGTACATTCATATAATGCATCTACCGATAATATATCATCATGGTCTGCAAATACGATATAATCTCCCGTTGCAATATCTATTGCAGCATTCGTATTCTCTGCTATCTGTAACGATTCTTTCGAACTAATGACTTTTATTCTGCTGTCACTGTGTTCCAATTCTTTCAAAATCTCTTTCAACGGGGAATCTCCCCCACTTCCATCCGACAGACAGAGTTCCCAGTTTGAATATGTTTGACCTTTGATAGATTCCACCAGTTCTTTTAGATATTTTTCCTGTGTTTTATATAATGGGACGACTATACTAAAACATGGCTGTTTATCAAACACCGTCTCTTTCTGCACTTCACGTATTGCCTCTGTTATCTTATGTCTTTCAAGCCATCGTTCATAGTCTTTCTGATCTTTATGCGTTGCCTTTTCATACAAAAGCCCCACCGTCTTTCCTATCCCGTATGCCTTTATATAGCTATCTATTTTCTTTATCTTTTCTTTCATAACGTCACCCTGTTCACCCGCACAGAAAACCTGCCACCGGCAACTTTTCATGCACGCTTTGGTATAATCCAAAAGGCAGCCAGATATAATTTCTGCCCGCCTTTTTATTACTTGAATAATTTATATAACCATCTCATAAATAACACAATATACGCAGCAAAACATAATGTTACGATATATGTTTCCAGATCAAATCGATGTGTCAATGTTCGCATAACACCGATTCCGTCAATCGGTGTTCCTGCATATACAAGTGCTTCCCCTTTATCGGTTCCCGGGGTATAAAAGATCTGTACATTTCCCACATCACACTTTGTAACCTGGAAATTTAATGTATATGCTTTATCCTTACAATCATTTACTCTGTCGAATTTCATCTTGAAGAATTTTCCGCTGCGTAATTTTCCAAGATTCTCCGTACCCTTGGCAACTACTTTACCAGTACTGTCATCTACAACTTCATATGCTACTAATACCTTTTCTTTATCCGGCACTGCATTCGCAGCCAGTTTTAATGAGATACCATCCATATACGCCTCTTCGCATACGAACTTCTGCGAAGCCGTCTGTCCGACTTCTAATACCTGCGCCTGAAATTTACTGGTATCACATGAAGTATCATAAACAGATACCGGCTTGTCAATAACCGCATATACTGCTGCGAGTACTATTATAATTAGAATAAGAAAAATAGTTTTTATCTTTGATTTCATTGTTTCAATATACTCCTATCTTATGAAGCACTGTATATTTCAGCGATGTTTCTGGACTCTCCTGCCATCTTCAGATTACCTTTGTCCAGCCACACTACCTTGTTACACAGTTCTTCCACCTGCTCAATACTATGTGATACAAACAATAATGTTGTTCCTTTATCCAGCATATTCTTGATACGGTTTTTACATTTTTCCTGGAATCTGAAATCACCTACCGATAACACTTCGTCTACAATCAGAATATCCGGTATTCCTATCGTTGCAATCGAAAATGCCAGTCGTGAGATCATTCCTGACGAAAAGTTCTTCACCGGAACATTCATAAAATCATGTAATTCCGAAAATTCCACGATATCATTATAGTGTTTTTCCATTTCCGCTCTTGGATATCCCAAAAGAGCACCATTCAAATATACATTCTCTTCTGCAGTCAAATCATAATCAAAACCTGCTCCCAGCTCGATCAGCGGTGCTACGGATCCTCTGACTGTCACACTGCCTTTTGTCGGTTTCAAAACACCGGCAATGACCTTAAGCATTGTACTCTTTCCACTACCATTTAATCCGATCAGTCCTAATGCATCACCCTTATTCACACTGAAGCTTACATCTTTTAAAGCCCAGAACTCTCCGTATGAAAGCTGCTTTTTCGCAGTCTTAATTACATATTCTTTAAAACTGGTCACTTTCTCCGATGCAAGGCTGAACCGCATTGAGACATGCTCTACACTAATAATCTCCTGATTATCCATATATCTTCTCCTTATATATCCAAAATAAAACTATCCTGTCGTTTATAAAATACATACAATCCAATCACAAGCATTACTACACATTCTACTGCAGCTATCAGGATAGATTTTATTCCCGGTAAAGAATTATACATCATTACACCACGGAACATCTGCAAGATATTCGTCAGCGGATTGAGTAATACAATCGGTTTTAACCACTCCGGTAAGATTGACATCGGATAAATTACCGGTGTCAGATACATCAGTGCTGTAACAAATACTGAATACAGATGCATAATATCTCTGAATTTTACAGCAATCGCTGATAACAGCAATCCCACTCCCAATGAAAACGCTACAATAAATGCCAGTGGAATCCATACCAGTAATACTGTATAATGTAGTTCCACACGCATGGCAAGCATAACAACGATCAAAGCTGTAAATGATGCCAGCAGATTTATGGTACTTGAAAATGTTCTTGCCAGAATGAACAAATATTTTGGTACATATACCTTTTTGATCAGCGGTCCATTGTCAATAATCGCTGACATAGAACAGGTTGTTACTTCCGAATAAAAGTTGAAGATCAGCTGTCCACTCAACAGATATACCGGAAAATATTCTACATCAAATTTAAAAAGATTCGAAAATACTACCGACAGAACGATCATCATAAATAACGGATTCAGCAATGTCCATAAAACACCCAATACTGATTTTCTATATTTAACCTTGATATCTCGTGCTATCAATTCTTTCAACAATGGTTGAAATTTCAAAAAATTTTGTACATACGTTGTCACGATTCTTCCTCCGATTTTATTGGTTATAATTGAACAATCTTATTAAGTATAGCATTTTTTCGTCTGTTAGACAAGTCTCGCTTCTAATTTGCGCCGTACATCTCCAGAATTTCATCTGTTACATTTTCCCATGCTCTTTCTTTTGCGGTCTTAAGACCATTCAAATATAACTTCTGCTGCAATTCTTCTGAAGCGATCAGATTTTCAATCTTTTCACAGGCCTGACTGATATTTCCTGCCTTATACAACAGACAGTTTTCATTATCTTTCAGATATTCTACATTTCCTCCATTCGGAACTGCAAGCACATATCCACCGGTTGCCATCATCTCCAGCGGCGGGTAGGAGAAGCTTTCTAACAGACTGGTCTTTATCAGAATATCACACTGTGCATATATCTCCGGAACTTTCTCATACGGAACCCTGTTAAAAAATTTATCCACTCTGTATTTGTCTTTTGGTTCTGCATTGTATGACATATACCATACTTCATATTTTTCCTGATCTAATCTGTCAATGATTTCAAAAGATTCATCTACATTTTTATAATCCACGGCACAATCTCCCTCTACCAGGATCCGGATTTTGCCATTCAAAATTCTCTTATGCTCCGGAAATCTTTCGATTTCCAGCCCATTCGGTGCATACACAGACGTTTGTCCGAACTCTTCTTCCAGCCATTTCTGACACCATTTCGATATCGTGATAAATTTCACGTCTGTCGATGGTCTATAAGACTGATTCGCCTGTATACGCAGCGAATCTGTCTCTTTGTAAAAGCCTGCTTCATAATTTTGAACCAGGTAATATTTGTTCACCGCATACGGATACTCTTCTACTACTTTCACCGTTGTCCACATGGTAGCAATCATATGATCAATCTTACTTGCAATCGTTGTATCTTCCAAATTGATCACCGGGAATCTACAGTCTTCGAATTCACACCATTTTTCATTGCTGTCCAATGTAAATATGGATACTTCATTTCCTTTCTTCTGCAACATTGCTGCATGCCTTAATGCAACTTTGATACCACCGCTGATTTCTAATCCCGGCAGTACGAATACATAATTCGTACTTTTTTCTTCTTCATACAATTTTGCCAGACGTAATCCCGTTCTGAATGTCGTATAATTTTCTTTGCATTTCAGATAAGCATTTTCCACTATCTTCTTCCGATATTCTGAATCTTCAATGACTTTCCTTAATGCATCTTCCCATTCTTTTGCATCTTTGCATAAAATGCCCGTAATCTCATCTTCCACACAATCATGAAATGCTCCTACATCACTGGCAACGGTAACGGTCTTAACCAGAGCCGCTTCCATCCATTTATTTTCTGATTTTGCTTCATTAAAAATGGTCTTTTCCAACGGTGCAAGATTAATATCCATTTCTGCTATGATCTCAGGCAGTTTTCTCCAGTCACTGAATGGCAGTTTTTTTACTCTCATTTCAAACGTCTTTAAGTCATCCGGCAGATCTACTTCCCCCATTAAATACAGTTCTACATTTTCGTAACTTTTCATAATTGTTACGATTACCGGCAAAACTAGCTCCACATCTGCATTATGTGTGATACTTCCACTGAAATATCCCATCTTAACCACATTTTTATTGTCAGGCTTATTCTTTAATGCCTCTTCTGATAGCAGGATCATCTCTTCTGATGCTACATTACGGTTAATATATACCTTAGGACAGTAATTCTCCAGTTCCTTTTTCAGACAGTTCGTAGTCGTCGTAGCATAATCACAGCTTTTCAGCATACTCTGCATGCTCATCACATTGGCATCATAGGCATGCTTTTCTTCTACCGGCAGTGATGCGACATATTTGATCTGGTCTGTATATTTCGTATCGACAACCAGATCATCAATATCATATACTACCGTCTTATTCAAACATTTTGCCAACGCCACAAATCCTTTGATCGTCTCTGTCTCCGGACATCTAAAGAACACAAAGCTCCTGTAATAACGGATTATATCCAGTTCCAGTTCTGTAAAATACACCTCATCGGTTGTATAGTTCATAGCTTCCAGTTGTTCTCTCTGATGTTTTACCCGGTATCTCCACGGATGCGGAAGATTTTCATTACAGCCACTGATAAATAATACATCTTTATATACTTTTTCTACACGTCGTCTTTTCTTTATCTGCTTTTTTATATATCCATTTGTTTTCTTTACACATCCACCAATACCATCTTCCTGTATTGTATGAAATACCTTTTTTGTCAAACTTGTCGTACTCATATTTTCCCCTATATCTTTTTTAATGCTTTCAACAACGGATGATAAAATTCATCTCCGGAATCTATCTCTTTTTCCCATTTTTTCTTAAATGGATCATTTTGCTTCCAGTATTCTTCTATCTTATTTTCTCCATAATAGTTAACCTCCGCAAAACATGCCCATACATTCCAAAGACCATTTTTCACACAATTTAAGCACAGGTCTATATCTGCACAGTCTTTCATCTCCGGCTCAAACTCCCCTGCTTTTTCCAAAGTTCCTTCCGATATCATCATACAGATTCTTGATGCCGTGGTCATATTTCTCACATGACGCATATCCGCTTCATATCCCTGGTCATTCTTATCTATTCCAGAATTAATCACATGTATTCCGGTTGCTGAATCCCGATCCAGTACGCCACCGGCAAAATAGCTTTGATTCTGACCATTCCAGATATTTGCAGACACAACACCAACATCCGGTCTTTGTGCGTACATCAGCATTTCTTCAACCCAGTCTTCTGAGACAGGCATACAATATCCGCTAAGACAGATGTGATATTTTCCGGTTGAATGCTTTCTTGCTTTTTTCATCCACTCATAACTATTCTCTTCATCATTCTGCGGATGACAGATAATCTTCACATTTGGATCAGCCACATTTTTTACTTCTTTGCAGTCACAGATTATTTCTAACGGTCTGTAATGTGTTTTCTTTAACAGCTTATCAATATAACCGCCTATATCTTCCTGTCTATTCTCCCATATATATATACTTACTACCGGAGTATTTTCCAGATCATATTTGATCCTGTAAATTGTCTGATATGGCAGATTACACTCTACCTGTCCATATTCTTTCGTTCGCTCCAGATGGTTACTGATTGCCTTTTTTGCTGCATCTACTGCATATTGTTTTACAGATAAATCCATTGACACAGATCCGGCATGTACACGCCAATAATAAAGGATTTTCGGAACATGCACAATTTTCTCGGCTTTTTCAGTCAAACGCAATACCATATCGTAATCCTGGCTGCCTTCACATTCCTTTCTATACAACTCTGACATTCCATCCAATAACTTTCTCGCAAACACAACAAAATGACAGATATAATTATGCGATCTTAATTCATCTTTTCCAAAACCTGATTTGCATACAATATCACTCGAATCTTCAATGGATTCTTTGAATTTCATCTCATCTGTGAATATGAAATCTGCACCATCCCGAATCCTTTTTGCACATTCATATAACGCTGATTCATGCAGGATATCATCATGATCCAGCAGTCCCAGATAGTCACCTGTGGCATAGTGGATAGCTCTGTTTGTATTCCCTACAATTCCTTCATTCTTATCCAGTTTTCTGTAAACAATTCTTGCATCCTTTTCTGCATACTGTTGACAGATCGTTCCAACAACTGCGTGTTCTGCATCACTGCCATCGGCAAGACACAGTTCCCAGTTGGTATATGTCTGATTAAGCACCGATTCTATTAACTGGATCAGATAGTTTTCTGGTGTATTGTATAATGGTGTAATCACGCTTATCTTTATATTTTGATCAAATACTTCTTCTCTTTGTCTTTTACGTTCGTCATCCTCAATCAGATGGTACTTTCGAATGATTTTCAGTTCTTCTTTTTGTCGTTGCTGATTCCTAATGCGGCGTTCTATTGGTTTTACGATTCCCTCTTTTTTTACCTTCGTAATGATTCTTTTTATTTTAGAGCACATGATGTACCTCGCTTGTAAACGTATAGTAGCAGTATCCTAGTAGGATACTGCTACTATACTATACATCACTTTTCTGTTGTATTTCAATCTATTTACCGTTAAAAGTATGAAGATATCAAAATTATCCCCTCTTGTTACATGGATGTCTTAAATTAAAATTATTCTCCAACAATGTCAAATTTGGATTATAATATGGATCTCCATTATAAAGAATGTCAAACCACTTTTCATGGAATCTTTTAATTTCACCCATAAAGCGTTTTACCTTTTTCTCATTGTCTTCCATTCCTCTGGATTTCGATTCATAATGATACAACTCCGCATAAGGATTATATACAATAAGATAACCAGCTTCTCGGATTTTTAAACAGAAATCAATATCATTGAATGCCACTGCCAGGTCTGTATCAAATCCATTCACTTTTTCAAATGCTTCTTTTTTCACCAGCATACAAGCTGCCGTAACCGCACTACAATCATGTGCAATAATCGCCCGGCCAAAATATCCTGGTGTATCATGAGGCAATCCTGTGGATACATGTCCTGCAACTCCCTGTAATCCAACGATGACTTCCGCATGCTGAATCGTTCCATCCTCATAAAAAAGTCTTGCTCCTACAGCTCCTACCTCTTTTCTCTGACAATATCCCATCATCTCTTCCAGACAATTTTCATTTATAATCTCCGTATCATTATTCAAAAACAGATAATAATCACCTTGTGCAAACGTAACACCAAAATTATTGATAGCTGAATAATTGAATTCTTTTTCCCACTTAACCACTCTTACTTTTGGATTCCCTGCTTCCATTTTTTTATAATATTCAAATGTACGTTCTTCTTCACTGTTGTTCTCAACTATAATGTATTCCACATTCTTATATGTTGATTTTTTTTCAATCGAAATGATACATTTATCTAAATCTTCAATATGATCCTTGTTCGGAATAATAATTGATATTAATGGCTTTTCCTGTAACTGATATTTGCTTCTGTAAATTCCCAGATATTTTGTTGACTCAACTTTTGCATTTATACCAATCCTGTTATAATGAGCCTGAACAGCTCTTGCTCCTGCTTCAAATGCGTATAATTTACTTTCCGGATTCTCTGCCGTTGAATCTTTATGCGCTCTCCAGTGATATAAAACTTTTGGAATATGTACCACATTTTCTGCATGCTCTACACATCTTAAAACAAAATCATAATCCTGTGCTCCGTCAAATTCGCCATTCAGATTACCTGCTTTTTCGTACAGTCCTTTTTTCACTACAGTCAAATGACAAAAATAATTCGTTCCTCTTAACATATCAATGTTAAAATCCGATTTAAAATGAGGCTGGAAATAAGTTTTTCCATCCATAGAGATCTTATCCTCATCTGTATAAATCATATCCACATCTTCATTCTGATTAATCGCCTTCACACATTCATAAAATGCATCTGGTGTCAGCAAATCATCGTGATCCATGAATGCGATCCAATCTCCAGTCACTAATTCTAATGCTTTATTTGTATTATCAGATATCTGCAATGGAGAATCATTCCGGATCACCTTTATTCTTTTATCTTCGTTTTCATATTTTGTCAAAATATCCTTTAATGGTGATGGATTTCCACTTCCATCTGAAAGGCACAATTCCCAATTAGAATAGCTCTGTCCCTTTACCGAATCAATCATTTCCTTTAAAAATCTCTGATCCGTTTTATATAATGGTACAACAATAGAAATTTTAGGTTCTATTTCAAACGCTTGCTCGCTTTGCTCTTTCAACTGTTTTTTCGTCGGAACATACAATCTTCTCCAGTATTCATACATTTCATGATTTTTACGGGATAATTTCATTTCTATTCGTTCACAAACATCTTTTATTCCATATTTTTTCAAATAGATAATACCTTTATCTTTACAATGCTTTACCTTATTTACACCTTTTTTTACAACGGAAGCCTTTAATGTGACTCCATATTTTGCTGTTTTTTCTCCTTCTTCTAAATAAACAAAAACAATCTTTGGTACTCTTCCTTTGAATAAAATTTCAAAACCATATACATCTGCTTCCGTACACTCTGGATATTGATTAAAGACATCTACTCTCTTTTTTTCTTTTATATTTACCGGCAAGACATTTTTCTTTTCATCTTTTACGGTAATTTTTACATCGCCTTTTCTAATGCACCAACCTTTTATAAGAAAACCTTTTTCACTGACTTTTTCGCATTCTATATATTTTTCTATGCGTTTCTTCTTTTTTACTAGTTTGCTTACAGGAATCTTATATACTTCCTCTTCTTTTTCTTTTAAACAATTGATAACTCTGACTTTCTGTCCTTCTTCCCAGTTTCCCGGCAACTCCACCTGCAACTCATAAATATATTTTGAACGATTAGTTCCTGTCTCTAAGGATAGTGCAATTCCCTGATTGATTTCTTCATTGACCACTACATTTAATTCTTTCTGATCAAGCATTACTTTTAAAGAATTATTCTTTTTACAGCCTTCCTCAAAATACCCTTTAATAAGCAAAACATTACTTTTTTTTATATGAAATCTATATTGTACAACTTCAAACTCATTATACATTTCTATCTTCCTCCCGTTATCGTATCTTTTCTTTTATTGTACACACCAGATATAATATTCTCCGACCATTGTATAATACTGATACCCATCTTTTTCTAGCCACTTACCGCAATTTGGGTTTTTTGTAACTATACAATCTGCATCTAATTTTTTAATTTCATTTTTAAATGCATTATATGTGTTTTCATTTGGATTTGCAACAAACCCATCATATTTTTGCTGGGTATATCCTTGATATTTTTTTTCATTTGTTCCGCTGAATCTTTCCAATGCTGACAAAGATACTATATCCGGAGCAAATGTACGTATTGACACTGCCAGGAAATGAATTGCATTATTATCTATTACTGCTTTTGGCATAATTACATACAGTTTTTCATGCCTAGCCTTCGCTATGTCCTCTAGTTTATGACCTAATTCTATCGTTGAATCTGGTGTAAAATATATATTATGTCTCATAACACTGAAACACCATTTCATATCTGCCGGTTTACTTTCTTCCTGTGGCAAAATTTCTCCACCATATTTCTGAAATCCTGATAACATCACTGAACAGCACAAAATTCCAATCAGAATATATACCATTTTCAATGCATATTCTTTCAAATGAATTTTCTGCAATATCATACCCAAATAAACCATGTTTAGTATAATGAAATAGTAAGCAACAGAAGACCATGCTCTTCCTCCCACAAAACTATATACTGAACAAGTCTCAAATATATCATTGCACTCCGGTATCATTATCATGGCAACTATTAATATAAAATGAACATTTAACTTATATACAATCTCATTTCTTAAGAAGAAGCTGATCATAAAGATTACCATACAAGGGTATAACACTTTTGAATGAACTGTATTGATAATATCTCCTCTGACTGTATTTTCAATTGCTTCATGATTTGTGACAATGATTCCGATTCCAATATAAACAGCTATACACAGAAGGCTCACAACTTTTCCTTTTTTTTCATATTCTGTCCAAAACCAGACAATTATTCCGGCAAATGCAACTATAATAATTACTGGAAGAGCAATTGCAGATTTTGATATTAAAACAATTCCTACCGCTATACTTTCTATAATTAATTTTTTTATATTTCCACTTTTTTCACAATTCAAATAGACTATGATAAACAGGATAACTCCTAAGGTTTTTGCCACTGTTCCCCCCAGAAACATTCCTGTATTCAAATGGAACATATCCCTAATCAATAACATTCCTGAGTTTGACAAATAAAGATAATATGTACAAATTAACGGTACGAAGACAACCACATACTGAGCCAATCGTTTTTCCTCTTCTGTCCCTGTTTTATCAATGAGTTTTTCCGCCAAAAATTTTATTGCATTTAAAAATAGGAAATAGTAAAATACAGATTGAAATAATCTTAAAAACAATGTCGGTGCCACACCCAGGATTTTCACATACACTGAAGCTTCCAATTCCCATGTATTTACTATGTAACTGTTAAATCCAGAACCATTCACACCTACTGTATAATTGAAATTACCTCCAATCTGCGAATACGGAAGTGTAGCAACTTTTGTAATATAATACCCATCATCCTGATGATTTCCAAGCCAGAATCCCGCATAGTAAAATAGCATCATAACAGCAAGTATTCCCAATATTATCCAAACAATCCAGTTATTTTTTACGTATTCTCCCACATTTTCACTGATCAGTTTCACATTTTTATATTTTACTGCGTAAATGATATATGCAATGATTCCTCCCCACAGCATTCCTACATATACTCCAAATGCAAGCCACGGCAAATTTAGAACCTGCATTGGCACACCTACAACAGCAATCAACATGCTATATACTATATATCCCCAGATCAAACTCTCCGAAATATTTTTTGAATCTCTTTTTACAGCTTTTCCAAATGCACATAATATCAATGTAAAAACGCACCAAAAAGCACTACATATCAAATACTCTTTCACAAATTATCTCCTTTTGGACTACTCTTCTTTCTTTGTCACTTCATGATCCATCTTCCGATCAATCGCAATCTGCTGTGCAAGACTATCCACTTTGTTTTCTAACGCAGATATCTGAAGTGTATTAAAAAATAATTTAACAATAAGAATAAATATGATTATCAAAAACACCATATTTACAGGAGATTGAAATCCTAAAATCCCAGAAATTTTTGATACAACTTTCGGAAAAATCCCCATAAGCACTAAGACCGATGAAAAGCAAAACCAGAATATTACATATTCAATTTTTAATTTAGACTGACGAATCTTTTTCAACATGAACAACATTAAAGAACATGCTCCAATAATCAACAATACTCTAATATAGCCCGACATTATTTTATCCTCTCTTTCTAAAATTCTGAATCAATAATATTGACAACAGCATTTTAACCATATATTTTCCGGAATTCATTACATTCAGGTAACTCTCTCCCGCCTGTCTTTCATCCATGATCACTGGAACCTCTGATACATTCGCACCATTTTTCAGCAGGTAAGATACTGTATCCGGCTCTGGTCCATAATTCAAGTTCTTGGCAAATTCTTCAATCATATTTCTCGAAAACATCCGCATTCCAGATGTTGGATCTGCAACTCTGACTCCGGTTGTAAGTTTGATCGCTACCGTAATCATCTTACTTCCAATCATCCTTAATGATGACCCTTTTTTTGTTGTTATAAATCGTGATCCTATTACTATATCATAACCTTCTTTTATTCTTTTCAGCATTGGCTCTATGAATTCCGGTCTGTGCTGTCCATCTGCATCAAACTGGATTGCATACGAATATCCCTTTGTATATGCATATTTCAAGCCCGCCTGAAATGCGCCGGCAAGTCCAAGATTTACCGGCAGATTTAAAAGTTCATATCCTTTTTTTCTACATATGTCTGCGGTATGATCTTTTGATCCATCATTTACCACAACATAATCATATTCACTGTATTTTTTTTGAATAAATGAAACGACATTTTCTATATTTTCCTCTTCATTGTAAGCAGGAATTATAATAAGCAGATTGCTCTTCATTCTTACTTCCTCCGTATCTCATCATACTAGTCAAAATCTTTTTCTTCTACAAGTCTTTCTAATTCATCTACTATTTTTCCCCACGTAAATTTATTTTTCAACCTATTATAGCACATTTCCTGTCCTTTTTCTCTTAGGATTGTATTACCTGCAGCTTTTTCTAATGCCTCATATATAGATTCAACTGAATTATTCTCCATTACTATGCCATATTCTTCTCCTGCAACCAGTTCTTTTGTTCCACCTCTTTTTGTTGTTATAATATAGCATTCACAGGCAGCCGCTTCCAGCGCTGACGTTGAAAAACCTTCTGATATTGATGGGAGGCAGAAAATATCAGATTCTTTTAATAACTCAATAATATTAGGAAACGGCAAACGCCCTAGAGGGATAATATATTGAGAACGGTGATTTTTTACAAACTCTTCTTCCGGCCCCTCTCCCGCAATCATAAGATATATTTTTTCATGTTTTTCATTATACTTTTCAACAGCAGATATTAATTCATAAATTCCTTTTTCTTTTAATAATCGTCCGGTAAAAGTAATAACGGTTGCTTTATTATCTATATGATAACTTTCCCTGTAATTTAATTTATCGTCGGCTTTTAACTGCTCTATTTTTTTCAAATCAACCGCATTATACAAAACACCTTTGGAATTAATTCCAAAATGTGCCGACCATTCACAACAAGCTTCTGAAACTCCGTAATAATTCTTACACATGGATTTCAAAACAGCCGTATGAAAATGTTCGTAAACTCCTCCGATAAAATCAAACACTTTATTATTTACAGACAGATGACTTGTTCCATGCTCAATACATATACTTTTTATCTTCTGCTTTTTTGCATATCTTGCCGCATATATAGAATGCAGATAAAATCTGGCATTTATTACCACAATGTCATACTTCTGCTTTTTTAAAATTTTATGTATTTTCCAAAACTGGTGATTCAATTTCATTACCGGAAATCTTCCACCTATAAAATTAAAGCAAGGAAATCTCATAACTTCTATTTCCTCTATATTTTCTCTTAGCGGACTAGCCGTTGTATTATTGGTTACTACAACAACTTTATTTCCTCTTTTTATAAGTTCTTTTGAAATATTATATGTATAATTTTCTACACCACCCATATGTGGAAGAAATTGCGCTGAAAAAATACAATATCTTTTTCCCATTTTTCAATCCTTATTATTTCTATTTTTTTAATACTCTCTCATGTCATATGACTATAGTTTTTATTTCAAAAACTTTACATCTTCTTTTCCTGACATATCACATATCATTCTCTTATACATTTCTTCAAGATCCACTTCTGGTTTCCATCCTAATGCTCTTAATTTTGCACTGCTTAATTTCATTTTTACAGCTGGTGCATAACCATACTTAAGATCCGATTCAGGAATATCAAATTCTACTTTAATCTTCCCTCCGGCAATCTCTTCCGCAACCAATGCTGCCATCTCACGGATCTGCATATGTGTATTTTCATTTACTACATTGTATGCTTCTCCATAATTACCTTTATATCCAAGTAATAAAAGTGCCTTTATTACATCTCTGATGTAACAATAATTTCCTTCTGAAGTTCCTTCTGTATGTAATACAATATTTCTATGTTCTATCGCACTCTTTGCAAATTGCACATAGACTCTGTTATCCGTTTCCAACACTCCTGCGCCAAATGTCTGTGCCAGTCTTGCACTTTTTACAGGAACGTCATATTCACCGGCATATGCATTACATAAGCATTCGCAAATTCTCTTTCCCTCTGAATAGCTGCTTCTGACTTTATCAATATCAATATATCCCAGATCTTTTTCCGATACATCATTCAGATTTCTATCCGGAATTCCATAAATTTCCATCGAAGAAACATACACCATTCCTTCAATGTCTTTTTGCTTTGCAAGTTCCAGAACATTTTTTGTTCCCTGATAAGATGTTTCTATTGTCATAACCGGATGTTCTACCATCGTTTTTGATGTTGTTATACTTACCGTATGGAAAATATAGTCAATCTTTTCATCTATAGAAATCGGACATATAATGTCACCTACATACAGTGTTAATTCTTTTCTGTTAATCAGATTTCCGAATATATCTTCCGCTTTTTCTCTGTTTCTGACTGCTGCTATAATCTTGATATTGCATTTACGCAGTCGATTTACGCACAACAACGTTTTTACCAGAGAGGATCCGATCAATCCTGTTGCACCAGTTACAAAAACGGTTTTCCCTGCATATTTTTCAAATTCAATTTCACTTTTTGCAATAAGCTCCAGATCTTCTTGCTGTTTCGAATCCCTTGCATATTCATTTGTTACTGATTTTGTATTCTCCATCTTTTCCATTTCAGCCTTTCTTATCTATTTTTTTCTGAACATCTTAAAGAATTTATTTTTATATTCTATTACATATTCATCTTTTATAAGCAACAGTACCCCGAAATATACCATCCCACAGACCAACATTGTAACTCCCAGACATAAAACCGTATTTGCAAATACCTTATTCATAATAAACCGGGCAAAAATAAAACTCAAACTTATTCCTGTATAAACCGGAAATTTAGTATACAACATTCTGGTATTCAATACTGTTTTTGCATATCGTGTGAGCATACAGAATACTACTGCTTCGCATGCAAATGTAGCAATCGAAGCTCCCGTCACTCCGAATATTGGTATCAAAATTGCATTTGCAATCAAATTGAATATTGCACCGGTCGATGTCGAAATCAGCACCTCTTTGTCCATCTTATATGGCGTACATACCTGATATGCCAGCATTCTGTTGACCGCACCAATCACCACTTTCGCAGATAATATCTTCGCCGCAAAAGATCCACTGAGAAATTCACTTCCGCTAAACAGTAATATCAAAATATCACTGGTGCACATCATTCCAATTGCTGCCGGAACAGATACCATAAGTAATATATCCATTGACATTTTCATAAGTCTTTTATACTGGTTCTGCTGTCCATTTCCTATATAATAAGAGACTCTTGGCAAAATTGTAGCCGATATCGCTCCAATCAATGTGCTTATAACGCCACTCATTTTTACAGCTGCTGTATAAATTCCAACCGATCTGTCCCCTTTGAACATTCCCAACATCGTTGTATCCATCGTCATATAAATACTTGATGCTACACTTGTACCAAAGATAAAGAAAATCGGCTTTAAATGCTTATAATATTCTAATTTCTGACCTTTTTTTCTCCAATCAACAAATTTTCTTGAATGCCACAAATTAAGAATTGCTGATCCGCCTGCTGAAATAACAGTCAATGCCGCATACCAATAATAATCATCTTTACTTCTTACTACAATAAAAAGTAATACAAACGATATAACTTGAAATGCAACCGCTCTGATTGTTATATAACTATATTCTTCCATTATTACAAACAGCCATTCCATTCCGATTGTCGTAAACAGAATTCCAAGACTTGAAATAAGAAGTAATCCCTTATAGCTTCTTAAGATTGGCAAACATAAAAATAACACAAACAATATATACGCAACTATTGTTGTGCACAAATTAATTGACAGTATCTCTTTTGCGAATTTATTAAACTTCTCCTTATTATCACGAATTCTTGCACCTTCTCTGACAGCGTATGTTGTAATTCCCAGTGATGCAATTAATGAAAAATATGAAATAATGGAACTAGCATAGTTCACTTTTCCAATTCCTACTGCCCCCAAAACTCTTGATGCATAAGGAAACGTTATAAGTGGAAATAAGACGCCCATAAGCGTCTTAATCCCATTTGTTATTAAATTGACCGTAATCGATTTCTGTTTTTTCTTTTCTGAATCCATCTGGATTTTTACTCCTCGTCACCAAACTCTATAATGTATGGTCTATGATTAACTCTTTTATCTACCGGCGGCAGCTGCATATAATCTCCAAATACTCTTGTCAGTAATTTGTGTGTATTCTTTGGCATTGGAACTGTAAAATCTCTAAATGGCATCTGTTTCAATGGATAAACATCATTTTTTTTCATAGCATTTACCCATGATTTTGGAGTTTCAAAGGCAACATAATATTTTGTTTCTTTGTAATTATACCGCTGACATTCTTTTTGGAATTTTCTGTATATCTTCAAAGGTGTAATATGGAACAGCTTTAAAAATCCGCTTACTGCCTTACAAATAAACGTTGCAATTTTTTTCTTGATCCCTGTATATGGTATATGCGGTGCTCCTTTTCCACTCAGGAATAATAATCTTCCCCAAAACCATGTAACTGCATACTGACGTTTTCTTGCCAGTTTATTATCTGCCAGATGGTCATATACAAAAACATCAATATTAATCCCCGGCGTATAATCACAATCTTTTACATCATATGAAATAAATTTCGTTCCTTTTTTCTGAAAATGTGTTACTGTACATGCGTAGTTCGGATTAGTCTCTGGTGTCAAAAATTCATATTTATCCCCCAGATACTTTTCTGCCAGTTTCCGAAAATGTGGAAAATCTTCTCTGAAAATTCCGATATCAATATCATCATCCCACGGAATAAAGCCCTGATGTCTTACTACTCCGAGAGCACTTCCAAAAATAATAAATACATCTATCCCATTCTTCTCACACAATCCAAGAACATCTTTTAAAATTCCAGTCTGTGCATTCTGTACTTTTTCCAGGGTCTCCTGGTCATAAAATTCTTCCATTTTTTTATCTCCATTTATAATCCTAATATCTGTGAATTTTCCTCCGCTTCTACAATCGCCCTGAACGTATAATAATCCGACGGTGTAGTGATTTTTATATTCTCTGGTTTTCCTTCTACCGGATATAAAGTATATCCTTCTGCTGCCATCATAGTTGCTGAATCTACAATATTATTGATTCCGGCCTTTCTTGCTTTATCATGTGCTTCCAATATATCCTGGTATCTGAAACTTTGCGGTGCTCTGACAACTCTGCATCTCTGACGATCCACATTTTGAACAATCTGATTATTTTCATCCACCAGCATGATTGTCTCTATTGCTGGGACAACAGTCACTGCCGTTCCTTTTTTCTTTACCATTTCTATATTATCAGAAATCAGTTCTTCATCGATCAATGGTCTGACCCCATCATGAACCAACACAATAGATTCATCCGAGATCTGGTCACGCATAGCATTTAATCCGTTATAAATAGACTCCTGCCCTGTTGTTCCTCCCGGTGATATCCATTTTACTTTTTTTATCTGGTATTTATCTAACAGCTTTTTCAAATAATCTATCCACCCTTCAATACATACTACGGATATTCCATCTATATCCGGATGGTTTTCAAAATGTTCCAATGTATAGATAATGATTTCTTTTCCGTGAAGAGTCAAAAATTGTTTTGGTCGTGTTTTTGTATTCATTCGCGATCCTGTTCCGCCTGCAAAAATCACTGCATAATTCATAGAATATTCTCCTTCGTATACTATTCACTAACGCTTATCTTAATAGTATATCATTATTTCTTTTTCCTATCAACCTGTCCTCATTCTATTCTTCGTCCCATAATATGTCATCTACTGTAAATGACGTAATTCCATCTGCAATCAAGGACTCTAATCTTGCTCTATTAGTAACCGAATAGACATTAATATCAATTTGATCTGTCTTATATTCATTAAGATTCATTGAAGCTATCTTTCCACTGCTTACGGAAACTCCGACATCATATTTTCTCAACCATTCTATATCCGGAACATCTGTAGTTTCAATGCCATATGTAAGTATAATTTCTGAATTCATTTCTCTTAAAAGCTGCAAATATAAATTATTAAAGGAGGTTACAATTACATCATTTTCTATATTTCTCTCTTCTAAAATATTATACAATTCCTGTACACTTTCAAAAGAATTCAAATTTTTTGTATCTAGCTGAGGAATACAGCCATATTGTTGACATATATCCAAAAATTCCTCTACTCTTGGGATTTTCAACTCCTCGGCACTGTAATTATTAACTCCATTTCCTTTAATTATATGATATTTCGTAAAATCACAAAGTTCCTCATAGGTTAAATCCGAAATATTTACGTCTACCCCACAAACAGCTTTAAGATTTTCATCATGGGACAAAACAAATACCCCATCTTTTGTTTCATTTACGTCCGTCTCTATAGAATCGAATCCTGTCTGTCCCGCCAAAGTAAATGCCGGTATTGAATTTTCTGGAGCTCTAGACCTCAGGCCTCTATGTGCTGTAAAAAACGCATCTTCTTTTGTTATTTTCTCATTATCCACCTGTATTTTTATTTGAGCAGTATCATTTTTCCCATCATTGTCTTCCGCATTAACAGTTATAGTATACATGCCTGCTGAAAGAGGTATCCACTCTACTTTTTCGTCTGATTTAAATGCTCCCAGCGTTCCTTCTTCTCCAGTTGTTTCATTTCTCCACGAATAAGTGCCGTTAACATTATCTACTTTTTTTGAAAGTTCCAGCGATAATACTATTTGTGAATTAACTTTTGTTTTTAAAGTGCTTGAATTTATTTTGGAAATTTTCCAGTCATTTTCATTTATTGCATTATTCTTTTTCTTAAAGCTTTCACCAGTAGTAAAACTCCTTGCATTCTTAGGCAATATTAATATTTGAATGCTTTCCAGTCTGTAAGAATATCCTTCTGTTCCTGCATTTTCACCATTTTTTGCCCATCCGAGCCAGCCAAATTTCTGACTATGCACCCGGTAAAATATATCATATTTTTCTGCCATTTTTCCAGTCAGACGTATCCTAAGAGCCTCTAATCTTTTTCCCTTTCCCTGCGTTCCAGAATTCTGACCATTTTTTCTCCAATTTTTCTCCCAACCATATGTCTGTACATGTGTCTGATATTCAATTGCACCCTCACATGGTTGCTTTTTCAATTTTATATTTATACTTTCCAAGCGTTTTGCCTGTCCAGTTGTCCCCGCTTCATAACCATTAGACTTTACATCCTGCCATCCATAGGTTTGTACATGTGTCTGATAATTTATACCTGTCTCTTTATCCAAGTAGGAATATCCCGTGTTTCCACTAAAATAATTATTCTTATCTACCAATACAATCTGTATTGCTTCTATTCTTTTACCATATCCACTGCTCCCTGCATTTTGACCGTTTTTGGCCCAATCCAGCCAGCCAAATGTCTGACAGTGAACTCTATAATAAACATCATATTTTCTAGCCAGTTCTCCGGTAAGTCTGATTTGCACAGCTTCTAGTCTTTTTGACTCTCCCTGTGTTCCGGATACTTCTCCATTTTTCTTCCATTCCTTTTCCCAGCCATAGGTCTGTATATGACTTTTATATTCTATATTCCCCTTGTAATTACGAATATTAGCAACCTTAACTCGTAATCCTTCTAATCTTAATCCTGCGCCTACCGTTCCAACTGACTCTCCATTATATTTTTCTTCTGACCAGCCATTTTTTTGCACATGAACACTATATTTCACCATAACCGACTCACTTGTCCGTGCATTGATCTGATTTTGCGCATATACATCTGTTGCTTTCATTCCTGTCAATAATATTAATAATGTAAAAAAATTTATTACTAATTTCTTTATATGTTTCACTCTCAACTTCATCCTCTTTTTATTTTAATGCTTTAATTAATTGATATGTTTTTTCACAGTGATCATGTCCAAAATATCCATAAAACTTTTCAACTCTGTCACAATACTCTTTATCCATTTTGAAATTATTTTCACATGCTTTTCTCAATTCGTCCAGAACTTCTTTTTGTGTAAATACTATAGGACCAAAACCATCCTTTTCATAAGTAAAGTATTCGCTTTCCGCATATTGTTTTTTTGCAAATTCTTTTTTATCAAATTGAAAATATACCATCGGTTTCTTCATATAAGCATAGTCACAACATACAGAAGAATAATCTGTTATTAAAAACACTGCCTCTTTCAACAAATCCTGTACAAAATATTCATCTTTTCCAACAACTTTAATTCTATTCAAATCAGTATGAAAACTTGACAAATATTCTTGTGCATATCCATGAGGATACAATAATAAATTCAAATTGTATTCTTCCAAAATTTTTTGTAACTCTTGATTATTAATCAATTCTTGATACTGTTTATAATACTCTGATTTCCAATAAGCTTCTTTTATTTTTTTAGTTTTTTCAGGGTCAGGTTGATGTCTGTAATCTAGCCATCTTCTCCAAGTTGGCATTACTAAAACTGTTTTTCCATCACTTTCTTTTTCCCACAAATTATCTTGACGACAAAAGCCAATTGCTTTTACTTTCTCTTCTGTTTGATTATTCAAATTTATCATAATCTCTTTTTCTTTTTTAGACATTGCAATAAGCATATCATAACTTGTTTTTTCACCATCTACTATATTGGAATGTCCTCTAGCAAAACCATGATTTAAAAAAACGTATTTAAATCCAGGTATCTTTAATTCAAATAATCCCGCACTGATTCTTTCATCCGGGAATCCATGATACTTTGTAGTTCCAGCATATTTCGAAGATGCCCAATATAAAATGCAATGTTTTAAGCCACCAAACTCTACTGTGTTTCCTAAATCTTTTACTTTTATATAATCTGATGCATCCTTTTTTATAGGATAATATACTTCTTGTTCAGGTTTATTTTCTCGTATATATTTAAACAACCAGTATCCATTATCTCTTGCATTTTCGGGATACTCTGTTACAGTCCATATATCTCTATGAAAACATTTGTATATTTTTGCCGGAATAAAGGTTATCCCTAATTTAAAAATCATACGAAAATCTTTAAATCTTATTTGCTTTATTTCTTTTAACGGATTCATAGCTTATCTCCTTTTCATTCTATATCTTGTGAAGTATATCATTATTTTCTTGTGTCATCAACCTTAGAAAGCGACGAATATCTAGTTACCCACAAACTAAGCACTTACTTTTCACAAAAAGTTCTCTTTTAATCACAAGATGTATTATTTTACTTGTTTTACAAAAGAGAACTTCACTTCTTTCATTATGCATTTTTATAGAAAATAACCCAAGCTAACCATGCTGGAAAATATGCCAAAACTGCTAATATCTTATACGGTGCATTCTTAACACCTTTTTGCTTCGACATACGACATCCTACCATATAAAGTATAGTTTGAATATAACGTTCTTTCCAGGATTTCGAAAATTTGATGGTTTGTTTCTTCAATTTTGTATAACCTTTAGGATTATCTTTTGTTAATTTTCTCACATTTTTAGTGTAACCATCTGGTAAATACTCTTTTATCATCAATATTTTTGGCAAAACAGCCAAATCATAATATTGATCAATATGCGAATAAACAAACCCTTCTCCTATAAATTTTTCTCCTTCTTCCACTTCAAACGGGAATTTTTTTATTATATCCGTATAATGTAATAATGTTGCATCACCTTTAAATCCCAATTTTCCATACAACTCACTTATAGTTGTTTGTTTTAATCCCTTAGGAAAAAATGTTCCCATCGGAGTGCCATCTTCATGCCCCTGTAAAGAAATGACACCACCTATTTTTTTATTATCTTTAACTTTTTCTATGCATTCCAAATGCTTTTCTACAAAGTCTCTAAGAACGTAATCATCCGAATCTACACAAACAAACACTTTCCCATTACTTTTTTCCACGCCTAAATTATGTGCTCTTTGTTTTCCTCCATTTTTCTGCTTAAAATATCTTATTTCTATTTTTCTTTCCGCTATCCATTTTTCAATTATTTCAGATGTATTATCAGTTGATCCATCATCTACAATCAGCCATTCAAAATTTTTACAAGTTTGCTCACATAAACTATTATACAATTTAGGTAATATGTAAGCTCTGTTATACGTTGGCGTAAATACCGTCATTTCTCTTCTATCCATTTTACTTATTATCCTTCCTAAAGCTTCAAATCTTTTTATTTAATTAAAAAATAGAATTTTAATATAAATGCAGTCAAATTATACCCACATAACTTATATACACTTTTTACCTTTTTTACACTCGGATCCATATCATTTAACAATATATCCGCATTTTCTTTTATATATTTCCATTGAATATTATTTTTTTCTTTTCTACTTAATAATTGCAATTGCCCCATTAATACTGCATATGGATATGCCAAGTATGCTCTAAACACATTCCTAAACATGGAATTCTTCATTTCATTCGAAATAGTAATATATTTTTCGCATATATTCGCCAAATCATTTACTTCTTTATATTTTACTCTTATATCTGTTTGAGCACTACCGGTTCCTTTTCTATATACATAAAATACTTTTTCATACCAGTCATAGCTTTCAGCACACAATAACATCTTTGCTGTCCATTCTGTATCCTCATTACGTATACCTTTTTCAAAAAAAAGTTGATTTTCATCTATCAATCTCTTTTTTATAATCTTTGACCACACCGCTCTATGCAGCAATCCCTTACTAATCACTGCTTTTAATGCAACTTCTTTTGCTTTTCCTACTACTTCCCCCCTGCTACACCTTTTTGTAGATTGTACAATTTTCCCCGTATTTTCCCAATACTCTATCGTATCATATAGCAACACATCTGCTTTCGATTCCTCTAATTGTTCCATCATTTCTTTTAATGCAGTTTTTGAATTCCAATAATCATCATTGTCCATAAAAGTAATATAATCACTTGATGCCATCTTTAATCCTGCATTTCTTGAATCCGCCGTTCCGCCATTTTTTTTGTGAATAACACGCACTCTATCATCTTTTCTTGCATATTCATCACAAATTAAAGGTGATGAATCTTTTGACTCATCATCCACTAAAATAACTTCAAAATCTTGAAATTCCTGTCTTAAAATGCTATCCACGCATTGTTTCAAATATTTTTCCGAATTATATACCGGAATAATAATACTTACTTTCATTTTTCTCTCCATATTCTATTATTTCATTGCTAAATGCATATTAATTGCCCATTTTTATATCTAATACCATCAATTAAACTAATTATTTTGTATTATAACATATTTTAAAGTTAGTGGAAAGTTTCCATCTCTGTTATCCCTGAAATTCCTGAAATTTCTAAGCATTACTTTCTTGTTTCTATCCGTACGTTTTCACCACAAATATACATTTCAAGCATATATTAAAAGTGCACAGGACATTCCTGTCCTGCACACTTTCCCATTTTTCTTAATATACAACTACTTTCGTTCCTCTCGGAATATGATCATAAATCCATTTTGCATGGTTAATGTTCAGACGTACGCATCCATGTGATGCATTAATTCCAAGTCTTCCGTCTGTAATTACAGACATACTTCCCTGTTTATAGATAACAGAGTGAAACAGATAATTACCATAGAACTGTGTATAATACCAGCATGTATATCCGGAACCGAATGATTTACCCTTGCCTTGTACGGTAAATGTTCCTTTTACCGTCGGTGTTGATCTTGCACCGGATGTACATGTATATTTTTGAATTTGATTCCATTTTCCAACGGATCCGCTGTAAATTCCTACTTTGTTAGCAGAGGTATCTACTAAGATAAGATAATGGGTGTTACTTGCATAAGACAGTGCCTTTAAGTGCATCTGATCCTTTGGTGTAACTTTTACAGCTGCTGCTTTCTTTTTCTCTGTATAATAATTCGCATTCTTTCCAGGTGCGGAAACATCTTTTGATACCAGACGGATCTGCAATCCTTCCATTCTGTAACCGATCTTGGAAGTTCCTGCTATCTGACCGTTCTTAGCCCATCCGAGCCATCCATATCCCTGTACATGCGCACGGTAATAAATGTCATAATATTTTGCAAGGTCTCCTGTAAGTCTGATCTTAACTGCTTCCATCCCTTTGGATGCATTTGACGCACCATTTGTTGTACCTGCGTTTGACCAGTCTTTCCAGCCTTCAGATGAAATATGTGTTGAATACTGGATGGTTCCTGACGGAGCAAGTTTGTTAGACTGATCCAGATGTAAAGTAAGACTCTGCAGCTGCTGTTTCTTTCCGATTGTTCCTACTGTGCCGCCCTGTGCTACATTACCGGTTGCGCCTGCTCCTTTGATCGTTCCATTGTAATAGAAGTTTCCACTCTTGTATCCTTCTACATATTTCACACCGCATGTATCAGGAGCTGATTCTACACCTTTTTTCACCAGACAGATTTTCAGTGCTTCAATCTTCTTGCTGAGATCGATGGTTCCTGTTGCATTACCTGCTGATTCATAATTACACCATCCGATCTTTGCCAGATGTACGCTGTAATACACTTCATAATAATTAGCGATTTCTCCGGTCAGTTTTACTCTGAGTGCTTCGATTCTCTTGCTCTGTCCACTTGTTCCGGCAAGTTCGCCATTCTTCTTCCATGTCTGCCAGCCGATTCCCTGTACGAATGCCTGATACTCTACATTACCTGTATAATCAGAATCCGGAAGTGTAATCTTGATTGCTTCTACTCTCTTGCCTTTTCCTGTTGTTCCGGCGATCTGGTTGTCACTTACTTTTGACTGCCAGCCGTATGACTGTACATGTGTCTGATACTGGATTCTTGGTGACTGATAAGCTTTTGTTATGGTTCCCGGTGCACTCTCGCCCTTTTTCACTAATTTGATCTGGATTGCTTCTAATCGTTTTCCATAAGTACTGCTTCCGGCTTTTTCACCATTCTTTGCCCAGTCAAGCCATCCAAAGCTCTGTACATGGGTGCGATAGTATACATCATACTTGTCTGCAATCGCACCTTCCAGGTGAATAGCAACTGCTTCTACTCTCTTGGCTTTTCCTGTTGTTCCTGACAGTGCTCCGTTCGCAACTTCATTCTGCCAGCCATAGGTCTGTACATGAGTCTTGTAGACAATTTTGCTGTCTTTCTGTTCTTCTTCTGAAAGACCATCGAGTTTGATCTTTAATGCTTCGATTGTAAGTGCTCTTCCTTCTGTTCCGGCGAGTGCACCATCTTCCACTTCTTTCTGCCAGCCAATCTTGGCAACATGAGCCTGATATACTACCTTTGGAGTTGTCTCTGGTTCTGTTGGTACCGTTGGCTCTTCCGGAATCTCATTTTTCTTTTCCAGAAATGGATTTGCTGTATCCAGAGTATTCTCAGTATCTTTCTCTACCAGCTGGAACTGGATTGCTTTTATTCCGCAATCGTATCCTTTCACTCCAGATACCTGATCATTCTTAGCCCAGCCAAGCCATTTACCCGGAGCATTTTCTTCTGCCTTTACATAAGCGCGGTAGTAAATATCATATTTTTCTGCAAGTTCATCTGCTACTTTTGCTTTCACTGCAGCCACTGCTTTTCCGGAAGTATTCGCAGCTTCCTGTCCCGCTGCAATATAATCACTCCATGTTCCTTCCGTATCTGCCACTGCATATGATACTGTCTTCTGATCTTCCTGTGATTTTGAATCACTTACATTCAGTTTTAACTTTGTAATATCTGCCGCATCGTCTGCTGCTGTACCTGCAGTCTCTCCATCTGTTACTTCTTTCCATTCTTCACTGTCTGATGTCAACACAGAATACTTTAACACTGCTGTTGACTCTTCCTGTGGTTCATCTGCATATACAGCTGCCGGCATAACCAATGTAATGATCATTGACATAATTCCGACCCTTGAAAAATAAGGCTTTTCAAGGATTTTGTCAGTTACCCGTGTGTTACTCAAACTCCTCGGAGAGTTCTCCCGTTGTTTTATTATAACACACCCGTCCGGAACTTACACCTCAATGATGCGAACATGCTCCGTCTGACCGGACAGGAAAATTCCGTCGATAGTCTCAAGCATTTTCTTTCCCTCTACTGTGTGAATTGCCTTGATATAATACGACTGTCCTCTCACTGCACGTCCGCAGATGCTTTCATTGCCCCATGATGCAGAACGACGTAGATTCAGAGCACCATCACAATCAACGATCGCTCTTGTGGTCTTTTCCGGATAGATTGTGTCAGAATCGGACACCTGTTCCTCTGTTTTTCTTTCATCGTCTCCGGATGTCTCCTGCCCTGCTGCATCGTCTCCATCGCCGGAGGTCTGCTGTCCGTTCTCCTGCTCGCTATTTGCCCCATTCTGCCCGTTTTCCGGTTCTACTGGTGTATTTCCTCCAGTGCCTCCGTTTTCGTCGTCTGTGGACGCTCCTGCGTCGCCCTGCTGCCCCTCTGCATCCTTTTCATCTGTGAGGGTTGTTGCTGCTTTGAGTTCCTCTGCGGTCATCGTGCCGACCTTGTTCCCGTCTGCATTGTAGGTGTTCACGCTACCGTCGGGATTTGTCTCCAGTGCTCCCTCCGGAACATTGTCCGTGAGTGAGCCGATGACGTTTCCGTTTTCATCCCACACAACCAGTTCCTCGTTTTTTGCTGCTGCTTTCAACGCTCCCTCGATTGTCTTGTATTCCTTGCAGTCCTCTTTTTTGAACTCCGTTCCTTTGCCTAAATAGTATAACATGTTTTCGCCCTCCTCTGCTACTTTTTGAGATATTTGCTCGACGCAAATCCCACCACGTTTTTATATGCTACATACAACCACTTCACTCCGGACACATCCGTGTAATATCCATAACACTGACACGTCTCTCCGCTCTGCATTGTCGTCAATACTTTCTTGTCTTTTCCTGTTCCTGCTCCCGACCGTAGATTCAACGCTCCTGCTCCTGTTACCTTGTACGTTCCTGCAAGGCTCTTGTTGAACCCTTTTGCGGTCTCCAGTTTCACGTTGCTATTGATTGGAACTGTCTGCGATGCACCTCCTCCGGATGTCTTTGCTCCATTGGTGAGGTTTGTCGCCACATGAGCACCATCGTTCAACAGAATGTCGCCCTCAAGCAAATACGCATCTGATGTCAGATATTTTTTATCTGTCAGCACCTCGAATCCTGCTGCCTTGAGTGCTGCCCGCAGGTTTCCGGTATAACATGCAGTGCTCACATTTTTCAGTTTCTCATTTTTCAGTCTATATCCTGCACCTTTTACGATTGCAGCAACACCGGACGAACAGTCAGCCTCGCACGGAACTGTGATTTGAGCAGGGTCGAAATTTGAATCCGCAAGGTTCGTCCAAAATGTTCCCCTGTGCGACTGACAATATCCGACCATATTGTTGACTGCTGCTGCCTTTGCCATCTGTGCAATGAGTTTTCTCGTTGCTGCATCCGGATGACGGAGAACGCATTTCCACGGTCTGTTATACCAGTTTATAACCTGCCACTCTGTTCCCGTCTGATCTCCGGCTTTTCCTCCGGAATATTTTCCTCTCTCGTCGTGTCCGCAATTTGAAATCATTTCTTTTCCTCCTTTTGTTTCTTATCTCCGGAATCATCTATCACTGACATAATGAATATAAAAGCCAGTATGAACGGAACTCCTATCCATATCACCGCCACCAATACCGACAAAATGAAAAATGTCAGTTTGACCATGATTCTGTCCTGTTTCGTTTCCTGTTCCTCGTAGTATTCCGGAAACAACTCTTTTTCCCGCTCCTCTTTTTCGGACTGCCTTTCAAGCATCCAAAAAATAACAAACGTCAAAACGAATGTAACTGCTGCCCCGATGATGTACACCGTCACCATCGTGCTCCAGTGCTGTGACATGAAAATCTCAATTTCACTCACTGCCCTCACCTGCCTCGTTCGCAATGAGTTTCTGCACCGCCTCATTGCTGCCAAGCATCGTTCTCATTTGCTCAAGAGCCTCATCCACCATCATGCTGAACATGTCGAATGTGATGACCTTTGCAAGCCACTCAAACCTTGCCACAAACATGTCGTACACATACCGGAGTTTGAGTT
>OGWZ01000825.1_pt1 | contig 32225 bp, 55 predicted proteins | sample 1576141 | NCBI WGS metagenome assembly OGWZ01 (sample SAMEA3541512, study PRJEB24748) | human gut metagenome | biome: human gut; feature: human-associated habitat; material: faeces | place: China | collected 2012
GCTGTGCGATCTGCTTTTGCAGAGCAGGGGAAAGGTCCATGAAATCATCTCCTTTCATTGACGATATGAGCGTCGTCCTTTGGCATGGGGATTGATTTGCCAATGTCGGCAATGTATTCTATACCATTCTCTGCGTTGATGCACGGAGGGCGGTTTTTCTGATTGACATTTTTAGCCAATCTGATATAATAGAATTCGAGAAGGTTGTGTGACGGAACCGCGCAATTTTCTTGTTGTCCCACTCAGAGAACCGGTCTGAGTGGGGCTTTTTTATTTTAGTGTATATTCTATTAAGGGCAACGGTAGATTGAGTATTTCTGCTATCTGTGTGGTGGTGCAGCCCTCGTACTCCTCTGCCAGCAGATTGGGTGGATAGCAGAGACAGGTAGCAAATCGGTTTGCCTCCACTTCCAACTTGTCCACCGAAAAAAGGGTGTGCTCTCGCAGGAAAGGCGTGCAGGCGTTCGGGTGCATCAGGGCGTGCCCCAATTCGTGTGCGCAGGTAAACAACTGCTTTTGCTCGGGCAAATTCTGATTGATGTGGATTACTTTGAAACGATGGGATTTCGAGTAGTAGCCGCGGACGGTGCCGAGCGGCTCAAACAGCACGATGATATTAAGAGCCTTGCATAGCCGGAACGGGTCTCGGGTACCATGCTTAGTGGCTATGGTAGCGGCGGTTTCTTTGCTTGTCACGGCTTCACCTACTTCTCTTTGTATTTTTTAGGAGTAAATTTCGCTTTTGCCAGTTGCTTGGTAATGCGGAGCTGGTTTTCGTAACTGTCCCGGAGGAGCTGGCGAGTTTCTTCGTCCAGTGGTTCACCGTCAAACATGAGGGCGTCCGCCGAATCAAAGAGCTCCAGCATTTCATCCATTTTCTTTTTTATATCGCGCTCATCCTTTTTATTAAGGGTGGGCGCTTTTTGTGTTTTGGGGGGTGTTTGTTCATCAATGTGGGCGTTGCCCATTAAGTAGTCGATTGTTACCCCGAAATACTCTGCAAGTACTTGCAAGGTTTCAATGGATGGAGACACCTTCCCGGTTTTCCAACGGCTCAAAGTTGCCTGAGTAATGCCGGTATCTTTTGCAACACGATATGCGGTTACTCCTTTTTCTTCCATAAGCTGCATAAAAATATCATACATAATTGTACACCTTTACTAAACTTACACGAAATTAAGTAAAGCTATTGACAATTAACTCTGTGTAAGTATAATAGAGATATGACTTACAGCAGTGTAAGCAAAAGCCTCACTTGGTTGATATATTAATTGTGGTAAGTTAATTATATAACTAAGTGAAAGTAATTGCAAGTATTCAAATAAACAAAGAAAGGTGGGATTTTGTGGGGAAATTGTATACTTGCGAGGAAATCTCTAAGTATTACCGAGTTCCTCTTAACACAGTATGGTTTTGGATTCGGAACAAAAAGATTTCTGCAATCAAAGTCGGCAGAGAATATCGAATTTCGGAAGATGCAATTAAGGAATTCGAAGAAAAGAACAAAACAACAGTAGAGGAATAGGAGGACAAGCGTGAACGGTAAAAAAATAACCCGTCCCAAGCCTGCAAACCTGGAACGGGAAGAATGGCGAAGATTCTGCATTAAAAACCCTGAATTGCTCGGCGAAGCAAAACGGATTTTGGAATCCCACCATTTAACGCGCAGAGAGACGGCAATTATTCTGGAAGCTCTTGCCGTTCAATCTGAATTTTCTTGTCGAGATTTTGATAAATAAAAGCACAGTAGCCGAGAAGGTCCTTAAGCTCCTGGCAACCGTGTATTTGGTGATAGATTGCGACTATTTCGCGGTTAGGTTCTAATTTCCACACATACAGAGAATAAGTATGATGACCAGCTCTAACCCCGGAAACTTCAAAATCGTATCCGTTACCTAAATCTCGATAAATAACCTCTTCCAAATCAATATTCGTGATTGTATATGGTTCTCCCAAAAACTGGCGAACCTTTTCAATCTCTTTCATTCAACTCACCTCCCTTCCTGCTCATTATAGCACGAAAGGGAAGATGACCAAAGGAGGAAACCATGACAGACTTACAGATTTTTAAAAACCCCGAGTTTGGGGAAATTAGAACTATTGAGAAGAACGGCGAACCGTGGTTTGTCGGGAAAGATGTGGCGGCGGCGTTGGGGTACAGCAATACCAAAGATGCATTATCTCGGCATATTGATGCGGAAGATAAATATCAAGGGGAGGGGGTAGCGTTTCCCGACCCCCATGGAATACTGCAATATCCAACCATCATCAACGAATCTGGCTTATACAGCCTGGTACTGTCCAGTAAGCTGCCAACAGCAAAGAAGTTCAAGCGCTGGGTGACAAGCGAGGTCATCCCAAGCATCAGAAAGCACGGCGCATACATGACACCGGACAAGCTGGAGGAGGTGCTGCTAAAGCCTGATACCCTCATCCAGTTAGCGCAAAATCTGAAAGCCGAGCAAGAAAAGCGCAGGGCACTGGAAGTAAAAATGGAAGAACAGAAACCGAAGGTGCTGTTTGCCGAATCGGTGGAAGTTGCCAAAACCTCAATCCTGATTGGCGAGCTGGCAAAACTGCTCAAGCAGAACGGCATCAACATCGGGCAGAACCGCCTGTTTGAGTGGCTGCGAAACAACGGCTATTTAATCCGCCGGCAGGGCAGCGACTACAATATGCCAACGCAAAGGGCGATGGAGATGGGGCTGTTTGAGATTAAAGAAACTACCATCACCCACAGTGACGGGCACATCCATGTAAGCAAAACCCCGAAGGTTACAGGCAAGGGGCAGGTGTACTTTGTAAATCTGTTTGTAAGCGGGAGGGCGAAGATTGATGCTTAATCTCTTAAAAGGCAAGATGGCAGAACGCGGATACAGCATCCAGAGGCTAGCCAAAGAGCTGGGAAGAAGTGCAGATTATGTATCGCAGAAACTTCGCCAGCCGTGGAAATTCCGAGTGTGCGAAGCTACTAAATTGTGCATGCTGCTGGATATTGAGCTAGTGGAGATGCACAAGTACTTTGCAAGGGAGGATGAGTGATGCAAGAACCAAAATGGCATCCAAAACTTGCCGAGAAATGGAGGAAAATCGGTACAACTCGCGGACGTTATCTAAAACGTTGTATCACTGCCAAGCAACGGTAAGCGGTTGGCTGCGAAACCCCGAGCGTGTGCCGGTAGTAGATGCGATTAGGATTTGTAAGCTGCTCAATATTCCGCTGGCGGAAATCGAGGAATATTTTACAAACACAAAGGAGAATCAAAAATGATTGGAGTTATGGCATTTATGGTATTTGCAATGATGATTGTCGGCTTGCTTTTAATGGCAATCGCCGGATGTGTAATCGAGCTTATCTGCTCCCGGGAGGAAGCTCAGGAAATCAAAGAGGAGATGCGGCACAAGGAGCGAAATGAGAGGAGGGCGGGATGAAGGGCGGACCCGAAAAGGTATGCCGAGAAACCTGCGCGCACTGCCAGTGGCAGGGGATGCCCGAGGAGTGTGCGGATTGTCCTGCCAAAATTGCGTATGACTACATAGATGAGCGCAACGCCCGCATCTATTACACCGAGGTGCGGCATCTACATGAAAATTTCAGGTCCTCTTACCTGCGCCGGATGTGTATGGACATCAAAGGCGGGAGAGCCAGAGGCAAGGTATAAAAAAGCCGCCGGCAGTGTAGCAGACTGCGAGCGGCAAAAGGGAGAAGAAAATCAATGATAAAAATAAATGAGCGGTGGGTACAGCTGCAACTGGCATCCATCGGCATCCCGAAAGGGCGAGCGAGAGAATGGCTCGCTTATATGATAATGTGCGACCCAGAGCGCAAGCAGCCGATATGCAGGCTGTACGATAAGACAGCCGAGCAGATGGGCGTAAGTACAAGCACGGTTATCCGCGTGGTTGAGCAGGCTATCAGCAGGATGTGGGATTTTCCTACATCTGCCACAGAATCGCTGTTTTGCATCCGGCTATGCCGCAAAAAGCCCGGCGTCAGATGTTTTGTCAATCGGTTTTGCGATGTAGTAATGGCGCCGAGACTGGAGGAGGAAAGGCAATGGACAAATCAATAGAAAACGGCATGATTGTAGGCGCTGAACGCCACGACCCGCAGTGCCAAGATGTAGAGTGCAGCCGATGCGATACGTGCGACCAGTGGGTGCCGGATACCGAGATTGCGGTTTTTGGCAATGGAGACAGGGTGTGCAACGATTGCTTGCATGATTATCTGGAGAGCCAGGGCGCGGATTTTGTGCCGGGGTACATTGCGGAGAATGAGGCCGATTTCTGGCTGGACTGGCTGTTTGCGAACGCCGACAAGGATGAGCAGCTCAGAGTAGTAAAAGCCGGGTATCTGGCAGAGGGACTTAAACCACTGCAAAAAGAATACATCGAGCAGCAAAAGGTGGATTTTTGCCGGGATGATTCAGAATTTTTGGAGTATGTGAGGAGGGAGCTAGAGTGAGAGAGCGAGGCGGATGCAGCCAGTACATCACAAAGGTGCTGGTGAGTAAAGTACACTTTCCAGAAGGGCAGGAGGTTTGCCGGGTTTGCCCTTTTTGCGTGGCGGACCCGAGTAACCACAAGCGCGAGGTTTGCAGCATTACAGGCGAGATTTTACCTTTTGCGGAGCTCAAGATTGATGAGGATTGCCCGCTAAGGGATGCAGGAGAGGAGAGAGACTAATGGGGATTCCGGTGATGATTCTAGGCGAGAGCGGTAGCGGGAAATCTGCATCGTTGCGCAATTTTGAGCCGGACGAGGTTGGCATTTTTAACGTTGCCAGCAAGCCCCTGCCGTTTCGCAAGCCGCTCAAAAAGATTGATAACGCGGCATACCACACCATCTTAAAAGCGCTATCAAAGCCAAGTCTCAAGCGCTATGTAATCGATGATAGCCAGTATCTGTTGGTGTTTGAGATGTTTGACAAAGCTAAAGAAACCGGCTATGGCAAATTTACAGACATGGCAAAAAACTTTTATGATTTAATCCAGTTTGTGATTAAGCGCACGCCGGAGGATTGCATTGTGTATTTTTTGCACCATGTGCAGGAGGACGAGCAAGGTAAAATCAAAGCTAAAACGGTGGGGAGGATGCTGGACGAAAAGCTCACTTTGGAGGGGCTGTTCTCCATTGTATTGATGGCGCGGACCGAAAAAGGAGAGTATTTTTTCCAAACCCACAGCAGCGGCTCAGATACTGTAAAAACCCCGATGGATATGTTTGCAGAGGACAGGATTGACAACGATTTGAAAGCTGTAGACACTGCTATCCGAGAGTACTGGGGATTAGATAATAATAATAAAGGAGTAGAATAAATTATGAAACCATTTGCAGGATACGAAAACGTACAGGTAAGCGACTTCGAGAAGCTGCCAAAGGGCGCTTATGAGGTAAAAATCATGGATGCTAAGGAGGTAACTTATACCGGCAAGGATGGAAGTGCCTTTAGCAAGCTGGAAATCGCCTTTGAGATTGCAACCGGTGAATTTGCAGGATTTTACCGCCGGAACTTCGATGCGCAGACTCAGGAGGACAAAAAGTGGAAGGGCGTAATGCGCCTGTATGTTCCGAAGGAAGACGGCACAGACAAGGACGAGTGGACCAAAAAAACATTTAAGCGTGCGACACAGGCTATCGAGGATAGTAACCCGGGCTACCAATGGGATTGGAACGAAAAAGGGCTCAAAGGTAAGATTGTAGGCTGCCTGTACCAGAATCGAGAATGGGCTTACAACGGCAAAACCGGATGGAGCGCACAGCCGCACAGTTTTATCGATGTAGCAAAAGTGAGAAGCGGCGAATTTAAACTCCCAGCGGACAAGCCCTTAGATGCAAGCCAAAAACCGGTAAGCGTGGACATTGCAGCAGATACGGACGAAGAAGACCTCCCGTTTTAAGCCATGAGCTACACACCTTTTGAGATTCGGGACGCGCTGGAATCCCTCACAGTGCTGATTGATACCCGCGAGCAGGATACCGAGCGCGCCCGAAAACGCAAAGAGGACTTCCCCCGATGGCGGCGTGAAAAGCTGGATGCCGGGGACTATGGCTGCGAGATCGAGCTGGATGGTGAGCTGTGCCGGGTGCCTGTGGTGGTAGAGCGCAAGATGAGCCTAGATGAGCTGTGCCAGTGCTTTACCCGAGAGCGTAAGCGATTTGAACGAGAGTTTGAGCGAGCGCAACAGGCAGGCACGCGCCTCCATCTGCTGATAGAAAACGCAAGTTGGGAAAAGATACACGCAGGCAGTTATCGCAGCCAGATGAAGCCACAGGCGCTTACAGCATCAATCCTAGCATGGCAAGCCCGATATGATGCAAGAGTCTACTTTTGCACGCCAGAGCTTACCGGCAAGATGATAGCAGCGATTCTCCGCTATGAAACAAAAATTTACCTAGAAGGGCAGGCGTAACGATGGATTTAGCACGGGAAATTAAAGACAGAGTGCGTATCTCCGATGTGCTTGCCCTTTACCACCTGGAACCGGGGCGGGCAGGATTTATACACTGCCCGTTCCACGCCGGGGACAGGGATGCGAGCTTGAAAGTGTACCCTGAGCAAAACAGCTGGCACTGCTTTGGCTGTGGCAAGGGCGGCAGCGTGATTGATTTTGTGATGGAGATGGAGCACTACGGATTCCGGCAGGCGGCGGCAAAACTGGACAGCGATTTCCACCTTGGGCTTATCGGGCAGAAGCAAAGCCTGCGAGAGGTTATCCAGCGCGAGCAGGAGCGGGATAGGCGAGTTTTTGAGCAAAAAGCGAAACAGGATAGCTTAAAACAAAAAGTGCTGTATAGACGCGCACAGTGGCTCAAATGCAAAGGGATGGAAGCCACTACCCATGAGCAAGCGCAAGAAAAGGCGTTGATAACGGCAGAGATAGAGCGGCTGGATGCTGAAATTGAACAGGAAAGGAGGGAATAAACTGATGGACTTTACACAAGAGGCGATTGATTGCCTTTCATGTGCCGATATTTTGAAAGATGATGTGTTTTTATCTCTGCTAGAAATCGCTGACCCTGTAAAATACGAGCGGACTTTTCAAGCATTGGAAAAGCGAGCTGCAGAGCTTCGAACGAAAACAGAGTTTAAAAAGACGTTGAAAGCTTTTAAGGAAAAAGAAAAGAATTACAACAAGTCTGAAGTAAAGCATGAGCTTACCAAGCAAGGCACCGTACCATTAAAGTTTGACGGCGGGAAGAACCCCCAGCTAACAATCGAAAATTTTCTTTCCATTTTAGAAAATGACCCGCTCTTGAAGGATTATCTCCTATACAACGAGCTTTCCAACGCTCCCGAGTGCATCAGCAGCGGGGAGATCAGGCGATGGAAAGACGAGGACGATAGTTGGTTGCGCGGATATATCGAGCAAAACTACTGCATTTACAGCCCCCAAAAGCTGGACGATGCGCTCAGGGTGCGATTTAATCAGCGCCGGTATCACCCGGTGCGGGAGAAAATCCAATCCATCACTTGGGACGGCAAACCCCGAATCAAGCGCTTTTTGATCGAGTGGCTCAAGGTGGATGATTGTCCGTACTCTGAGGAGGTTTCCCGGCTCATTTTCGCCGGCGGTATCCACAGGGCTTTTAATCCCGGGTGCAAATTTGAGGACATGGCGGTGCTGATTGGGAAGAAGCAGGGCGAGGGCAAGTCCACCATCATTCGTTGGCTGGCAATGGACGACAAGTTTTTCCGAGAGGTAAACGAGATTGACGGGCAGAGGGGCGTAGAGGCTGTAGAAGGAGGCTGGATTTGCGAGGTGAGCGAGCTGCTCGCCCTCAAGCGTACCAAAGAGGTGGAGGCGGCAAAGAGCTACTTTTCACGGCAAACTGATACATACCGCAAGCCTTACGATAAGCGTGTGACTGAAAATCCCCGGCAATGCATCTTTATCGGCACGACCAACACGGCGGAGTTTTTGACCGACAAGACCGGAAACCGACGATATTACCCGGTAGAGTGCAACAGCTCGGGGCGTGACCTTTTCGAGCACAAGGCAGAAATACAGGAGTACATCGAGCAGTGCTGGGCAGAGGCTTATGCGCTCTATCAAAAGGGCGAGCTGCCGCCGGTGCTGGACAAATCTATCCTGCCGGAAGCGCAGTACCGCCAAGAGAGCGCGTTGGAAGACGACTACAGGTCGGGCATGATAAAAGCCTATCTTGACGACAAGGCAGAGGGAGAGAGCGTGTGCATCATCGAGCTGTGGCAGGAGGCACTAGGCGAGAGTTTTAAGCCAACGCGCAAAGACAGTAACGAGCTTGCCCTTATCATGCAAAGTGCGCCCGGATGGATCAAGGTACCGAGCGTGCAGGTAACCTCCCGATGGGGACGGCAGAGGTGTTGGATCAAACAAGTTTCCAGCGGAAACCTCGGCTCAGACCTTCCATTTTGATAACTAGCCCTTTTGCTAGTTACCTCTGGTTACGATGCTAGTTACCACCGAAAAACCTTACAACTAAGCCATTATATAAATATACTACAAATATAAGTAACTAGGTAACTAATATATATATAAAGATTTAAAAAATAAATAATTTATAATATTTTAATTTTTTTATTTTTATATAAAAGATAGGGAAAACGCTAGTTCCAGTTATCTGGTTACTTTAAAGATTTAGAATGGAGGTTAAAAATGGATTTTATTTCAATCGTAGAATACGCGAAAAACGGCTCAACTATGCCAAAAACTAGCAGTCAATCGGAGCAATTAGCATACACTACCATCACAGGGATTTTGGGAAACTGGAAGCTGGGGCTAATTACCAACCACCGCGCGCTGGAGGAAAAAGAAAGGGCAGAACGCCTTTTTACAGATGCAAAACGCGAAGAAAATCAAAGATTTAAAATTTACCAGATTTACAATCAAAATATGATCCGCGCAGGGGAGTTGATCTGCGCGGCGCGGAAAGAAAACCACTCGCCGAACGCCGATAAAGACAAGGTGATTGCCTTGCTGATGGAGGCTGTGGAGCGAATGGGAGGAATTAAAGGAGGGGATTTAAAGTGAAACGAATAACAAATCCTAAAACACTATGGGATGTATTAGGTGAAGCATACAATGCCGTTTATAGGCTTCAAGAAATCGAAAACATCCTCGGTGACGAATACGACCTCGAACGCCTGAAAGAGCTTGTGGAAGCGGATAGGGAAGGTAAGTGCATGGTGCTGCCGTTCAAAGTGGGAGATACTTTGTATTATATAGGGGGAGCGTGCAAAATGCTAATCAAGTCCGCAACCGTGGAAGAAATTTATATCGAAGATGAAGTTCTTGTTGGCGTAAGCTCTGGCTCTAAATTTTTTACACTCCAAGAAAAAGAGTGGTACGAAACTGAAAAAGATGCCGAGATTGCACTGGAAAGGATGAAAGAGAGGGAGGAATGATTATGGAACTCACAGGTACATACAACGGCAAACAAATTGAACTTGAACTCACCGAGGAACAGGTTGAAGCTTTGAAAAAGGCAGAGAAAAAGAAAACTGGCTGGGAAAGAGTGAAAAACAACAAATCATACTATGCTATTTTTGCTAATGGTTGTGGCTCGAGTACAGAAGGTTTTGACCTCAATGATACTGATAGATATGAAAAAGCCAACTATTTTTATGAAGAAACTCTTGGTGAAAATATTGCCAGAGCACAAGTTCTCCAGCGCAAATTGTGGCGCAGGAGCGCAGAGCTGTGTGAGAAAATGAATCTGAGAGATTCAGAAACTCAAAAATACTGTATTACTTATGATGTAGATAACGATGTTTTATGTGTCAGTCCGGCTTGGAATCTTAATGATTTCGGACAAGTATATTTTGACACCAAAGAACACGCTGAACAAGTCATCGAAGAATTTAAGGACGAACTGCTTTGGTATTTTACAAAATTTGAGAGCAGGATGGACTAAGGAGGAATATTGTATAATGGATAATTTAATAAATGTGGGACTGTATGGTGACGGTAGCCGAAATTCAAGACGCAGGGCAGAATATATTTATTGTGAAAAAGCACAGGAATGTTCAGTTTACAAGGAAGGAAAGTGTTTTTGTGTAACTACTCTTTTCGGTGTAAGTTGTAAAACTGGAAGAGTTGTTAATGTGGACGGAGGAACAAAACAGTCAAAAGCTTTTTATACAGTGAGTGAAACGGCTAAATCCAATGAGAAGTATGGCAAATTAAAATATCCATACAATGTGTATATCACCAAAATTGGAGAAAAGGTGTTTTTAACGCCGCCTCATATCAGAATTGAAGAACTTGGTGATAACGATTTGTCTTGCCACGCCCCGGGATTTGGATGCAATAATTTATTAACAGATTCGCAACGGCTCACTCCGCAAAATATACATAAAATTTGTTCGTATACACCCCAAGCGTTAATGGGAGGAACTATTAGTAAATACAAAACAGATGTTGTTCCAATGTTTTTGAAGCAGCTGTCAAAAGTATTCCCAGAAAGATATTCTGATTTCGTTTCAGCGTATCCAAACTTTGAAACCAAACAGGTAAACTATGTGGGCATGAGAGCAAAACTAAGCACTTGCAATCGCTCGGAAGATTACAAAGACTACAAGGGTAATGTATTTCATTTTGAAGGTGATTTCCTTGTCTGCGAAAATTGGAAATCAGCATTTAATCCTTTCTCTTCGAAAGAATCGTATATGAAAGTCAAAGTGAATGACAGTATGATTGTTGAAATTACAGACAACAATCAGGTTACAGACGACACAGTTTTTGAGTAAGGAGTAAGCCATGACCGAAAAAGAACTCATTCGCCGCGCTTTGATGGGCGACAAGAAGGCGCAGGGATTATGTACTGCGAAAGGAATTATGTTGCCGTGTCCGCTTTGCGGTGGTAAAGCAACGATGCAACAGGATATAACAGGCAGAGAATCGTATCATGTTGTTTGCAGCAGTGTAAAAGATATGTGCAATTTAATAGCTGGATTACCAATGTGGAGCGAAAGTGAAGAAGATGCACTGAAAGTATGGAACACCCGCCCTGCCCCACCGATTGGAAGGTGTGGGGAGTGTAAACATTTTAACCATTTCTTCAATGAAGTGGGGCACTGCATGATACATTCTCAGGAAAAGGATTCGTGTGGAGATGGGTATCGCGTAGAAATGCTGAAAACCGACTTTTGCAGCTACTTTGAACCGAGGGAGGGAGAATAGTGGAAAATAAAGAAAAGTTGTGCCCGTTTTTACTTCCGTCGGGAAGCGGCGGATATTGCGTAAAGGATGCGTGCTCTTTTTGGTGCGAATTTGCCGATGAGTGTGCAATCCCTTTGTTAGCTGGGATGTTTGCTGATAGTACCATTTGCCAGAATGTGTTTGAGGAGGAATCTCGATGAAAACCCAAGAAATCATCAAAGCTCTGCGCTCAACACCCAGCCGGAGCAAAAGGGCGCTTCTGGATGAGGCAGCGGACAGGCTGGAAGAATTGCAAACCGAAAACGATGCGCTCTTTCGGGCAGCGATGGACAGCAGAAAGGAATCGGGATTGATGGATGAATAATCAGGAGAAAAAAGAATACCTCTTAGGATACCAACGCCTCAACCAACGTATCAACCGCCTGCTACTGGAACAGCAGCAATGGCGAGAGCTGGCAACCAGAGTGAGCCCTAATCTCTCGGGGATGCCCAGAGGGGGAGGAGGGGGAGGCACACAGGGGGCAATTTCCAAAATTGTAGACTTGGAAACAGAAATCAATGCAGAGATTGATAAGTTGGTGGAAAAGCGCAAGGAGATTGAGGGCATCATCCGTGCGGTGGAGGATAGCACCCTGCAGACCTTACTGGAATATCGCTACATCAACGGCAAAAAATGGGAGGAGATTGCATTGATGATGGGGTATGATTACCGGTACATACTCAAGATACATGGCAAGGCATTATCTTTGTTACCGAGCGATTTAGGCAAAAAGACACTAAAAGACACTAGAAGACACCCTTGACAGTATGGTATGATTATACTAGCGTAAAAGACAAAATCTCATATTCGAGTTCATTGTAAGACCTCCTTTCGGACAAGAGCCATGCCTTCGGGTGTGGCTTTTGCTCTATAAAGAAAACCCGCCTGTCATAAAGACAAGCGGGTTTGCTGTTGAAGGCTATTCGGCTTCGGGGTCAGGTTCGTAGATCTCATCGAGGGAAATCTGCATTGCCTTGCACAAAGCAAAGGCGGTCGAGATACGGCAGTCGCCGCGGGCTTCGATGTCCTCGATGGTGCGCTTGGGAACACCGCTTTGGCGCGACAGCTCCGGCACGCTCAGACCCTTTGATTTGCGGATTTCTCGAAGTTTAAGCATGGCTTTTTTCCTCCTTTCTGAAGGATAAAATCAGGCAGACAGCCAGCAGGATAAACTTGATTCCATCCAAAACGGACGGATTTGTAAAATCCCCGTCGAGAATGTTTAGGACGACCAGAGCAATAAGCAAAATACGGAGTGTTTTGATTTTCATTTTCTTTGTGGATGTGGTTTCATCCACTTTTTTCACCTGCCTTCAAGAGTTTTGTATGGGATTATTTTAAGCGAATGATGATTTGATGATGTTCGCAGTCAATCACCTTTTCGACCGGCAACGGGGAACCGTTTTCATCGAGGAAGCCGCAGGAGCGGGCTTCTGCGCAACCTAGATTGACCGAATAGCTGGTGATATGACCATGTCCTCCTTTTTTGGGGGAAAGCTTAATGTCTTTTGTTTCCATGTGTGATGACCTCCCAAATGTTATAGATTGGCAGTTTGTTTACTGTCCAAATATTCCGTGATTGCTCGGCGGATAAACTCAGCCTTGCTGATACCGTCGGCTTTGAGTGCCTCTTCCCACTGAGCAACAAGGTCTTTTTGCAGGCGGACAGCGATTTGAGAATAGGCTTTGTCCAAATACCGCTGTTTGACCTGCGTGGATGTTTTTCCCATAAAGCACCTCCTAAAAGAACGAACGAATCATAAAGTACAGGGCAAATAAAAGTCCTGCAACGGTTAGTATTTTGGCGACAAGGGTTAGAATATCTTTTTTCATGGTTGCATTTTGGAAAGCGGTTTGGTATACTTAGAGTAAGGAAAGGGGCTTGCGCCCCAACCCTTAACGGAAAAGTTTGATAAGAATTAAAATCCAGCCGACCAAGCTGATGATTCTTATCGTGAGCTCTTCGAGTTGTCCTACCAGCTTGATGAGCTCTTTTATTTTGCTTTCCACTTGGTTCACCTTCCTTTATTGATTCTATTATATTATACTGGTTGCGGTATGTCAATAGATTTTGAAGAAAAATGGCTTATTTATGCGGAAAATTTAATATTATCAGCCGGATTCAGAGTCCATACAGCAAGTATTACATCTCCATCGACTACGGCACAAGCAACCCGACGTCGATGGGCTTGTGGGGACTGTACAACCGCAAATGGTATCGGGTGGCAGACAGCTACTACGACGGCAGGGAGCGAGGACCCAGAACCGACGAGGAGCACTATCAGGAGCTGAAGCGATTGGTAAAAGAGAATATCCCATCGGCTCAGCCGTTTCAGGCGGTGCGCGCGGTGATTGTGGACCCGAGTGCTGCCAGCTTTATTCAGACAATCAAAAAATACGGCAGATTCCGCACAAGGGAAGCGAACAACGATGTGCTGGATGGAATCCGCAACACAGCCGCCGAGCTTAATGCCGGGCGGCTTTTGTTTTGTGATGGTTGCCACGACATCTTTGATGAGTTTGGCGCTTATGTGTGGGACAGCAAGGCGAGCGACAAGGGCGAGGACAAGCCGGTCAAATCGTCCGACCATGCGATGGATGATATGCGGTATTTTGTCAACACCATCCTGTACAAGCAGGGTGGCTTGAGAGTTGGAGGTGATGAAAATAGAGCTTAATAAAGCAATCGAATATATCGACAAAGCTCAAGCCAAGCTGAGCGAGTGGCGCAGCAAGGTGGCTTTGGGCAACAGGTACTACAACAACGAGGACGACATTAAGCGCACCGGAGCGGCGGCAATCGACGCGGTCAATGGATATTTACAGGGTATTGGGCAAAACCCTCTGCGCTCGGCAGATAACCGCATTTCCACCAACTGGCATGAAATTCTGACCGTCCAGAAAAACGCCTATGTGCTGACCTATCCGCCGGTGTTCACCATCGGCAAAGATAAGGAATTGTCCGAGGAAGTCAACGACACCTTGGGGGACGAGTACGCAAAGGTGCTCTCTCGGCTGGGAATCTATGCGACCAACGCAGGGACAGCCTGGCTGGAATACTGGGTGGACAGCGACGGTGTGTTTCGGATGGCAGCTCTGGAAGCGGACCAGTGCGCAGCTTTTTACAACCCGATGGACATTGGCAAAGAAACGATTGCCCTTGTGCGCGCATACAATCTGCAAAACGCAGACGGCAACGATGTGGTCCACTATGAGGTGTGGGATCAGCAGGAAGTCATCTTTGTCAACGGTGAGACGATGGAGGAAGAGCCGGTCATTGTGGGCGGCAGGGAAGTTACCCGAATGCCGAATGAATTTGGCGAAATCCCCTTTATCGAATTTGCAAACAACGAGCGCAAGGCAAGCGACCTGCTCAAGTACAAGGGATTGGTGGATGCCTACGACAAGGTCGTGTCTGGATTTATCAATGACCTGGACGACATTCAGGAGATTGTTTTGGTGCTCAAGGACCTGACCGGCGAATCGGAGGACAGTCTCTGGGTGCCGGTGCGTGATGCAGAAGGAAACGAGAAGCTGGACGCTGACGGCGACCCGCTGCTGGAAGAGGTAAAAAAACCGGTGAATCTGTTGCAGCAAATCAAGGCGCAGAAATATCTTACAGTGGACGGTACCGGCGAGGTAGACAAATTATCGCTGGAAATTCCGACCGAGGCGCGCGACGTTGCGCTGACCATGCTGCAAAAGCAAATCTATGTAGCGGGGATGGGCGTTGACCCGAACCCCGAGCGCACCGGACAGGCAACCGGCGCTTATGTGGACCATATGTACCATCTGTTAGAGCTGAAAGCAGGCTTGATGGAGACAGAGTTCCGCTCGTCGCTCAACCGGCTGGTGCGTGCAATCCTGCGCTATTTGGGCAGAGACACCAAGCAAAAAATCATCCAGTCGTGGACCCGAAACAAACCGAAGGATGCAAACGAAACGGTCAACCGCCTGGCAAGCACCCCGTCAGAAGTGATGTCCAACTACACCAAACGCCGCCTGCACCCGGACATCGACGACCCTGATCTGGAGGATACCTTGGTGCAACAGGAGGAAGCGCAGCGGATGCAGAACCTGCTGGACCAGTTTGCCGACGAGCCAGAGGTGTAAAGAATGGACCATTATTGGGAGGAGCGGGCAAAACGCTCGGTAGAACGCTATGAGCAGGCGGTCCAGCGGGCAATCCCGGAGATGCTGAAAGCCTTTTACAGTGCAGACAGGGTGGTTGTAGGGGTAAACTATCCGCCATTTCATGTCAACTGCCGCACAGTAGCGGTGCCACACTACCCGACGACCGACACCGCCCGGATGACAAGGGCAGCAAGGGACGCAGAGGACAACCCGATTACCGTTCCTGCCGACATGAAGTATGAGGAGTGGTATGAAACCTATATTGAAAAGTTGCCGGAAAGTGGTATAATAAAGCCAAACAAAGTAATAGAAGGTCATCAAGGGACACCAAAGAAGGCAGAGGCAGGCATGGTGATTGACCATATCGGAAAAACAGGAAGTGTTGATGTAAGGACTTTTTATGGACAAGATGGAATGAAGCAAAAGGATATTCATACAACAAATCATAACAATCCGGCACAACATCCTTATGGGACCAATGGTGAACATGCACATGACTATGAGTGGGACCCTTTCGGAAATTTGAAGAATAAAACATCAAGAGAACTGAGTGAAGAAGAAAGAAAGGAGAATACAGATATTTTATGACAAAGCAAATTTTAAAGCAAATTCTATCTGATTGTTGTAATGAAGTTGTATTTTCCTATTGTGGGAAAAGTGCAGGAATTACATCAAGGGTGAATGACTTTATACCAACATTTCAAGCATGGTATGGGAGTGAGACAAAAGAATACAAGGATATAGAAACAGTAATGACTGATAGCTTTTTTCACGGAAAATCTTTGGAAGAGCTGATAGGTGAAGTTGATTTTGAGATTCTTTAGAGGCAGTTAATAAGATAAAAAGGGGATTCGAGTTGGAAGATTTCGTACCCGTCCACACGCCGATGGTTTGACAGGGGGTGACCCCGAGAGATATTCGCACATATAATGAACAAGAACAGGAAATTTTGTTTCCAAGAGAGTGTGAATTTGAGATTGTTAAGAGAAAGGGCAATAGGTTGTGGCTGAAAGAAATCTAACATATGAGGAATGGAGCCGTCTGTCAGAAAAAGAAAAAGGGGAACGCTATCAAGAACTGTCAGAGCATGATAAGTTTAGAGTTAGAATTTCTATGTATCCTGGTGTTCGCCAGCGAAGATGTAATAGTTGTGTTCACTATTGGGGATTTGCTAAGTGCGCTGCGTTTCCAGATGGAACCACCAAAGAGCATCGCAATAAAGTGGATAAAGACCCCGAAACGCCTTGTGCAAACGGACTGAAATACAGGAAAAAGGAAATATCATGATAACCTTTAAAGAATTTCTGACTTTGTCGAAAGATGAACAAATAAAAATGTATGAACAACTGAACGATCACGATAAATTTCTTGCAAGAATGAGTGATTGGGCTCCAGGAGGAGTAATTGTTGCAAAAGAATCGACTGATCCCAAAGATATACAAAGGCAAGAAGAAATAATGAAACAGTTAGAAAAAGCGATTGAAGAAGGAAAAGTAAATCTGTTATAATCCTAAATTCAATAATCAAACCGTCCTTCATAGGGCGGTTTTTTTATACCCAAAAACAGGAAGGATGAAACAAATGGCATTTACAAGAGAGTTTGTCAGAACTGCCGCAAAGCAGAGCGGCGTTGAGCTTCCGAAGGAACTGGAAGATGCTCTCATCAATGAGCACATAAGCACGAGGGACACTTTTTCCAAAGCAGAAGTGGACAAAGCCCTCAAGGACTACAAACCGGAACCAATCAAGGTGGAGGACAGCGAGGAGTACAAAGCACTCAAAAAGCAGTTTGAGGACTTTAAAACCGAGCAGACCGAAAAGGAAACCAAGGCAGCCAAAGCAAAGGCGGCCAAGGAAGTCCTGACCTCTGCCGGACTGAGCGGAAAAGCGCTTGAAATGGCAAGCAAGCTCTTTGATGCAAAATCGTTGGAGCTGGACGAAAGCGGCAGGGCAAAGGATTTTGACAATCTGGTGTCTGCTGCAAAAACCGAGTATGCAGATGTCATCTCCACAAAGCCTGCGGGCAGCGGATACACCCCACCGGCAGGCACGCCGCCCAATAGCAAAGCGGATTTAGGCAGCCTTTCGATGGAAGATTACATTGCAGAACGCTCGAAACAGAAATAAAAATAAGGAGAGAAGAAAATGGGAAACACACTACTGACCCCAAGCATTATTGCAAGAGAAGCCCTGATGGTGCTGAGAAACAACGCTGTGATGGCAAAACTGGTGCACCGAGATTATTCTAATGAGTTTGTCACAGGTGTGGGCGACACCATCACCGTGCGCAAACCGGCAACCTTTGTCGCAAAGGAATTTACCAGCGCCATCGAGATTCAGGAAGCGACCGAAACCGGTGTGCCAATCAAGATGGACCACCACCTGGATGTCTCCTTCTCGGTAACCTCCAAAGAGATGAGCCTTGACATCAAGGACTTTTCCAAGCAGTTTCTTGTGCCGGCAATGCAGGCATTTAACGACAAGATTGATACCCTGTTGCTGAGCCTGTACAAGGATGTTACTGCGGTTGCCGGTGACCCGGCTGCTCTGCCGACTGCCATCGACCCGATTGTGGATGCAGGCGCACTGCTCAACACCGCAAAGGCTCCGCTGGGCGACAGACGGCTTGTGCTCGACCCTCTGACTGAGGCTGCCTTTATGAAACTGGGAACCTTCCACGAGGCGGACAAGGTCGGCGACAACGGTACTGCACTGAGAGAGGCATCCCTCGGCAGAAAGTTTGGTTTTGATACCTACATGGACCAGAACGTCCAGAAGGACAGCTCGCAGATTATCCAGAACCTTGCCTTCCACAAAAACGCCTTTGCACTGGTCACCCGCCCTCTGGCTCTGCCAAACGGTGCCGCAAAAGCAGAGGTCGTAAACTACGACGGCTTCGGTCTGCGTGTTGTCTACGGCTACGACATCACCAAGAAAACCGACACCATCTCAATTGATATGCTGTGCGGTGTCAAAACGTTGGACAAAACGCTGGCGGTGAAACTCCAGTCCAAAAAGGCGTAGTAACAGGAGGGGAACAGCATGGATGAAAAGCAAAAAGAGGGGATCCTTGCCTTTATCCGGCTTTATCCTCTGGTCCCTGAGCAGATGGCGGCGGCGGTTGAGCAAATCTCCGCTGCCGCTTTGCTTTTAAAGGCGTATTTGCACCGTTATGATTTGCCAAGGGCGCTCTATCCAATCTGCGCGCAGCTGGCAGTAGCGCAAACCATATCCGCCGGTATTGCTGCCGGTATGGGAAACAGCCAAGTCCAGAGCGCGCAATCGGTCAAATCCATCACCGAGGGGGACACGACCGTCAACTTTGCAAGCGGCACAAGCGAGGCAGCAGCGGCAGCAAACAGCAATGCCATCCCCGTAAGCCCGCAACAGGTGCTGGAGGCAAACCGGGAAATCCTCAACCGATACCGCAGAGGGGCGGTGCGACCATGATTCCAAAGGATACAGTAGCGGCTGCCAGAGCTGCCCTGCAACTGTTTTATGACGACAGAGCGGATGTTTATCGGGTGGCTTTATCTGGCAATGTGGTGGAACAAAAGAGAGCTTACACAGCTTTGCCCTGCCATCTGTCGCTGGACAGCAAGCCTGTTTTGCAGCAAGGGGAGCAGGTGGCAACCGCACCGGCGGAATTTACCGTTTACTTCCCACCGGATGCAGACATCTGCGAGGGTGACCGGCTCACAATCACCCACAGCGGCGGTGTGAGCGAGTACGATGTGGGCACAGTCCACGCCTATCACATCAATCGCATCTGCCGGTGCAAAAGGCGGGGGATTGTATGAGCGATTCCATCTATTTTCAAAATTTTGATGATTTCCTGCGAAAACTCAGAGAGCTGGAAGCCGACTGCGAGCAAGCTGCAAAGAATGTGCTCAACCGGGCGGCGCTGGAAGGCATGGGCGAAACAATAAAGGAAACGCCTGTTGACACCGGGTATTTGCGAGGACAATGGGAGCCGCATCCGGCAAAGCGCACCTTAGTTGGCTGGGAAAGCGGATACAGCAACAATGTGGAGTATGGCTTGTATGTAAACTATGGGCACCGCGTTGTAAGAAACGGGAAAACGGTCGGATACAGCACCGGCTTTTTTATGCTGGAAGCGGGAGAGGAGTTTGCAAAAGAACACATGAAGCAATACTTCGATGAGGAAATCATGAACATCAAGCAAGGAGGTGGGTGGTGATGCAGGTCAATCAAAACATACGATTTGACCGATTTTTGACGGACAAAATCGACCAAAACAAACTAAACTGCATTGAGTGTTTTCAACTGAGTGCCGCTGAACAGTTGTGCAAAGAGTTCCCGCAGCTGCCGGTGGTACTTGTGCCGCAACAGCAGAGCAGACCCATCCTGCAAATTCCTCCGGCTATCTTCGTGCAGGTGTTTCAGGTGCAACGGCATAAGCGCTTGGACGGTTTTGCCGAGTGGACTTTGGCGGTAAACTTTGCCTACATCAGCAAGGATACAAACGCCACAAGCGAGCAGCAGGATGCCGCAGTCCGAATGATGGACAATATAGAGCGCATCCGACCGATTGAGGGAGTATCCTCCCCTTATACCATCTACAACGCACAGAGCAAAACGGTGGATGGGATTGTAAACATCACAGGAACCGTCAGCGTATGGGAGCAGCGCACAGACGATGCACCGCTGATTCAGTACGCAGAAACAAATGTTATCGTAAAGGAGAAAGAGCATGGCGATTGTTAAACAGATTTTGCCCGGTGTATATGCAAACATCATCGCCGGTGACAGAGATGCAGCCTTGTCTGCGCGCGGAACCGTGGCAATGGCGCTCGACCTTGATTGGGGTGCGCCGCTGACCACATTACTGCGGGGAAACAGCACGATTGCCCCTTTGGGCTACGATTTGACCGACCCAAAGCTCAAGTTGGTCCGCGAGGTGATGCAAAACGCAGGAACACTGCTGCTGTATCGCCTGAATGCCAAAAAGGGACAGCCGGCACAGGGCACACTGGCGGCGGGCATCACCGCGAAAGCGATTTATCCCGGCATCCGCGGAAACGACATCAAAATCACTGTGGAGAAGGACAAAGATGTTTTTATCATCCGCACCTACCTGGGCACCCGGGAGATGGACGCCCAGGCAGTGACAAAGCCGGGGGATTTTATTCCAAACTCGTATATCAAAATCGAGGGCACCGGCACACTGGAAGCGAAAACCATCACCCTTACCAGCGGCAGCAATGGAGAAATAACCGCGGCAGCAGGGTATGATGCTTTTTTCGAGGAAATCCGCAAGCATGAATTTAATGTGCTCTGCTACACCGGCACCGATGCAGAAACAAAGGGGAAATATGCAGCCTTTGCGGAGGAGCTGGAACAGGCGGGGATTTACACCCAGGTAGTCATGAACAATCCGGCTGCCAAAGGGGTCAACATCATCAACAACACCGTCGGCGGCAGCACAGCGCAGTATGATTTGACGGCAGCAGAGGCTTGTGCGACCATGGCAGGAATCCAGGCAGGCTGCGGCATTGAGAAATCTGCCACACACTATCAGGTGGACCATTGGATTCGGGTAAACCCAACCTTAGACAGGTGGCAGCAGCAGACCCGAACAGCGGCAGGCGAAATCCTCTTTGTGGAGATGCACCGCAAGATTTGTGTCCTCAGTGACATCAACAGCTTGACCGCCTTTGATGCTGAGCACCCGGAGGACTGGAGTAAAAACCTTGTCATCCGCACCCTGCGCGCCATCACAGCAGACCTCAAAAAGATGCTGGACGAAAAGGCAATCGGCAAAATCCGCAACAACAGGGACGGCAGAAACGAAATTAAAGGCAAGTGCGTTAGCCTGATTACAGAAAACTACCTGAACAATGGATATGTGGAGGATTTTGCAGCGGACGATGTGACCGTCAGCTGCATGGGGGATGCTGCCAGGGACAGTGTAGCGGTTACTGTCGGTGTGCGAGTTGTTGACACAATGGATAAAATCTATCTCACTGTCGTTTCGGAATAGGAGGGGTGAGCTATGAAAAAAGAAAGATTATCAAACATCCCGTCCGGCAACGATGGGAACGGATACGCCACAGTAGGCGGCGAAAAGGTGGCAGTTTTCAAAATCCGAAAACTTTCTCCAAAATTAACAGGCGAAGTGGAAAAAGGAAACTTTCTCGGAGAGCGCATGAGCCAGCACGCTTTGCGGCGCGTGGAGGGGACCTTCTCCGTCAGCTATTGTCCTACCAGCTACTTTGTAAAAATGGTGAAGCAGTGGAAGGAAACAGGTATCTACCCCGATATTACCATCCAGTATTACAACGAGCTCAACGATGTGCATGGACGCGGTGAATACCAGCTGCGCAACTGCATCCTCAAAGATTTGGAGATGGGGATGCTGGACGATGAATCGGTTGCTGCCATTACCCACACCACAGAGGGAACCTTTGATGATTTTGACATCATCAGTGAAATGAAATAGGAGGCACGACGATGGAAACTTTAAAGAATTTCTTGCACCCAAGGAGGAAAGAAAACATCCAGTTTGTGCTTTCTGATTCCTTTGTGGACGAGCAGGGAAATCCGCTGGAATGGGAGATGCGGCAGATTAAAGCAAAAGAGGGTATGGAAATCTCCCGAGACTGCGAGGGCGCACCGGAAATGGAGACAATGGCGCGCTATATCGCAGAGGCGCTGGTAGTGCCAAATCTTAAGAGTGCAGAGATTGTGGATGCTATGGCGCAGGAGCACAACGGCAAGATTATGAGCCCTTCTGAAATCCTGCTGGAGCTGGTGACAGATGGCGAGCTTGCCAAGCTGGTTAGGATTTACAATCAGCACAATCGGGCAACACTGGATTTCCAGACGCTCAAAGAAGAAGCAAAAAACTGATTAAGCAGGGCGGGGATGAGTTTGCTTTGCAAGCTCACCTTGCCCTGCAAAACCACAATATTTTACCGGAGCAATATTATCTGCTGCCGGTGCGGGAAAAGGCTTTTCTGGCGGCATCGGACGAGATTGCGGCAGAGGTGAGGAGGGGTGAGTGATGGCACAGACATTGGATGCGAGATTTCAAATCAAGGATGACGGCAGTGTTGTGCTCAGAAACATCTCCAAAGAGCTCTACAAGGTAAAGTCCAATACCAAGGATGCGTCCAAAGCGGCAGATGCGTTTGGCGACACCTCAGTAGGAGCGACCAAACGAGCGCGAAAAGGGCACGAGGAGTTAAACGACACCCTTGCAGGCACCGAGCGAGCGTATAAAAAGCTGGGAGAGCATCAGGGAGATGCCGGAGGATGGAAGAGCGATTCATCCGGGGTGCGCTCCTTAATTGGGGATGCTGCCAGCTTTGCAGCAGTCGGCATCGCCGCACGCAAGGCATGGAAAGGGACGATGGATGCCATCAACCTGTCCGCCATGCAAAAGGTGCAGGAAACCACCTTTCAAGCGCTTTTAAACGGCAAGGCTGCCGGAAGCGCGTTGTATGATTATGTATCAGCCTATGCCAAGGTGTCCGCTTTAGGGCGGGAGGATATTGCAAATGCGGTGACGGCATACAGCAGCTATACCAAAAACGCAGACCAGCTTGAGCGGATGATAAAGTTGACCGAACGCCTGTACGCCAAGGACCCGACACAGGGCGCAGAGGGCGCAGTCTTTGCGATGCGAGAGCTTTTATCGGGCGACACCATGAGCATCAAGGACCGCTTTAATATGAGCGGATTTTCCGGCGAAACGATACGAAACTTTGCAAACACCGGTGACATCGAAGGGATGCTCGACTATGTAGATCAGATGTTTAACCGGTTTGGAGCGACGCAGGAGGTTGTGGACGCAAACTTTGACAACCTCACGACCCAGACCAACATCTTTACATCCAACCTCAAAACAGCGATTGCAGAGAGTGCGACACCGGCGATGGAAACTCTTGCGGGCACCATGCGGCGCTTAAATGCAGAGATGGACGCCGGAAAATATCAGCCGTTTATTGCGTTGATGGCAAACGGAATGGAGCTGATTGGCAGCGGAATCGCGTGGGTAGCGGAAAATCTCAACTGGCTGGCTCCTGCGGTTTTGGGCGGTGCGACGGCATTCATTGTGTACAAAGGCGTGCAGATGACCGCAACGGCAGCAATGGCAATCTTTAAGGCGGTAACGGCACTGACGACCGGGAATGTTATCCAGCTGACTGCGGCAGTTGCCGGATTGGTCGGAGGCATGGCTGCCATGTCGGCGGTATCCAAACAGATTGACGCCGGAGTGGAGATGGATATGGAAAGCGCCAAAAAGCAGTTTGCCGACCTTTCTGCCAATCTTCCCGCCGCTGGAGCAAAGCTGCCGGTCGAGGTTGCAAACTCTGCACCCATCAAAGTAAAGGGCGAGGTGGAAATCGAAGAAGAATCCATGCGCTATCTGCTGGACATCCAGGGGCAGAAATGGCTTGCAAAATTCTCGACAGCGACCCTTGCCCCACAGATGATTTTTAACGGCACGACCATCGAGAAAACAGCCGACTTTGATGAGTTTGCAGAGTATGCACTGGAAAGCCTGCGGACCAGCGTGGAAACGGCTGCGGACGGCGTGTATTAGGAGGAGTACGGATGTACGATGTGTACTTAGACGATATTTACTTTTACGGGGTCACCGATTTTGATTTTTCCGGCTCCCGGGAGCTGATTGTCTACAACGGCATCGGCACAGGGTACTTTCCGAAAGCGGACGACCCCGACCTGAAAAAATGGAGTTGGGAATGTCGATTGCAGGATTTCCCCGAGCATTACCACAGCAAGGGCTTTACTCGAGCAAGCGAAATCATCAGCAAACTCGACGAGCTGCAAAGGAGCAAAGAGCCGGTGCGGCTGATTGCGCGCGGGGAGAAAAAGAGCCTGTCTCAGCAGGTGTTGCTAAAAGGATATACCGCAAAAGAGCAGTACGGCGGGGTGTATCAGGTAGCGGTCAATGTGCTGGAATACAAAGCAGCTGCCATCCGGGACACTGCCATCCCGGAAATTCCGCGACCGGGAAAAATCCCGACACAGCCGGAAGTTGTCATAAAAAAAGACGAAACGGTTTACGACAAAACGGATGAGCCGAACAACTCTCTAAAGCCCTCCAGTGATCCGGGCAATGGGGTGATACATGACCCCATCAACGGGACATTGCTGGACACGGAAACGGGCAAGGAGATTGATTTGCTCGACCCGCCGGTGGACAAGCCGATTATAGATACGGAAAAGAAGGATTATTACATCAATAACATCACCGGGGAACTGGTGGAAGCACCCACAATCAACTGGGGAAACCTTTGGGACAAGATTGCACCCGACTGGAAGAACAGTCCAGCGGCGCAATGTTGGAACGATATAAAGCGGGCGTATGACCAATACATCAAAACCAGGTACGGCAAAGGAGAATGAGGATGGGAAAAGGAAAATTGCTCATCATGGACAGCCAAGTCGGAGGGGTGTTAGAGCTGTCGGACATTGCCGGCAACATCCGGCTGCATCAGGTGTGGAACGATGGAGCAAGCACCCTTACCTTTGAATACCCCAGACAGGGCGGCAGGCGCTTCTCCAATGGCTCGACGGTGACATTTACATACGATGGTGCACCGATGTTTTATGGATATTTGCAGAGGACCGGCGGCAACCGTGAGCGTTTTCGATGCACCTGTGCCGACCAGCTGCGGTATTTTAAGCCGACCAACACCATCCTGCGCAAGGAAATGCCGCTGAGCGACTGGCTCAATGTGGTAGCGGCTGCGGTATCTGACGGGGACAGGATTCGCTTGGGTAGCATCGACAGCACCGGTGTCAATCTCAGCAAAAAGCTGTTTGACAGCAAAAGCCACCTGGATATGCTCTATGATGCCATCCGTGAAAATCTGGGGCTGAACGGTTACTGGTACACCCTGTTTGATAACTTTGGGCAGCTCGACCTTGTGGACACATTGGATTTGCGCCTGCCTTTGGTGATAGGGGATGAAAGCCTTTGCACCGGCTTTGAATACGAAAAAGCAATCGACGACGACGGTGTAGCAAACCACATCAAGCTGGCAAAGGACGACGAAAAGGCAGGCGTAAGGAAGGTGTATGTGGCGCAGGACAGTGCCAATATCGCCAAATGGGGCAAAATCATGCACTATGAAAAGGTCACCACCGACCGCAACGATGCACAGATGCAGCAGCTTGCGCATATGCTGCTGGCTCTCAAAAACAAAGAGGAGCAGTCCTTACAGCTGGATGCAATCGGAGACACCAGAGTACACGCAGGCAGCGGCATCAAGGTGGAGTTACAGCAAGAAAGCATCAGTGCATGGATGGTGGTCGAAGGCGTTACCCATATCTTTACGAGCAGCCAACACACTATGAGTTTAAACTTGCGATGGGGAGAGTGGACATAAAAAAGCCCGCATCAAGCGGGCTAAGGTAATTACTTTTCGATTAGCTTGTCGAGCTTATTACCAATCTCGTTTAACTGATGGATAATAATCCAGTTTTGCTGAGAAAGCAAATAGGTTTGTCTGTCTGGCGTTGCTCCTGACTTTAATCCCATCTCGATTGATACTTGATTAAGCCAAAGGTCTTGATTAGCTTTTAGCTTTTTAACCGCATCTTGTAACTCAGGAGACAGGGAGTTTAAAAGGTCATCGGCCGGTTTCTTGAACATTGACATATAAACACCTCCTTAATTTACTATCATCATAGCACAGAAAGATGGTGATGTACAGTGCCAACAAATGATTTTGGAACAAAATTACACAAAATAATAAAACAAGTAGTTGACAGATATGTTAAAAACCAAAACCTATCCGATGCGGTGTTTGCAACCTATACAGGCAAAGGGTTAAAGGTGGACGACAAGCCAATCGAGATTGAAATGGACATGGTAAATGTGCCGGAGCATCTGAAAAAATACAAGGCGCGGATTTCCTTTGACCTGACGCAGGAGGAACTGGACAATCAGGTTTTGATCGTCAAAAAGTCAGGGGAAAGGGTGGAGCTTTCCAGATTAAAATTTGACCGCATCCCTGTTACCGTAGAATATGACAAGATGGGGGCAGGACAGCGGTATATGGTGCAGCAAAAGCAAGGCTCCAACCGATACTTTATCATCGACCGGGTGCCGGAGGAGGAAGGATGAGCGTATTAAAAACATACCGCCGGCTGACAGGGGAGCGACCGACCAGCGTGACCTATCAACTGGATTTGGAAAACAAACGGCTGGGGCGCAGGATGTGCGACAGCGTGGAGGCAATCAACCAGGCAATCTTCCTGATTCTGGCGGTGGAGCGATTTGATTATAAGATTTACTCCTACGACTACGGTGTGGAGCTGGCAGAGCTTGTGGGCAAGCGCAGGACACTGGTGGAGGCGGACATCCAGCGCAGGCTGGACGAAGCGCTGACACAGGATGACCGCATCAAGGGGACAAGGGATTATACCTACACCTTTGACCGGGAATCGGTAGTGGTGGACTTTACTGTGGACACCATCTTCGGTGCAGTACCAATTGAAAGGAGGTTTAACATTGGAAACCAACTACCAAGTATTCGATAACGGATGGCGATACGGCGACATCATTAAGGATATGCTGGAGCAGGTGCCGGACAAGGTGGACAAACGCGAAGGTTCTATTATGTACAACACCTTTGCGCCGTCCGCCTATTTTTTAGCTCGCCAAAACTTTATGCTGGGCTTTTTGATGGGTTTGCAGCTGTTTGCCGATACTGCCACCGGGCAATGGTTGGACCGGGTGACAAACGATTTTGGCATCAACCGAGAGCCGGCGACCAAAGCCCTGCGGAAAATCACCACCTTTGACACCAAAAACGCACCCTATGATGTGCCGCTGGGAACGAGATTTGCCATTGATGAGGTGACCTTCCGGCTGATCGAGCGCATCGACATCGGGCAGTACAAGGCAGAGTGCGAGCAATACGGTGTGGTAGGAAACTGGCCTCGGGAGACCCTGTTGCCGGTGGACAACATCGGAGGAAACTTTGGCTATGCAAAGCTGGCATCTGACCCGCTGATTCCGGCAAGGGACGATGAAACCGACGAGAGCTTGCGGGAACGCTTTTACCTGTATGTGCGCTCGGAGCCATACGGTGGCAACAAAGCGGACTATAAGCTCAAGGTCATGCAGATTGAGGGCGTTGGCAAGGTAGCGGTCTTTGGTGCGCCGGTGATGGGACCCGGGCGTGTGGGAATCATCATCACAGACGAGCGAGGACAGCCGGCACAGGAAGAGCTGCTCAAGCGGGTGAAGGATGCTGTAAAAGAGGAGGGCGACGGAATTGCCCCTATCGGGCACAAGCCGAAGGTGAAAACAGTATCAGAAAAGGTGATCAATCTCTCTGCCACACTGAAGCTGCGGGAAAGCGCACAGTTTGAGCTGATAAAGCCGAAGGTGGAAGCGGCGCTGAAAGCATACATCGAAGGTTTGCCTTTTGAAGAGGACATCATCTACCACTCAAAGGCAATCGCGGCGATTCTGGATGCTGATTTGGGAATCCGGGATGCAACACAGGTAATGCTCAACGACAGTAGCGGCAATGTGATGCTGAGCAAAATCTTTGGGCAGTTTGAGGTGGCAAAGCTGGGGACAGTTACCCTAAAAGAGGTGAAAGCGGTTGGCTAAATTTTATGAAATTCCTGCCGATTATGTAAGCCACCTGCCGGAGGTTTTGCAGGATATGGAGGACATCCAGCTGATGGCAAAGATAATCAACCCCTATCTGGATGCGCTCAACGGCAAAATCAGGCGGATTGTGGACAACAAAACGGTGACCTTTGCGGATGCAGAAGGAATCAGCCGCTGGGAGCAGATTTTGGGTGTATCTCCGCCGATTGGCAGCACATTGGAGGAGCGGCGCAACGCCTGCCTTGCAAAGCTAAGGGCAAGGGGTGTCATCAACCTTGATACCCTGCGGCGGGTGGTGGAAACCTATCTGGGCGTGCCGGTGGAGATTGAAATGTGGTGGGATGCACAGGAGCTGACGTGGCAACAGGTGCAGGAGCAGTACAAAAGCTGGCACAACGCATCCAGGCGCAAATGGGGAGATTTTTACCGGCAGGGCGAGCCGTATGTAATCTATATCTACTACCGAGGGACAACCAAAATCCCTGACCTTGCCCCGCTGTATGAGATGCTGTACGAGCTGATTCCGGCAAACCTTATCATCAAGGTGCTGTATAAATTTCAGACATGGGGAGAGGTACTGGACGGTTATAGAAATTGGGAAGCAGTAAAAGAGCTGTCGTGGGGGAATATCCAACTGGGCTCAAAAACAATATAGGAGGAACGTATGAGACAGGGAAAGTATTTAGGGCTTAACTTGCCTGATTATACCGATGCTGCGGATGTGCAGAAACTGGTAGAAAACTTTGAGAAGCTCGAAGAGCGAGCACCGGGCTGGACCAACCTTTCCAACTCCGGCACGGTGCTGGAAACAGGCGGGAGCTTCCAGGTGGCGCCGTTGTTCCCGGTGGGGGATGCCGGAATTTTTGCCATTACCTTGAAGATGCCACGCGCCTTTGTCGAGGGCGATGTGGTCATGGTGGAGGACACCGCCTACAACCTCTATCAGGGCACCGACCCGGCGCTCAATGATGCGTGGAAGGCTGGCGAGGTGGTGACCATCAACTTTGACAAAACCTCCCGCCGGTGCTGGGCTTCTGCCGGCGGCGGAGCACCAAGACCTTTGCCTGCGCAGGTGAGCAATATGCAGGCGAGCACGCCCGAAGGAGAAACGCCGAGCATTGTCTTTACATGGACAAATCCATCGGATGAAAACTTTGCAGGCATGGTGCTGATTGTCAAAGAAGGCAGTGCGCCGAACAGTGTGACTGACGGTGTACAGGTCTACAAAGGCACTGGTACGACCTTTAGCTATACCGAGGGTGTGCAGTGGGAGCACACCTATTTTGCCCGCGGCTTTGCATACAACAGCCAGAACAAATTCCAGCTGGATGCCACCGGCGCGATTGCAAGTGCAACGCCTTCCGATGTTCCGAATCCGGTCAGCGGCTTAAAGCTGGAAGGAAACAAAGGGAACGCCACCCTGACATGGACCAATCCGACCCAGCAGAGCTTACAAGAGGTGAGGGTCATCCAGAAGATTGATTCTGCACCGGCAAACCCGAACGATGGAACACAGGTGTACAGCGGGACAGGGACAAGCTGTACGGTATCCAATTTGCAGGACAGCATCCATTATTATTTTGCTGTCTATGCGATTGCCAAAAATGGAAAGTACAAAGAACCAGCTGTGAAGGATTACATCCCGGAAATCTACCCGAAGTACAGCTATACCGGAAATCACACCATCGTCAAGGATGAAAACAACCATTGGCGGATTAAGTTCCTTTCCTCCGGTGTGCTCGAGTGGCTGTCGGAGGATGCGCAGATTGATGTGTTTTTGGTCGGCGGGGGAGGTAGTGGCAGCGCAGGTGGAGGTGGTGGAGGATATACGCAGACCCACAAAAAACAGATTTTAGAAAAAAATCAAAGGGTACAAGTGTATGTTGGTGCTGGTGGAGAAGATGGGAGTGGAGGAACATCCTACTATGGAAATTTGTATGCACAAGGTGGAACAAGCACACGCTCTAATGGCATTGGAGGAGATGGAGGTTCCGGTGGAGGTGGGGGAGAAAGAGGAAGCGACCCATATAATCCTAGTGGAACTGCGGGAAGGGGTGGAAGTGATGGAGGAAATGGAGAGGACTTAAGCAGCTACTCTTATGGAGGAAGAGGGCAAGGAAGGACAACCCGTGAATTTGGAGAACCAGAAGGAGCGCTTTATTCCGGTGGTGGTGGCGGTCGAGATTTATACGGAGGTGCTCCAGGCGGAGAAGGAACCCCTGTAATAGCTGCACATGGGGCAAGTGCAGGAAGTCTAAGGGGAGGCGGTCCAGGTGGCGGTTATGGAGGTGGAGGAGGTGGTTCGAGCAGTGGAAAAAGTAAAGGTGCCCAAGGCATCGTCATCATCCGCGATGCAAGAGCATAAAGGAGGGAAATCATGCGACACGCAGTAATTGATAACGACACCATCGTAAACATCATCGAAATCGACCCGCGCAATGCCTCTGATTTTGGCAATGCCGTCACCATCCCGGACGGGCTGGGTGCGGGAATCGGCGATACATACCGGGATGGTAGATTTTACCGCACCGACCCCGAAACCCAGCAGGAGGAGGAAATCCTGCCCTTCGACCCGCTGGCAGAAACCCACAAACGTCTTGCCGAGGTGCAGGCAAAGCTCGACGAAAGCATCATCGACACAGATTTTAGAATCTTAATGCTTGAAAGCCTGAGTGCTTCCAATCTGTAAAACAAAGGAGAAATGATTTATGGCAACCTACGAAATGATGAAACGCACAATTATCAGACAGAAGGCATCCGGCGCTTTGAACAGGTCGGACTGGCAGTCGAAACTGGATGTCTTTATGCTCTTTGACAGGATTACACCGGAGCAGTACACCGAGCTTAAAGAGCTGATTGGGGACAGCGCAGCGGCATAGGAGATAGAGATACCGTGGAAAATAAAAAGAGAAGGGAAAGCCCTTCTCTTTTTTAAACAAATGAAATTTTAACACTTTTTCCCATGGCGGCAGCGAGGCGCTGAAGCGTTTTGAGGGATGGGTTTGCATTTCCGTTTTCCAGCTTGCTGATGTCGGCTTGTGTAATACCGGTCAACTCGGAAAGCTGTTTTTGCGTGAGTCCCATTTCTTTGCGAGCATCAATGATAGCATTGATAATTGCAAACTCCGGCTCCAGTTCATCGTACTCTCTTTTGAAAGCAGGGTCTTTGAGCTGTTCATTTAAAGTTTCTCGGAAGTTCTTTCCCATCATTACACCAACCTTTTTTCATATTCTGCCCGATATTTTTTAGCTAAATCAATTTCGGACGGAGGAGTTTTTTGACTTTTCTTTATAAAACCGTTTGTCAGGATAATTTTGTTGCCGATGTAGAAAAAATACAAAACGCGGGTGATATTGCTGCCCTGTTTTGCCCTGATTTCAAAAATTCCATCATCCAGGGATTTGGAATAAGGTTCCCGGAGGGTATTTCCTTTTTCTTCGAGCAACTCGAGCAGGCGAAAGAGTTTTGCTCGCATCTTGACATCCTGTGAAAGAATGAATTCCTCAGCAGGATAGGTACCATCCTCCTTTTCAAAGTATTCAACCTCAAAACGCTGCATGACAACACCTCTTATATATGTTTTATCATATATTCATTATATACGATAAAACATATATTGTCAACAAAAAGTGGTGAATAGATAAAATTTTATAAAAAGAAGGGAAGTTGCTCTTTTTAGGGCAATTTCCCTTTTGCTTTGGAGTTTTATATGAAAGGAGGTGATTTAAAAGATGAACGAGTTAAGCGAAATCTCGGTGCTGGTGAAGGAGTACATATCGCCGGAAACGGTATGGCTGGTGCCTTGCCTGTATGCGCTGGGGAGCATCATCAAACGCTCGATCAGGATTGATGACACCCTGATTCCGGGCGTTTTATGTGTGGTTGGAATCTTTTTATCCGCTTTGGTGTCGGTGGCATCCTGTGAGCCGACAAACTGGATTCAGTGGGTAATTCTGGTTGCAGTCAGCATCGGGCAAGGGTATGTGCTGGCGGCTGCGGCAATCTGCCTCAATCAGCTTATCAAGCAGCACGGCAGGGCAGGAGCGCTGAAAAAAGGATTTGACGGAAAGGAAGAGGAAGATGAAACAGGGAATTGATGTATCCAAATGGCAGCCCAAGGTGGACTGGCAGAAGGTCAAGGCGGACGGCATCGACTTTGCCATCATCCGCGTCGGCTTCTGCTACAATAATGGTGCATTGAAGCTCGACAGTGCTTTTACCCAGCACATCAAGGGTGCGCTGGCGGCAGGACTGGACGTCGGCGTCTATCTGTACAGC
>OGWZ01000830.1_pt1 | contig 32102 bp, 33 predicted proteins | sample 1576141 | NCBI WGS metagenome assembly OGWZ01 (sample SAMEA3541512, study PRJEB24748) | human gut metagenome | biome: human gut; feature: human-associated habitat; material: faeces | place: China | collected 2012
CCATGAGCTCCACCAGCTCGTCCAGGCGGTCCCGGTCAAGGCGGTGGTTCTGGATGAGGCAGTCATACTCGATGTTCTCCAAAATCAATTCCCGATAGCTCTCGCGCTCCCGCATCCAGTCCCGTCCCATCCCGTCCGAACCCCAGGGGGCTTTGGGGGTGGATAGGACAGGATTTGATCCTTCCGTACTTGATAGATCTTTTTTTTGATTTTTCTTTACTTGATCTATTAGTATTTAATCGTGCGGGGTTTCCCTGTTCAGGTTCCTCCAAGACAGGGGAAGCCTGTTCAGGATTATCCAAGACTGGATTTTCCCGTTCAGGTTTTCCCGGTTCAGGTGGGCGGGGCTGCTCCAGGATGGTGTACTCGATGGCGCTGAGCTGGCCGTTGGGGTTGCGGACCCGCTGGCGGATCACATACCCGTGTTCCTCCAGCTCCCGCACCCCGGCGCAGATGCTGTCAACGCCATCCTTGCAGATCTGGGCCAGCCCCTTGGTGGTATAGTCCCACTCCTCCGGCAGGGAGAGCATGAGGGAGAGAAGGCCCTTCGCTTTCAGCGAGAGCGACCTGTCCCGCAGGTGATGGTTGGACATCACCGTGTAATCGCGGGTTTTCTCAATGCGGAATACCGCCATGTTGGATACCTCCTTCCTTCGGTTTTGAAAAGTGTTCGTTTCGGCGGGTTTGCGCCCCTGTATCGCCGCCCGGCCTCCCATGAGGGAAAGAATATGGGCGGCTTCATTTGCGCCGCCCACAGGCGAAAAAACAGGGGGATTTCCCACCCGTTTTCATACAGTTTTGCGTGCCCCCGGCAGGGCATAAAAAAACGCCACAGGTTTGTGTTACCCATGGCGTTGCCCCGGCAGATGGTCGGTCTGTATTCAGTTATATGGTCACGGGGCGGAGGCCCCGATTGACGGGTGCTATACCCATATCTCGGCATTTCGTGGTCTTTCAGCGTGTCAAGGCTCACCCAACAGTAGTAAAATCGTAGTAAACGAGGCGGTTTTGACCTGTCTGAAATGCCCATGGATACAGTGTTTTCAAGGGATAATCAGATTTTGGCTTGATTTTTCTCATAAAAAGCGTTTATTGGCACAGATGGATACAGCGCGACTATAACAGTTGCTTGTTGTTTGACAGCGTGAACCCCTGTCTGTCGATCAAAGACGGGGGGAAGATGTTTTGGAATCAGCAGTTGCAAATATAATTGAGCGCAGAAATGCGTGAAAACGTACACACTTGGCGCTGCGGCGTAGTCGCTGAAAAATGCTGCCGACATCCATCAGTTCTGGTTATCGATCCATAAGAAAATGTGTGTTATAACAGATGAAAAATATAAGATCTGTTATAACACAAAATGCGATTTGAGGCTTGAAATCTTCAGAAATATCGCTATAATATAGATAACGGTACAAAACCTAACAAGTTATAGATTGAAAGAAAAGAAGGTGTGAATAGGCGTGATTGGAGCAGATATCTTATTAAGTTGCCTTGAAAAACAGGGCGTTGATCTTGTTTTCGGACTGCCAGGGGGCGCAGTCATCCCATTGTATGATCGTCTAAAACATTTTGGAGTAAAACATATTTTGATGCGCCACGAACAGGGCGCGGTTCACGCAGCCGACGGCTATGCGCGTGCGACTGGTAAGGTCGGCGTTTGCTTTGCAACGAGCGGCCCAGGCGCGGCAAATATGATGACGGGTCTTGGCACTGCCTCGATGGACTCGATCCCGCTGGTTATGATCAGCGGCCAGGTCGCAAGCTCCCTCCTCGGGAAGGACAGCTTCCAGGAAGCGTACGTAACGGGGATGGCAGATGCTGTGACGAAGGCGAGTGTGATGGTCACTGACGCCAGCCAGATCCCACAGGTTTTGGCGGATGCGTTCTACATTGCCTCCCATGGCCGTCCAGGCCCGGTTTTGGTCGATATTCCAAAGGATCTCTTTACGCAGGATGTGAAGAATCCGGATCTGGATGTTGAGCCAACGGAACGTTACAGAAGAAAACTCAAAAACAGCGTGATCACCCGCGAACAGATCCGTAAGGTCGGCCGCATGCTGGCTGAAGCGAAAAAGCCGCTGATCATCATTGGTGGCGGGGTGAACACGACCGAAGCGGTACGCAAGAATGTGCTGTCGGTCGTCGATCAGCTGGATGTGCCGATCAGCCAGACGCTGATGGCAAACGGCGTGATCCCTGGCGACCACAAGAATTTTGTCGGCATGGTCGGCATGCACGGCACGACGGATGGCAACTACGCCATTCAGAACTGCGACCTGCTTCTGGCAGTGGGGATGCGTTTTGACGACCGTGTGACCAGCGACACGTCGAGATTCTCGCAGCATTCCAAAAAGATCCATGTGGACATCGATTCTTCCGAGATTGGGAAGAACGTTCAGGTTGATATTCCTATCGTCGGCGACGCTGCTGAGTTCTTTGAGCTCCTGGCAGGCGAGGTTGCTGACGAAAACGCTGATCACAGCGCATGGCGCCAGGAGATCGCGAGTCATTATCGCCCTCTCAAGCATGGCGATCCGGATTCGCTCCCACCAATGGAGCTTTGCGACATCATCAACAAGGAACTGGATGAAAACACCATCGTTGTGACGGATGTCGGCCAGCACCAGATGTGGGCGGCGCTCTTCCTGCATCCAAAGGGCCCTCGTCATTTCCTGACCTCCGGCGGTCTTGGCACGATGGGCTATGGCTTACCGGCAGCGATCGGCGCTCAGTTTGGGAAGAAGGATGAACGTGTCATTCTCATCACTGGTGACGGGAGCTTCCAGATGAACGAGCAGGAGCTCTGCATCGTCAAGGAATTCTCCGTTCCACTGAAGATCGTGATGTTCAACAATGGATACCTCGGCATGGTGCGTCAGTGGCAGGAAATGTTCAATGATGCCAACTATGCGGCTACGCCTCTGGAGGTTGGCCCGGATTGGGAAAAACTGATGAGTGCGTACGATATCCCATATCGCTGCATCACCACCCTGGATGAGGCAGAAGCACAATTGCCGGCGTTGCTCAAGCAGGATGGCCCTCTGTTTATCGAATGCAAGATCAACAGACTGTCGAATGTTTATCCAATGATACCAGCGGGCTGCTCCTTAGATGAAATAGTGGGGGAATTTGAAGATGAAGCATAAATTAGCAGTAACAGTAGAAAACAACCCAGGTGTTTTGTCACGTGTTTCCGGTCTGTTCTCCAGACGCGGCTACAACATTGACAGTCTTGTCGTTAGTGATACTGAAGATCCAACAGTCTCCCGCATGACCATTGTGGTCCATGGCGACGAGGTGACCATTGAACAGGTGACCAAGCAGCTCCACAAGCTCATTGATGTCATCAAAGTCAACGATATTACCTATGAAGACACAGTCGAACGTCAGCTTCTGATGGTTCGCGTGTCCTGCGACCATGAGACCCGCGGCGAGATCAAAACGCTGATGGATATCTTCCATGCGCGCATCATCGACGTTGGCCGTCGCTCCATGATCATCGAAGCCACTGGCGACGACGACAAGATCGACGCGATCATCAAAACCCTGCGCCCATTCGGCGTTCAGGAAATCGTTAAGACTGGCGCGAGCGCAATGGTTCGCAGCCCAAAAGAAAAGTAAGATCCACCGTATCAACGGGTGATCAATATAATCCAAATTTCTAGGAGGAAATTGTTACAATGGCAGCAAAAATTTATTACAAGACAGATGTTCCTACTAATGTACTGACCGACAAGCAGCTCTGCGTTGTTGGTTATGGTTCCCAGGGTCACGCACATGCAAAGAACCTGCGTGACAGCGGCTACAATGTCATCATCGGTATCCGCGAAGGGAAATCCGCTCAGGCAGCACGCGAAGATGGCTTCGAAGTTTTGCCAGTCGCTGAAGCTGTTAAGAAGAGCGACGTTATCATGATCCTGACTCCGGACGAAACCCAGCCGGACATCTATAAGAACGAAATCGAACCAAACCTCGAAGCTGGTAATGCCCTTGGTTTTGGTCACGGCTTCAACATTCACTTTGGCTACATCAAGGCGCCGGAAGGTGTTGACGTATTCATGTGCGCACCAAAGGGCCCTGGCCACATTGTTCGCCGTGAATTCACCAAAGGCTCCGCTGTGCCTGATCTCGTAGCTGTTGCTCAGGATGCAACCGGCAATGCACTGCAGATCGCGCTCTCCTGGGCTGATGGTATCGGCGGCACCCGCGTTGGTGTTATTGAAACCACCTTCAAAGAAGAGACTGAGACCGACCTCTTTGGGGAACAGGCAGTTCTCTGCGGCGGCTTGACCTCTCTCATCGAAGCAGGTTTCGAAACCCTCGTAGAAGCTGGCTATCAGCCAGAAATGGCATACTTTGAATGCTGCCACGAAATGCGCATGATCATCGACCTGATCTACGAAGGCGGCATGGACAAGATGCGTAAATCCATCTCCAACACTGCTGAATACGGCGACTATGTCACTGGCCCACGCATTGTGACCGCTGAAACCAAACAGCACATGAAGGAAGTTTTGGCAGACATCCAGAGCGGCAAGTTCGCAAAAGAATTCCGCGATGACTATGCAAATGGCTTCAAAGAATTCTACGCTATGCGCGAACATGAAGCCGGCCATCAGATCGAAGAAGTCGGTGGTCAGCTCAGAGCCATGATGCCATTCCTCAACGCAAACGACAAAAACGACTGATCCAAAAGCACTGACAGGGGCGCCCAGCGCCCCTGGGTTTAACAAGTAAGGAAGGTGTTGCTATTGAACGGCGCAGAAATTTTAGTTCAGGCATTGCGAGATGAAGGCGTAACGGATATTTTCGGATATCCAGGTGGTGCCTTGTTGGAAATATTTGACGCTCTTGATAAGAGCCCGATCAACAATGTTCTTGTCCGTCAGGAACAGGGGGCAGTGCATGAAGCGAGTGGCTACGCACGTGCAAAGAACACCGTAGGTGTCTGCATTGCTACGAGCGGCCCTGGGGCGACCAATCTGGTCACCGGGATTGCCACAGCCTATATGGATTCGATCCCGGTTGTTGCGATCACCGGTCAGGTTGCCAAGCACCTCATCGGGACCGACGCATTCCAGGAAACCGACATCACCGGCATCACGACACCAATCACCAAACACAATATTCTCGTACAGGATGCGGAGGATCTTCCACGCATCGTCGCTGAAGCGTTCTATATCGCCAGAACCGGCCGTCCTGGCCCTGTTCTGATCGACATTCCTCGCGATGTTTCCCAGCAGCAGGTCGCTGTATACGAACCATGGAAGCATGTGGACATCCGCAGCTACAAGCCAACGGTCTACGGCCATGCTGGCATGATCAAGCGCGCTGCCAAAGCCATCGCTGAAGCCGAGCGCATGGTCATCATCGCTGGCGGCGGGGTCAATACCTCTGGCGCTACAAAGGAAGTCATGGCGCTCGCTGAAAAGAAAAACTGCCCGATCGTCTGCACGATGATGGGCTTGGGCAGTGTCCCTGCCAGCGATCCGCACGTGGTCGGCATGCTCGGCACCTATGGCAATCAGGAAGCAAACGATCTGATCCGTCAGTCGGATGTGATCCTTGCCATCGGTACGCGCTTTGACGACCGCATCATCAACGCGCCAAATCTCTTCGCACCGGACAGCTTCGTCATCCATGTTGACGTGGATCCAGCGGAAATCGGCAAGAACATTGTGCCGGATATTCCGATCGTTGGCGATGCCAAGCAGGTCATGCTCCAGCTGGAAGACGCGCTGCAGCGCAAGGCGGAAAGTCTCGTCGGCTGCGGCTATCTCGAACAGGCGAAGGGGGCGCCGGAACCGGACCGCATCGTTCCGAAGGTGCTCGACAAGCTCAGCGATCTGGTTGATCTGGAAAACTGCTTCTTCACCACAGACGTCGGCCAGCACCAGGTTTGGGCGGCCAACTATCTGAAGTGTGAAAAACCACATCAATTCATTTCGTCCTGCGGCCTTGGCACCATGGGCTATGGCATTCCTGCAGCGGTTGGCGCTCAGGTCGCTTGCCCGGATGCAACGGTTGTCGCCGTCACTGGCGATGGCAGCTTCCAGATGGGGATGTATGAGCTGGGTACGATCATGGAGCAGAAGCTCCCTGTGAAGATCCTGCTCTTCAACAACCAGGCGCTGGGGATGGTGCGTCAGCTCCAGTATCACTACGTTGGCAAACGCTATTCCAACGTGCTCTTCCAGTGCGACATCGATTTTTCGAAGATTTTCGAAGCCTACGGGTTTAAGACCTATCGCATCGAATCGGAAGACGAGATCGAAGCTGTGCTCAAGGAAGCGCTCGCAGATCCAAGCTGCGCGCTGATCGAATGCCGCGTTCCGATGCCGGATAATTGTTCACCAATTACTCTCGGTGGGGCGAACATCAACGATATGGTCAATTGCTAAGGATTATCGCTCAAACTGCAGCACAATGTGCTGCAGTTTTTGTGTTCAGCGGGATTTTGCAGATAATTTACAATAATCCGTGAAATGAATGGAAGCGGGAATATCCTGCAAGTCCTCTTGACAAGGACGCGATCTTCGAGTAATATCCTTATGTAGCGGATGAAAATCCACCGAGAATAGACGAAAGGACGTGGCATGATGAAAGACAATGCTGTGAACAAGCGGTACATCGTTGATGAGACCATTTTGCCGGAAGCGATTCTGAAGACTGCGCAGACCAAAGAGCTGCTCGCGAAAAATCCTGGTCTGACGATCAACGAAGCGGTCAAGCAGATTGGCCTCAGCCGCAGCGCGTTTTATAAATACAGAGATGGCATTTTTCCGTTCTACGAAGCGGTGAAGGAAAAGATCGTGACCATCCAGATCAATATGGAAAACGAAGCGGGCGTGCTCTCGCGCTGTCTGAACGTCGTCGCTGATTGCGGCGCCAATATCCTGACGATCAATCAGGGCATCCCGAGCGAGGGCATCGCGCGTGTGACCATTTCCTTTGAATCCCGTTCTGACGAACGCTACAATCTTGAGCTGATGCTGGAATCTCTCTACGACATTCCCGGTGTGATCAAGGTTGAGCCGATCGGTCAGAATTGACAAGCGACGGAGGCGAAGCATGGGAAAAGAAACGATTAAGGTAGCGCTTCTGGGCATGGGGACTGTTGGTTCCGGTGTGTATGAAGTGATCGAAAAGCTGCAGAAGGACAATTTTAAGCACAAGGTTGGCGCAGATGTGGAGGTCAAACGTGTGCTGGTACGCACGCCGGCGAAATACGCCGACAAGGTGATGCCGCATACGATCTTGACGACGGAATGGCAGGATATTTTGAACGACGACGAGATCTCCATCGTTATCGAGCTGATGGGTGGCATCGAACCAGCGCGCACCTATCTCACAGAGGCGCTGCGCGCCGGCAAGAACATTGTCAGCGCCAACAAGGATCTGATCGCTGTGCATGGGCGCGAGCTCGAAGCGCTCGCCAGCGAGATGAAGCGCGATTTCCGCTACGAAGCGTCGGCGCTTGGGGCGATCCCAATCGTGCAGCCGCTGAAGGAAAACCTCGCTGCCAACCATTTTTCTGAGATCGTTGGCATCATGAACGGCACGACGAACTACATCCTGACAAATATGGCGGAGCATGGCATGAGCTACGAGGACGCCCTCGCAGAAGCGATGGCCCTCGGCTATGCGGAAGCAGATCCGACGGCGGATGTCGAAGGGCTCGATGCCGGTCGCAAGGTGGCGATCCTGGCGAACATCGCGTTCCACACGCCGGCTGTGTTCGACGATGTGCACGTGGAAGGGATCACGAAGATCTCCAAGCTCGACATGGCCTACGCCGAATCCATCGGCTGCGTGATCAAGCTCCTTGGCATTGTCAGCAAGGAAGAGGACGGGCTTTCCCTGAGCGTGCATCCGGCGATCATCGCCAAGAGCCATCCGCTGGCCAGCGTTGGCGGCTCGTTCAATGCGGTGTTTGTGCAGGGTGACGCCATCGACGAAGCGATGTTCTACGGCCGCGGCGCTGGCAAGCTGCCGACGGCGAGCGCCGTTGTCGGCGATGTCATCGATATCTGCCGCGATATTGTCTACGGCTGCGAAGGACGCATCGGCGACTACACCTACGAAAACATTCCGATCAAGCCGATGAGCAAGATGAAGAGCCGTTTCTACGTGCGCCTCTGCATTCCAGACAGACCAGGCGTGCTCGGCGAGGTGGGGATGCTCTTTGGCGACAGCGGCGTCAGCATTGCCCAGGCGATGCAGAAGGATTCGTCCAATTCTGAGGACGCCGAGTTTGTCATCATCACCCACGAGGTTCTCGAGGAAAAATTCAACGAAGCCCTCGCGCGCATGGAAAACGCCGATTCGGTGCGCCAGGTTGAAAACGTGATCCGCATCTATGGGAGGCTGCCACAATGACCAGAGAAGCATTTTTTGCAGGAGCGCCGGAGCTTGTGATCAAAACACCGGCCACCTCGGCAAACATGGGCCCTGGCTTTGACTGCCTGGGCATGGCGGTGGCGCTTTACAACGAGCTTTGGGTGAAACGCCTGGCAGAGGGTGAATCCTCCAAGATCAGCGTCGAAGGCTACGGCGCAGGCGAGGCAGAAAGCCTCGACAATCTCATTTACCAGACTTACCTCGACGCGATGGCCAAAGCCGGCAAGGAGCCTGTGCCAGTGGCGCTGCACTGTGTCAATCGCGTGCCTTTTGCGCGCGGGCTCGGCTCCAGCTCCGCAGCTGCCGTGAGCGGGCTGGCGCTGGCGCAGATCATGAGCGACCACGCCTTCAGCGAAGACGACCTCATGCAGATGGCCACCGCCATCGATGGTCATCCCGACAACGTCCTGCCAGCGCTCTTGGGCGGCATCGTCATCGGCTGCATCGGCGACGACGGCCGCGTCACCGCGAAAAAGCTGGCGCCGCTGGACGGGCTCTACGCCTACGCCCTCGTTCCCGACTATCCGCTGCCGACCTCGAAAGCCCGCGCAGCCATGCCCGACGGCTACAGCCGCAAGGACGTCGTCTACAACCTCGGCCATCTGGGCTTGCTCGTGGCGGCGCTGGCCACCGGCGACAAGAGCCTGCTTGCTGCAGCCTTCCGCGACCGCGTGCATGAGCCGTATCGCCTGCCGCTGATGCCTGGCATCGAGGAAGCAAAGCAGATCGCCCTCGCCCACGGTGCCATTGCAGCCCTCGTCAGCGGTGCCGGCTCGACCATGCTTATCCTCGCTGATGAACCAAAGGATTTCAGCGCCTGCAGCGGCGCTCTGGAAAAGCTTGGCTACAGCGCCGAGCTCATAGAAGTCGCGCCGATCACAACCGGCGTGCAGTGTTTTGAAAATGAAATGGAGTTGAAACTATGGCCTTAATTGTACAAAAATACGGCGGCACCTCTGTCGCTGATCCCGACCGCGTCAAAGCAGTGGCAGAGCACGTCGCCAAGACCAAGCGCGAAGGCAACGACGTCGTTGTCGTCGTCTCCGCCCCAGCCGGCATGACCGACGATCTCACAAACCGCGCGTATAAGATCAGCGACATGCCAAATCCCCGCGAAATGGACATGCTCCTTTCCACCGGGGAACAGATCTCCATCGCTCTGACAGCGATGGCCCTGCAGGAGCTCGGCCTCAAAGCCGTGTCCCACACCGGCTCCCAGGTCTGCATCCGCACCGATGACGCCCACCAGAAAGCGCGCATCGTCGACATCAACGCATCCAAGATCGGCCGCGAGCTCGCCGCTGACAACGTCGTCATCATCGCAGGCTTCCAGGGTGTCGGTCCCGACGACGAGATCTACACCCTTGGCCGCGGCGGTTCTGATACCACCGCAGTCGCCGTCGCAGCCGCCATCAACGCCGACGTCTGCGAGATCTACACCGACGTCGACGGCGTCTACACCTGCGACCCACGCATCGTGCCAAACGCCACCAAGCTCAAAAACATCTCCTACGATGAGATGCTCGAACTCGCCAGCCTCGGTGCAAAGGTCCTGCACCCACGCTCCGTCGAAGTGGCCAAGGTCCACGACGTCAAGCTCTGTGTCCGCTCCAGCTTTAATACATATATAGGGGGAACTTACGTGGTTAAGTCAGAAGAACTCGAAAAAGAATACGCCGTCACCGGTATCGCCTGTGACAAAAACGTTGCCAAAGTCAGCATCTTTGGCGTGGAAGACCGTCCTGGTATCGCAGCAGAAATCTTCGGCGCCCTCGCTGAAGAAAAGATCAGCGTTGACATGATCATCCAGAGCGCCATGGTCGATGACCTCAATGACATCGCCTTCACCATCGCCAAGAGCGACGCCAAACGCGCCAAGCTGATCATCGAAAGCCTGCAGAACGCCCTGCAGTATCGCAAATTCTACGTCGACGACAACGTCGTCAAGATCTCTGCCGTCGGCGCAGGCATGGTCGGCGCCCACGGGGTTGCCGCGCGCATGTTCTCCGCGCTGCGCGATGCCGGCATCAACATCGACCTCATCGGCACCTCCGAAGTCAAGATCTCCGTCATCGTTGAGCACGACGAAGACGCCCTCAAGCGCGGCATGCAGGCCCTGCACGATGCCTTTGAGCTCGATAAGATCGAGTAAACGCAGGTAGAAGGTAGGAGGGAGCGCCTGCGGCGACCGACTTGCTTCGCGCGTCGTCAGGTAGGAGGTTTTTTCGTGAAATTTTCTGCTCTCTTTGTAAAAATGAATGCGTCAGTAAGGAAAATTCCTTGCTGGCGCTTTTTTATGCGCCGGGAGCCATGATTAGCGGGAAAAGCGTCGCATTTTTTCTGCGCGTATTGTATAATAAAGAGAGACCTATTGCGAAAAATGGAAGCTGAGAGGAGGCGCGACAATGCTCACAGAAGTTTCTGAAGTAAAAGAAGCGCTTGCGCCGGTTTTTGACCGCTATCAGGTGTCGAAGGCAGTCGTTTTTGGCTCTGTGGCCAAAGGAACCGCCGATGATCAGAGCGACCTGGACATCCTCGTCGACAGCCACCTGCAGGGGTTCAAATTTTGCGGACTCATGGAAGCCATTCGCGAAGCCGTGGACATGCCCGTCGATGTGCTCGATGTCACCCACATCGAAGCCGATTCGCCCATTGACCGCGAGATCCGACGAACAGGGGTGACCATCTATGAGAGATGAAATTGCCATCCGGAAAATGATAGACCACGCCGAGCGCGTGATCGCTTACTGCGAAGGCTACAGCTATGAGGAATTTCTGGCTGACACCAGAACCATCGAAGCAAGTGTGTTTAATATCAGCCAAATCGGTGAACTCGCTCATCTGCTGGAGAAAAACGTACGGCAAACAATTTCCCAACGTGCCATGGCACGATATGTATGGCGTGCGCTGCCGGATCATCCACGATTATGATGGCGTCAATTTTGCGCTTGTCTGGCAGATCATCAGAAACGATCTGCCGAAGCTGATCAAGGATCTGAATGAAATTTTGAAAAAGTAGCTATTGATTGGTGATGATTCCCACGCGCGTTGCGTGGGAATTTTTCGTTTGCAAGGTAACGGAGCCTGACAACCAGGCTCCGTTTTTTTGCGCTTAAAAGATCTCTTTTCGGACGTTGGTCTGGCGGACGAGGGCGAGGCCGAGGAGGGTGGCGGCGTCTTTTTTTACGACGCGGACGTTGCCGTCTTCCTCGAGGACGAGGTCTTCGGTGGCGCGGGTGACGCGGCAGACGAAGGGCTCGGCAGGCTGGCCGTCGGGATCAGCGAGGAGCACGGCGGCGAGGGCGCCGTCGGGCACGTCAGCGTGCTGGCGAATGAAATAGATGGTTTCTGTGGTGGTGTCGTCGTCTGTGCGCGCTGTTTTGCAGATGGCGAAGATCTCGTCGGCGTCGTCGGGGGAGAGGGCGCTGCTCAGCGGGATGTGGTCTGAAATGTTGGCTTCGTCCAGGAGCGGCAGGCCTGGCGTGACTTTGCCGAGGACGGGAACGGTGACGGGGGCTTCCTTTTGGTGGTTCAGACGCATGATGTCCTCGAGATAAAAATGGTCTTTGTCGACGCTGTCAAAATCGACGAGGGGCGCGAGGATGTAGAGCATTTGCAGGCGGTTTTTTTTCTCCTGCTCGAGGGATGCGCCGGCCTCGAAGGCTTCCAGCTCCTTGACGGGAATGCGGGCGGCGTGTGCTGCCTGAGCGAGGGTGAGATCGGCTTTTTCACGGGATGACTGGAAGAGCACGCCTTCAGTGCCGGTGAAATAGTCCACTGAGCGCTGGAAATATTGGGCGATGCGGCGGAGATAGTCGAGCGCTGGCTGCTCTCGGTTGTTCTCCCACTTGGAGAGCATGCTTTTATTGATGCGGATGCCGTCGCCGGAGAGGATGGTGGCGAGCTGATCCTGGGTGAGGTTTTTGTTCAGGCGTTCGCGTTTTAATCGGGAACCTAATGTATCTGTCATGGTTATCGTCTCCTTTCTGACAAGTTTATTATACCACGGGAATTTTTGGATTGCAATAATAATTTCTGAATGAGAAATAAATGGGCGTGGTAAAAAGTTTGAGAGAATGAAAATTTCTGAATAGGATTGACAGCCTGCTGAAGTCGTTGTATGATGGTTATGCCGAAAAGATTGTAGCAGCTAAAGCGTGAAGTCGGCGACACGCACAATACACACCCACACAAGGAGGCATCTATGTCTGTCAACAAAAAATATTTTTTTCTCCGGCTGAAGGAAAATTATTTTGAGCAGGACGCGATCGTGCTCCTGGAAAGCATGCCAGACGGCATTCTCTACTCGAATATTCTCCTGAAGCTGTACCTGAAATCTCTCAAGCATGATGGCAAGCTGCAGCTGGACGAGGGTATTCCCCTCACGACACCGATGCTGGCGGCGCTCTTTCGCCAGCAGGTGGGCACGATCGAGCATGCGCTCAAGATCTTTGCGGAGCTGGGGCTGGTGGAGCGGCTGGACAACGGCGTGCTCTACATGACGAACATCGAGCTTTTGGTGGGTCAGTCGTCCACAGAGGGCGAGCGCAAACGCCGCGCCAGAAAGGCGCTGCAGAGGAATCCGCAGGCGCTTCCAGAAGCAGGGGCGGACATTTGTCCACCAGAGTTAGAGAGAGAGAAAGAGTTAGAGCTAGAGCTAGAGCTAGAGCCAGAGTTAGAGCGAGAGCGAGAGAACGCGCCAGAGGCGCTCCCGCCCGCCCGCGCATTGTTGGGCAAATATCACAATGTTTCTCTTTCCTCTGCCGAGCTGGACACTCTGAAGCGCGATCTGCCAGAGAAATGGCAGTATTACATCGATCGCCTGTCCTGTCACATGGCGTCCAGCGGTAAGACGTACCAGAACCACGCAGCCACCATCTACAAATGGGCCCAGGAGGACGCAGCGAAAGCGCCGCCTGCGGCAAAAACGCGCGGCACAGCGCAGCGCGAGTACACTTACGAAGCAGGCGAAAGCCTGTGACCAACAATTTTCAGAAAGGAGCTACGCTCATGAAAAAGATCGATGAAACCATTGCAACCATGACCACCGAAAATAATCACCTGGGAGGTATGACCATGAAGAACAATTTGAACACCGCAAATGATGTGCTGCCGGAGCATGCAGCAGAGCCGGAGGATTATCGCGTCGACGGGATTCTGTACTGCGGCAAATGCCACACATCGAAGGAAATTCTTGTGCCGGAGGAGCAGGCCCGGCAGCTTGGCTTGCGCAGCAATCTTTTTAGCGTGCGCTGTGCATGCAGTCGGGCGAAGCTGGAGGAAAAAGATGCGCGCGCACAAGAGCTGGCGCACAGGAAGAAAATGGAGCAGCTGAAAAAAGACTGCTTTGGCACGGCGGATGCCATGCGAGAGTGGACCTTTGAGAACGATGACGGCAGCAATCCGAAAATGGAGTACATCCACAATTTCGTGGATCGCTGGGAAGAGGTGTGCGAGAAGGGTCTGGGGCTTCTGATCTGGGGTGGAATAGGCACCGGTAAAAGTTTTGCGGCGGCTTGCATTGCCAATGCGCTGATAGAGCAGGGTGTTTCTGTGATCATGATGAATTCTCCTGAGATTATGGATGCATTGTATGAGGAAAAGAGCGGCACTATGAATAAACTCAGCAGCTGCGGCCTCCTGATTATCGACGATTTGGGCTCCGAGCGCAACTCCCAGTTTAGTCGGGAACAGGTTTTTAAGGTCATCGACAGACGTCTGCTAAGCGGAAAACCGCTCGTCGTCACCACCAATCTTTCACTTGAAGAGTTCAAAAAACCTCAAAGCGACGACGAAGCGCGTATCATCAGCCGCCTGATGGATACGTGCCCGCAACCGGTCGAGTTTGTCGGCGAAGATCGTCGTAAGATCATCGCTGAGGATAAAAGAGCGGAGATGACAGCGCTCCTGACCGGCGAAAGCGTGTGATGCGCAGGCCGCCCGCGTGCGGGGCGGCTGATTTTGTACATTGGCGGCGATCTGTTAAGTGCAATTTCCCGGCGGGCTTGCTATAATGGGGATGATCGAGAGAATTGGGAAGGAGATCCATGATTATGAAAAAACCAAAATGGTTTCTGCAGAAGCCGGCGAGTCTGCGCGAGACTTTGCGCATGACGCGGCTGCTGTTTCTGGCGCAGATCAGGCCGCTGAAGGGAAATGTGGCGGCGGCGCTGGTCTTTTTGGGGCTGCTTTTGCTGCCGCCGCTTTACGCCTGGTTCAACATTGGCGCGAACTGGTCGCCGTATGATCTGACGAAGAATCTCAAGGTGGCTGTGACGAGCGAGGACGCAGGCGCGGAGATCGAAGGGGTGAGTGTGAATGTCGGCGACAAGATTGTGGAGGCGCTGAAGGCGAACGACGCGATCGGCTGGCAGTTTGTGTCCTTTGAAGAGGGACAGCAGGGGGTGGACAGCGGCGACTATTACGCGGCGCTGGTGATCCCGAAGGATTTCACGCAGACGATCACGGGCTTTCTCTATGGCGACACGAAGCAGGCGACGATCGACTACTATATCAACGAAAAGGAAAATGCGATCTCCACGAAGATCATGGGCACGGGCATGGACACGGTGTCCAGCGAGATCAATGAAACGTTTGTGGAGACGGTGACGACGATCGTCCTCGACAGCCTGAAAGTTGTCGACAATAAATATGCGGACTACGAGCCGAGCTTTATGCGTATGCTGGACACGATGGATCTGGCGGCGGAGAATATGTCGCTCTTTGTGAAAAACATGGACGAATTTGAGGACACTCTCGACGCTATGAACGATCTCACAGAGAGTGCGGAAAAGCTTCTGCCAGAGGCGAGCCAGGCGCTGAAGGATGCGTCGGACCTGACGCTGGATGCGCAGAACACGCTGCAGTCGTCGAAATCGACGGTGAGCGACATTCGCCGCTTGCTGGAGCAGAATGTGCTGGCGCTGAATGGCTATGCGGACGCGCTTTCGCGCGAGGCGGATCAGCTTGCTGACGCCAGCGCGGAGGACAGCGCGGCGGTCCAGGAGCGGCTGCAGGAGATGATGGACACGGTGGCACAGCTGAAGAGCCATGTGGCGACGCTGGCCGACAACATCGACCGCTTCAACCAGCTCTTGCCGAAGCCGCTGGATGCGCTGAGCGCGTTTGTGAGCCGGCTGGACGCGCTGGAAGCGGCGTTGGACGATGGCTCTGCGCAGCTTTCGGATCTCAAGGATGCTGTCGGAGACGGGAGCACGGAGGTGGCAGATGCTGCAAGCGACGCAGCGGCGCTGGCGGAGGGCCTTGCAGACGATGTGACGGATGCGTGGAACGCGTACAACGACGGCGTGGGTGCGGCGCTTTCTGAGAGTGCCGACGATCTTTCGACAACGCTGGACGATTCCTACAAGCTGTTGCAGAGCCTATCGGGCCTGATCCCGCAACTCGATGGGGTGCTCGGCAGTGTGCGCAGCCTGGGCCCTGTGGGCAGCGAAACGGTGGACCGCTACAAGAGCATCATCGAGGATACGCAGTCGCTCCTGGAGAAGGAGACAGGCGATCTGCGCGATCTTTCGGAGGATGAGCAGCTGGAGGAGGTGCTGCAGTTTTTGCAGCAGGATGTGAAAAAGCAGAGCGCCTTCCTCGCAAGCCCTGTGCAGCTTGAGACAAACCGGCTCTATCCCGTCGCCAACTACGGCAGCGGCATGTCGCCGTTTTACACAACGCTGGCGATCTGGGTCGGCTGTCTCTTGATGATGGCAATGATCAGCACAGTCAACGAAAAAGGCCTCGAGGCCTATCCAGGGGCGCGTGTGACGCCGATGTATCTCTCGCGGCTCTTGCTCTTCCAGTGCATCTCTGTGCTGCAGTCGACGGTGATCGCCTTAGGAGATTTGATGATTTTGCACGTAGACTGTAGGCATCCGGTGCTTTTTGTGGTATTATGTATATTCATTGGGCAGATCTTTTCGATCTTCGTCTTTTCGCTGGTCTTCACCTTCTCGGCGATCGGCAAGGCGCTGGCGATCATCGTGCTGGTGCTGCAGATCGCGGCCAGCGGTGGGACGTTCCCGATCGAAATGACACCGGCCTTTTTCCAGTGGATCCATCCGCTGTTGCCGTTCACCTATTGCATCGGCGCCATGCGGGAGATCTGCTTTGGCATCTACGCGCCGGCGCTGGCGAAGGATCTTGTGATGATGGCGCTCTTGCCGATCCTCTCGGTGACGCTCGTCATCCTCTTCGGGCCGATCCTGCGACGGTTCGTGGTATTCTTTGAACGCTCCATGAAGAAAAGTGGTTTAATGTAACATCTCAATAGAAAGGGGGAGAATGCATGGCAGTAAAAAAATCCCGCACCGGGAAGAAAAAAAGACCGGAATACGGTCCACAGGGCACCAAGACCAACGCTGTGCCGGAGCCGACCAAGCAGGAGATCAAGCTCTATAAGAACGCCCGCCGCGCCAACTATGCGTCCATCGGGCTCCTGCTCGTGGCGATGATCCTGCTCTTCATCTCGCCAAACTCCTTGAACGGCGACGTCTCCAACGCAGTCACCGTCATCATCGCCTATGTGCTGACCGTCATCGCCGGCTGCTTGATCCTCTACACCGTCAAGTACGTCGTGCCGGAGCGCGCCAAGATGACCAAGATCACCGCCGGCGTGCTCATCGTTATCGGTGCAGCAGGTATCTTTATGACCGGCAGCAGCCTCATGAATATGTGACAAATGCAAAATGCCCGTCCTCAAGCGCGAGGGCGGGCATTTTTGCTTGCGTTAGGGATTGATTATATGGTACATATACCATATAATAGAAGAAAAGGGAGGGAACGTTTTGGAGAAATTCGACGTTATAGCCTATCAGAAAGAAAACGGCGAAAGTCCTGTCAAAGATTTTATTTATTCTCTGGACCCCAAGATGCAGGCCAAAATGATTGGCTTATTGGATCTTTTGGCTGAAAAAGGAAATGAATTGCGAGCACCTTATAGCAAACATCTCGAAGATGGTATTTTTGAATTGAGATGCAAAGTTGGGAGCAATATTTCTCGTGTGATGTATTTTTTCTATTATCATAAAATTGTCGTGCTGACAAATGGTTTTATCAAGAAAACACAGAGGACCCCAAGTGTAGAGATAAAGTTGGCGAAAAAACGTCGTCAGGAATTCCTTGCAAGAATGGAGGAAGAAAAATGATTACGCTTGATGATATGAAAAAAGACCTGATGAAAAATCCGGAATTTGTAAAGAAATATGAGGCCATTCAGCCGGAGATGGATATTATTCGTGCGATGATTGATGCCCGTACGGCGCAGCATCTTACGCAGAAAGAGCTCGCCGAGCGCACTGGCATTAATCAGGCGGATATCAGCAAGCTTGAGAACGGCACGCGTAACCCAACGATCAACTTGCTCAAGCGTTTGGCTGAGGGCATGGATATGACGTTGAAAATAGAATTTGTGCCAAAAAAGCATGCTGGCGAAAGCTGAGAGAGCTGTGCCCGTCCTCAAGCGCGAGGGCGGGCATTTTTGCTTGCGGGAGCGGCGAAAGTGGCGTATCATGGTGGGAGATGATTTTTCCGGAGAAAGGATGATGAGCATGAAGATGGTGGTTCTTGACGGCTACACGCTGAACCCTGGCGATCTCGACTGGCAGGTGCTGGCGCCCTTTGGCGCGCTCAGCGTGTATCCTTCGAGCATGAAGGAGGACGTCTGCGGTCGCATTGGCGATGCAGAGGTGGTCTTTGTCAACAAAACGCAGATCACAGAAGAGGTGCTCGCCGCCTGTCCAGGCGTGCGCTACATCGGCATCCTCGCCACCGGCTACGACAACATCGATATGGAGGCCGTGCGCCGGCGCGGCATCGCCATCACAAATGTGCCTGATTACGGTGGCATCGCCGTCGCGCAGCACACCATGGCGCTGCTGTTGGAGCTCGCCAACCGCACCTGCGCCAACCACGAACGCATCCTGCGCGGCGAGTGGTCCAGCATCACCAATCCTGACCGCGGCCAGTGGCAAATGGAAATGACCGAGCTCGCCGGCAAGACCATCGGCTTCGTTGGCTACGGCACCATCGCCATCTACGCCGCGCGCATGGCCCAGGCCTTCGGCATGCGCACCCTCGGCTATTCGCGCAGCGAGCGCGAGGAAGGGCGGCGCTGGGCAGAATACGTCGATCTCGACACCCTGCTTCGCGAAAGCGACGTCGTCAGCCTCCATATGCCGCTCAACGACGGCTCGCGCAACCTCATCAATGCCGACGCCTTCGCGAAAATGAAGCGCGGCGTCTACCTCATCAACACAGCCCGCGGCGCCCTCATCGACGAAGACGCCCTCGCGCGCGCCATGGACGACGGCACCGTCGCCGCCTTCGCTACCGATGTGATGGTGGAAGAGCCGTTCAGCCTCAGCCATCCCCTCGTCGGCCGCGAGAACGTCGTGCTCACCCCGCACATCGCCTGGGGACCGCGTGAAACCCGTGCCCGACTGCTCGCCACCGTTGTCGACAATCTCCAGGCTTGGTGCGATGGAAAACGGTTGAACCGTATTGACTGAGTGTGTAAGATGGGTTCGGGAATAGTTGTTTTAATTACAGGTGCTTCACATACAGGTAAAACAGTGCTCGCTCAGAAACTGCTTGAGACCTATGGCTATCCTTATTTTTCACTCGATCACCTGAAAATGGGGCTGATTCGCAGTGGTTATGTAACGATGACGCCTTTCGATGATGATGCGATGACAGCGTATTTATGGCCTGTCGTTCGGGAAATGATCAAAACGGTTATAGAAAATGAACAGAATCTTATCATAGAAGGTGGCTATATTCCTTTTGACTGGGCGGCATCGTTTGAACAGAGCTATCTGGCGCACATTAAATGTTATTGTCTTGTGATGACGGAGCGTTATATTAGAAATCATTTTGATGATATTAAGAAACATGCCTGTGATGTGGAGCATCGCACAGAAGATGTATGGTCGCTTGAAGATGCTCTGGAAGATAATGAACGGTTTCTTTTAGCAGCAAAGGCGCATCATCTGCCATGTGTTCTTATTGATGACGACTATGAGATCAACGTCCGTCTTTAGAATAAAACCTCATTTCAGGAGATAAACTTGAAATGAGGTTTTATTATTTCGCGATGGGGTGTGTGATATTGACAGGTTATAAAGATTGGCGGGTGAAGATGTGCTGTGATGGTGTCGAGCTTTCAGTGAGGTGGTAGATCAAAAATCCTTTATTCAAATTTCCGATCATACAGCAGCGCTGCAATCAGTACCACAAAACAGGAACCTGCATTGTGTACCAGTGCGCCAGTAACGGGGTTGAGCATCTCCAGCAGGGAGAGCACAATCGCCGCAAAGTTGATGCACATGGACAGAGTAATGCTGAACTTGATGGTCTTTACTGTTGCGTTAGACAGCCGTTTCAGATAAGGAATTTTAGAGATGTCATCACTCATCAGCGCAATATCGGCAGCTTCTACCGCAATATCGCTACCCATGCTGCCCATTGCCACGCCGACATCGGCGGTTTTCAGGGCAGGGGCATCGTTCACGCCGTCTCCGATCATGCAGACTTTCCGGCCTGCTTTCCGCAGGGCTTCCACGTTCTGCACCTTTTCCTCCGGCAGCAGTTCGGCTCGCACTTCGGAGATCCCCACCTGTTTTGCAAAATAGTCAGCGGTTTTCCGGTTGTCGCCGGTGAGCAGAACAGTACTAGTGCGCATGGCTGTCAGTCGGGAAATCATGTCTGTGGCTTCGGGGCGCAGCACATCAGACAAGGCAATTACACCAATACAAGCGCCCTTTTCCGCCACAAGAACGGACGCTTTCCCTTCGGTGCGGAGTTTTTCCAATGTATCGTGAACCTGTCCGTCAATAGTAATGCCATGCTCCAGAAGGTACTTTTCATTGCCGCAGAGCAGGCTCTTGCCAGAGACTTTTGCGGCAATACCCTTACCGGCAGCCATCTTGAAGTCCTCGGATTCTTTTAAGGGCAGCCCCTGTCCTTTTGCTTTGGCCACGATTGCTTTACCAAGAGGATGTTCGCTTTTTGCCTCGGCAGACGCTGTTAATGTGAGCAGTTCGCTTTCCGTGAGTGAGGGATCAAAGGACATGATATCGCTGACTTCCAACCGGCCATAAGTAAGGGTGCCGGTCTTATCAAAGGCGATCGTATCTACTTTTCCCATCTTTTCTAACGATTCACCTGATTTAATAATAACGCCATGTTTTGTAGCCTGTCCGATGGCTGCCATAATAGCAGTGGGGGTTGCCAACACCAAGGCGCAGGGGCAAAATACGACCAGTACAGTAACGCCGGTCACGATGTTTCCAGTGAACACATAGGCCAGAATAGCAATTAGCAGAGCCACCGGCACCAGCCAGCTTGCCACCCGGTCAGCAATGCGCTGCATGGGAGCTTGTTTATTTTCTGCATCCTCCACCATGCGGATCAGCTTTTGCAGGGAGCTGTCCTCGCCCACTTTTGTTGCCGTCATGTCAATGGCGCCAAAGCGGTTGATGGTGCCGCAGAACACTTCATCCCCAACGGCTTTGTCTACGGGCAGGGACTCACCGGTCATAATGGACTGGTCTACGGATGTCTCTCCGGTCAGGATTTTCCCGTCTACCGGAATGGTCTCCCCGGCCAGAATCCGCAATACATCCCCTTTGCGGATTTCTTCTGCGGGGATCATTTCTTCCTTTCCGTCCCGGATACGGCGTCCCCGGGTTGGGGCAAGGCTGATCAGCTTTTTCAAGCCCTTTCTCGCCCGGTTTGTGGTCGCATCTTCTAGCAATGCGCCCAGTGCCATAATAAAGGCAACTTCCCCTGCCGCAAACAGTTCTCCGATGGACAGTGCGGCAAACATGGCGATACAAATCAGCAGAGCGGAAGAAATTTTTGCGATACCTCGATTATAAATGATGCGCCAAATCGCCAGATACAACAGAGGGATGCCGCTGATAATGATGGTTATCCATGAGGGGTCAAAGGGAAAAAAGCGCAAGCGTACTGGCGTTCCGCCAAATTCCTCCATCAAATGCGGGACTAAGTCCAGCAGCAGAAAAACGCCGGCCACGATGGTCATCGGCAATCCGGCCAGATAATCATTGATTTTCTTCAATGTTGTTGCCACGAAAAATCCTCCTCTCACGTAAGGCGCTTGACAACGGGTAGTTCCTTCCGTACAATAAATTCGATAACGAATATTTTGTTCTCTTTTATTGTAGGGAGAAAGTGGCCGGATGGCAATGGATGATTTACGCCAAGTATTCGTTACCGAACACTTTTGGAAAATTGTACGGAAGGGAGACGGCAAATGGATAGGCGACAGCAAAAAACACGGGCGGCTATATTTCAGGCGTTTGGTTCGCTCCTGGCGGAAAAAAGTTACAGCCACATTACCGTGCAGGAAATTATAGATCGGGCAAATGTAGGGCGTACCACCTTCTACGCCCATTTTGAAACCAAAGACGAGCTGTTGAAGGCATTATGTGAAAATCTATTTGGGCACATTATTTCCAGCGCAAAAGACTGTACCCATACGCATGGGCTGTACTCAGATGGCGGTGCGCCGGAATCAATCTTTTGTCATCTGCTTCAACACTTGCGGGAAAATGATAATAATGTCCTTGGTTTACTCTCCGGTGAGAGCAGCGAGATTTTTCTTCGCTATTTTAAGGATAGCTTAAGCGACTTAATTCAATCTCAGTTTGTAATACAAAACCGTCACACCAATAAAGACTTGCCGGATGACTTTTTGGTAAACCACATTTCGGGAAGTTTCGTGGAGATGGTGCTTTGGTGGATCAAGGGAAGGATGAAGCAGACACCAGAGGAATTAGACCGCTATTTTCGGGATGTAATTGAACCGATTCTTTAGAAAAAGTGCGCCCGTCTCCACACTGAGGTGGAGGCGGGCGTATGACATGAGGATGGAAGAGGCCTGTACAGCATTTCCGTCCTTTTTTTGTGGAATTAGGATATTCTGGAATCCTGAACGACTACGAGTCTCTGTATTTATGCGATTGAACTGCCGTATAGCGAATGGTATGCATGGTGGTGTGAGAGGTCGGCCAGGAAACTAATCTCCTGCTCGATTGTTCGGCTTCAGTCGAAGGCTGGGCGTGTGAAGATTTTCTGTGATGGTGTCCAGATCTCGGGCAGGCGGAAATCGGTAGGGTCGGCGGGCAGTGCTTCACCGACGAGCTGGCAGTCGAAGCCTGCGGCGAGGATGGTGCAACCTTCGGAAAGCTTCGGCAGGAAGCGGTCGTAGTAGCCGGCGCCGTAGCCGAGGCGGGTGCCGTAGGGATCGAAGAGGAGCCCGGGCACGAGGCAGAAGTCGATCTGTGCGAGCGCGATGGGCTCGGCGGCGTCTGCGGGGATCTCCTGCAGTGCACCGCGGGTGGTGACAAGAGGCGTCTGGGGCGTGAAGCGGCAGGCTTCCATCGCGTGATCGGGCAGCGTGCGGGTGAGGCAGACGGTTTTTCCCTCTGCCCAGGCGGCGCGGATGAGGGCGTCGGTGTTCCACTCGCTCGCAAAGCTCAGAAAAAGCAGCACGGTTTCTGCGCGGATCATGCGCGGATCGGCGTAGATCTTACGCACGAGCGCCTGCGATTGCCAGTCACGCTCGGCGGCAGAAAGCGCCTGTCGGCGCGATTTTCCGATGTCTCGCCATTCGTTTTTCGTCATAGTCATCCCTCCTTGCTCCCAGTATAGCAAGACAGGCGGAAAATTGCACGCAGAGGGTGGAGAAATGGTGAAAAATCACAATTCCCCCCTTGAAATTTTCGGCGAGTGTGGTATGATAATAACAGTGATTAGCACTCGAACATTTAGAGTGCTAACAGAACCGGGAATTTTTAAGGAGGCTCTTATTTATGAATATCAAACCATTGGGCGACAAGGTTGTCGTTAAACCAGCTAAAGCAGAAGAAAAAACCGAAAGCGGCATCATCCTGCCAGGTTCTGCTCAGGAAAAACCACATCAGGGCACAGTCGTTGCTGTCGGCCCTGGCGCAAGAGACGACAAAGGCAACCACATTCCGCTGGATGTCAAGGAAGGAGACCGCGTCATTTACGGCAAATTCGGCGGCGTGGATCTGAAATACGATAACGAAGAATACGTTGTGTTGTCTGAAAAAGACATCCTCGTTGTTTTAGACTGATCATTTTAGGAGGCAACTATAAAAATGGCAAAAGAAATCCGTTTTGATGCAGAAGCACGTGCTGCTCTTGAAACTGGCGTCAACGCTGTCGCTGACGCTGTCCGCGTGACCCTTGGGCCTAAAGGCCGTAACGTTGTATTGTCCCGTCCATACGGCGCACCAACCATCACCAACGATGGTGTGACGATTGCGCGTGAGATCGATCTCGAAGATCCATTCGAAAACATGGGCGCTCAGCTTCTCAAGGAAGTATCCATCAAGACCAACGACGTCGCCGGCGACGGCACCACCACCGCCACTGTGCTGGCTCAGGCAATGGTCCGTGAAGGCCTGAAGAACATCGCTGCCGGCGCCAACCCAATGATCCTGCGCAAAGGCATGCAGACTGCCTGCGATGCGGCTGTGGAAGAGATCCACAAGATCAGCCAGCCAATCCAGAGCAAGGAAGCCATCGCTCAGGTTGCAGCCATCTCCTCTGCTGACGACGAGATCGGCAAGCTCATCGCTGACGCTATGGAAGTGGTCGGCAACGACGGCGTCATCACCGTTGAAGATTCCAAGACCTTCGGCACCTCCATGGAAGTGGTTGAAGGGATGCAGTTCGACCGTGGCTACATTTCCCCATACATGGTCACCAACACCGAAAAGATGGTTGCTACCCTTGACGAGCCATATATCCTCGTCACCGACAAGAAGATCTCCAACATTCAGGACATCCTGCCAATCCTTGAACAGATCGTCAAGACTGGCAAGGCCCTCCTGATCATCGCTGAGGATGTCGAAGGCGAAGCCCTCACCACCATGATCCTCAACCGCCTGCGCGGCACCTTTACCTGCGTCGCTGTCAAGGCGCCTGGCTTTGGCGATCGCCGCAAGGAAATGCTCAAGGACATCGCTGCCCTCACTGGCGCAACGGTCGTTACCGACGAGCTTGGCTACAATCTGGAAGACACGACGTTGACCATGCTCGGTAGCGCCCGTCAGGTCACCGTTGACAAGGACAACACCACCATCGTCGACGGCCGTGGCGACAAGGCAGACATCGAAGCCCGCGTGGAACAGATCCGCCGCCTCATCGAAGAAACCACCAGCGATTTCGACCGCGAAAAATATCAGGAACGTCTCGCCAAGCTCGCTGGCGGCGTAGCCGTTCTCCAGGTTGGCGCAGCCACCGAGACCGAGCTCACCGAAAAGAAACATCGCATCGAAGACGCCCTCTCTGCAACCAAGGCTGCAGTTGAAGAAGGCATCGTCGCCGGCGGCGGCACCGCTCTCCTCAACATCCTGCCAGCCCTCGAAGCCATCGACATGGGCGAAGCAGACGCCCAGACCGGTGTCAACATCGTCAAGAAAGCCCTCGAAGCGCCAGTGCGCCAGATCGCTGAAAACGCCGGCGTAGAAGGCAGCGTCGTCTGCGAACACGTCAAGGCCCTGCCAGTTGGCGAAGGCTACAACGCCCGCAAGGATATCTACGAAAACATGATCGACGCCGGTATCCTCGACCCAGCCAAGGTAACGAGAAGCGCTCTCCAGAACGCCGTTTCCATCGCCAGCATGATCCTCACCACCGAGACCCTCGTGGCCGACGTGACCAAGGAAGATCCAAACGCAGCAGCTGCAGCAGCTGGCGGCATGGGTATGATGTAATTTTATAGATCGCATAGGACGGGCAATCCCCTAGAGCCTATGGTATAATAATATCGCAGCAAGCGGAGGTCCTTGAGGCTGCCGCTTGTTGTGTTTTATCCACTGTTTCCTATGAAAGGGGTATGAGTTTTATGAGTCAATGTGAAGGCTGCGCATCCGCCAGCTCCTGCGGCGGTTCCTGCCCAAGCGGTCAGGAGCAACAGCTGACGGAAGCCCAGAAACATACCAATATCAAAAACATCATCGTTGTCATGAGCGGCAAGGGCGGCGTTGGGAAATCCAGTTTCTCCTCCGTGCTCGCCATGGCACTGAAAAAACGCGGCTTTGAAGTCGGCCTTATGGACGCCGACATCACCGGCCCAAGTATTCCAAAGCTTTTCGGCGTCAGCCACCAGCCAGCAATGGGTGAGTACGGCATCGAGCCGATCAAGAGCAAATCCGGCATCTCCCTCATGAGCATGAACTTCCTCCTGCCACACGACGACGATCCTGTCGTTTGGCGCGGCGCCCTCATCACCGGCGTTGTACAGCAGTTCATCACCGACGTTTGCTGGGGCGATCTCGACTATCTCGTTGTCGACCTGCCACCAGGAACCGGCGATGTGCCACTGACTATCATGCAGAGCATGAAAGTTGGCGGCGTGCTCATGGTCACCACGCCGCAGGGCCTGTCCAACATGGTCGTGCGCAAGGGTCTGAAGATGATCGATCTGATGAACGTGCCAGCCCTCGGCATCGCTGAGAACATGAGCTACGTGCGCTGCCCAAATTGCGACGAACGCATCAATGTTTTCGGCGAAAGCCACGTGCAGGAAACCTGCGACGCCTTCCAGGTACCGCTCATCGGTCAGTTCCCGCTGGACCCACGCCTCGCTGAAATGGGCGACGCCGGCGAGATCGAAGCCTACGACGGCGAAGTGCTCTCCCTCATGACCGAAAACCTCGACCGCCTGCTGAAAGGCCTCGGCGAAGGTCAGATGGAGTAAGTTACCACGATTATTTCCCACGCAAACCGCGTGGGATTTTTTTGTGGTGGAGCGGACAGCGGCATGGTATAATGAGTATAGAAACTATTTGTAAAATAAAACGACCGTTGAAAAGAGGTGAAAGCAATGGCCACTTCCAGTATTACTCATAATTTTGTAGTCACAGATGCAAAACGATTTTTGGACGCTATTGATGAATCGGAAAGAAAATGTGCAGAGATATCGGCTAATGAAGGTCCGCGCTGCAGAACAGTGACCGATCCGGCAGAAATTCGGGAAATTTGGGAGAGTATGAAAGCACATGCAGAATAAAAACGAACAATCAGAGTTTGTGGAATTGAAATTGATGGATGTTGTTCAGCAATTTGGAGAGGAAGAAGTTAAAGAGATCCTCTCCAATTTTTCGTGTCCGAGAAATTTGGATGTGGAAAAATTCATCAGGGAAGATGCGATCGCGTTTAGCAAAAAACGGCAATCGATCACTTATCTGGTGTTTTCGCTACAGGAGATGAAGTTGGCAGGATTTTATTCTATCGCTATAAAGCCTGTGACGATTCCTGCTGCGGCTATTAGCAAAAGCCTGGCAAAACGTGCTGCGCGCATAGGTTCTTTCGATGAGACGACACAGACGTATTCTACGGCCATGTATTTGATCGCGCAACTTGGGAAAAACAGTCAATATGGCAAAGCTGAGAGTTTGGGCGGGCGTGAGCTGCTGGCGTTTGCAACGGCAAAGATCTCGGAACTGAGCCATTTGGCTGGTGGAACCTTGCAGTTTTTAGAGTGTGAGGATGTAGATTTTCTGAAACACTTTTATGAGGAGAACAATTTTGCGTGGTTTGGTGCGCGAATTGCTGAGCGGGAAGATGGAGATGGACATTTGCTGCATCAGTATATCCGCAAGATCGACTAAATACTGTTATGGTTGATGACGATTAGCGCCATGAAATATGCGCTGGACTTCTTGACAAGGAAAAGCGTTAATGATAAAATATTTGATTTTTCTTTTGCAGCGTCCTCGGATTTGTGCTATAATTGAAATACTAGAGAGGATGATGCATATGACGAAGATGACGATCGACCGCGTGAAACGATCGCTGCAGCCGTTTGTGGGCTGTGAGATCGAGCTCGATGTGAACATCGGGCGCAACCGTGTCGTCAACCACAAGGGCGAGCTGGAGGCCACCTATCGCAATGTGTTTGTCGTCAAAGCAGACGACGAAAGCGAGCGACGGCTCTCGTTCAACTATGTGGACCTGGTCACCGGGAACGTCGTGGTCGCTCTTCACAAAAACGGCCACATCTATCGCCTGGCAAATCGCACAGAGTCGTGAGCCAGGCGATCGCCTTATCTGGCGGGCATCCTTTCTTGTGAAGAAATATGGAGCTAGACACTACGAATCGCAAAAATTGGAGGAAACCCATGAAAGATCTTAAAGGAACTAAGACAGAGAAAAACCTGCAGGAAGCTTTTCCGGTGAATCCCAGGCGCGTAACAAATACACCTACTATGCCTCCCAGGCAAAGAAGGATGGTTATGTGCAGATCCAGATGCTGTTTGAAGAAACGGCGAAAAATGAAATGGAACACGCAAAGCTCTGGTTCAAGTATCTCCAGGGCGGCGCCATCAAGAGTACGCCGGAAAATCTCAAGGATGCAGCTGCCGGCGAAAACTACGAATGGACGGACATGTACAAGCGCATGGCGGAAGAAGCGCGCGAAGAAGGCTTCGACGAGATCGCTACACGCATGGAGCTGATCGCTCAGGTTGAGGCTGCGCACGAAAAACGCTACCTGGCGCTTTTGGCTGGCATCGAAGGCGGCACGACCTTCAAGAAGGATGAAGCTGTGAAGTGGAAATGCAACAACTGCGGCTACATTTTTGAAGGCAAGGAACCACCACAGATCTGCCCAGCCTGCAGCCATCCGCAGGCATATTTCGAAGTGCTCGCTGAAAATTATTGAGAATCGCCATCACCCCGCGCGCAGCGGGGTGCTTTTTTCTTGTGTGGCGGCGGAATCGGCGCTGGTGGCGGTTGACAAGGATTCCGTATTGAATTAGTATTGTATGTAACTATTGCGCAACTGTTTATCTGTGCGCAAAAAGGAGGAGTGGCTTGTGGCAAATGAAAAGGAAAAAATTCGCCAGACAAGTCTGACGGCGGTCAACAACTCATTTTTTCTGACAGCGATCCTGCTGATCCTGCAGGTGGTGGCGTGGAGCGCGTTTTATTTTCTCATCACCAACAAGCTGGGCCAGCATTACGCTGTGGCGTTTCAGTTTGTGTTGGTGGCGCTGACGGTGCTGATGATCAGCTATATCGTGCTGCGCTGTCCGCACAATTCTTACCAGATCGCCTGGCTGACGCTGTTGGCGTTGATGCCGGCGGTGGCGCTGATCATGTACATTGTCATCCGACTTGTGCCGGGAACGGCGCATCTGACGGCGCAGGTGCATGAAAAGGAGCTGCTGACAGAGCTGCATCTGGTGGATAACGAGGATGCGCGGCGGGATCTGGCGCAGATGGACAACAAATACGTGGGGCTTTTCCGCTATCTGGCGACGACGTGTCGCTATCCGACGTATTACGGCAAGGATGTGACCTATTTCAGCACCGGGGAAGAAGCCATCGAGGTGCTGTTTGCCGACCTTGAGAAGGCGGAGAAATTTATTTTCATGGAATATTTCATCGTGCACGAGGGGAAGGTCATGGAGCAGCTCTTGGATATTCTCAGCCGCAAGGCGGCCGAGGGCGTCGAGGTCCGCTTCATGTACGACGGGCTCTGCGGGCTCAAGCTGCCGAAGCATTACGCCGAGCGCATCAGCGAGCTGGGGATCCAGTGCTGTGTGTTCTCGCCGATCCGGCCGATCCTGTCGTCGTACCAGAACAACCGCGACCACCGCAAGATCACCGTCATCGACGGCAAGGTGGGCTACACAGGCGGGTTCAATCTCGCAGACGAATACGCGAATCTGATCAACCGCTTTGGTTACTGGAAGGACGCAGGCCTGCGCATCACAGGAAACGGCGTGCAGTCGCTGACGGCAATGTTCATGCAGGTGTGGGATGTGGCAGCGGACTGGAAAACCGATGCCTACGGCAATTATATGCACATCGATCCACAGCAGCCACCGAGCGACAGCATTCTTGCGCCGTATGCTGACGCGCCGGAAAACAACCACGACACAGCCTCGAATGTGTACTGCCAGCTCTTGGATCTGGCGGAGGATTATGTCCACATCATGACGCCGTATCTGATCCTGGACGAACGCCTGCGCAAATCGCTGGAATTTGCCGCGCAGCGCGGGATCGAAGTGGTGCTGATGCTGCCACATATCCCGGACAAAAAGATCGTCTTCATGATCGCGCGCAGCTATTATCCGGAGCTCTTGCGGGCAGGGATCAAGATCTACGAATTTACGCCGGGATTTCTGCACTCAAAAATGTTTGTGAGCGACGACTGCGTGGCGACAGTGGGCTCGGTGAACCTGGATTTCCGCAGCCTGTTTCTGCATTTTGAAAACGGCGTGCTCCTCTACGATCGCGAGATCGCCGCTGCTGCGGAGGAGGATTTCCAGCAGACGCTGGCCAAAAGCGAACGCATTTATCTCAAAACGTACGGCGCCTTTCCGCTCTACAAGCGCGCCTTCGGGCGGCTGATGCGCGTGTTTGGGCCGTTGATGTAAGGGGAGAGGACCATGGTTTCAAAGAATATGCTGCGTGTGATCATCATTCTGCTGGGGATCCTGATCGCGCTGCCGGTGTGGCAGCTTTCGGGGATGCTCCTCTGGGGGCTGCTCTGCGGCGTGACGACAATGCTGGTGCTGGATATCTGCCTGCTGCGGCCGTATCCCGTGAAGGCCAAGCTGGTGTTTCTGGCGATCTATGTGATCACAATGCTCTGCGTGGTGATCTGGTTGCTTGTCTGACAGCGCGCATATATGAAAAAGACCTGCGGCGAGGATGGTGCAGTTGCACAGTGCTCGTTGCAGGTTTTTTGTGTTCTGGGAGGAAGCTATTTTTCGAAACAAACAAAAACCGCTCGCAGATTTTCTGCAAGCGGCTGTGATGCCAGCGGTGGGATTCGAACCCACACGGGTGTTAGCCCAACGGATTTTGAGTCCGTCACGTCTGCCAGTTCCATCACGCTGGCTGGTTTGTTGTTACTAGATTATCTTACACAGATTTGCAGAAATTGTCAAGCATTAAAATAATCCTGACGCGGCTTTTACGCGGGCTTTACGTTTCTCTTGTAGCGAGCGAAAAAATGCGCGCCGGAGGGTGGAAAGGGGGCAGAAAGCTTTGCGGCTGGGCGGTGGTCATGCTATAATGAGGACAGATTCTACCAATAAAAATGACGATTAAAAACAATGAAGGATGACAGATATGCAATTTTTAGAACATGATGCTGAGGTCCTGATGCTTTGCGAGGACCTGCAGGAGGTATTGAACCAGTTCAGGAACAAGATGCACTGGTCAGACGACGAAGATCTGGCGCTGCAGAAGCGTCTGGCGCAGATCGAGGGCGCGATCGATTCGGAGCGTCGGCTGATCGAGGAGATCGGGCTGCCTGGGCGATTTGTGGTGGAGCATTTCACGCAGATCCTGGGCGAGGTCAACTACTCGATGGGCTTGCAGTATCGCGAGCTGAAAAGCAGCCGCGGTCCGCTGAATGCGCTGAGCGTTGGCCAGTGGGGAACGATCACGGCCAAGATCGGCAACGTCGAAGTTTCCTGGCGCGATCAGGATGTGCAGTATATGTTTTATCCGGATCAGGTTGTGGTGCGTCCGAAGGATTCTGTGGAGGACGAGATCACGTTTTTCTTCAGCCTGTCGTTCAAGTATGCGCCGGTGCGCCTGAAAAAATTCCAGGCTGTGAAGGACGATCCGCAGACAGCGTACTGGCATGAAAGTTTGACGATCTAATCTAAACAGAAAAGAGCGAGTAACAGTGAAGTATGGTTTAATTGATATTGGTTCCAACACGATGCGTGCGGTGGTCTATCAGATCGATCCGGACAATTCGTTTCGCGCGCTGGTCAACGAGAAGGAATTTGCCGAGATCCTGAGCTACATTGAGGACGGCGTGCTGACGGCAGAAGGGATCAGCCGCCTCTGCTCAGTCCTGGGACGCATGAAGACGATGTGCGACGAGACAGGCTGCGACGGTTTTTCCTGCTTTGCGACGGCGTCGCTGCGCAGCATCGGCAACCAGAATCAGGTGCTCTCGGAGGTCAAGAAGGCGACAGGGATCGACATCCGGCTGCTTTCTGGCTGCGAGGAGGCCTACTACGATTACATCGGCCTGCAGAGCTGCATCAAGGACGACAAGGCCGCTGGGTTCGACCTTGGCGGCGGCAGCGCGCAGGTGTTCTACTACGACGACTATGGTCTGGTCTCGAGCACGTCCAAGGAGATCGGGGCGCTGGCGATGTACAACAAATTCGTCAAGGGGCTCTTCCCGAATTCCAAGCAGCGCGCCAAGATCGCCAAATATGTAGCGGCAGAGCTTGAAGGCACGATGAACATCGCCGAAAAAGGCTTCCGTCGCATCTACGGCATGGGCGGCACAGCGCGCGCGCTGACGAAGGTGCACCGTCACATTCTCGGCAAGGACGGCGAGACGATGGGCTACACGATGACGATGGAAGAGATCGAGGAGCTGGACCGCATGATCTCGATGCTGGGCATGGACGGGATCAAGATCCTGAACCGCGTCATCCCTGAGCGTCTCGTGACGTTTATCCCGGGGCTCATCGTGATCAAGTCGATCATGAATTTTGTTGGCGCAACAGAGCTGACCGTCGTCAGCCACGGTGTGCGCGAAGGATATATGATAGAAAATGGTATTTTGAGAGGGAGCGGAATCGATGAATTCAGAGATGAACAACAATCCTTATGTAAATAGGGAATTAAGCTGGCTGCGTTTT
>OGWZ01000863.1_pt1 | contig 31562 bp, 29 predicted proteins | sample 1576141 | NCBI WGS metagenome assembly OGWZ01 (sample SAMEA3541512, study PRJEB24748) | human gut metagenome | biome: human gut; feature: human-associated habitat; material: faeces | place: China | collected 2012
CTTAGCAGCTGCCGTACCTCGCTCGCCGTATCGGCACTTAGAATTATGCGGTATTACCTTAAAGAAAAAGGCGGTGTTCTGTCATGAAGCTTCTGCTCTGCGTTCTGTCTGCCCTGCTGCTGGCCGGGTGTGCCGCAGGGGCGGCATCCGGGGATGCGATCTGTGCATCTGCGCCGGCTGCCACTGTGGAAACTGCCGAAGCAGCGCCGACTCCCGTCCCCGCAGCCGCTGCACCGCAGGGTCTGGAGCCGACCGGCGCGGCAGTGCTGGACTATGACGACATTCGGCTGATCGACTATGAGCGTGCGATGCAGACCTACCCCGAGACCGACTATTACACGATGTGCAAGGACGGCCTGTGGGGCCTGATGCGCAGCGATGGTACAGAAGTGCTTCCCTGCCGTGCGCCGGAGCCGCTGTTTGAATGCGATATTGACGAACACCACTGGCACGGGTATCTGGACGGGCTTGCGTGGAAGGAGAGCGACCCGCTGGAAAGAGAGTACAACGCCCGGTTAAAGGCCAGCGGCGATGGCACCCTTTGTGACGCCCATGACGGCGGCGGGTATCTGGGCTTTGTCGATTTACAGGATAACGCTCTGCATATCTACTACGGCTCCCTTGGCCCGGGCGCGCTGAGAGCGCCGACCGATGCGGATATGCTGCTCTTCAGCGGCAGCGCCAACGGCTTTGTGCCTGTCCGGGACGGTGCGCTGGAGGCCGAGGGGGACGGCTGGTTCAACTACATCGGCGGCGAGCAGTATGTTTATCGAAACAGAGACAGCAAAGCTGCGAACGAATGTATTTACAGTGCGGCAGATTTCTTTTTTGACGCGCCGCTGGCCCCCGCACAGCGGGACGGCAAATGGGTGTATCTGGATACAGCGGGCAACGAAGTAACCGTCCCCTGCTACGACGGCGTGTACAGGCCCAACCGCTGCACCGATGAGCCGCGGGTCTTTGCCCGGGCCGCACCGCTGCTGAATGGCTGCACGGTTGTCAGCCGTGACGGGAAATTTGGCCTGCTCGACAGCACCGGGGCGGAGCTGGTCCCCTGTGTGTATGACGGCCTTGTGTGGGACGGCGGCACGGCATGGATCAGGCAGACTGACGGCTGGCACGAATACAGCATTCCCGGTGTGACAAAGCCTGACCCATGGCAGCTTTTGCTGGACAGTCTGGGCACAGATATTACCGCTCCCGACACCCCGCCCGCGCGGACAGATGCAATCTATTTTACGACCCGCACCAACGGCGAGCGGCTGAACCTGCGCGCCGGGCCGGGCACAGGGTATGACATCATCGGCAAAATCCCCGATTATCTGCGGCTGCGCGTCTACGGCACGATGTCCAGTGCCCCCGGCTGGGCGCTGGTGCAGTACAACCAGCAATACGGCTGGGTCAGCACAGAATATTTGCAGAGATAAGCGAACAGCCCCAGACAAGTGATGTCTGGGGCTGGTTTTATTTCTTTTGGCGGGGCGTGCGCTTGGCGGTACGGCGGGCCGCAGGCTTTTTGGCCGGCTTCGGCACCGGCTTTACCCGCACAAACTGAATAGGGTTGCCGTTGGCAAGGATGCGCTCCTCAACCTCGAGTTCCGCCAGTGAGGTCAGGAACTTGTTCAGGCTCTTGGAGCCGAAGTTTCGCACATCGAAGTCCGGGTAGCGCTTGATGAGCTGATCCCCCACGCGGGAGGTGCGCACCCAGCCGGTGCCGTCATCCATCTCATCAATCAGACCATGGATGATGCGGCCGATGGAATCCCGGTTGATGGCGGTGTCGTCCCCCGCAGCGGCGCGGGCGCTCGTCTCGGCAGCAGGGGCGGCCGGGGCATTTCCCTCCGCCTCATTGAGATCACCGTGGTCGAGGATCAGATCAAGGTACTTGAACTGGTCGCAGGCCTTGACAAAGGGGCCGAGCGCCTTGCTCTCCCCCATGCCGATGACAAGCTTACCGGCCTCCCGCAGGCGGGCCGCCAGCCGGGTGAAATCGCTGTCCGAGGAAACGATACAGAAGCCATCCAGATTGCCGCTGTAGAGCAGGTCCATCGCGTCAATAATCATAGCGGAATCTGTAGCGTTCTTGCCGGTCGTGTAGCTATATTGCTGGATGGGGATGATTGAATTGTTCAGCAGCGCATCCTTCCAGCTTTTCAGCCGCGCATCAGACCAGTCGCCATAGATGCGCTTGCAGGCTGCAACGCCAAAGTTTGCAGCCTCATCCAAAATCACCTTGACATACTTGGGCGAGATATTGTCCGCATCAATCAGGATCGCCAGTTTCAGGTCTTCCATGGCTTACTTCCTCTCCCGCTTGGGCTGCTCAAAATACATATAGAGCTGGCACGGGATCATGCCGTTGTAGATCTTGCGGCGGCGGGCAGCCTTTTTGCCGAAGTGCTGCTCAAAGTCCGCATCGGCCGTGATGGCATACAGCCCCTGCGCAGGGTGCGCCTGCCAGACCTGACCCAGCGTGCGCGCCAGACTTGCCGCCTCGGAGGCATCGCCCAGACGCTCGCCGTAGGGCGGGTTGGTCAGCACGACCGCATTGTCGAGCGCACGGAAATCCCGGACATCCGCAACCTCAAAGCGGCAGCGATCCCCCACACCGGCCAGCTTGGCGTTGGCGTTGGCCAGCGCCACAGCAGCGGGGTCGATGTCATAGCCGACGCCCTCAAAGGCGGCATCCTTGCGGACCTCCTCAAGAGCCTTCTGGCGCTGCTCTGCCCAAAGGTCAGCGGGCACAAAGTCGAAATGCTCGGCGGCAAAGCGGCGGCGCAGACCGGGGGCCAGATTCAGCGCCTTCTGCGCGGCCTCAATGACCAGCGTACCGGAGCCGCAGAACGGGTCCTGCACGAGAGAGTCACGGCGTACGCGGCCCAGATCGGCGATGGCGGCGGCCAGCGTCTCCTTGATGGGCGCCAGTGTGGCATTTTTGCGGTAGCCACGCTTGTGCAGGCCGTCACCGGAGGTGTCGAGATAGATCTCCACCGTGTCCTTGCGCAGCGCAAAGCGGATCTTGTACAGCGCACCGTCCTCCGGCAGGGTGCCGACCTTATGGCCGTTTATCAGCCGCTTGACGATGGCTTTTTTTACGATGCTCTGGCAGGCAGGGACGCTGGACAGCTGGCTGGACAGGCTCGAGCCCTTGACCGGGAAGGCCGCGTTGGCGGGGAGCAGCTCCTCCCACGCGATGGCGTAGCAGCCGTCAAACAGTTCATCAAAGGTAGTGGCCTTGTAGGTGGCCAGCAGCAACAGTACGCGCTCGGCGGTGCGCAGGTTCAGGTTGGCGGCGGCGATCATATCCGCCCCGCCCTGAAATGCCACACGGCCGTCCGTCACCTGAATATTCTGTGCGCCCAGACGCTTGACCTCAAAGTTCAGCGTGGATTCGGTACCGAAGAAGCAGGGCGCGACCATCGTGTAAAGTGTAGACATAGGTGTCCTTTCTTGTTGATATGCCGTGAATTGTGTAGGGGCGAGCAATGGCTATCCCCCTACATTTTGTATTGTAAAATTGCAAAAAGACCCCAGCCCGGCGGCTGACAGCCGTCAGGATAGGGCCGTTCATTGTATGGCTTTCGCGGCCGGTATCAGCCGCGACGGCGGGAATATCCGCCGCGATGGTTCTCCGTCACGCGCTTGAGATCCGCGATCTTTTCCTCACTGCGGGTCTTGTAGCGGGCCATCATGTCCTCAAAGCTCATATCGCCCTGAGGTGCGGCAGGCTTGGGCTGCCAGACGCGGGGCTTTTCCTCACGCTTGGGGCGCGGGGCCGGGCGGCGGTCATTGCCGCCAGCCGTACGCTCGCCGTGCTGCTGGCGCGGGCCGCGCTCCGGCGCGGGCTGGGTGCGCTTGATGGACAAGGCGATCTTGCCGTCCGGTGCGATCGAGATCACCTTGACGGAAACCGTCTGCCCATCGCTGAGCACCGTGGAAAGATCCTGCACAAACTCGTAGGAAACCTCGGAGATGTGGACAAGACCAGTCTTGCCCTCCGGCAGAGAAACGAACGCGCCGAACGGCTTGATACCAGTGACCTTGCCCTCGACAATATCCCCAACTTGTAATGCCAAACTATGATACCCCTTTAAATGTAATTTTTATGCCAGGGGGCTGCCGCAAAGCGTCCCCGCTGAAAACGATTTATTTGCCGCTGATGTCCACAAAGACGCGCTCGTTGGGCTTGGCGTAGCCCTGCTCCCGGGCGTAGCGCTCGATAATAGCGCTTTCGCCCTGATCCAGCGTGCCGGACAGCTCGGCGTTTTCGGTAAGCTGTGTGCTGAGCTGGTTCTGCACAGACTGCAGCTCCTGCTGCTTGGATGCAATGGACACCTGATACTGCACGAGATTGACGAACAGCGAGCCGCAGACGATCAGAAACACCGGAACGGTGATCCACCACGGCAGGAATCCACGCTGGGACTGTCCCCTGTTTTTGCTCATAGTGGGATGCCCCCTTCCCCAAAAATGCACACACAACCACTTGTAGCTAATTATATAATATGGTCGAAGGTTTTTGCAACTGTTTTTCAGCGGATTTTTGCTTTTTTTCGGACTTTTTTGCCTTTTTGCGCTCTCTGCGGCGGCTGCGGGCGGCGGCTAGGCTCTTTTTGAGGGGTCGGACGGCGGTTTTCTCCACCGCATGCAGCGGTGCCAGCAGGCAGGCGGCGGCTGCCGCCGCACAGCGGTGTACGGCGGGCTGCACGGTCCAGTGCCAGCATACAGCCCCCAGCAGCAGCGCGGCGCTCATATACCAGCGGGCCAGACCGCCCGCACTGGCCCCGGCAGCAAAGCCACAGACCAGCACCGCCGCTGCGGCAAAGGCTGCTATATCCCGGAAAAAGCAGCGCAGCGCGCCCTCCCCCAGTGCAAGGCGCACGGCATCCCGCACGCCCGCCAGCAGACAGCCCAGCCCAAGGCACCACAGCACATCCCCCAGCACCGCCCACGGGGCGGGTGACGGGGCCATCTAGCGAAAAAGCCGTGCCAGCAGACCGCCGCCGGACTGCTGGTTTTCCGCATACTGCAGATATTCGATCCTGCCGGAGATCTGCACCTGCCCGCTCTGGGTGGACAGCTCCCCGATCTGCAGCTCCTGCCCGCCGATGGTCAGATTGCCGAGCGGCGTTTCCAGCACAGCAGCGCTTTCATCACAGCTGATGACACGGCTGACACCGGTCACGGCCAGATGGCGGCGGTCCCGCAGGGCAAGGCCGTGGCTTTGCTGCTGCGGCTGGCCGGCGCGCGGCTCCAGTTTTGTTTCCGGCATGGCGGTCCCTCCCCTGCTTGGTTACAGTGATACTGTATGCGGCAGGCACCGCGTTTAGAACCCCGCGCCGGGCGGTGGGGCATTATTCCTCGATGATCTCAAACATTTCCCGTGCGACATCCTTGCCCTTCTGCTCCACATCGGACAGGACGCGGATCTTGACAGGGCGGTTGCCGAAGGTGACCTCAATGATGTCGCCGAGCTTTACGGTATAGCTGGCCTTAGCGGGCTTGCCGTTGACCAGCACACGGCCCGCGTCCGCAACCTCGTTGGCAAGGGTGCGGCGCTTGATGACACGGCTGACCTTCAGGTATTTATCCAGACGCATAGATGTTTTCCTTTCGATACAAAACCGCCCCGCCGCAGAAGCGCGGCGGGGCGGAGCGGACCATTACTTACTGAACAGAGTCCTTCAGGGCCTTGCCGGCCTTGAAAGCGGGCAGCTTGGAGGCCTCAATGGTGATCTCCTCACCGGTCTGGGGGTTGCGGCCCTTGCGTGCAGGGCGCTCACGGACCTCGAAGGTGCCGAAGCCGACCAGTGCGACCTTGTCGCCCTCCTTCAGGGCGTTGGTGATGGCATTCAGGGCACTGTTGACAGCAGCCTCGGCGTCCTTCTTGGTCAGGTTAGCCTCATTCGCAACAGCGGCGATCAGTTCAACTTTCGTCATGGTATTATACCTCCAAAGTGTTATATCAGCAAAAAGCAGCTGCGGAAAGCTCCGTCCCGCTCGGCTCACTTCTTAGCTTTCTGGGTTGTCGGCGTGCGCTGTGGTAAACGCAGCGTTGCATTTCTGCAGGGCCTGCTCCGGGTCGATGCCTGCACTTCGTGCAAGCGCAGCAGCAGCAAACAGAAGTTGCCCCATCGCCTGCTCCGCCCGGGCCTTGTCCGGTGCGGTCTCAACTGCCGCAGCCGCAGCAGCGACCGTATCGGCTGCCGACTCTGTCTGCACGCCGTAGCGGGCAGCGCGCTTTTGCAGCTTGGCGGCGCGCATCAGGGCAGGCAGCGCCTTAGGGACGCTTTCGAGCTCGTCTGCAAGGGTCAGACGGCCCTTTTCCTTATTCTTGAGCGAATCCCAATCTTTTATGCTCTCGTCCCCGCCAAAAATATGCGGGTGACGCTCTATGAGCTTGCGGCAGACACCGTCGCATACCTCATCAAAGGTAAAGTGCCCGGCCTCCCGCTCGATCTGCGCGTGAAAGACCACCTGCATCATCACATCGCCCAGCTCCTCACAGAGAAGCTCGGGGTCGTTCAAATCAATGGCATCCACTGCCTCGTAGGCTTCCTCAAGGAAGTTCATCCGGATCGAGGTGTGGGTCTGTACCTTGTCCCAAGGGCAGCCGCAGTCCGGGTCCCGCAGGATCGCAATGATCGCAGTCAGGTCGTCTGCCGTATACTGCTGTTTTTCGGGGTATGCGTTCATAGACCTTCTCCGCGCTCACAGAAATGCAATACGCTACATTTTACACAAATCGGCGGATTTGTCAAGCGTTGGCCGTCCGCCCGGCTGCATTTTTTCGCTGTAGTGTTGTTTTACAGCTGTGCGCCGCAATGGTTGCAGAACAGCGCGTCACCATCGACCTCAGCCTTGCAGACGGGGCAGATCTTGGTCTCGCCGCGCAGCTGGATGGGCTCTTCCTCGATTTCCTCCTCCTGCTCGGGGGCATCCTCGGCGGCGTCAGCGGCCTCCTGTGCCTCGACCTCTGCGCGCTCGTCCTCGGTCATGCCGGCCTTGATCTCCTCAATGGCCTTCTCGACCTCTGCCACGGCGTCGATATACTTTTCGACCAGTGCGGGGTTCTCCTCACCGGCCTTGTGCAGGCTGTAGACCAGAGCGCCCAGCTGGCGCTGTGCCTTGGACAGTCGTGCCTGCTGGTTCAGAAGATCCAGCTTGTTTTTGCCCTTGTCTGCCAGATCCTGCGCCGTCTTTTTAGCGGAATCCACCAACTGCAGGCCCTGTTCCTTCAGCATCTCAATATCCAGTTCAAACATAGTCAAGCACCTCTTTCTTCTTGCCTGAACACGGCATCTGTGCCGTGCGATTTAGGTCTATTATAGCCTATTGCGGCGCGGTTTGCAACGCGCAAATGTATATTTTCCGTGAATTGTACGGCATTATTTACCAATAAACTCCCGCAGCAGGCTGTTTTGGGGCACAAGCTCGGTGCCCAGCGCCGGAAATGCGTCAAACCTTGCGCGCAGGGCCTCCAGCTGGCGGGCCTGCACGGGGGTCAGCTCCGGGTCGGCAGGCATCGCGTCCAGCACGGTGCGCCACAGGCAGACCTCATAGGTGTGGGTCGTATCCAGCAGCAGGTTGGCGCGCGGCTTGTAGGGCTTGATGAACCGTTCCTCGCCCGCGCAGACATGGCCCCACAGCCCCAGCGTGAAGGCAGCCCCGTGCCCGCGGAACAGGTAATCCCGCACGATGCGCCGCGCCAGCCGGATGTCCCGGGTGGCCAGACAGCAGGCATCGCTGCTGTCGGCGTATTCCTCCCGCAGGCCCGCATACAGGTAGAGGGCGGCCCCGGCAGGCAGTTCCTCGGTCAGGGCCGGGTTCAGGGCGTGCAGACCCTCGATGATGACCACACCGCCGCGGGCATCAATGCGGCGGGTGCCGCTGGGCTGCTGAAGTGTAAAGTCAAACACCGGCGCCTCACAGATGCCGGTTTTGTACAGCTCCTTCAGGCAAAAATGCAGCCGCTCCAGATCCAGTGACTCCAGACTCTCATAATCATCGCTGCCATCGGGATTTTTGGGGTATTTCCCCTCCCCGATATAAAAATCATCCAGACTGACGACCTGACTGCTGTGGCCGCGCGCCGCGATGGCCCCGGCGATCTTATGGGCCGAGGTCGTCTTGCCCGCAGCGGACGGGCCGGTCAGCATGACGATGCGCTGACCGGCCGCCAGCACCTCACCGGCGATGCTCTCGATCTGGTCATGATAATGCTGCTCGCTCAGGGCCGCCAGCTCCTGCGGGCTGCGCGCGGCCAGCGCCACAAGGTCACGGCTGATGAAGCGTTTGCGATGTGTAATGTGCATAGAAATCCTCCACGGCCTTTTTGCGGTCAAGCAGTTCCGCAAAGCGGTCGATGTACTCGGTGGGATATTTGAAGTTGAAGATGCGCTCGATCTTGCCGCGGCGCTGCCCCGGAATGACAAGCTTGGTGGAGCCGCCCGCACCGGCCGAAAGAATGGTGTGGACCTCCTCCATAATATAGATATTATACAGACACTCAAAACCCGGCTTGGCCCAGCCGATATTTTCCAGATTCTGCAGCGTGCCCTTCTGGCGGTACATATAGTAGGGTCGGTAGCCGGCCTCGGCCAGCATACTACAGCTGTCGAGCATGGCGGCAACATCGGCATAGTCAGCAGCGCGATGCTCGACCACGATGTTGGACGCCCGCTTGAGGGTCAGCGTGTGGACCGTGATGTTCTCCGGCGCAAGCGCGATGGCCTGACGCAGGCTGGCTGCAAAGCCTTCAACCGTGTCCCCCGGCAGGCCCGCAATCAGGTCCATATTGATGTTGGTGTGCCCTGCAGCGCGCGCGGCCGCGAAGCAGTCGATAATATCCTGCGCCGTGTGGCGGCGGCCGATGTTCTGCAAGACCGTGTCCGAAAAGGTCTGTGGGTTTATGGAAATACGCGTCGCGCCGTATTTTTTGATGATGCGCAGTTTTTCTGCATCGGTGCAGTCGGGGCGGCCGGCCTCAACGGTGTATTCGTCCAGTTTCGCTAAATCAAAGGTCTTGGCGATGTGGGACATCAGCTGTTCCAGCTGCGGCGCGTTCAGGCTGGTGGGCGTGCCGCCGCCGATATAGAAGGTGCGGATATGCAGCCCGGCGCGGTCGGCGGTCCGGCGGATGGCGGTCAGCTCCTCACAAAGCTTATCGACATAGGGCTGCACAAGCGCACGGGTGGCTTTATCCCCCACCGTGCGGGAGACAAAGCTGCAGTAGCTGCACCGGGTCGGGCAGAACGGGATGCCCGCATAGACGCTGCAGTCCATCGGGTCGGCGGCGTCCAGAACCGGCTTTTGCAGGTCGGCAATGCCGAGCGCGAGGGCGAACTTTTCCGGTGCGCAGCCAAAGTGGTCAAGGAAGCGCGCGCGTATCTCGTCCTCACCCGCACCGGCTGCGCGCATGTCGTGAATGATGCGCACCGGCCGCACACCGGTCATCATACCCCATGGCGGCGTGATGCCGGTTGCCCGGCAGAGCATACCGTACAGCAGCCGGCACAGGGCGTACTCTGCATCCTCGCCCTGCGGGCGCAGGGCGGTTTGCCACTGCAGCTTACCGTTGAGGCGCAGCAGGGCCAGATCGGTGCATTGGTGGCTCTGCACCAGCACAAAATCACCCTCCTGCGGGAGATTTTCTGACTTTTCCGCGCTGGGGAAAAACAACCGCGCGGTATGCTCAGCTTCATAGCCCGCTGCGGGGCCGCGTAAAATGATCTGCATCAATACCATGCCTCATTCATATAGGGGTTGGAGCGGCGCTCCTGCCCAAGGGTGGTAAAATCCTCATGCCCGGGCAGGACTTTTGTTTCATCGGGCAGGGGCAGCGCCGCCAGCAGAGAGAGGCTCTGCTGCATCTGGCGCATGCTGCCGCCGGGGAAATCCGTGCGCCCGCAGGAGCCGGCAAACAGCGTGTCGCCGCTGAACAGCAGCCCATAGCAGGACAGGCAGACGCCGCCCGGCGTGTGGCCGGGGGTGTGGTAGATCTTAAAGGTCAGCTCATCGATCGTCAGCTCGCCATTGGCCGGCCATGTGTCCGTGATAGCATCGGGCGTCAGGGGCAGCAGCTGGCTGCCCGCCGCATCGGCCGGGTCCATATAGACCTTGCAGCCGGTTGCTTTTTTGAGGGCTGCCACCGCCCCCACATGGTCGTAGTGACCGTGGGTCAGCAGGATATGGCTCAGCGTTGCGCCCGCCTCGTCCAGCGCCTTCAGATAGACGCCTGGCTCGGCCGCGGCATCGATCAGGATGCCGTGCTTGGCGTTCGTGATAATTAAAAAGGTATTCGTGTACAGCGGCGGAACGCCGTGGATATGCTGGATGTTCATTGCGTCCTCCCTTGGATTTTGCTTACTTTTTCCACTCGTCGGTATCGATCACGATGGTCACCGGGCCATCGTTCACAAGGTCGATCTGCATGTCCGCGCCGAATTCGCCGTGCTTGACCTCCTGCAGGCCCTGCCGATTCATCTCATCAAGGAATTTTTCATAGCACGGCACCGCCAGCTCCCCCTTGGCGGCATGGCTGAAGCTCGGGCGCTTGCCTCTGGCCGTATCACCGTACAGGGTGAAGTTCGACACCACCAGCGCCGAATAGCCCAGCTCGACCGCGCTGCGGTTCAGCTTGCCATCCTCGTCCTCAAAAATGCGCAGGTGCGCGCATTTGTCAGCCAGCTTCGGCACAATATCGATCTCATCGGTTTCACGCACGCCCAGCAGGATGACCAGACCCGGGCCGATGGCGCGCGGCTCACCGCCGTTGACCGTAACGCTTGCGCGGGTTACGCGCTGAATGATTGCTCGCATAGGGTGCTCCTTCCATGTAAGGCTTCCCCCTTGGGGGAAGCTGGCGCCGTAGGCGACTGATGAGGGGCACCTCCCCCCCTCAGGGGAAGGCTTTCAAACTCAGTTCCTCGTCACGCTGACGACATCCTTGATCTTTTTCAGGCGGGCCACAACGCTGTTGAGATGCTCGGTGTTGGTGATGCCCACCGTCACGCTCATCCGGGCGCGTCCCTGCTCGGCGGCGCGCGCCATCAGCGAGTAGATAGGCACGCGCATATCGCCCAGCGCCAGCGCCACATCCGACACAAGGTTCGGGCGGTCCATGCAGACGATATCGAGCGTTGCCTTATAGCTTTCGCGGGCCTCGTCATCCCAGTAGGCGCGGACCCAGCGGTCGATATTTTCGGGGTGGCGCATGCTCTCGCGGGCGTTGGCGCAGTCCCGCTTATGGATGGAGACACCAAACCCGCGGGTGACAAAGCCGACGATCTCATCGCCGGGCAGCGGTGAGCAGCACTTGGCGAACTTGATGGGGCAGTTGTCGATGCCCTCCACCACGACGCCCTCGGAGGAGTGCATCCGCTTGAGCTCGACCGTGACCGGCCGCGGCTCGGTGGCCTGCAGCTTGGTGTACTCCTCCTTCAGCTTGGGCAGCATGCGGGAGAGCTGCAGCCCGCCGTAGCCGATGGCGGCGTACATCTCCTCCACACTGTTGCAGCGGTTGCGGCGGGCCAGTGCCTCCATAAAGACGGGGCGCTGCTCATCGCTCAGCGTCATGAGGTTGCGGCGCATCTCGCGCTCAAGCGCATCGCGCCCCTCTTGAACATTTTCCTCCCGCCGCTCCTTTTTAAACCAGTTGCGGATCTTGTTTTTGGCCTCGCTCGTCTTGACGATGTTGAGCCAGTCACGGCTGGGGCCGCGGTTTTCAGGGCCGGTGATGATCTCGATGATTTCACCGGTCTGGACCTTGTGGTCGATCGGCACGATGTGGTTGTTGACCTTTGCGCCGATCATGCGGTTGCCGACAGCCGAATGGATGGCGTAGGCAAAGTCGATGGTCGTGGCACCGGCCGGCAGGTTAATGACATCGCCGCGCGGGGTAAAGGCAAATACCTCCTCCGGCAGCAGGTCGCTCTTGATGTCGCTGAGCAGGTCGGTGGCATCAGCACTCGAGCGCTGGCTTTCCAAAAGCTGGCGCACCCACGCCAGCCGCTCATCCAGCTTGTCGCCGCTGCCGGTGATGCCGGCCTTGTACTTCCAGTGGGCGGCGATGCCGTACTCCGCCATGCGGTCCATATCCCATGTGCGGATCTGCACCTCAAACGGGATGGCCTCGCGGCCGATGACTGTCGTGTGCAGGGACTGGTAGCCGTTGGGCTTCGGGGTCGAGATGTAATCCTTAAAGCGGTTCGGCAGCGGATGGTACATATCGTGGATCAGACCCAGCGCCGTGTAACACTCGGGGACATTGTCCAGAATGATGCGGACGGCGTAGATGTCGTAGATCTCCTCAAAGTCCTTGTTCTGCATATACATCTTGCGGTAGATGCCGTAGATGCTCTTGACGCGGTGGCGGATGGTGGCCTTCTGGATGCCGTTTTCCGCCAGATGCTTGGCGATGGTATGGCAGACCTGATGCAGAAACTCATCGCCGTGCTTGTTCAGCAGGTCACGGATCGTCTCATAGCCGACCGGGTCCAGATAGTGCAGGCTGCGGTCCTCCAGCTCCTCCTTGATGTTGGAGATGCCGAGGCGGTGGGCGATGGGCGCATAGACCTCCATCGTTTCAAGGGCCTTGTCGCGGCGCTTCTGCTCCGGCCAGGCATCGCCGGTGCGCATATTGTGCAGCCGGTCGCAAAGCTTGATGATCATGACGCGGACATCCTGACTCATCGCCAGCAGCATCTTGCGCAGGTTCTCGGCCTGACGGTCCTCGACATTGGAGAACTTGATCTGGGTCAGCTTGGTAACGCCGTCAACAAGCAGCGCGACCTCGGGGCCGAACTTCTGCCGGATCTCCGTTACCGATACGGGGGTATCCTCCGCCACATCGTGCATCAGGGCTGCAGCAATGCTCTCGCTGTCCATACCCAGCTCCACAAGGATCTGCGCCACGGAAAGCGGATGGCAGATATACGGCTCGCCGCTGCGGCGGCGCTGCTCCCCATGCGCCTTGGCGGCCAGCTCGTAGGCGCGGTCAATCATCTCAAAGTCATACGGACGGCCGCTGTCGATCATACTTGCCTTCAGGTCGTCATAGGTGATGGGCATTTTTACTTCCTGCACGGTTGTGTTTTCCATGGTCCATTCCCTCTCCGTTTTTATAAAATCGCACAGCCCTTTGTAGGGATCGATGCCCGGCATCAACCCGGGAACATCGCCGTTGCTGCCACGCTCCGCGGGCGGATTGGAACATCCGCCCCTACAATCCCGGATAAAACCGCGTTTTATCCTTGTTTCGCCATGGTCGCCAAACGCTGCAAAACCGGCGCGGACGCCAGATCCTGTTTAGCAGTCACAGCCACAGGCAGCCAGCGGCCGTCCTGCTCCTCGATCAAGCCCAGTTCCTGCAGTGCGGTCAGGCTGGCCAGCATACGGCCGGTATTCTGCACACCCTGCGCTGCAAAGACCGGCTGCAGGTCTGCTGCAGCTACCTGCCCCGTGCGGATGCGGCGGTAGAGCGCCACGGTGTCGGCGCGGTCCGGCAGCAGCACAGCGGCACGGTCCGCAGGCAGGGTGCCGCCGGTGCGGAACGCTTCAAACCAGGCGGCCTGCTCGCTGGGGGTATTGCCCAGCCCGGCAGGGCGGATGGCCTTGAGATGCGCCGACACCATCGGCCCGCTGCGCCCGTTGAAGATCGACACCTCGAGGGCAGCCTCGACCTCGCTGCCCACCGGGTAGGCAAACGCCTGCGGTGCAACGCCGAAGGTCGATGCAAACAGGGTATCGCTGCCCTGCCGCAGCCGCAGACGGGTGTGCCGCCCCTCACTGCCCATCGGCCAGATGCCGTCCACAAAGGCGTGCTGCACCAGCAGCACCGGTGTGGGGTTTTCGCGGCCGAAGGGGGCCAGACGGCCAAGCTCCTGCACATTGTCAAGGCTCAGTTCCCCCAGCGTAACGGCGGCATCAAGCTGCAGGCTGACGGCCTCGGGCTGTGCGGCGTGGTCTGCGGCCCATGCATTGATGGCCTGACGGAAGGCGGGCAGGTTGTCCTCCTCAATTTCGACACCGGCTGCTGCCGCATGGCCGCCGAAACGGGTCAGATACTGTGCGCACCCTGCCAGCGCGCTGTGCAGATCAAACGGGTCAGGGGCACGGCCGCTGCCGCGTCCCTCGCCCTCATGCATCGAAATAACGATGACCGGGCGGCCGAACCGCTCCATAAGGCGCGCGGCCACGATGCCGATGACACCGGGGTGCCAGTCCTCACCGCTGACAACAAGCACCCGGTCCCGGGTGCGGGCCGGGTCTTTTTCCAGCGTCTCCAACGCGGCAGCAAATACCTGCTGCTCGGTTTGCTGACGCTCGGTGTTGATCTCTGCCAGACGGTCCGCAATGCCGGTCGCCTGCTCCTCGTCCCCGCAGAGCAGCAGCTTGAGCGCCACGGCAGCATTGTCCATGCGGCCCGCCGCGTTCAGGCGCGGGGCCAGACTGTAGCTTACCGTATCTGCCGTGACCGGCTTTCCGGCACAGCCGGCGCTTTCCAGTAGGGCGTGCAGGCCGGGGCGCATCGTATCCTGCAGAAGGTCCAGCCCCTCCCGGACGATGGTGCGGTTTTCCCCCACCAACGGCATGACATCGGCCACCGTGCCGAGTGCGGCAAGCTCGCCGTACATCTCCAAAAGCTCGGCAGGGTCGCAGCCCTCCAGCGCGGCGCAGAGCTTAAAGGCAACGCCCGCACCGCACAGATCCTTAAACGGGCTTTCATCATCGGCCCGCTTGGGGTCCACCACGGCAACGGCATCGGGCAGCGTATCGCCCGGCAGATGGTGGTCAGTGATGATAAGATCCAGCCCCAGCTCTCTGGCGCAGGCAGCCTCCTCCACGGCAGAGATGCCGTTGTCCACCGTCACGACCAGCCTGAAGCCCTTCTGTGCCAGCGCTTCAAGCGCAGCGCGGGTCAGGCCGTAGCCAGAGCCGCGCGCGGGCAGCTTGCAGCGCACATGCGCACCCTGACTGGTGAGACATTCGTACAAAATAGCTGTTGCCGAGATACCGTCCACATCATAGTCACCGTAGATGACCATGAGCTCCTCGTTTTCAACAGCCTGTTCGATGCGGGCGACCGCTTTGTCCATATCCTTGAGCAGGAACGGATCACTGAGCCTCTCGCCCTGCCCCAGCATTGCCTGCGCAGCGGCGGGCTCGTTACAGCCGCGGGCGGCCAGCACCCGGCGCAGCAGTACGCCGCACCCGGCACCCGCCAGCGAGGTTTCGGCGGCGGGATCGCCCTTTTTCAGTTGCCACGCAGGGTAATTCATACAGTTTAACTCCTTGTGTTAAAATCAGATTCAAAATCATGGGTCAGGCCGTCCTGCCGCAGCATCGTTTCCAGCGTGTCGATCTCGGTCGAAACATCCATGCTCACATCCTGCAGCAGCGTATCATACAGCTTTGCATATGCCTGATTCAGCGTGTGCAAAATGCCGGTGATGTCGCGGCGTATTTCCGCGGCATTGGCGGTGTCCGTATCGCCAAGACCCTGCGCTGTATCGAGCAGCTTGCGGGTCGTGGGCAGGTAATATTCGCGGAAGCGGCGCACCCGGCCAAGCTGCTCGGGGTGGTTATGCACAAAGCCAAGAATGGACGCGCAGATCTTGCGCATCTGCACCAATTCTTCATCGGCATCGCTGCCCAGTCTGCCGCAGCAAGCCTTTAAATAGTTCAGAAAATCCACGCCCTCGCGCTGGAACTGTTCGGCCTCGGTCAGCGGCGCAGCAGATGCCGGCTGCGGTGCGGCAGCGGGCTGCGGCGCGGATGGCAGGAGCGAATCATCCAGATAGAGGGTGCTGTAATCATCCGAAATGGCAGCGTTGGGAAGGTCCCCGTTCGCCACAGCCTTTGCAACGGTTTCATAGGCCTTTTCCTGCTTGATCTGTGCCTTGCGGGCCAGCGCGGGCAGGTCACAAGTCCAGTCATTGGCAGCGCGCAGCAGCTTGCGCAGGCGGCTGAAATAGGCCAGCTTTTTCATGCCCACGATGGCCATAAAGAGGAAGCCGAGCGTTGTGGGGTAAAACACGGCCGTCAGAATCGGCAGGGCTATAAAATCCTGTTGGGAAAGCCCCAGCGGCCCTGCGCCGACTGCCGTCAGGATGCCCAGCACAAGCGCCGCGATGCCAAAGCAGCCTGTAAAGGTCCAGCCAACCGCCGTCAGCGCAACGCCGACAGACTGGCCTCCGTTTTTCCACTTGCGCTCCAGACGGCGCTTCCACGCGGAGAAGCTGTCCGGTTGTTTCACGCCCATGGCATCGCCCGCCTGCTCCAGCGCATCGGCAATGCTGCCCAGCACGGAGGAGCCGATCCTGCTGCCCATCTCGACCGCATTGTCGATCACATCGCCAAGGTCGTAGTTATATTCGTAATTGTGTTTGTTGTCTGGCATGGTTTGTCCCATCTGTTTGTTTTTATCGTCTGCTGCCGTGCGGCGGTCAGAGGACTGACCGCCGTCTCAGGTCATTCTGCAGGTGCCCAATTCTTCATCAGCTCGGCGGCACAGCGCACACCGTCCACGGCAGCGGTCATGATGCCGCCTGCATAACCGGCACCCTCACCGCAGGGGTAAAGGCCGCTCAGACCGGTACACTGCAGGTCCTCTTTGCCGCGTTCAAGGCGCACCGGGCTGCTGGTGCGGGTCTCAAGGCCCGTCAGCACGGCATCGGGGGCGCGGTAGGCTGCCAGCTTGCGGCCAAAGGCCGTCAGACCCTCGCGCAGGGCACCGCCCAACTCCGTGGGGAGCAGGCTGCCGAGATCGCAGGGCGTCACGCCCCGGGGGTAGGTCGGCTCCACACGGTCCAGCGCCAACGCGCTGCCCCCTGCCAAAAAGCTGCCGACCGTCTGGGCCGGGGCGCGGTATTCCCCGCCGCCCGCGCGGTAAGCGGCCTGCTCAAGCTGACGCTGGAACGCCACCGCCTTAACCGGGTCGTTGTCAAAGTCACTGCCGTCCACGCTGACGACCACCGCCGCATTGGCGTTTTTGCCGTTGCGGGCGTGCAGGCTCATGCCGTTGGTGACAACGCCGCCCTCCTCACTGGCGGCGGCACAGACTGTACCGCCCGGGCACATGCAAAAGGTATAGACGCAGCGCCCGCCGCTGACATGCTGGCTGAGCTGGTACTCGCCCTTCGGCAGCGCCGGGTGCCCTGCCGCACCGTGGTACAGGCTTTTGTCGATCTCCGTCTGCAGATGCTCGGCGCGGAAGCCGACCGAGAAGGGCTTGCAGGCAAGCGGCAGGCCCAGCTCATACAGCATGGCAAAGGTATCCCGGGCGCTGTGCCCCACGGCAAGGATAAGCTGCTCACAGGCAACGCCGCCTGCCGTGGTGTCAATGCCGGTCAAGGCACCGTTTCGGATCTGCAGGCCGGTCAGCGCCGTATTGAACCGCACCTCCCCGCCCAGAGACTCTATCTCCCCACGGATGCTGCGAATCACATCCCGCAGAAGGTCGGTGCCGACATGCGGCTTCTGTCGCCAGGCAATATCTGCCGGCGCGCCGTGGTCGAGGAACGCCCCCGTCACAAAGGCGCACAGCGGGTCGCCGACACGGGTGGTCAGCTTGCCGTCCGAGAAGGTCCCCGCGCCGCCCTCGCCAAACTGGATGTTGGCATTCGGATTCAGCTCGCCGGTCTTTTCAAAATGGCTGACCGCGCGGATACGCTCATCAAGGGCGGGGCCGCGCTCCAGCACCAGCGGGCGGTAGCCGCTGCGGGCCAGCAGCAGCGCGGCAAAGAGGCCCGCCGGGCCAAGGCCCACGACCACCGGGCGGTGTGCCAGCGGCATTTTGCCCAGGGGAAAGTCAAAAGCAGGCGGCTGTGTGAAACAGACACAGGGCGAGGCCCCGGCCAGCGCCGATTCCTCACCCTCGTCCTTGAGTGTGACTGCGATGGTGTAGACAAGCACCGGCGCACCGTGCCGGGCGTCCACGCTGAGCTTTGCCACACCGCAGTGTGCCGCCTTGCGGGCGGGCACGCGGAGAATGGCCAAAGCCTTGGCCGCCGCCTCGGCGTCCGGGTCGGGGCAGGTCAGCGGCAGGCGGATATTGCGGACTAGAAGCATAGATGTATTTTCCCTTGCTGTGGTGGTTGCAGGGGCGAGCATTGCTCGCCTCTGCCCGTTTGGGTCTGTAAAAAGCTTTCTTGGAAAGCGCGTTGCTGCGCCAAGTTGGCGGGCGACCAATGGTCGCCCCTACAGAGCAGTATTTATTTCGATGTGACCTCGCACTGGACGGTATAGCTGCCGGTGGCAAAGATGCGGGTCGCGGACGGGATCTGGATGCTGACGGCAATCGTCTGCTGGCCCACTGTCAGGTTCAGGCTCTGGCAGTCGATCTGCGCCACAATGCTGTCGGCGTTCAGCTTTTCGATCTCATCCGCCGGGCCGTAGAGCGTGACGCCGCTGACAAGGCTGGAGAGTATCTGCAGCTCATAGTTGCTGGGTACATTGATGGCGCGGATGTTCGATACATTCAGCTTGGTGGAGCCCATCTCGGAGGTGTCAAAGTCCAGCGTCACATTGGTCACACCGTCCAGCGAAACGATGCCGGCCGGCAGCTCGATCAGCCGCTGGTAGTCGCGGCCCGGCTCAAACTCGCGGGCAAGGTCAAAATCTGAGACGGTCAGGGATTCCAGCGTACTGATGGTGCGGGCCGGGCCTGCCACGCGCAGCGTCTGTTGGCTGAGCGAATAATGCAGGCTTTCCACATCAAAGCCGTTCGGCGTGCCGATGAAATCCACCTTGAGCGGCAGCTCCCGCACCTGATAAACGGTCAGTGTTACATTGGCGGAGTCGCTCTCCATCGAGATATACTGCGGCGTAAAGACATTGCCGACCTCATCCCGCAGCTGCAGGGTTGCGGGCACGGTCGTGGTATCGGCCAGCTCGCCGTCGATCTGCACAGGGGCCACGATGCTGGACACCTGATCCAGTTCGCTCGTGGGGCCGCGCAGCGTGATCTCAGCGGGCACAGCAGTGGTCTTATTGAGCATATAGCCGTTGGAGATCGGCACGGCGGAGGCGTCCACCGTGACCGGGAAGGTCTTTTCGCTCACCTCATCAAAGACAACATCAATCGTATCGGGGCTTTCGACCGTACACTCGATGTCCCCGGGGAAGTCGGTCGTGTTGGTCACGCGGGCCTGCAGGCGCAGCGTCACCTTGCCCGGGCCGCTGACACCGGCATAGCTGGGATAGACCATGATGTCGGAGTTCTGAATGTTGCCGATGATCGTGCCATTGCCCTCGACCTTGACGGTAACGCCCTCGAGGTCAGGCTTTTCCACGATGTCCAGCCCCTGAGAGGTGTAGGCGGAGGCACCGCTGGTGTAGTTGATGGGTACCTTGGTCACTGTCTTGGAGCCTTGGGGGTCGATATAGACCGTCACAATGGTCCATGTCGCAAAGCCCATGATGAGTGCCAGCACCATCATAAAAACCGAGTTGTTCCAGAAGGTGCGCGGTCCCTTGGGCACTGCCCCCATCGGCCCCGGGGCGGCGGGCTTATTCGGGCTTGGCATGGTTCAGTGCACCTCCCTTGCGCAGCAGCCTTTGCAGCGGCGAGGCCTTTTCGGCCTCGGCTTCCTCAGGGGGAACGATCTCCTCCTGCAGCAGATTGAACAGGTTCTGACGGTCCAGACGGCGGATCAGAACGCCGTTTTTGGCCATCGAGATAATGCCGGTCTCCTCACTGACGATGACAACGATGGCATCGGAGTTTTCACTCATGCCAAGACCGGCGCGGTGGCGGGTACCCATATCCTTGCCCATCTCGAGGTTGTTGGACAGCGGCAGCACGCAGCCGGCCGCAACGATCACACCGTCCCGAATCACGACTGCACCGTCATGCAGGGGCGTCCCCTCATAGAAGATCGTTCCCAGCATTTCGGGGATCACATCGGCGTGCATCGGCGTGCCGGTGCGGATGATCTCGTCCAGATTGTTGTTGCGCTCAAGCACCATCAGGGCGCCCGTGCGGGTGTCCGAAAGCTGCTCTGCCGCATCGCAGATCGCAACAACCGCGCTCTGCCATGCACCGCGCAGCGAGGGGTCGCTGCGCCGATTGCCGAGCATGAGGTTAGCCCACATCGTGCTTTGGCCCATCCGCTCCAGCGTGCGGCGCAGCTCCGGCTGGAAGATGACCACCGCAGCCATAAAGCCGATGGTGATGACATTGTTCAGCGCCCATGTGACGGTCTTTAGGTTCAGCATAACCGCCAGACCGTAGAACACCAGAATCAGAAGGATGCCCTTGACAAGCTGGCCCGCGCGGGATTTGCGGGCGAACTGCAAAAGCTGGTAAAACACAAACGATATGATCAGGATGTCCAGCGTGTCGGACAGCGGGTCAAAGGTGCGCAAACTGCTTAAAATAGCGTTGAGCGTCTGGTTGGGCAGCATGGTTGCCGCGTCCCCCTTTCCGGGTCAGGATGATAGTTTCACTCGATCAGTGCAACGGCGTGGGCGGCAATGCCAAGCCCCTCGCCGGTAAAGCCGAGATGCTCCTCGGTCGTGGCCTTGACGCTGACGGCGTCCACCGGCAGACCGAAGGCATCGGCAATCTTCTCGCGCATTGCGGGGATGTGGGGGGCCAGCTTCGGGCGCTGGCAAAGAATCGTTGCATCAATGTTGCCGACCCTGTAGCCGTGGGCGGCGATGATCTTTGCCACCTCGCGGGTCAGCTGCAGCGAGTCCGCACCCTTGTAGGCGGGGTCGTTGTCGGGGAAATGCTGACCGATATCCCCCAGCGCCGCCGCACCCAGCACGGCATCCATGACCGCGTGCAGCAGCACATCGGCATCGGAATGACCCAGCAGGCCCTTTTCAAACGGGATCTCAACGCCGCCCAGAATGAGCTTGCGGTCCTCTACTAAGCGGTGAACATCATATCCGTGGCCAATGCGCATGGTTTTCTCCTTTTGTAGATCCTCTTTGGTGGTGATCTTGTAGTTGGCGTAATCGCCCTTGGTCAGGGTGACGGGCAGGCCCGCCAGCTCAAACAGGCTGCAATCATCGGTGACAAGGCTTGCCTTTTCGCCGGTAACTGCCGACAGCGCCTGCAGATACAGGCTGCGGCGGAAGCACTGCGGCGTCTGCACGGCATAGAGCGATGCGCGGTCGGGCGTTGCAGCTACACGGCCTGCCCCGTCCGCGATCTTGATGGTATCCTTGACAGGAACGGCGGGTGCCGCCGCGCCGTCAGCTGCCGCAGCCGTCAGCACGGCCGTGATGACCGCCTCGCTGACGAAGGGGCGGGCAGCGTCATGGATGGCAACCAACTCCCCCTCTGCCGCAGCAAGGCCGCTGCGCACACTGTCGGCGCGGGTCGCACCGCCCTGCACGACCGTGCAGGGCTTTGTGCAGCGGGCCGCAATGGCCTCACACTCCGTCCGGTTGCCGCCGCAGACCAGTACAAGCCCGGTGACTGCCGGATGCGCCGCCAGAGCATCACAGCTTGTCTGCAAAACGGAACGACCGTCCGGCAGACGAAAGCTGAGCTTGTCAAATCCCATCCGGCGGGACGCCCCCGCAGCCACCACAATGGCAGTCACGGCAGGCAGATTCATTTCTTTCATGGGCACACTGCCCCCTTTACCTATGTATAATAAATATTATACAGGGTTATACCAAAAAAATCCACTAAAATCCAGATGATTTTTTGTGGGAAATGAAAAAATTCCCGCCGTCGCGGAGCGTCCTCGAAGGCCGACAGACAGCCGCTGCAAACCCGCCTTGCGAAGCGCCGGCGCTTGCGGTATAATAGTTTCATCTTAGGCAATACCGCATAATTCTAAGTGCCGATACGGCGAGCGAGGTACGGCAGCTGCTAAGCCAAAAGCGCAGATAATACTGGATGTCTTATCGAGCATTTTGGCAACGCAGATGCCGTGCCGCAGCCACCGGAGCGGTGCTTAAGCCGTTAGGCGGGAATTGTGCGGTATTGCCCTTAGTACAGGAGGGGCACACGATGACTGCCAACGCTGCCGATTTTGCCGGGTCCGGATGCGGACGCCGCTATGAAAAAGAACTTGAGACCCACTTCCGCGATTGCCTGCTGTTCTATCTGGACGGGCGCATCCGCTTTGAGCGGTACTGCTACGGTGAGGCGGCCTGCCTTGTCTTCAGCGTATGGGCGCACGGCTTTGACGCCGATGGAAAAATTTTGTGGGACCGCGAGCCGGAGTTTGAAAGCCAGCAAAAAGCGATCCCCCGCGTGCTGACCGACATCCGCGCCGAGGACGGCGCCTTGCAGTTTGACGGTGCATTTAAGCATTACGTCCAGACTGAGGAATTTGCCGAGGACAAGGCGAATGGGTATGGTAAGTGGAAGGTATTCTGGCTGAAGAGAAAGAGGAAATAAAAAATTCCTGCAACGCAGAAAACGTTGCAGGATTTTTTTGTTGTTTGTGAGGAAGGGATTTTCAATTTAGAATTTCTCTACCCCTTCACTGGTAACGCGGGCGTAGATCAGCGGCGGGACGGTGGGCTTTTCGTCACGGATGACAAGGCCGCCGCGATACATTTCCTCGGCTGCGGCAAACAGGCTTTCGTCGTCGGCGTAGAAGGTGCAGATGCTCTCCCCCGCCTTGACGGCGTCGCCCAGCTTTTTGTGCATCGTGATGCCTGCGGCAAAGTCGATGCTGTCCTCCTTCTTGATGCGGCCTGCGCCCAGCAGAACGCTGGCATTGCCGATGCGCTCGACATCGTTTTTGTAAATGTATCCATCGGCGGGGGCAATCAGTTCATAGCTGAATTTTGCCTTGCGGAATTTGTCGGCATCCCGCAGCACGCTGGTGTCGCCGCCCTGCGCGGCAAACATCTGGCAGCACTTTTCAAAGGCGGAGCCGTCGGCGATAACGCTCTCAGCCAGCTTACGGCAGGTGGGCATATCGCCCTTGCCGGCCAGCACCAGCATATTGCCGGCCAGCTGCAGGCATACCTCGGTCAGGTCAGCCGGGCCTCTGCCCTGCAGGACGGCCATGCTCTCCGCTACTTCAAGCGAGTTGCCGATATTTCTGCCCAGCGGCTTGTCCATATCGGTGATCAGCGCGGCGACCTTGCGGCCGTGCGCCGTGCCGATTGCGACCATCTGGCGCGCCAACTCAAGGGCGCTGTCCAGATCCTTCATGAAGGCGCCGTCCCCCATCGTCACATCGAGCAAAATGGCGTCTGAACCGGCTGCGAGCTTTTTGGACATGATGGAGGATGCAATCAGCGGAATACAGCCGACCGTGGCGGTCACATCGCGCAGGGCGTAGATCTTTTTGTCAGCCGCGGCGATCTTGCCGCTCTGTCCGATAACCGAAATACCGATCTCATTGACCTGCTTGAAAAACTCCTCCTGTGTCAGGCTGGTGCGGGTGCCGGGCACTGCCTCCATCTTGTCGATGGTGCCGCCGGTGTGGCCCAGCCCGCGCCCGCTCATCTTGGCGATCTTCACGCCGCAGGCCGCCACGATGGGCGCAATGACGAGCGTGGTCTTGTCCCCCACGCCGCCGGTGGAGTGCTTGTCCGCCTTGATGCCCGCGATGGCGGACAGATCGACCATATCGCCGGAGCGGGCCATGATATCGGTCAGTACGGCAGTCTCCTCATCGGTCATGCCACGCAGATAGATGGCCATGAGCAGCGCCGACATCTGGTAGTCGGGCACATCCCCGGCCACATAGCCGTTGACCGCAAAGGAAAGCTCCTCACGGTTCAGCGTGCCGCCATCGCGTTTTTTGGCGATAATATCATACATTCGCATAAGCTTGTCTCCTTCAAAAAAGCACAGGCCGCCCGGCTGTAGGCGTCGGGCGGCCTGTGTATCGTTTGTATCAGCGGCTGCCCTTATCGTAGGGGATACCCTCGGCCTTGGGGGCCTGAGAGTTTTTGGAGGTAAAGATCAGCACGATCATCGTGACGATATACGGCAGCATCTGGTAGAAGTTGGAGATTTCCTTGACACCCTCAAACTTCGGCAGGAAGGACAGCGACGAAGAGTACGCCGCAATGACCTTGAACAGTGCGAAGAAGAGCGACGAGGCCAGAATCGGGAATGGTTTCCAGTTGCCGAAGATCATGACAGCCAGCGCAAGGAAGCCGTAGCCGCCGACATCGGAGTTGAAGCCGGAGCCGGCCGCCACCGTGTAGGCCAGACCGCCGACACCGCCGAGGAAGCCGGAGATGAGCACACCGGCGTAGCGCATCTTGTAGACATTGATGCCCACAGAATCCGCCGCCTGAGGATGCTCGCCGCAGGCGCGCAGACGCAGGCCGAAGCGGGTCTTGTACATCACAATGTAGGCTGCGATGAACAGAACGATGGCCACCGGGGTCGTCAGATAGAAATACTTGAAGATGAGGTTGTTCCAGAAGCTGGGGCCGTCTACCGGGGCAAGGCCGAAGGTATCGCGGGTAATGCGCACCCAGCTGGGGATCGAGATAGTGGTCAGGCCCTGACCCTGAATCGCCCAAGTCATAACAACGGCGAAGGCGGGCGCAAACTGGTTCAGCGCTGTGCCGCCGATGGTCTGGTCGGCCTTCAGGTTGATGGCCGCAAAGCCCAGCAACAGTGAGAAGATCATGCCCGTGACGCCCGCCACAAGGATGGCGATGAGCATGGAAATCTGCGGGTGTGCGGAGCCGAAGCCGCTCTGGTCAAGCCCTTGCAGCGTGAAGCAGGCGAACAGCGCACCAATAATCATCATGCCTTCCAGCGCGATGTTGATGACGCCGGAATGCTCGCTGAACATGCCGCCCAGCGCGACGAGCAGCAGCGGCACTGCGAACAGGATCGTCAGACTGATAATGTTGGCAGCGATCATCATTTCGCAGCACCTCCCTTCTCTTTGCGGCCGGAGACCGCCTTGGCGATCACGCCGCGCATCAGCAGCGCAAAGGCCGCCAGATAGATGATGACAGCGATCACGATGTCGATGGTCTCCGAGGAGTAGGCGGGCTGCATGGCCGCGCCGCCGACCTGAATATAGCTGATGAAAAGCGCCGAAAAGATCGTGCCGATGGGGTTGGAACTGGCCAGCAGCGCCACGGGAATGCCGTTGAAGCCCATGCCCAGAATAGATTTTTCCAGCACATACTGGCCCGTACCGGCCAGATAGTAGATGCCGCCGCCGATGCCGGACAGCGCACCCGAAATGACCATAGAAAGCACAATGTTGCGCTTGGAGTTGATGCCCGCATACTGGGCGGCATCCCGGCTGAGGCCGCAGGCCTTCAGCTCATAGCCAAAGGTGGTCTTTTGCAGCACGACCCAGACGAGGACAGCAAAAACAATCGTAATGATGATAGAAATGTTGATCCAGCTCGAATTGCCGAACAGTGCGGCAAACGGCCCCTTGGGCAGGATAGCCCCGGGGTTTGCAGCGGACAGCGCCGCCGTGCGGTCCGAGTTGGACGCGCCCCAGGCAGAAGCCAGCATAGTGGGGGTGTTGGCCAGCAGCAGGTTCACAAGGTACATGCCGATCCAGTTGAACATGATGGCGGTGATGACCTCGTTGACATTGAAGTACGCCTTGAACAGGCCCGGGAAGATGCCCCAGATTGCACCGCCGACAGCGCCCGCCAGCAGGCAGACGAACCACGGCATCTGGAACTGAATGGCACACAGCAGTGCGAAGAATGCGCCCATCGTATACTGACCGGACGCGCCGATGTTGAACAGGCCGGTCTTGAAGGCAAAGCCGACCGACAGGCCGCACATCATCAGGGGCGCTGCCTGATACAGCACCTTGCCCAGCTTATCCATGCTGGAAAAGCCGGTCGTCATCATGGCTTTCATGCCGCCCACGGACGCGCCGGGGTTCAGCAACACCAGCAGCACAAAGCCCAGCACCAGACCGATGACGATGGACAAAAGGCTTGCCAGCACGCCTACTACAGCGGGGTGCTGCAAAAGCGGCTGTTTATTCTGTTTACTCATGCTTTCGCCTCCCCTTGCTTCTTCGCGCCGGCCATATACAGACCCAACTCCTCGACAGTGGTCTTGCGCGGGTCAAATTCACCGACGATCTCGCCCTCATAAATCACAAGGATGCGGTCGGACAGGTTCATGACCTCGTCCAGTTCGAGACTGACGAGCAGGACCGCACGGCCCTTGTCGCGCTCGGCCACGATCTGTTTGTGGATATACTCGATCGCGCCGACGTCAAGGCCGCGGGTGGGCTGCACGGCAACGAGCAGCTGCGGGTCCTTATCGACCTCGCGGGCGATGATGGCCTTCTGCTGGTTGCCACCCGACATACTGCGGGCGATGGTGGCAGGGCCCTGACCACTGCGCACATCGTACTGCTTGATGAGCCGCTCGGCATAGTCGAGGACGGCCCCCTTCTTAATAAAGCCGTGGTTCTGGAACTCCGGCTGCCAGTAGCGCTGCAGGACCATATTGTCAGCCAGCGTATAATCCAGCACCAGACCGTGCTTATGGCGATCCTCGGGAATATGGCTCATGCCCGCCTTGCTGCGCTCACGGATGGGTGCATTCGTGATGTCCCTGCCCTCCAGCCTGATCGTGCCGCCGGTCGGCTTTTCGAGTCCCGTGATGCCGTAGATCAGCTCGCTCTGGCCGTTGCCGTCAATACCGGCGATACAGACGATCTCGCCCGCGCGGACATTGAAGCTGACGCCGCGCACGGCGTTATTCTTGTGTACCTTGCTGGGCACTACGAGGTTCTCCACCTCAAGAATCGGCTTGCCCGGCTCGCTGGGCTTTTTCTCAACGGCGAACTGCACATCGCGGCCGACCATCATCTTGGACAGTTCTTCCTTGGTGGTGTCCTTGATGTCCACCGTACCGATATACTTGCCCTTGCGCAGGACGCTGCAGCGGTCGGACACAGCCATGATCTCGTTAAGCTTATGGGTGATGAAAAGGATGCTCTTGCCCTCTGCCTTGAAGCCGCGCATGATCTCCATCAGTTCATCGATCTCCTGCGGGGTCAAAACAGCCGTAGGCTCATCGAAAATCAGAATTTCATTGTCGCGGTAAAGCATTTTCAGGATCTCGACACGCTGCTGCATGCCGACCGAAATATCGCTGACAAGCGCATCGGGATCGACCTTCAGGCCGTATTTCTCACTCAGCGCCATGACCTTTTTGCGGGCCTCGTCCCTCTGCAGGAAGCCGTGCTTTGTGTCCTCCACGCCGAGGATGATGTTATCCAGCACGGTGAAGCATTCCACCAGCTTAAAGTGCTGATGCACCATGCCGATACCAAGCGCGTTGGCGTCATTCGGGTTGTTGATCTTGACCTCCTGCCCGTTTTTCTTGATAACACCCTTTTCCGGCTGGTACAGGCCGAACAGCACACTCATCAAGGTGGATTTACCGGCGCCGTTTTCGCCCAACAGGGCATGGATCTCGCCCTTGCGCAGCTGCAGGGTGATATCATCATTTGCTTTGATGCCGGGGAACTCCTTGGTGATGTGCAGCATTTCGATGACATAATTTTCTGTCAACCGTTGCACGCCCCTTTCGATGTGTACAGGCTTGTACACAATTTAGTACTCTATATTATACAGAAAATTTCATTTTTGTACAAGAGATTTTGCACAAAAAGTTGTCACATTATGGTCATTCCATCCGCTTTGCCTGTCAAATCGCGGACAGCCCTGCCCTTATACGCAAAAACCGCCCCGTGCGGTAAGGCACGGGGCGGTCAAAAGTCACACTTTTAAGCTATCAGCTCTGATAGTCAACGGTCACATTGGTGACGGCGGGGTGTACATCGACGTCAAAGCTGTCGTCAATGACCAGAGAGCCGTCCACGATGGCAGCATACATAGCGTCGTACTGCTCCTGCGTGAACTTGGTGAACTTGCTGGTGGACATCGGCAGGCCAACGCAGTTCTCGGCAGCGCCCAGAACGGCCTGCTTGCCGGCGTAGGCATCGGTAAACTTCCAGCCGTTGTTCAGGGCATCGGTCAGGGCCTCGTTGACAGATTCGGCCAGGCCCTTCATGGCAGAGGTGACAACGGTGTCGAACCGGCCGGACTGGTCGACGTCAACGCCGATCATCTTGCCGCCGTTGGCCTGAGCAGCAGCGTCGCAGCTCTCGCAGACGGGGCCGCCGCAGGCAAAGACGACCTCGGTACCCTCGGAGTACCAGCCATCCATCTTGTTCTTGACCTCATCGGTAGCAGCGAAGCCGCCGGAGTACCAGTACTTGATGTTGACATCCGTAGCACCGATCTCCTTGGCAGCAGCATCAGCGCCCTGCACGAAGCCGTAGCCGTAACGGATAACAGCGGGAACGGCCATGCCGCCCAGGAAGCCCAGCTCCTTGTAGCCATCGTAAACAGCGGCGTAGCCAGCCAGATAACCGGCCTGCTCTTCCTTATAGGTGATCAGCGCGGTGTTGGAGGTAGGCGCCTTGTCGCCCAGATCAGCGGTGGAAACATCCAGCGCGAGGAACTGAACATCGGGGTACTTGGCCTGAGCCTCAGCGATAGAGGAACCGAACAGGTAGCCGGCAACGACGACGGCCTTAGCGCCATCGTTGACAGCGTTGTCCATCTGCTCCAGACGAGCAGCGTCGGAGTCCTCGGTGGGGCGGTAGTAGTTGGCGTTCAGGCTGTTGGCACTGCAGAAGTCCTGCACGCCCTGCCAGGTGTACTGGTTAAAGGACTGGTCATCAATGTTGCCTACATCGGTAACGAAAGCGACATCGGTCTTGCTGCCGGAAGTGGAAGCAGCGGCCTCAGAGGTAGCCTCCGTCGTGGTGCTGGCCGTGGAGCTTGCGGGGGTAGAACCGCCGCAGGCAGCCAGAGAGAGCGCCATGCTGGCAGCCATTACAAAAGCGAGAAACTTTTTCATGGTTTTAATCTCCTTAGGTTGATTTTCAGTTGTCCGGCAGGGCGGTTCCCTACCGTAATAAGTTCAGTATACCGCATTTGGGGCGGTTATTCAATGGCAAAACGCTAAACAAATCATTACAAAAGCATAACAAAGCCGCTGTACGGGCTGTGTCAGCGCAGGCGGGTCAGTGTGACATTGGGGGTGTCGGGCAGCGTGTCAAGGTCGGAGTAGGTGTCCACCCGCAGCGCGCTGGTGCGCAGCTTTTCATACAGCTTGCGGTAGCTTTCCTGACTGAAGTTGTCCAGCCGCCACTGGCTGCCGGCCTGCAGCGCCACCTCGCCGTTGGTAAAGCCGGTCTTCTCGGTCTGGCCGGCGCTCTGGGCATCCCAGGTGCCCTGCACAAAGAAGGTGTACAGCTCGCGCTGCACCGCCGCATTGTAGCATTTAACGGCACTGGCAAGGATACGGTCGCCCTGATCGGTGCGGTCGCAGTCTGTCGTGATTGCCTTGGCACCGGTCTGGTTGACAGCGTTGGCAACGCCTGTATAGAGGTCACCGCCGCTGACCATGATCAGCGTTGTTCCGTTATTATACCAGTCGATCATCCGCTGGGTGATGGCATCGTTGACCGTATCCGTGTCGGTGAACCAAGTCTGCAGGCTCACGCGCTCACCTTGCTGCTCGGCAGCGGCCTCTGCGCCCTGCAAAAAGCCAGTGGCGTAGCGTACAATGCCGGGGACCTCCCGCGTACCGACAAAGCCCAGCGCGGTATACCCTTCGGTCACAGCGGCATAGCCCGCAAGATAGCCCGCCTGCTCCTCCTGAAAGAGAACGCAGTGGACCAGATTGGCCGTTTTGTAGGCGCTGTAGTCGTCATTATGGGGCTCATCGTCAAACAGCAGGTAATGCACATCCGGGTAGTTTTCCTGAATGCGGTAGAGCGCCTGACCCATGACCTCGCCGCGGCAGACCACAAGCTTTGCGCCGCTCTCGGCCGCAGCGCGCAGGGCAGCCTCGGCATCATCGGCGGTGCTGCCCGCCGCTGTCTGGCTTACGGCCGTGTAATGGTAGGTATTGGCAAAGGTCTGTACGCCCTGCCACAGCATGGCATCCTCGCCGCTGTCCGTGCCGCCGGGGCCGGTCACCAGCGCGATGGTCTGCCCGCCCGGCAGCACCTGTGTCGGGTCCTCCGGCTCATAGACAAAGGTGGCATCATCGGTCGGGGCGGTCACGACATGCACCACCTGTGCTTCGGCGATGGCTTCTCTGCCCTTGCAGGCAGTCAGGCCTGCCAGCAGGGTCAGCGTCAGGAACAATGCTAAGAACTTCTTCATGGGTACGGGAAAATCTCCTTGGTATTCGTTTCTTTGCAGGGGCATGGTTTCCCTGCCTTTGGGGTCATTCCAGATTGGCCGGGCCAAAGCCGTAGGGCAGCAGCTCTCCGAGGGTCGTCACGATGTAATCCTCCTCGCTTTTGGCCATGATTACAGTCAGCCCCGGGCCGCCGAACTCATAGAGTGCCTGACGGCAGACGCCGCAGGGGCCGGTGACAAGGGTGTTCTTCTCCCCCGCCTTGCTGCCCACAATGGCGATAGCGTCAAACTCGCGCACACCCTCGCTGACGGCCTTGAACAGCGCCGTGCGCTCGGCGCAGTTCGTAGCGGTATAGCCTGCATTCTCGATGTTGCAGCCCTTGAACACACGGCCATCCTTGGCCCGCAGTGCCGCCCCCACATGGAAGCGGGAATACGGCGCATAGGCGAACCCCTGCCCTTCAAACGCAGCGCGGATCAGGGTCCGGATCTCAGCTTTTTCCATGCTTACTTCTCCAAAAAGGCATCTACGCCGAGCGCGACCTGCATCATGGCAGTAAAGCTGGTCTGGCGCTGCTCGGCGGTCGTGATTTCCGGCGAGACAAAGCTGTCCGAGATGGTCAGCAGGCAGGCTGCCCGCTTGCCCAGCACCTTTGCATTATGGAAAAGGGCGAAGCTCTCCATCTCAACAGCCAAACAGCCCTTTTCATCGCGCAGGCGCTCCCAGTAGGTCGGCTTGGCGTTGCTGGGCTGGCGGTAGAACACATCGGAGGAATGGATATTGCCCTCGATCAGGGGGACACCTGCCGCGGCAGCGCTGCGGCGCAGGGCCTCGTTCAGCTCGGCGCTGGGGGTCTGGATGTCGTCTGTGTCGCCGCTCTGGGTCACGGCATAGTTGCTCTCGGAATACGCGCCGGTGGCCAGCACGACATCAAACAGCTTGGCCTTGTCGGTATACGAGCCGGCAGAGCCGATGCGGATGATGTTCTCCACACCGTACTGACTGTACAGCTCATAGGAATAGATACCGATGGACGGCATGCCCATGCCGCTGCCCATAACGCTGATGGGGCGGCCCTGATAGCTGCCGGTGTAGCCGAGCATACCGCGCACATCGGTGACGAGGCGGACATCCTCCAGAAAGGTTTCCGCGATGAACTTTGCGCGCAGCGGATCGCCGGGCATCAGAACGGTCTTGGCGAAATCGCCCTTTTCCGCGCGGTTATGAGGGGTAGACATAAAAGCACACTCCTTTATTTTGGGATATTGGTAGATATAGTATACCACACTTTCCCGGTTTGTGGTAAACTTATAGAAAAGTTTTTTGTGAAAGAGGTTTTTGCCATGCAGCTGCCGCACCACTGTACCCTTTGTCCCCGGGCCTGCGGGGCCGACCGCGCCGCAGGGCAGCGGGGCTTCTGCGGGGCCGATGATACCCTGCG
>OGWZ01000865.1_pt1 | contig 31480 bp, 26 predicted proteins | sample 1576141 | NCBI WGS metagenome assembly OGWZ01 (sample SAMEA3541512, study PRJEB24748) | human gut metagenome | biome: human gut; feature: human-associated habitat; material: faeces | place: China | collected 2012
GCAAACCACTAGTTTACTAGTGGTTTTGATTTTTTTGCTTCTGGCCAAGCGGGCCGCTGCCCTCACCGGGGGACGAGGGCGAGGGCCTCCCCCTGCACTTCCAGGGCCAGGGTGCCTCCGGGGGAGATTTCCTGCCGCAGGAGCATCTCCGCGGCGGGATTTTCCACCTGCCGGCGGATGAGCCGCCGCAGGGGACGCGCGCCGTAGGCAACATCGTAGCCCCGCTCGGCGAGGGAGACCGCGCAGTTCTCGTCCGCCTCAAGCGTGATGCCGAGCGCCGCGGCGCGGGAAACCGTCTGCGCAAGCAGCCGCCGCGCGATCTCGGCGCAGTCCTCGCGCGATAAGCGGCGGAAGACGATCGTCTCGTCCACGCGGTTCAAAAATTCCGGCCGGAACGTCCGCCGCAGCTCCGTGATCACCGCCGCCTTCACGGCAGCGAACTGCGCGTCGGCGCTTTTCTGCTCCTCCGGCGCAAAGCCGAGCGGCGTGCCCGCCGCCGTGATGCTCTTCGCCCCGATGTTCGACGTCATGATGACCGCCGTGTTGCGAAAGTCCACCTTGTGGCCCTGCGCGTCCGTCACGACGCCGTCCTCTAAAATTTGCAGCAGGATGTTCCACACGTCCTCATGCGCTTTTTCGATCTCATCGAAAAGCACAACGGAGTACGGCTTGCGCCGCACCTTTTCCGTCAGCTGCCCGCCCTCGTCGTAGCCGACGTAGCCCGGCGGCGAGCCGATCAGGCGCGAGACGGCGTGTTTTTCCATATACTCGCTCATGTCGATGCGGATCATCGCGTCCTCGCTGCCAAATACCGCCTCGGCGAGCGCTTTACTGAGCTCCGTCTTGCCCACGCCCGTGGGACCGAGGAAGAGGAACGACCCGACAGGCCGTTCCGGATCCTTGACGCCGACGCGCCCGCGGCGGATGGCGCGCGCCACGGCGCGCACCGCGTCCTCCTGCCCGACAACGCGCGCGTGCAGCGTTTCTTCAAGCGTCAAAAGCCGCGCGCTTTCGCTCTCGTTGAGCCTTGTCACCGGAATGCCCGTCCAGTTCGACACCACGGCGGCGATGTCCTCCGCCGTCACGCGCACAGCGGTCTTTTTCGCCTCGCGCGCCTGTTTTTTCCGCTCAGCTGCCGCCTGCGCGCGGAAGCTCTCCTCCGCGTCGCGCAGCCGCGCCGCTTTTTCATAGTCCTGCGCGCGGATGGCAGTCTCCTTGTCCCGCGCGGCGGCGCTCGCCTTCTCTTCGAGCGCTTTCAGTTCGGGCGAGGCGCTGCGCGCGGACAGTTTCACGCTTGCCGCCGCCTCGTCAATAAGGTCGATAGCCTTATCCGGCAAAAAACGGTCGGGCAGATACCGCTTTGAGAGCGTCACCGCCGTGCGCAGGGCCTCGTCCTCGATGGAAAGGCCGTGATACGCCTCGTACTTCGGCCGCAGGCCTTGCAAAATTTGCAGCGCCTGCTTCTCGTCCGGCTCGCCGACCTGCACGCTCTGGAAGCGCCGCTCGAGCGCGGCGTCCTTTTCGATGAATTTTCGGTACTCCTCGAGCGTCGTCGCGCCGATGACGCGGATCTCCCCGCGCCCGAGCGCGGGCTTTAGGATGTTCGCCGCGTCCACCGCCCCCTCGGCGCTGCCCGCGCCGACAATGGTGTGCAGCTCGTCGATGAACAAAATGACATTGCCGTCGCGCCGCACCTCGTCGAGCACGGCGCGGATGCGCTCTTCAAACTCGCCGCGGTACTTTGTCCCTGCCACCATGCCCGAAAGGTCGAGCAGCAGGATGCGCTTGTCGATAAGCTCCTCCGGCACGTCGCCCGCCGCGATCTTTTCGGCAAGCCCCTCGGCGATAGCCGTCTTGCCGACGCCCGGCTCGCCGATGAGCACGGGGTTATTTTTTGTCCGCCGCGTCAGAATGCGCAGCGCGCGGGCGATCTCCTTTTCCCGCCCGATCACGGGGTCGAGCCGCCCCTCGCGTGCCATCGCGGTCAGATCGCGCGAGAATTCCAAGAGCGTCTTGCCGTTTTTCGCCTCCGCGCGGCTTGCACGCACCTCGGGCAGCGGGAGCTTGCGCGGCGACAGGCTCATCGCGCGCAGCGTGTCGCTGTACAGCTTTTTGGTATCCACACCCAGCGATCGCAGCAGCCGCACAGCCATATTGCCGCTGTCGCGCAGGATACCGAGCAGCAGATGCCCCGCCTCGATCTCTCCGCCGCCCGTGCGCATCGCCTCGCCGACGGCCAGCTCGACCGCGCAGCGCGCGTGCGGCGTGATCCCCTGCACGGTCGATCTTTCCGCCGTGCCGCGCCCCAGCTTTTCGATCATCCTCTCGCGCACTGCCGGCTCGTAGATGCCCGAGGCATTCAGCGCACGGCAGGCCGCGTCGTCCTCCTCGCGCAGCATCGCGAGCAGCAGGTGCTCGCAGCCCACATAGCCGTGCCCCAGCTCGCCCGCCGCCGCCTGCGCACAGCGCAGCACATGCTCAGCCTTCAGGCTGAATTTCCGGTCATTCATTGCTCTACCCTCCGCTTCCTTTTCGTCCTTTCATTTTTGACCGGTTTATTCAAAAATAAACGCCGCAAATGACACAGAAAATTCAATATTTTCCTGCATTCTGACTCTTGCATTTTCGCTTTGACATGCTATAATAGCGTCATCAACTTATGGAGGTACTAATTATGGCTTATCAGATTAGCTCTGCCTGCGTCAGCTGCGGTGCTTGCGCAGACGCCTGCCCCGTCGGTGCTATTTCCCAGGGCGATTCCCAGTATCAGATCGACGCAAATGCCTGCCTGGATTGCGGCTCCTGCGCTGATACCTGCCCCAACGGCGCCATCTCCCAGGCCTAAGGTCTAAGGGTACTTAAAAAATAAGGACGCGCGAAAGCGCGTCCTTATTTTTATCATCAGAAAGGGTCATCACATGGAAAAACGCGACGAGCTCTGGCCGCGCGGCCCCTGCTTTTATTACGATACCGCCCTCTTCCCTCCGGGGACGGACAGCTTTTGCCTCGCCTACTTTGCCCGCCCGTCCCGCGGCGACACGGTCTGCGACCTCGGCAGCGGGATCGGTCTTCTCGGAACGCTCCTGCTCGCGCGCGAGGAATCGCTTTTTATCGAAAATGTTGAGCTCTCCGCGCCCGCGGCAGCGCTTGCGCGAAAGACGTTCGCCGAAAACGGCTGGGCGGACAGAGCCGCTTTCCACGAAGGCGACCTTCGCGACGTCTCCGTCCTGCCGAAAGCCGGCAGCGTCGACTATGTGATCTCGAACCCGCCGTACTTTCCCGCCGGCAGCGGCGAGAGCGCCAAAGGCGAAGCGCGCCAAATCGCGCGCGAGGAAACCTCCTGCAAACTGGACGACGTCTGCGCCGCGGCGCAGCGTGTGCTGCGCTATGGCGGGCGCTTCACCCTCGTTCACCGCGCCGAGCGCCTCGCCGACGTGCTCTGCGCCATGCGGAGTCACGGCATCGAGCCCAAGCGCCTGCGCTTTCTCGCAAAATCGCCGGACGCCGCGCCCTCGCTCCTCTTCGTCGAGGGAAAGCGCGGCGGCAAAAGTGGCCTTGTCATCGAGCCGCCGCTCGTCCCCAACGGCGAGGAATGGGACGCCGTGTATTTCCGAAAATAAGAAAACGGGCCGCCCTTTCGGGCGGCCCAACAGCTTTATTATACTAAAGTGCCGGATGAACTGCAAGCATTTTCTGCCAGTTTTCGAATAATCAGCCCTGCGCACAAAATATCGCTCGCATCTTTATCCATTCCGCCGCTTGATTTTTGAGCTCATTCTTGCTATTCTTTAAGCACAGAAAGGGTGAGACCAATGTACAAGTGATCTTCACAAAGGCGATCCCAAATGGTTCCGATCATATCCATCGCGCAGCACTCTCTGATGTGTACCGTCATTCAGGTAAAACCGCCGCAACCGCGGTGTTTGAGATAGCAGGAGTGGAAACCGGAGTAAGTGATATTCGGCACCAGATCATTGAAGAAAGGAAGGAAAGAAAACAGAATATGAGAGATCCAAATATTCATCATGGCTGACCCTTGATCGTAGTTCAGTAATCGCGATCAAGGGTCAGTCATTTTTTGTTTTCTTTCACTTTTTTAGAAAAATTGAGGAAAAATATCCCGTGCTCTGCGCGGGAGGGGTAGCAGCGCCGATGACGCTGCACGGGGCAAAGGGGGAGGTTCTCTTTCAAAAGAGAATCTCCCCCTTTGGAACCCCCAAGAGAACGCGAGGGGAGACCCCCTCGACCCCCAACATTGGCAGTTTATAGCTTGAATGACTGCACGCGCTGCGCAGTGTAAGTGCAGTGTACGTGGCTTCGCCACGAGTCCCTGCGAGTCGGTTCATCCAGCAACCGCGCCTTACTCCGTGAGGCGCGAGTGACGGAAGTCTGGCGGCGGACTGCGTGCGGGCGCGGCATTGCTGCGCCGTCAGAAGAGCGGGAAGAATAATCCAAAAAGGAGGGGCGGGGCCCCTCCCGTGAGATCGAAACGCCCCTGCCGTTCTCTTGGGGGATTCAAAAGGGGGGCCTTCTCTCACGTGAGAGAAGGCCCCCTTTTGCTTCAGACTTCACGGAACGCTTCAATGCGATAGCTCCCGTCCGGGCGCACTTCCAGCGTCAACTCATCGTGCGTTCCTTCGCCGTCCTCGCCGCGCGGCGCGCTCCACAGCCGGATGCTGTCGCCGTACTGCTCGCCGCCCATCGGAATAAAGGATCCGGGGCCGAAATCGCTCGCATACTCATAGAATGCATCATACTGTGCGAGGTACGTCACACCATCCTGATTGCACAGATCGTCCACCGTGATATCCGCCCACTGCGTCAAAAGCGCGGAAACGTCACTCTTGGGAATGCGCCGCACGGGGACCGCCCAGTCATCCGGCACCTTGAACCTCTCCGCATCCTCTATTCCCAGCGTGTCGAGCACAGCGTGGAATTCCTCCACGTCCGCGTCTCCCAGCGTGGTGCTGAGCGGACAGTACCGCAAAAAATCCGCAAGGTCGATATCGCGTGGATCATCGTAATGCGAGGTGAAAAAGCAACTCACCGGCGTTGAGGTCGTGTAGCGGTATTCGCCCGTCGTTTCATCCATCACATCGGTCTCAGAGGCAAACATCTCCTTGAATTCTTCGATCTGCGCCTCCGTCAGCGGCGTCGCATCATCCTCCGGTCCGCCGTCCGATTTGTCATCATTTGCTCCCGCGCAGCCAAACAGCGCCAGTGCGCACACGCAGGCGAGCAAAAAGGCAAATAATCTCTTCATCGTTTCTCTCCTTTTCATTTTTGCATCATTTGTTTTTTACTGCCGTCTCGCCAGCTTTACTCTTATAGGCTGTTCACCGTGCCGAGGAAGAGCGGCAGACCGTCCACGCCGGTGATCATAAAGGCAAACGGCCGGTCCAGATCCATCTCCACCACGGGTAGGTCTTCGGGCGCGGCGGATTGGGCGTCCGCCCTGACGGCGGTAAAGGCGGCGGCCTCGCAGCCTTTTTCGTCGATCTTGACGCGCGCGGCGTGCTGCACCTGCGTCACGGCGACCGCCTTGTCAAAGCGGTCAAAGTCGACAAGGGGCGAGAAGTCCGCCTTATCGAAGTCGAACACATCCGTGACACCCAGCGCCTTGAGCGCGTCAGTCAGCTCCAGGTTGGAGTCCACGTCAAACTTCGGCACGCTCCAGATGAGTTTGCCGCTCGGCAGGCTCACGCCCATGTCGTAACCGAGCAGTCCGCCCACGGCGCTGCCGTCCGCAAGAAAGCTTTTAAGGCTCGTGCCCTCGTCGGGCAGCAGGAAGCGCATCGCCTGCCCACCCTGAAAGCGCAGCTCCGCCACGGTGTAGTTTTCGCCCCGGCAGTAAGCGGCACGATCCTGCGTGAGGTGCATGAAGTCGACCGTCTGCTGCGCGCCGTTTGCTGCGGTGAAGGTATCCTCCTTTGTCGCATTCTCCCAGAATTCGTCGCGCCACTGGTCCTTAAAGTAGAGCGTCGTCAAAAGCAGCATCACCGTCTCGGGCTTGGTCTCGATGCCGCCCGCGGCGTCCTGCAAAAGATTGCCCGTGTTCTCATTGATCCATTCGCCGATGGCCTTGTCCGTCTTCTCATCTCCCATCGGGGCGGAGAACGTCGAAGCAAGGTACTGCTCGGCGAGCACCTGCAACGTCTCTTCATTATAGGGGACGTTCTCATTCAGCCACACGGAACTGCCGAGCAGCGTCTTTCCCGTCGAGGTCTCGCCGTAGAGATTGCGCCAGACATAGTTGCCCGCAGCGCGCGACGCATCGGTATTTTCAAGGCCTAAAAGCGATAAAAGCTGCGCGCGGCTGTCGCCGTCCGTCGTCTCGCTGAGCATCGCAAAGGCGAGATACAGGTTTGCGGGCGAGAGAACGGTGTTCTCCTCCGCCGAAAGCAGCGCGCCCGTCTCCTGTGTGAAGTGCAGGAATGCCGCGGGGTAGCTCGTGCCCTTGCTGCGCAGCGCCTTGAGCGCATCGTAATAGGCATTGCTGCGCGCGTCCCAGTCCTCCCAGATCTTCTCCTGCGCCTTTTCATAGGCGTCCGCGCCCATCTTGTCATAGTCGATGGTGCTGAATGCCTCGTCAAGCTCACTCTCGTTCGGCATGGCGGGCAGCACGGGATAGTCCGCCGTCTTCACGGCGAGGTCCTGCAAATACTGCGCGGCAATGGGGTCTTTTTTCACATTGTCCTTCTCATTTTCATTTCGGATCGTCGTTCCGTTGTCTCCGCAGGCGGCGAAGGACAGGACCATCGCCGCGGCGAGCAGCAGCGTTAAGAATCGTTTCATGTCGGATGTACCTCCGTTTCGGGATTTGTTATATTAGACGGCGCGGATGGAAAAAAGTTCCCGTTTTGTCAAAAATAGCATGCCGCCCTTTTACGAAACGGGCGAATGTGGTATACTTTCAAAAATATTTTCTCTTTTGTGTAACGCAAACGGCAAAAAAGTTGTCTTTTCCCCATGATGGCAGACAACAGAAAGGAGCGAACCTATGGACGACCATGAGATCGTCGACCTCTACTGGCAGCGGGACGAGCACGCCATCGAAGCCACCGCCGCCAAATACGAAAGCTATTGCATGAAAATTTCGCAAAACATTTTATCTGACCGCGCCGACAGCGAGGAAAACGTCAACGACACGTACTTACACGCCTGGCAGGCCATGCCGCCGCAAAGGCCCGCGATCCTGTCTGCCTTTCTCGGCAAGATCGCGCGCAATCTGGCGCTGAACCGCTATAAGGCGAGGTCGGCGCAGAAGCGGCAGGGCGACGTCTTCGCGCTCTCGCTCGACGAGCTGGACGACTGCGCACCCGCCCTGTCCTCGCCCGACGACGAGGCCACAGCAGCAGAGCTCGGCCGCAGCATCAGCGCGTTTCTGCGCACGCAGAGCGAAGAGGTGCGCAGCATGTTCATCCTGCGCTACTTCTACTGCGAACCGGTCGAAGCGCTGGCCGCGCGCTTTCACTGCGGCGAGAGCCGCATCAAAACCACGCTCCTGCGCACGCGCAGAAAGCTCAAGGAGCATCTCATCAAGGAGGGATACTGTGAAGCATGAAGTTCTGACCCGCGCCATAGGCGAGCTCGACGATGAGCTCATCGCGGACGCCTACGCCTACAAGCCGCGCAAACGGTACGCCCTCCCGCGTTTTCTTGCCGCTGCGGCGTGCCTTGTGCTCGTGCTGGCCGCCGCCCTGGCGATGACGCGCGACACCTTACCGGCTGAGATCAAGGTCGAAGGCGCAGCGCTCTCCTCAATCCCCATTCCCATCAGTCAGCCCGCAGCGATGGCGCTCGACGCGCGCGGCAGTCTGAGCGGCCCGCTCAGTCCGATGCTCACCATCGAGAGCAAATCGGGCGAGGCCGTAACCGTTACGGTGTCGGATGGCGTGCTGACCCAGCCTCTTTACTCGCTGCAGGAGGAGTTCACCTCCTACACCGTCTCCGGCAAGGTGCAGCTTTGCTGGACCATCGAAGAGCCGGACACGGGTACGGTTTACACGCTCTCTCTCGACGGCGCGCCCGCCGTCACGCTGCGCTACGACGAGGCCAACGGCTATTGGGCCGCCGCGCGGGCATAAGCATCCCATTCCACATTACTATTGACAACACACAACATTTTGGAGGTAAATTCCCATGAAAAAGTTTCTCACCCTGCTGCTGGCCGCAGCGATGACTCTCTCCCTCGCCGCCTGCGGCAGCAAGACGGATGACAATAGCGGCAATAACAGCCAGCCCGCGAGCGCTCTCGAGCTGCTGAACGCCGTATGGGCCAACTACAGCGACGACGACAAGTTCCCTGCTGCCGGCGGCGACTTTGATGAGGCGAATATGACCGAGGACGCGCCCGGTAACTTCTCCGTCGAAGACGGAGACGCACTTGACTACTCTCTCTCCTTCCCCGCCACGGACGCAGGCAAGCTCTCCGACGCCGCGTCCCTCACTCACATGATGAACGCCAACACCTTCACCGCGGGCGCGTTCCATGTTGCGAGCTCTTCCGACGTTGACAGTGTCGTCTCCGACCTCAAGGACAACATCATGAACCGCCAGTGGATGTGCGGCTTTCCCGACAAGCTTGTCATCCTGACGCTCGGCGACTATGTCATCTCCTGCTACGGCGCGGAGGACCTCGTCGACCAGTTCAGCGGTAAGGTCACCGAGACCTTTGCCGATGCTGCCGTCGTCTGCGACGAGGCCATCGCCTGATTTGATCTTCTGAAAGGCGGAGAAGTTTATGCTCTTTTCCAGCGTTCCCTTTCTCTTTTACTTTCTGCCCGCGGCACTGCTGATCTACTTTGCAGCGCCGCGGCAGCTGAAAAACGCGGTGCTGCTGCTCGCAAGCCTCTTTTTCTATGCCTGGGGCGAGCCGAAATATATGCTGCTCATGCTCGTCTCCATCGTGCAGGGCTATGGTTTCGGCCTGCTGATTGAAAAGCACCGTGGGCAAAAGGCGTCGAAGGTCTTTCTGACGCTCTCGATCCTTGTGAGCCTTGGGCTTCTCGGCTATTTTAAGTACGCGGACTTTTTTGTCTCCAGCGTCAACGCCGTCACAGGGCTCTCCCTGCCGCTTTTGAAGCTGAGCCTGCCCATCGGCATCAGCTTCTACACCTTTCAGGTATTGAGCTACGTCATCGACGTCTACCGCGGCGAAACGGCGGCGCAGAGGAATTTCATCGACCTCGCTGCCTATGTTTCGCTCTTCCCCCAGCTCATCGCGGGGCCGATCGTACGGTATTCCGACGTCGCCGCAGAGCTCAAAAGCCGCACGCACAGCGTCTCCGCCGCGGCGGAGGGCGTGCGCCGCTTTACGGTCGGCTTTGCCAAGAAAATTCTGCTCGCAAACCAGTTCGACGCGCTCGCGAGCGCCTACAAGTCGACGCAGGACGCGAGCGTCCTCTTCGTCTGGCTCTACGCGCTCGCGTTTCTGCTCCAAGTCTATTTCGACTTTTCGGGCTACAGCGATATGGCCATCGGCCTCGGGCGGATGCTGGGCTTCCACTTCCCTGAAAACTTCAACTACCCCTATATTTCAACGAGCATCACGGAGTTCTGGCGCAGGTGGCACATGTCGCTTGGCTCGTGGTTCCGCGACTACCTCTATATCCCTCTCGGCGGCAGCCGGAAGGGCAAGGCGCGTCAGCTGTTGAACATTCTGATCGTCTGGCTTGCAACGGGCCTGTGGCACGGGGCGGCGTGGACGTTCGTGCTGTGGGGACTGTGGTTCGCGGTCCTGCTGCTTCTTGAAAAGCTGGCGCTGCTGCCGGTGCTCGAAAAGCACCGCGTGCTCGGCCATGTGTACACGCTCTTTTTCGTCACGCTCGGCTTCGTGCTTTTCGACGCAGACAGCGCCGCGCAGGCGGTCTCGCGCATCAGCGCGATGCTCGGCGCAGGCGGACTGCCGCTGTCAAGCACGCAGGCGGTCTACTACCTTAAAAGCTATGGCCCGCTGCTCGTGCTCGGTATCCTCTGCGCAACACCGCTGCCGAAGATGATCGTCGCAAAGCTGCGCAAATCCAAAGGCGCAGCGACGGCGCTCGATGTGCTCGAGCCGCTCTGCGTGTTCATTCCCCTGCTGCTCGGCACGGCATTTTTAGTAGACGGGTCGTTCAACCCGTTCCTCTACTTCCGCTTTTAAGGAGGGCATCGCATGAATCGAAAAATAAAAGACGCCCTCACCCTCGGCATCGCGGCAGCGTTCGTGCTTATGTTCGCGCTGTGGAGCATTTGCAAGAGCGACGACGCCGTGTCGGAAAGCGAGCGCCGCCCGCTCAAGCAGTTCCCAACGCTGAACGTGGAAGAAGTGCTCTCCGGACGCTTCCAGTCGAATTTTGAGAGCTACACGCTCGACCAGTTCCCGCTGCGCGACGAGCTCCGCACGCTCAAGGCCCTGTCCGTCCGCGATTTATTCGGCGAGAAGGACAACAACGGCATCTACGTCGCGGACGGCTACGCCGCGAAGCTCGACGACACGATCCACGAGGATTCGCTCGACCACGCGGCCGACCGCTTCCGCTACGTGTACGAAACGTATCTCAAAGATACGGGCGTAAACGTCTACCTCTCCGTCATCCCCGACAAGAATTACTTTTTGGCCGCCGAAAACGGCTATCCCGCGATGGATTACGAGAAGTTCTTTGCGCTCATGCGCCAAAAGGTCGATTTTGCGGACTATATCGACCTGACGGGCACGCTGTCGCTCTCATCCTATTACCGCACCGACCTCCACTGGCGGCAGGAAATGCTTGCCCCCACAGCCAAGGCGCTGGCAGATGCGATGGGCGTCTCACTCACCGTGGACTTTACCGAGGTCACGCTCGATACGCCGTTTTACGGTGTGTACCGCGGGCAGTCGGCACTGCCAATGGAGCCCGACAGGCTCGCCTACCTCACAAACGATATCATTGGTAGCTGCCGCGTGTACGACTATGAAAGCGGCGCCTATCTCCCTGTCTACACGCTCGAAAAGGCAGACGGCAGCGACCCGTATGAAATTTTCCTCTCGGGACCCAAGTCGCTGCTGCGCATTGAGAACCCGAACGCGCAGGCGGAGCGAAAACTCCTTGTCTTCCGCGATTCGTTCGCCGCGAGTTTGCTTCCGCTGCTTGCGGAGGGATACAGCGAGATCACGCTTGCCGACATCCGCTACCTCTCCCCCTCAATGCTCGGAAAATTCATCGACTTTACCGCGCAGGACGTGCTGTTTCTTTACAGCACGAGCGTGCTGAACGACAGCGCCACGATCAAGTGATGCAAAACGGGACGCAAGCGCCGTGACCGGCGTTCACGTCCTGTTTTTTTTGTCCGCAAAATTTTTTCACAGCAGATCAGAAAAACAAAACGCCCGCCCCTGCCGTTTCCGGCAAGGGCGGGTTCAGGTTAAATATAGCACAGCCGTTTTCTTCATGCAAGAAGAAGTTGCCGCACTTTCATAATTTCGTTTACACCGCACATCCCGTCCCACTAAAGTGAGGAGAAAGTTGGAAAAACAAAGTATTGACGCTGCTTGCCCCGATGAAGTATCATTACTTATCAAATTTTTTATTTCGAAGCAGGAGGTCTGGATCATGAGTGAAGCGACTCGCATTCCCGAGCTTTTTGGCTCTCTGGTGTTCAATGAACGCACAATGGAGCAGTATGTGCCGCAGAGCGCCATGGACGTTTGGCGCGGCTGCTTAAAGAGCGGGCAGCCTCTTCCCCTTTCCGCGGCAAATGAGATCGCCGACGCGATGAAGACCTGGGCGCTGGAGCATGGCGCAACGCATTTCACGCACTGGTTCCAGCCCTTGAGCGGCGTGACGGCGGAAAAGCACGACAGCTTTATCAACAACGCCGGCGGCGGCCGCGTGATGATGGACTTTTCCGGCAAGGAGCTGGTGCGCGGCGAGCCCGATGCGTCCTCCTTCCCCAATGGCGGCCTGCGCGCCACGTTTGAAGCCCGCGGCTACAGCGCTTGGGACCCCACGGCGTTTGCCTTCATCAAAGATGGCAGCCTCTGCATCCCGACGGTGTTCTGCTCTTACAGCGGTCAGGCGCTCGACAAGAAGACGCCGCTGCTGCGCTCCATCGCCGCGGTCGACCGCGCGGCGGTGCGCGTGCTCAAGTTATTTGGCGACGACGCGGAAAAGGTCACGCCGCAGATCGGCGCGGAGCAGGAGTATTTCCTCATCGACCGCGAGCTGTACTTAAAGCGCATGGACCTGCGCCTGTGCGGCCGCGCCCTGTTCGGCGCAAAGCCCCCGAAAGGTCAGGAGTTGGACGACCACTACTTCGGCGCGTTCCGTCCCCGCGTGGCCGCCTACATGAAAGAGCTCGATGAAGAGCTGTGGAAGCTCGGCGTGCTCTCCAAGACCAAGCACAATGAGGTCGCCCCCGGCCAGCACGAGATGGCCCCCATCTACACCGACGCCAACACCGCGAGCGACCAGAACCAGCTCGTCATGGAGACGATGAAAAAGGTCGCCGAGCGCCACAACCTTGTGTGCCTGCTGCACGAAAAGCCCTTCGCGGGCGTCAACGGCTCGGGCAAGCACGTTAACTGGTCGCTCTCGACCGACACTGGCAAAAACCTCTTCTCCCCCGGCAAGACGCCGAGCCAGAACGCCGTGTTCCTACTGCTGCTCGCCGCGTTCATCAAGGGCGTGGATGAGTATCAGGAGCTTCTGCGCTGCTCCGTTGCCTTCGCGGGCAACGATCACCGTCTCGGCGCGCAGGAAGCGCCCCCGGCTGTCATCTCCGTCTTCCTCGGCACCGAGCTTGAGGGCATCATCGATGCCATCGTCGACGAAAACGACTACACCGCGCCCGAGCACAAGTCCCTGCGCATCGGCGTGGACGTGCTCCCCGCCATCCCGCAGGATACGACCGACCGCAACCGAACCTCGCCCGTCGCCTTCACCGGCAATAAGTTTGAGTTCCGCATGCCCGGCTCCTCGCAGTCCATCGCGGGTCCGGTCACGATCCTCAACACCATCATGGCCGAAGAACTCGACGAATTCTACGCGCAGCTCAAGGACGCGCCGGACTTCACCGCCGCGCTCCACAAGCTGATCCGCGACACGTTTTCCGCCCACCGCCGCATCATCTTCAACGGCAACGGCTATGAAGAGGCCTGGATCAAGGAGGCTGAAAAGCGCGGCCTTGCCAACCTGCACAACACCGCCGAGGCGCTGCCGACCTACATCCTGCCCAAGAACATTGAGCTGCTGACGCGCCAGGGCGTTTACAGCAAGGAAGAAATTTTCTCCCGCCACGAAGTTCATATCGAGAAGTACTGCAAGGTCATCCGCATCGAGGCCGCGACGCTTGTTGACATGGTCCAGCACGGCATTCTCAACGCCGCTTCCGAATACGAAGCCGCGCTGTGCAGCACCATCGCCGCCAAGCGCGCCGCCGCGCCGGAGCTGACCTGCCACGTCGAATCCTCGCTCGCCAACGCCATCGGCTCGCTCAACGAGCAGCTGCTCGAAGAGACCATCGGCCTCAAGACGGCGCTCGAGACCGTCTCCGACGACGCAGAGCCCGAAACGCTCCTGCACTACTACCACGACGAGGTCGAAAAGCGCACGAACGACGTGCGCAAGACCGTCGACAAGCTGGAAGTGCTGACCGCGTCCAAGTATTGGCCGTATCCGACGTTCTGCGAATTACTCTTCTCCGTGTAAGTCAAAAAGGACGCTCTTTCGAGCGTCCTTTTTGAAGTGGAGTTTTGCTTTATCGCAGCAGTTTTATTTTTCTTTGACAGGGGAGGAAGAAAATCTATGAAGTACATTTTTGTCACCGGCGGCGTGGTGTCGGGGCTTGGCAAGGGCATCTGCGCGGCGTCGCTCGGGCGGCTCTTAAAGCAGTGCGGGCTGAAGGTCAAAAACCAGAAGTTCGACCCGTATCTCAACGTCGACCCCGGCACGATGAGCCCGTATCAGCACGGCGAGGTCTTCGTCACGGACGACGGCGCGGAGACCGACCTGGACCTCGGCCACTACGAGCGCTTTGTCGACGAGGCGCTGGACGAGAAATCCTCCGTGTCCTCGGGCAAAATTTTCTGGAGCGTTCTCAACCGCGAGCGTCAGGGCGGTTATCTTGGCGGCACGGTGCAGATCATCCCGCATGTGACCGATGAGATCAAGCGCCGCATTTACGACATGGACGACGGCGAGACCGACGTTGCCATCTCCGAGATTGGCGGCACGGTCGGCGATATCGAGAGCCAGCCGTTTTTGGAGGCCATCCGTCAAGTCGCGGCCGAGCGCGGGCGTGAAAATGTGCTCTTCATCCACGTGCCGCTCATCGTGACCATCCCCGGCAGCGGCGAGCTCAAGAGCAAGCCCACGCAGCACTCGGTCAAGGAACTCCTGAGCGAAGGCATCCAGCCGGACGTTCTCGTCGTGCGCACGGATGAGCCCATCACAGACGACATCCGCCGCAAGATTGCGCTCTTCTGCAACGTGGAGCCCGACTGCGTCATCCAGAACGCAACGGCGTCCACGCTCTACGAGGTGCCATTGCTGCTTGAGCACGAGGGCCTTTGCCGCGTGGTGTGCCGCAAGCTGCACCTTGACTGCGGTGAACCTGACATGACCGAGTGGCGCGCGCTGGTCGACAAGATCCACGGCGTGCACCGTCATGTGCGCATCGCGCTCGTCGGCAAATACGTCGGCCTGCACGACGCCTATTTGAGCGTCGTTGAGTCGCTCTTCCACGCGGGCACGGCCTGCGACGCGAGCGTCGAAATTCAATGGGTCGACTCCGAAACGCTGACGAGTGACAACATCGCGCAGAAGCTCTGCGGGTGCAGCGGCATCTTAGTCCCCGGCGGCTTTGGCGACCGCGGCATCGAGGGCATGATCTTAGCCGCGCAGTACGCGCGCGAGCGCGGCATCCCGTACCTCGGCATCTGCCTCGGCATGCAGATCGCAGTCATCGAATTTGCGCGCCATGTGCTCTCATGGGACGACGCGACGAGCGCGGAGTTCTCCTCCACGACGGCGCATCCCGTCATCGCGCTCATGCCCGAGCAGGTCGGCGTGACGGCCAAGGGCGGCACGATGCGCCTTGGCAAGTACCCCTGCGTGCTCGAAGAGGGCTCGCTCTCCCGCGCGCTCTACGACGCGCCGGAGATCTGGGAGCGCCACCGCCACCGCTACGAGTTCAACAACGACTTCCGCGACGACTTCACGGACGCCGGCATGCGCCTCGCCGGTCTCTCCCCCGACGGCACGCTCGTCGAGATCGTCGAATCGAAGAGCCATCCCTGGTTCGTCGGCGCGCAGTTCCACCCCGAATTCAAGAGCCGCCCCAACAAGCCGCATCCCCTGTTCCGCGGCTTTGTCGCGGCCTCCCTCGATCGCGCGGTCCATTGACCGCGCGACCTTTTTATTTTTACAATACCGCTGGAAAAATGGGAAAAGCTATGATATGATGCTTTTACCATATTATTGGATACGGCAGGAGAATTTCAATATGAACCATCAGACCATCATCGTACTGGACTTTGGCGGCCAGTACAACCAGCTCATCGCGCGCCGCGTGCGCGAATGCGGCGTTTACTGCGAGGTCAAGCCCTACACGACGCCGCTTGCGGACCTTCTCGCAATGAAGCCCATCGGCTTCATCTTCACCGGCGGCCCGAACAGCGTGTATCTCGAGGACGCGCCGCACGTCGATCCCGCGCTCTTTGACGCGGGCGTGCCCGTGCTCGGCATCTGCTACGGCTGCCAGCTCATCGCGCACCACCTCGGCGGCAAGGTCGTCGCCGCAAACGACGCCACCGCGCGCGAATACGGCAAGACCGAGACGTTTTTTGACACGAACTGCAAGCTCTTCAAGGGTCTTCCCGAAAAGAGCGTGACGTGGATGAGTCACGGCGACTACATGGAAAAGGTCCCCGAGGGCTTCTCTCTCGTCGCGCACTCCGACGCCTGCCCGAACGTCGCCATCTGCGACGAAACGCGCGGGTTCTACGGCGTGCAGTACCATCCCGAGGTCAACCACACGGAGTTCGGCACCGCGATGATCCGCAACTTCCTCTACGAGGTCTGCGGCGCGACAGGCGACTGGACGATGGGCGACTATAAAAATACTGCCATCGCCGCCGTGCGCGAAAAGGTCGGCTCCGGCCGCGTGCTGCTGGCGCTCTCCGGCGGCGTGGACTCGTCCGTCGTGGCGGCGCTGCTGGCCGAGGCCGTCGGCCCCCAGCTCACCTGCGTTTTTGTCGACCACGGCCTCATGCGCCTCAACGAGGGCGACGAGGTCGAGGCGGCGTTCAAGAAGTGGGACATCAACTTTGTCCGCGTGAACGCCGAGGGCCGCTTCCTCTCGAAGCTCGCCGGCATCTCCGATCCCGAGCGCAAGCGCAAGATCATCGGCGAAGAGTTCATCCGCGTGTTCGAGGAAGAGTCGAAGAAGATCGGCGCGGTCGACTTTCTCGCTCAGGGCACGATCTACCCCGACGTCATCGAATCCGGCCTTGGCAATGCCGCAGTCATCAAGAGCCACCACAACGTCGGCGGTCTTCCCGACTATGTCGACTTCAAGGAGATCATCGAGCCGCTGCGCCTGCTCTTTAAGGACGAAGTGCGTCAGCTCGGCCGCGAGCTGGGGCTTCCCGAATACCTCGTCTCCCGCCAGCCGTTCCCCGGCCCGGGCCTTGCCATCCGCATCATGGGCGAAATCACGAAGGAAAAGGCCGACACGCTGCGCCTTGCCGACGCGATCTACCGCGAGGAGCTGGAAAAGGCCGGCGAAAACAAGAAGATGAACCAGTACTTCGCCGTCCTGACCGACACGCGCACCGTCGGCGTCATGGGCGATGGCCGCAGCTACGACCGCGTGCTTGCGCTGCGCGCTGTGACGACCGAGGACTTCATGACCGCCGACTGGGCCCGCATCCCCTACGAGCTGCTCGACAAGATCAGCGGCCGCATCGTCAACGAGGTCAAGGGCATCAACAGAATTGTCTACGACATCACCAGCAAGCCCCCCGCAACGGTGGAGTGGGAATGATTGCATAGCTTGAAAAAAGCCCGTAAACACTGGCTTTTTTGAGCCTTGATGCCCCTCGTGGCAACGATTTGGCAACAGAATTTCATTATTCACAAGAAAAGAGCTATCTGATTTCAAATGAAGTCAGATAGCTCTTTTTTATTTTGGTATGCAGATGGAGATAGAAAGATCGTTTTTATCAATCATTGCCGCGGGCTTTCTTATTTTCAGTTCACTGCTTCTCTTCCTCTGCGATCGCTTCCACCGCAATATGCAGCGCTTTGACCATCATTTCCAAACCCATGCTCGGCGCGTTGCCGTCCTTGGTCTGCTCGGGCAGGTAAGGGACGTGGACAAAGCCGCAGCGCGGGGCTGGATTGCTCCGCTCGCTCTCGTGCAGGGCGCAGTAAAGGAGATTGTTGCACACGAACGTGCCCGCGGAGTACGAGAGCTGAGCGGGAATCCCCTGCTCACGCAGGGCGTCGACGATCTCCCGCGTCGGGATCGTCGCAAAATAGGCGTCCGGACCTCCGGCCACGACCGGCTCGTCCGTCGGCTGCTTACCCGCGTTGTCGGCGATACGCGCGTCGCGCAGGTTGATGACCACGCGCTCGACGCGTATGCAATTTGCGCCGCCGTACTGGCCGACGCAGAGCACCGCGTCGGGACGCAGCTCCGTCAAAAGCTTGTGCAGCGCAGCACCGGAGGCGTCAAACTCCGTCGGAATTTCATGCTTGATGAGCTCTGCTCTCCCGATGCGGTTGGGAAGCCGGCGTACCGCCTCCCACGAGGGGTTGATCTGCTCCCCGCCGAACGGCGTGAAGCCTGTGACAAGTATCTTCATTTGACAGTTTCCTCCCCAATCATCAGGCGGATGATCTCGTTGTCGGTCTCGCGCATGCCGTCGCGCGCGATGCTGCTGACGGCGCGGATGGTGTTCTCCACGCCCTTGACGACGATGCCGTCGCCGCCGTAGAACTGGCTGTCGTGCCGGTACATCTGCATGCCGAGCAGCCCCGCCTCGACCGCCGAGGCGATCTTCGCCGCGCAGCTCGCCTTCGCCCCGTCGCAGAGCATGCCGGAGTTGATGGCGAGCGCGTTGACGACCGTGTGGGCGATCTCATCATAGCGCCCGCCGTACAGATAGCAGATGCCGGCCCCGGCACCCGCACCCGCGCTGGTCGCACCGCAGTAGGCGGAAAGGCTGCCGATGCCCGTTTTCAGATGGATGGTGACAAGATTCGACACGACGAGCGCGCGGTAGAGCTGCTCCTCGCTCGCTCTCAGCTCGCGCGCGTAGACGATGACAGGCAATGAGGCCGTCATACCCTGATTGCCGCTGCCAGAGTTGATGACGACAGGCTTTTCGCAGCCGTTCATGCGCGCGTCCGAGCCCGCGGCAGCCCAGGCCTTGGCGCGGTTCTGCACGCTGTCGCCATAGGAATCGAGCAAGATTTTTCCGATGGCCGCGCCGTACTGCCCTGTCAATCCTGCCTCAGCGATGGCCGTGTTATATTCGATCTGGCGCGCGATGGGCGCGCGGACATCGTTTAAGTCGACTTCGTCGGCAAAGACAATGATGTCCTCGACCGTCAGGCTCCTGCGGCTCTCGGGCGGCTGGGCCGCCTCCTCGGAAAAGGGCTTGTTGAGCAGCACTTCGCCGTTTTTCTCGATGCGCACGACGTTTGTGTGGCTGCCGACAATCTGGACGAAGGCCGTGTCTCCGCCTGCGAAAACACGCACCTGAATGTCGAATGGGCAGCGCAGCGGCGATTTGCTCACCGTGATCTCCGCCGCGGAAAGGTACTCGTCCAGCAGCGGCAGCTGGTCCTCCGTCACATTCGCCAGCACCTCTAACTGCGCGTCGGCGTCGCCGACGCGTACACCCGCCGCGACCGCGACGGGAAGGCCCTTTCGCCCGCCGGTGTGCGGCACGATGACGCTCTTGACGTTTTTGATGATATTGCCGCTCACGGTCAGCTCGATGCGCTCGGGAAGTGTCCCGAGCGTTTGGCGCGCAAGCGCACCCGCGTAGGCGACGGCGATGGGCTCAGTGCAGCCCATCGCGGGTACAAGCTCCTCATGCAAAATCTGAACGTAGGTCTCATACAGCGCAGTATTCATTTTTGCTCTCCCATCTCTCATTGCGGGCGTGCGGTCTCTCCTCCGCTCGTTACCCGCTTCTCTCCGCCCATTGTATCGGAAATGCGGTTACAATGCAATGGACTTTCCACGTTTCACGCACAAAAAGGCGATATCCGGTCGGATACCGCCTTTTTGATGCTATTCCGCTCTTACAAACCGTAAATTTCGCCGTACTTTTCCTCAAGGTACTGCGTGTAGACCGTCGGGTCGAACTTTTCGCCAAGCGCCTGCTCCAAGAGCGCGCCGGGCTTTTTGAGGCAGCCGTACTGCCAGATGTGCTCGCGGTTCCACGCATTGATGGGCGCAAAATTGCCGGTCTTGAGGCACTCGTCCACATCGACCGTCTCTTTCATCTTGCGAAGCAGCTGTGCGCCGTAGGCGCTGCCGAGCGCGTAGGACGGGAAGTAGCCGATGCTGCCGCCCGACCAATGGCTGTCCTGTAGCACGCCGTGTTTGTCGTCCGGCACGTCGACGCCGAGGTATTCCTTGTAAAGGCGGTTCCACTCGCCCGGCAGGTCGTGTACCTTGAGATCGCCGTGCATCACGCGCTTTTCGAGCTCGTAGCGCACCATGACGTGCAGGCTGTAGGTGACCTCGTCGGCCTCGGTGCGGATGAGGGACGGCTCCGCCTTATTGATGGCGCGGTAGAATTCCTCCGCCGTGTGGCCGCTCAGCTCGGGGAACAACTCGCAGAGCTTCGGGAACACGAAGCCCGTGAAGGCGCGCGAGCGGCCGAGCAGATTTTCATAGAAACGGCTCTGGCTCTCGTGGATGCCCATGGAGACACCGCCGTCGAGCACCGTATAGGCGAGATCATCCGCGCTGCCGGTGTCATAGAGCGCGTGGCCGCCCTCGTGGATAACGGAGAACATCGATGAGGCAAAATTCTCCTCCAAATAGTGCGTCGTGATGCGCTCGTCAAAGTGCGAACCGAGCGACGTCGTAAACGGATGCTCGGTCGTGGACAGGCCGACATGGTCCAAATCGAGGCCCATCGTGCGCATCAGGTAGTCGGAAAGCTGCGCCTGCTTCTCCTCGGGAAAATGGCCGCGCAGCATCGCATCGTCGACCTGCGGCTTTTCTTTGATTTTTTTCAGGAGCGGCACGATGTGCTCGCGCAGCGTGGCGAAGAATTCGTCGCACTGCGCCATCGTCAGCCCATCCTCATACTCGCTGAGCCAGTAGTCATAGGGGTCCTTTTCCGGTGCGCAGTAGTGTGCGAAGCGGATGTTCGTCTCGAAGATCTTTTCAAGCACCGGCTCGAAGAGAGCAAAGTCGCTCGTCTCCTTCGCGCGGTGCCAGACGTCGTCGGCCTCGACAAGCAGCTGCTGGTAGGCGACGTACTCGTCCATCGGGATCTTCTGCATATTGCGGATGTCCTTGATGAGCAAAAACACCATGCGCTGCCGCTTTTCGTTGAGCTCGGACTTGTGCGCGTCGAGGAATTCGAGCAGCGCGACGGTCTCCCCGCCAGTCGTAAGCTTGTAGTGCTCCTCGCTCAAAATACTCATGGTCTGGCCGCGGTTCGCCGCCGTGCCCTTGGGCGCGGTGGTCGCGCCGTCGTAAAAGAGCAGGCCCATCGCGTGGCCGTAGGCCGCGAGCTTGGCCTGCAAAGCCATCAGGGACTTGATCGCTTCATCGAGAGTCATGATGATCTCCTCACTTTCTCTTTTTCTGTGAAAATATCATAGCATGAAAGGGGCTTGCTGCGCAAGGGGGACGCTGAGGTTCTCCCCCTGTGGCCGCGCAGAAGAGGGGGGCATTCTCTCGCGTGAGAGAATGCCCCCTTGTACCCTCCAGGCGAACGCGAGGGGAGTTCCCCCCGACCCCCGACATTGGCAGTTTGCAGTTTGAAGATCTGCGCAGCCTGCGGAATCGAATGCCTGCCAAGTGTGGGTGCTATACGATTTGAGTTGCTTCTATTACCCGCTGCCGCTCTGCCTGTATGAGCGAAAAATTCATCATTTCACTATTTTTTCTCTCACGGTTTCGCAAGCATCTGCACTGACGACCCCCTGTTCTTTCAGCAGTGCCAGCACTGAAGCAAGCGCATCCTGCGGATCACACCAGACATCCGGAGCATAGCCCCTGTGATCGACATTTTCTCCGTCCCCATAGAGGAAAAGCGTTGACCCAAAGCGCACACCGATGCCGGTATATGGCAATGTAAAGGTGCTGATATTTCCGCAGAGCTGGTATCCCGCCGTGTTGCTGCCGACAATGAGCACATTGTCAAGCGTTTTCAAAAGCTGTACCGCGCCCTCGCCGGACGAGCCGCAATGATCGTCAACCAACACGATGATCGGAATATCATTTTCATACCAGGTCCCGTGGACTTCACGGGCAAAGCAAGTTCCCTCATCTTCCGGCAGCAGACTCTCGCTGTTTTCCGCAGCAAAAAGGGCGCTGTTTTTCTGCGCATACAGCATGGAGGTCTCAATACTGTTCTGCGTTCCGAGGAAACTCTGTATCCACTTTCTCGGCCAACTGTCCGAGCCGCCAACATTGCCGCGCAGGTCATAGATCACCGCTTTGCTCCCGCGTGCTTTTGCCCCTTCCCGAGCATAGCGTGCAAGCATATTATCATATGTGCCGGAAACAAAGCTGCGGAGGGAAACATAGGTAAGACCGTCTTCCTGTATCAGGCGGTAATCCAGCGTGCCGAGGTCAACATCAAGCGGCTGACTCTCCGTCCAGTCAAGGCGATAGATTTTCGCTTTTCCAGAAGAATTTTTCAGTGTGACACTGCTCTGCACGGCATCCTTCCGCAGCGCAAAAAGCGTCGGCTGATAAACAATGCGTCCGTCTTGCAGAAGCGTCGGCTGCACGCTGACATGTTCATCGGAGAAGCTACTCAATGTCCACCTCTCCCCGTCATTCACCATATAATAGCTGCCGTTGACATCCTTTGAAAAATAGAAGCCGTCGGCAAAGAAGTATTCATATCGCACCTGCGCTTCGATCTCTTCCGCCGCCGGTTCATAAATCACGGCATGCGCGTCGTGCGCAAGCATGAATGCGAGAGATTCCTGCAGTTTTTCTCCCAGCGCAGAAACTTTGATCTCATCATCCTGTGAGGAAAGCCATTGTGTCACAGCGTCCTCCGCTGCGTCAAACTCTTCCTGCCCAAAGTATTCGTAAGCGCCGTAAGCGCTTTGCAGCGTGCGGAACAGCAGGGAAACATCAGACTGCGCCTGTTCCTTCGACACCGTCTCCATCGCGGCATGACCTCGTAAAAGGCTCTCCACCTCGCTCTCGCTCAGCAGCCCTGCCGAGGCGGGGTCATCCGAAATCGCATCGGCAAAATCAGCCGCAGAGGGAACGTGCTCCAGTTCTGCGCGGTGAGTTTGTGAAGTCTCCACCATCAAAGAAGAAAGTTCTTCTCCTTCCGGAGCGTAGGAAAAGTCCAACGTCTGCGGTGCGCCGCAGGCTGACAAAAGCAGCAGCAAAACTATTGTGCTGCATATAGCAAATCTTTTTTTCACAAATTATCCCCCTATGGAAAGTGTGAAGGTATCATAGCAAATTAAAAACCTGTTTTCAAGCATTGACAGGGAACGTTCTTATAAAAAAACAGGACACCCAGTTCGGATGTCCCGTATCTATTTGGCCTACCGAAGCAAAAAACAACGCTTTTGCGCCGTACAAGCGTTTTGCGCAGCAAAACCTTGGCGGAGGGCGAATTCACTTCGCCCGAGCATTTTAATTTCCTGCCGGGATCCAAAAAATCGGCGCTTTTGCGCCGTACAAGCGTTTTGCGCAGCAAAACCTTGGCGGAGGGCGAATTCACTTCGCCCGAGCATTTTAATTCCCTGCCGGAATCCAAAAAAGAGGTCACAACATACGTTGTGACCTCTTTTTTGGAGCGGGCGACGAGGCTCGCTCGCGGTGTTATCACACCGCGACACGCACAGCGGGCACCAAGCGCCCCACTGGGGCGTTTTCTCGCTTCGCTCGCGCCCTGTTCGACCCTCTGCCCGCTGGAGTCAAAAAATAAAGGCATGACTTACGTCATGCCTTTATTTTTTGGAGCGGGCGACGAGGCTCGAACTCGCTACCTCCACCTTGGCAAGGTGGCGCTCTACCAGATGAGCTACGCCCGCGGAACAAGATGTACTATACCAGACATTTTTCGCTTTGTCAAGCATAGATTTTAGGATTCTGTTGCAAAATGCGGGGGGCTGTGATACACTTGCCCGGTAAATCGTATTTTTCAGGAGGCAGTCATGGCCACTTTACAGGAAGAGATCTCCCGCCGCCGGACGTTTGCGATCATTTCGCATCCGGACGCCGGTAAAACCACGCTGACGGAAAAGTTCCTGCTTTACGGCGGGGCGATCGCCCAGGCGGGCGAAGTCAAGGGCAAGCGCGAGCGCGCGGCGAAGTCCGACTGGATGGAAATCGAAAAGCAGCGCGGCATTTCCGTCACGTCGTCAGTCATGCAGTTCCAGCACGGCGGCTACTGCATCAACATCCTCGACACGCCGGGACATCAGGACTTCTCCGAGGACACGTACCGCACACTGATGGCCGCGGACAGCGCCGTCATGGTCATTGACGGCGCAAAGGGCGTCGAGCCGCAGACGCGCAAGCTCTTCAAGGTCTGTGCTCTGCGCAACATCCCCATCTTTACCTTTATCAATAAGATGGACCGCGAGACGCGCGACCCGCTCGAGCTCTGCGAGGAGGTCGAGCGCGAGCTCGGCATCGACACCTATCCCGTCAACTGGCCGATCGGCTGCGGCAAGGAGTTTGCCGGCGTGTACGACCGCGATAAGCGCTGCATCCTGCACTTCACCGATGCGGGTCACGCCAAAAAGGCGGGCATCACGGAAATCGAGCTCGACGATCCCGCGCTCGTCGACCTGATCGGTCAGGCCCGCCGCGACACGCTCGCCGACGAGGTGGAGCTGCTCGGCGCGGGCCGCGACTTTGACCTGGACGCCGTGCGCTGCGGCAAGCTCTCCCCCGTGTTCTTCGGCAGCGCGCTCACGAACTTCGGCGTCGAGCCGTTTTTGAACGCGTTTTTAGAGATGACCACGCCGCCGCTGCCGCGCGTAAGCGACGCGGGCGAGGTGGACGTCTACTCCCCCGAGTTCTCCGCCTTTGTTTTCAAAATTCAGGCCAACATGAACAAGGCCCACCGCGATCGTCTGGCGTTCATGCGCATCTGCTCGGGCAGGTTTGAGCGCGACACGGAGTATTTCCACGTCCAGTCAGGGCGCAAGATGCGCCTTTCCCAGCCGCAAACGATGATGGCCGCCGAGCGCGAGATCGTCGACGAGGCCTACGCGGGCGACATCATCGGCGTGTTTGATCCCGGTATCTTCTCGATCGGCGACACGATCACGATGCCCGGCAAAAAGTTCCGCTTCTCCGGCATCCCGACGTTCGAGCCCGAGCACTTCATGCTCGTCTCACCCAAGGACACGATGAAGCGCAAGCAGTTCGTCAAGGGCGTGGAGCAGATCGCGCAGGAGGGCGCCATCCAGATCTTCAAAATCCCCGACAGCGGCTTTGAGGACGTGGTCGTCGGCGTGGTCGGCACGCTGCAGTTCGACGTGTTCGAATACCGCATGAAAAACGAGTACGGCGTCGACCTGCGCATGAGCGGCCTCCCCTATGAGCACCTGCGCCTGATCCGCGAGTGCCCGTGCGACGTGAAGGACCTGATGCTCTGCTCGGGCTCCCGCGTGCTCGAGGACTTCAAGGGCCGCAAGCTCATCGCCTTCGGCGGCGAGTGGAGCGTGGGCTTTCTCACCAAGCACAACGAGGGTCTTATCCTCGACGACTGGCTCAGCGTGTGATTTTGCCCGAAAATTGCAAAAACATCAAAAGGAGCGCGGTTTCCGCGCTCCTTTTTGTCTGCTTTTTTGTCGAAAAAAGGTCAAATTCTCCGTTGGCAAACGTTAAGAACGCGTATTATAGTGTGAGCTGCAAAAAAAGAGTAGGTGCAGCCGCTTCGACCGCATCTCAAACGATAATAGCAAACCCGGTGAAAACCGGCGACGCAAAGCTATAGGGCCTTACCCCTGGGAACAGGGCTGGCAGCCAGTTACCGAAAGGAGATCGCCGTATGAAACGGCTGTTTCGTCATGCCTGCGCTATGCTCGCAGCGCTTCTTGTCATGTCCATGTTCACGGTTGTGAACGCCAGCGCCCCTTACCTCATCGCCACGACCGACGTGCAGTTCACCTCCGGCGACGATGTGTGCAAGAAGGCCGCTGAGCTCTGCAAGGACGCCAAGACCGACATGGACAAGGTCACCGCGATCTACAACTGCATCGCCGGTCACGACACCTACGACACCAAGCTCGCTAACGACATCACCTCCGGCAAGGTCAGCAAGTACATCCCCGACACCGCTGCCAGCCTGAACAGCAACAAGGGGATTTGCTACGACCTCGCGTCCCTCTTCGCCGCCATGTGCCGCAGCCAGGACATCCCCTGCACCCTCACCAAGGGCTGCGCCGGCAGCAGCTGCCACGCCTGGAACAAGGTCAACGTCAGCGGCAACTGGTACCAGATCGACATGACCTATGCCGTCACCAAGCGCGTCATCAACGAGACCACCTTCGTCGGCTGCGTCTCCCCCCTGACCTACTCCCAGCAGAGCGACACGCTCGCCGTGTCCGCGGTGGCGTAAACCCTCACAATTCGTCGAAAGACGGCGGCAGATATTCTCTGCCGCCGTCTTTTCTGCGCGGTATTAGTTCTGTTAATATCTTATATATTTTTTGAAAATCGCCTTGCGTTTTGGGCAAATCTGGTATACTGCGAACATAAAATATTGGCAAACACAAATATCTGTGCGGCTCGCAGAAGAGCAACTGTACAGAAAAAGGCACAGCAGGCGAAAGCCTGTGTCGCAAAGCCACGGATCTAAACGGCGCTCGCGCCGCACGGCAGCCGGTTGCCAAATGCAGATCGTCTCCCCCTTCTTCGCGCCGTACAGGCAGAAGAAGGAGGATTTTTTATGTATGGGAAGAAAACAGGAAAGCGGCTGCTTTCGTGGGTCCTGGTGCTCATCATGGCCCTGTCGATGCTGCCGCTGAACGTGCTGGCCGGCGAGGTCGGCGGCACCGGCCGCTATGTTGCGCTGGTCGATTTCAATACAAACGCAACAGTAGCAGACGCAGGCTGGCAGGATGTTTCCACCGAGGCGGGTCATACCGCTATTCTGACCGCCATCAACGACCTGAAACCCGACGGCGGCACCAATCTGGATGACGGTCTGCAAAACGCAAACCCGTTATTTGCAAAATCTAATGTCCAGGAGATTGACTCCAAGAACATTATCGCTCTAACCGACGGTGAGCCGACGTACTATATGACGAAGGATATTTTTGGCAACCACACCGTTGGAGGTTTCGGCAACTCATGTACTAAGGAGGTCTTCGAGGCAACCGCGAATACAGCTGCATCTATTTGCAATAGTGGAACTACGCTCTACTCCATCTGCTTTGGTGCTGCCAACGAGGAAGTGAAGAATCCTAACACAGGTGCATATATCAGTCTCTTCGAATATCTGAACACCTATATCGCCCTCAACAAGACCTACTCTGCTAATGACTTCTCCGGGTTGACGGACGCTTTCGACGCGATCTCCTCAAGCATCACCTCCGGTCTTTCCAGCGGCACGGTCCACGACTCGCTGCCTGACGGCGTGACCTGCATCAGCGGTGATTTCGAAGGAAACCGGAATTTGACCGGTGCTACCGGCGAGCCGGGCGAGGGCGGCGTTACCACTTACACCTACACCAAGACCTACACCGTCAAGATCGACCCCTCGGCAGTCGATGCCGAGCAGTACGATGGCTACTACCCCCTCAACGGTCCCACGACCCTGACGGTCAAGGGTAGCAATGACGAGGATGTCACCATCGACTTCCCCATCCCCGCCGGTAAAGCCACATTGCAGAAGTACAATCTGACCATCAACTACAAATACGCCGATGGTACTGAGGCTAAGCCGACTCACACCGAGTCCCTCACGTATGGCAGCTCCTACAGCGTTGCCAGCCCCCTGATCACCGGCTACACCGCTGACAAGCTTACTGTCTCCGGCAGCATGCCCGATAGCGATGTCACGGTCGATGTTACCTTCACTGCCAAAGATTACACCGTCACCTACGAGTCCAACGGCGGCAGCACGGTTCCTTCTCAGGCCGTTAAGTACAACGAAACGGCTAACAAGCCCGCCGATCCCACCAAGAGCGGCTACACCTTCGCTGGCTGGTACACCGAGGAGAAGCTCACCAACAAGTACGACTTTGCTGCTCCCGTGACCGGGAACATCACCCTCTACGCCAAGTGGACGCGCAACTACGCCCCGCGCCTCTACACGCCGCCCACCGTCGTGATCCCCGACGATGATGCGCTCGGTCTGAACACGACGAATCACTTCGTCTATATCGTCGGTTACGGCAACGGTAAGGTCCGCCCGCAGAACAATATCACCCGTGCCGAGACCATGACGCTCGTCAACCGCATCCTCAACCGCCAGCCCGAGACCGAGGACGATCTCCTCCCGAACATGACGGTCTGGACGGGCAACGCGAACCCGAAGGCCTGGTATTACCTCGCCGTTCAGGAAGCGACGAACAGCCACTACTACAAGTTCAAGACGAACTCCAAGTATGAGAAGTGGAGCGAGCTGCGCGAGACCCGCGACTGGACGCTGCGGGAAAAGTAAGTCAAAAATCCTCCACCCCCTATTGTAAAAGGAAGAACCGCTCGCAAGAGCGGTTTTTCCTTTTTTGCACTCCCCTCGCAATCTCAAAATCCATTGACAAAGCGAGCGTTCCTGTGTATCATATCAACATACTTATAAGATAGGATTTATCTCAATGGCCACTATTTACGCGGACAACGCCGCGACGACCCAAATGAGCCGTGCCGCGATCGACGCCATGCTCCCCTATCTGGAGACGATCTATGGCAACCCCTCAAGCCTGCATTCCGTCGGCCGGCAGGCGGCCGGGGCGCTGCTCAGCGCGCGACCGCATCGCAAAATGCCTGAACGCTTCCCCGCGCGAAATTTACTTCACCTCCGGCGGCAGCGAGGCCGACAATCAGGCCATCCTCTCCGCCGCGCGCCTCGGCGAACGCAAAGGCAAAAAGCACATCATTTCGACCGCGTTCGAGCACCATGCCGTGCTGCACACGCTGAAAAAGCTTGAAAAAGAGGGCTTCACCGTCGAGCTGCTCCCCGTCGGCCCCATTGGTACCGTGACGGCGCAGCAGGTCAAGCGCGCCATCCGCGAGGATACGTGCCTGGTTTCCGTCATGTACGCCAACAACGAGATCGGCTCCATCCTGCCGATCAGCGCGATCGGCGCCGTCTGCCGCGAGGCGGGCGTGCTGTTCCACACCGACGCCGTGCAGGCCGCGGGGCATCTGCCCATTGACGTCAAGGCGCAGAACATCGACCTGCTGTCGCTCTCCGCGCACAAGTTCCACGGGCCGAAGGGCACCGGCGTGCTGTACGCCCGTCAGGGCGTCTTCCTGACGAACCTCATCGAGGGCGGCGCGCAGGAGCGCGGCAAGCGCGCGGGTACGGAGAACATCCCCGCCATCATGGGCATGGCTGCGGCGCTCGAAGACGCCTGCGCGCACCTCGACGAGAACGCGAAAAGGGTCAGCGCTCTGCGCGACCGTCTAATCGATGGCCTGTCCAAGATCCCGCACAGCGCGCTCAACGGCGATCCCGTGAATCGCCTGCCCGGCAACGTGAGCTTCTGCGTCGAGGGCGTCGAGGGCGAAAGCCTGCTGCTTCTTCTCGACGCAAAGGGCATCTGCGCGTCGTCCGGCAGCGCGTGCACATCCGGCTCGCTCGACCCAAGCCATGTGCTGCTGGCCATCGGCCGCCCGCATGACGTGGCGCACGGCTCGCTGCGCCTGAGTCTGTGCGAGTGGAACACCGACGAGGAAATCGACCGTATCCTCGATGCCGTGCCCGAGGTCGTGGAATACTTACGCGGCATGTCCCCGCTGTGGAAGGACCTCGTCAGCGGCAAAAAGCCGTTCACTTTATAAGCACGCGGCAAAATAAGGCAAAACGATAAACGCGGCATCGCTTCTCACAGGGACATTCCCTGCGCCAATGCTCATGTATGATAAAGAAGCAAGATACTAAAAACAAAACATAGACCGCCAGTACCACGCTATTCCGAGTAAAAAACCAAAAGACCGCTGGTTATACACTCCCACAATGTCAAATACCACGAAAACTTTGTACGCTATTTTTTGTTTCTGCTGCTTGACAAAATGTAATGAATGTGTTACATTATAAATGTAATCACTTCATTACTTTTTGGAAAGGAGAGATGACCTTGATATGGAATAGGATTAAGGTGCTAAGAGCTGAAAGAGATTGGACACAAGCAGATTTAGCAGATAAAGTTGGGATTTCCCGACAGGCAGTTATATCAATAGAAAAATATAAATATACTCCGTCTTTGGAGTTGGCTTTTAAGATTGCAGAAGTTTTTGGCGTTTCTATTGATGAAGTTTTTGAGCATAGGGAGGACAAATAGTATGAATGAACAAACTATTTTTTTGATTTTTCTTGTTTCGGCATTAGCTGTAACTTTGGGATTATATTTCTTAAAAGCCAAGAAACAAATGCAATATAAAGGTGATGAACGCTGGAAATTGATACAGCTTAATGCAAATAATGCTGCGAATATCTCAAATACGGTTCTGATCGTCTTGATTGTGGTGTTACCATTGCTTATAGATAGTCAAACGACATTTACACTACAGAGAGTGGTTACATTTGTGCTGATTTATATTGGAATACGGAATTTGATTGAACTGGTTGCAACGATTTATTTTGACAAGCGGTTATAAGGAGGGTACAGGATGTTTAAGAACAAAAATATTCTGCGCGGAATCATTCTGGCGATATTGTTACTTTGCACAGCATATTTGGTATATTCGATTATAGTCAATCCATTAGGCGAGCATGACATTATACTTGCACTGGCTGTTACAGTGGGATTTATTGCATTAGGACAGGATAAGAAAAAAGAAAGATAAATTTCTGTTTATCGAATGAATAGCACAGCCGGCCGAGCCAGTCAACGGTCAAGATGAACGGCGCATACGCGCCGCCGTTGACAGCCCCGCCCGCCTTTGCTGGTAGGTAATCAAGGGGCGACAGCAAGGAGTGCTGCCGCCCCGCACTATTATTCAGAGAGGGGGAATTTCCATGACCGAAGATGAAGCCTATAAAGTCCATATCCAGTACACCTTTAACGCCTTTTGCAAGATTGTCATTCGTCACGCAGCAATAGATAAAATTTTGAAGCTGCGCCGGAGGTGGGAACGGGAAGTTTCCCTTGACTATCTGATGAATGAGAAGTTTGTCCAGCTTGCCGAGCCGGAGCAACTTGAAGAATATCTTTTTACCGCCTGCGACCAAACCGCCGTTTTGTACCATGCGGAACTTGCCGCCGCCCTTGCCCTTTTGCCAGAGCAGACGCAGGAAGAAATTTTCCGTTACTATTTCCTGTGCCAGCCGCAGCGAGTGATCGGCGTACATATCGGCCGGACACGCAGCACAGCGGGGCGGCATATCCAGCTTGCCTTAAAACGGCTCCGGCGGTTTATGGAGGAAAAAGACCATGAGTAGACTTCTCCCCTATGAAACAATCGTCAAAGCACATGGGGGCGACCCGGACGCAATCGACACCGTTCTTTCCCACTACGCCGGATATATCCGCTACTGTTCCAAAGTACACGGTCAGGTCAACGCCGAGGTTGAAGAATATGTGAAGCAGAAGCTAATTGCCGCCCTGTTCAAATTTCGCTTTGACCGATAAGCCTTAAAACTGAATACCAGCCGCCCACCGGCGACCAGCGAAAGCAGTAAGTCTGAAAAAGATTTGCTGCTTTTTTTGTTGCCCGGCTCCGTTTCCGGCCATTTTGCCCTGTTCAGATTGTAGTAGTAAGTGAAGGAGAAATTTTTCTTCCCCGGCGTTTGGCATTTTTGATTTTTGTCCGTAGTAGGAAGCAAAGAGAAAATAAGCCGTTTTGTTTGGCAAATTTCAAAATTCGGTGTTGTAGGGAGTAAAAGGAAAAATTCTCTGCCCCGCCGGTTGCTAAAATCCTGTTTCCCGGATTACTAAGGCAAAAGAAAATTTGAAAAGTCCCCGTTCAGCGGGTAGCTGGCGGCCTTTCAAATGTATCTTTGGCGAAAGGAAAAAAGGCCGCGCACAGCGGGCTGAAAGCCACGCCCCGTTCGCTCTATGTACGGAAATCCCGGACAGGGGCAGTCTGCGGCTTACTGAGAGCAAGTTTCTACCACGGTGCCAAAATCCGCAATTCTGCGGTTTTGCCCCTC
>OGWZ01000866.1_pt1 | contig 31399 bp, 22 predicted proteins | sample 1576141 | NCBI WGS metagenome assembly OGWZ01 (sample SAMEA3541512, study PRJEB24748) | human gut metagenome | biome: human gut; feature: human-associated habitat; material: faeces | place: China | collected 2012
CCAACGAAGTGGGTCTCGTTTGAGAGCTTGTCAAAAATACTTTTTTGACAAGCTCTAAGCCGCGGGGGAAAAATTCCTCCGCGGCTCCGCTTTTTTATTCGTCCTTTTCCGTTTCGGCGGCGCGGATGCGGAGGTACATGTCCTGCATCTGGCGGTCGATGTCAGCGATCTTGCCGGAGACGGCGAGCATTTCCTCGTTGATGCCCTCCGGCAGACGGGATTTGTCGGCCTTATACCGGATATCGTGCTCAAGACTCGCCCAAAAGTCCATGGCGATCGTGCGGATCTGGATCTCGGCCACGACGTACTCCGTCCGGTCGGAGAGATACACCGGCACACGGATATCGAGATGGAGCGAGCGGTAGCCGTTATAATTCGGCGTTTTGATATAGTCCTGCCGCTTGACGATCTCAATATCCTTCTGCCGCTCGAGCATTTCGGCAACGCGGTAAACATCGTCGATGTAGCTGCACACCACGCGCACGCCCGCGATGTCGTTCACGTGCTCGCGCGCCGTCTCGATGGAGACCGGCAGACCCTTTTTCATCAGCTTCGCGGCGATGCTCTCCGGCGTTTTCACGCGGCTTTCGATGTGGTGGATCGGGTTGCGCGCATAGAGGACGCTGAATTCGTCGTTTAGAATTTCAAATTTCAGCGTGAGCTGGCGCGCGGCGGCCTCGTAAAGATTGCGCATCACGAGAAATTCGCGCAGCTTGTCCTGCAGCTCCGGTTTTTTTTCGGCGTCGTTCATGGTTTCTCCTTTGCATTGACCGCGGCAGCGGGGAACCTCTCCGTCTTTTGCCTTCGGCAAGATCCACCTTCCCTATTAGGGGAGGCAAGTGGGGCATCCGAAAACTATCTTGGCCCCCCTAACAGGGGGGCTGGCAGCCGCAGGCTGACTGAGGGGTTTTCTCACTTCTTGTATTGAGTATACCACATCCCCCGCAATACGCACAAGCGTCTGGAACTTTTTTCCCATGCCGCGCGTCCAAAGGATAGAAGCACTCTCAAAGGAGGAAACATTATGAAACGCCTTATCGCCCTTTTGCTTGCGCTTTCTGCGCTCTTCTCCCTTGCCGCGTGCGGCGGCACAAACGCCTTTGCTCTTGCCGAGGCGACCTACCCGGAAAGCGCGCCGTATCCGAACGAAGCGAAGTACTCCGGCGCGAAGTACGAAGCGGCGTACGATGCCTGGAGCGCCGACCGCCGGGCACGGAACACCGCGGCCTCGTCGGTCGATGGCGCGCTTGACGATTATGTCCGCGCGGCGCTGCCCGCGCTGCTCTCGGGCGCGGACGGCAAAAACGCCGTGTGCTCGCCGGTGAACGTGTATATGGCGCTCTCGATGCTCGCGGAGGTCACGGACGGGGACACCCGCGCGCAGATCCTCTCCCTGCTCGGCGCGGACAGCATGGAATCCCTGCGCAAGACCGCCGGGAACGTCTGGGCGGCGAACTACCAGAACGACGGCGCGGTGACGAGCATCCTTGCCGACTCGCTCTGGCTCTCCGACAGCATGGACTACAATTCCAACACCCTCGCGCGCCTCGCGGACAGCTACTATGCCTCCGCCTACCGCGGCGAGATGGGCTCCGAGGCGTTCAACGAAGCGCTCCGCCGCTGGATCAACGAGCAGACGGGCGGCCTTTTGAAGGACAGCGCCGACGGTCTTTCGCTCGCGCCGGATACGGTGATCGCGCTCGCCTCGACCATATACTTCCGCGCGAAGTGGGGCAGTGAGTTTTCAAAGAGCGCCACGACGGACGGCGTATTCCACGCGCCGGACGGCGACGTGACGCACAAATTCATGCACGAGACCATGGAGAGCACGTACTACGCCGCCGATAACTTTGCCGCCGTCGGCAAATATCTCGAGGGCAGCGGCACGATGTGGTTCCTGCTGCCGGACGAGGGCGTGACGCCGGAGGCACTGCTCTCCGACGGCAGCGCGGTCGATTTCTTTCTCTCGCCGGAGAGCGCCGAGAGCAAGTATATGACCATCGATCTCTCTGTGCCGAAATTTGACGTTTCCGCTGATACCGACCTTTCCGGCGCGCTGCGCGCGCTCGGCGTGACGGACGTATTTGACGCGGGCAAGGCCGACTTCTCCCCGCTCACCGACTATGCCGACGACATTTCCCTTTCGCAGGCCAAGCACGCCGCGCGCGTCACCATTGACGAGGAGGGCGTTGTAGCGGCGGCCTACACCGTGATGGTCGCGTGCGGGGCCGCCTTGCCGCCGGATGAGCGTGTCGAGTTCACGCTCGACCGGCCGTTCCTCTTCGCCGTCACCGGCGAGAGCGGCGAGATCCTCTTCGCGGGGATCGTGAACACGCCGGCATGACAGGGCAGAGGCCCATTTTAAAATTATAAACGTATGCCCGCCCGTGAGGACAACTCACGGGCGGGCATCTTTTCGTTTCCGCTCAAATAATATAATCGTATCCGCCGGGATCGTTGTGCATCAGATCGGCGAGCGAGAACTTATCCAGATAATCGTTGATGACTTTATCCAGCCCCTTCCACAGGGAAAGCGTGCGGCATTCCGCCGCACGGGAGCACGCCGCCGCGCCGGGCTCCAGACAGGAGACGGGCGCCAGCGAATCCTCCGTCATACGCAGAATGTCCCCAACCGTATATTGCTCCGGCGCTTTTGTCAGGCGGTATCCGCCGCCCTTTCCGCGCACGCCGGTCAGCAGCTTTGCTTTCACGAGCAGCTTGATGATGCTCTCCAGATATTTTTCGGAGATGTCCTGCCGCGCCGCGATCACTTTCAGAGGGATAAACCCATCCGCCGCATGCTCGGCCAGATCGACCATGACCCGAAGCGCGTACCGCCCTTTGGTTGAGATCAGCATTTTTCGTTCCTCCCTTGTGTACAAATCCTATTATATAGCAGGGAAGTAGGTAAATCAACAAAAAATACTCCTTTTGCTATTGACAAATGCGCGGCGGCGATTTATAATCCGCATAAACCTACAAGAAAAGTTGGTATTGAAATGCACTTTTCCATGGCCCTCCGATGTTGCCGGGCGCCTATGCACACCGGAACACCCAATAACAACTTAGAATATTCAGGAGGAATGATCCATGCGTAAGATCTATACATCCGCCGACCAGCTGATCGGCAAGACTCCCCTGCTGGAGCTGGTACATATTGAAAAGTCCGAAGGTCTGGAGGCCAGGGTGCTGGGCAAGCTGGAGTACTTCAACCCCGCCGGAAGCGTAAAGGACCGCATCGCCAAGGCGATGATCGACGACGCGGAGCAGAAGGGTCTGCTGAAGCCCGGCTCCGTGATCATTGAGCCGACCTCCGGCAACACGGGCATCGGTCTGGCTTCTGTGGCCGCCGCCCGCGGCTACCGCATCATCATCGTCATGCCGGAGACCATGAGCGTGGAGCGCCGTCAGCTGATGAAGGCCTACGGCGCGGAGCTCGTGCTCACCGAGGGCGCCAAGGGCATGAAGGGCGCGATCGCCAAGGCGGACGAGCTCTCCAGGGAGATCCCGAACAGCTTTATCCCCGGCCAGTTTGTGAACCCGGCCAACCCCGCCGTTCACCGCGCGACCACCGGCCCGGAGATCTGGGAGGACACCGACGGCAAGGTGGACATCTTTGTGGCGGGCGTCGGCACGGGCGGCACGGTCACCGGCGTCGGCGAATATCTCAAGAGCCGGAACCCCCATGTGAAGATCGTTGCCGTGGAGCCGGCCTCCTCCCCCGTTCTGAGCAAGGGCGTGGCCGGAAGCCACAAGATCCAGGGCATCGGCGCAGGCTTTGTCCCCGACGTGCTGGACACGAAGGTTTACGATGAGGTCATTCCCGTAGAGAACGAGGACGCCTTCGCCGCCGGACGTCTGGTAGGCCGGAAGGAGGGCGTGCTGGTGGGCATTTCCTCCGGCGCCGCCGTGTGGGCCGCGATCGAGCTGGCGAAGCGGCCGGAGAACAAGGGCAAGACCATCGTCGCCCTGCTGCCGGATACCGGCGACCGCTATCTCTCCACGCCGCTGTTCGCGGACTGAGAAATACAACGCGGGGAGGCTGCCTTCCACGGCAGTCTCCCTTTTACTTTCCGAAAGGCGCGATATCCAGATGTTCCCGACACCGGAGCACGAAACGGAAAAGGTGCTCTACGCCGCCGACGAGCTGACCGGGCTGATCGGCGCGGCCATGCCGGGCGGGGAGCCGGACACGCTGATCGCCCGGACGCTCCGCGCGATGCAGGAGAGCGCAGCCACGGCGTGACGCAAAAAAGTTGTCAACGGGGACGTTTCCCGTTGACAGCTTTCTTTTTGCGGAAAGTTTTTTCATAGGAAGATCCCCGGCGGGCATGCCCGCCGGGGATCGTTTTGCTTATGGGGTTTGGGACGTTCGTCCCGCGAGGTCTCAGAGCACGTTGTTCAGCACATAGCACTCCTTATACGCCTGTCTCTCGTTATACACGAAGTCGTAGGTGTACGGGCAGAGGTTGGTGACGCTGAGGATGTTGAGATCCTCGTTGAAGGTGAGCTGCGTGAAGTAGCCCGCCTTGGCCGCCGCTTCGATGTCCGAGTTGATGGCGATCACCTTGCGCTCGCCGTAATAGAACTCGTAGTGGCTGGAGTAGCCGCCGCTGCTGCTGAGGACCATGCGCACGTTGGAGCACGCCTTGACGACGTTCTTCTCCAGATCGAGAGCGCGCTCGTCGATCTTATCGGGCTTTCTCATATCCTCGAGCAGGTAGTTGTTCACGAGCAGGATACCAGAGGCGTCCTTGTCGGAGTTGAACTTCTCGCGCGCCCACTTGTAGCCCTCTTCGGTCATGGCGTCCGCGCCGAGACCGACGAGGATTACGCTCTTCTCGCCGATGTTGAAGCGGCGCACGAAGCCCTTGCCGTTTTCAAAGAGATCTTCCTCCTTGAAGTCCTCGCGGACCGGCTGCTGCAGGAACAGGCTGCCGGAAGCGGCTTCCTTCTCTGCGGCGATCATGAGAACGTCCACTTCCTCATCGTCGTAGAGCGGCTGCATCGCGTTGTTGAACACGTCCCACTGGCTCTGTGCTCCGGCGTCCGCCACAACGTTGCCGCTGTGGAGCACGAGGGAGATGTCCGAGCGGTCGATGTAATTTGCCATGGAGGTGAAGTAGCGGTTCGGAGAATCGCCGGTGAGCATCTGGTCGGTGTCGAACATCCACGCGACGGTGTAGCGCACGGTATAGATGCGCATGCTGCCATCGATGACGACGAACTTCACGCTGGTGAAGTTATCGTTCGCCGCGGAGAATTCCTCATCCTTCAGATTCATCACATAATCGCCGGGGCGGACCTCGCTGATGGTGGCGTCACCGGTGAAGCGGATGTCGTCCTCGGTGAAGAACGGCACGGTCGCTTCAAAGGTATACCCTTCAACGGTGTGGATCTTGCCGTCATAGCGGAAGAGTCCCGTGTTGCCGGTGACAGTAACGACGACCTCGCCCTCGAACGGCGTGATCTCCAGCGTGCCGGGCTGGTAGGTAAGCACATAGTTGCGCGTCACGTCCTTGCCGTCGGCATCCACGATGATGGCATCGTGCAGGTCGATCTTATCCTCGTAGCGGCCCACGTTGCGCGCGGTGAAGTCGCTCTTCACGCTGCGGACGCTGTGGCCCTCGGCAAGGTTGGTCGCGATGTGGCCGACATAGCCGTGGTAATCGCCGTCGAACATCACGGTGTTGTCATCCGCGCGGAGCGTTACCGGGCTTCCCGGATTCTCGCCGCGGCGCGTGATGACGAGCTCGCCGTCCACGATCACGAATTCCACGTTCGTGAAGTTGCCGCTGGTGTTCCTGAAGTCTCCGGACTTGATGCCGACGGGGTAGCTGCCGGCGTCGGTGCCCTTCGCTGTCCACGCATCGGTCGGTGTCTCGGCGACGTTCGCAACGTCGTAGAGAGCATGATCGGAAACTATGGACGCATAGCCCGTGACGGAGTGCTCCTTGCCGTCATACTCGACGGTGCCGGCGTTCTCGGTGATGGTGACGGTGACTTTGTCGGTGATCGGGTCGATCTTGAGCCAGCCGTCGGTCACGACGATCCTGATGTTGCTGTAGTTATTCGATTCCGCGGTGAAGTCGTCCGCCGTCAGACCCATGTAGTAGGTGCCGGCGTTCGTGCCGCTGGCCTTCGCCGCGGTTCCGGCCTTCGGCGTCACGGTGATGGGCAGGCCGTTCACGTCCACCGTGTAGCCCTCGACGGAGTGCTCGGTGCCGTCGTAAACGACGGTCTTCGTATTGCCGGTGACGGTGACGACGACCTCGGTGTCGTCCGTCGTGATGGTGAGAGCGCCGTCCACGATCACGAACTCGACGTTCGCGAAGTTTTTACTGGTGTTCTTGAAGTCTCCGGAAACGATGCCCACCGGGTACTCGCCCGCTTCCGTGCCCTTCGCCGTCCACGCCGCGGTCGGCGTTTTGGCGACATTGGCGATGTCGTAGAGAGCGTTGTCGGCGGTCATGGTCTCGTAGCCCGTGATGGAGTGCTCCGCGGCGTCATAGGTGACGTTGTCGGACTTCTCCACGACGGTGACGGTGACCTTATCGGTGACCGGGGTGATCTCCAGCTCGCCGTCCACGATCACGAACGCGACGTTCGTGAAGTTGACGCTCGTGTTCTTGAAGTCTCCGGACTTGATGCCGACCTGGTACTTGCCGGCGTTCGTTCCCTTCGCCGTCCAGGCGTCGGTCGGCGTTTCGGCGACGTCCGCGGTGTTATAGAGCGCGTTGTCCGCCGCCATGGTCTCGTAGCCGGTGACGGAGTGCTCCTGCCCGTCGTAGACGACGGAACCGGACTTCTCGGTCACGGTGACGGTGACCTTGTCGCTGACGGGATTGATCTTCAGCCAGCCGTCCGTCACTTTGATAACGACGGTCTCATAGTTCGGGGAAGTCGCGGTGAAGTCCGCGGCGGTGAGGCCCATCGGGTAGGTATCGGCGTCCGTGCCGGTGGCGACGGCCTTGCCGACGAGCGTTACATCCGCATTGGCGGGGTTGCTCGTGACGGTGTAGCCCTCAACGGACTGCTCCTCGCCGTTGTAGGTGACGGTCTTCGCGTTGCCCGCGATCTTCACGACGATGCTCTCTGCCGGGGCGATCTTCAGCGCACCGTCCACGATCACGAACTCGACGTTCGTAAAGTTGCTGCTGGTGTTCTCAAAGTCGCCCGCTTTGATGCCCACCGGGTACTCGCCGACATCCGTTCCCTTCGCCGTCCACGCCTCGGTCGGGGTCTCGGCAACGTTCTTCTTCACGTCGTAGAGCGCGTTATCCGCGGTCATGGACTTGTAGCCCGTGACGGAGTGCTCCTTCGTGTCGTAAATGACCGTATCGGCGTTCTCGGTGATGGTGACGGTGACCTTGTCGCTGACGGGGTCGATCTTCAGCGTGCCGTCCACGATCACGAACTCGACGTTCGTGAAGTTTTTGCTGATGTTCCTGAAGTCGCCGGAGACGATGCCGACCGGGTACTCGCCCGCGTCGATCCCCTTCGCCGTCCACGCCTTGGTCGGCTTCTCGGCGACGTTCTTCTCCACGTCGTAGAGCGTGTTGTCCGCGGTCATGGACTTGTAGCCGGTGACGGAGTGCTCCGTGCCGTCATAGGTGACGGCGGCGGAGTTCTCGGTGACGGTCACGGTGACCTTATCGGCGATTGGATCGATCTTGAGCCAGCCGTCCGTCACTTCGATGGTGATTTTCTTGTAGTTCGGGGAAGTCGCGGTAAAGTCGGAGGGCTTGAGCCCCATCGGGTAAGTATTCGCGTCCGTGCCGGAGGCGACGGCCTCGCCGACGAGCGTCACGGTCGCGTCCGCAGGATTGCTCGTGACGGTGTAGCCCTCGACGGTCTGCTCGGTGCCGTCATAGATGACGGTCTTCGTGCTGCCCGCGATCTTCACAGCGATGTTTTCCGCCGGAGTGATGTTCAGCGCGCCGTCCACGACCACGAACTCGACGTTCGTGAAGTTGACGCTCGTGTTCTCAAAGTCGGATGCTTCGATGCCCACCGGGTACTCGCCGACATCCGTTCCCTTCGCCGTCCACGCCGCGGTCTGCGTTTCGGCGACGTTCTTCTTCACGTCGTAGAGCGCGTTGTTGGCCGTCATGGTCTCGTAGCCGGTGATGGAATGCTCGTTCGTATCGTATACGACGGTATCGGACTTCTCGGTGACGGTAACGGTGACCTTATCGGTGATCGGGTTGATCTTCAGATAGCCGTCCGTCACTTCCACGTGGACATTCTCGTAGTTCGGGGAAGTCGCGGTGAAGTCGGCGGCGGTGAGACCCATCGGGTAGGTGTTCGCGTCCGTGCCGGAAGCGACGGCCTTGCCGACGAGCGTTACGGTCGCGTTCGCCGGGTTGCTCGTGATCTCATAGCCCTCGACGGTCTGTTCCTTGCCGTTGTAGGTGACGGTCTTCGTGTTGCCCGCGATCTTCACAACGGCGACGCTCGCCGGGGTGATGACCAGATCGCCGTCCACGATCACGAACTCGACGTTCGTGAAGTTGCCGCTGGTGTTCTTAAAGTCGGCCGCTTTGATGCCGACATGGTAGGTGCCGACATACGTTCCCTTCGCCGTCCACGCCGCGGTCGGCGTTTCGTCGACATCCGCGATGTTATACAGGGCGTTGTCCGCCGTTATGGACTTGTAGCCGGTGACGGAGTGCTCCGTGCCGTCATAGGTAACGGCGGCGGAGTTCTCGGTGACGGTCACGGTGACCTTGTCGCTGACGGGGTCGATCTTCAGCGTGCCGTCCACGATCACGAACTCGACGTTCGTGAAGTTTTTGCTGATGTTCCTGAAGTCGCCGGAGACGATGCCGACCGGGTACTCGCCCGCGTCGATCCCCTTCGCCGTCCACGCCTTGGTCGGCTTCTCGGCGACGTTCTTCTCCACGTCGTAGAGCGTGTTGTCCGCGGTCATGGACTTGTAGCCGGTGACGGAGTGCTCCGTGCCGTCATAGGTAACGGCGGCGGAGTTCTCGGTGACGGTCACGGTGACCTTATCGGCGATCGGATCGATCTTGAGCCAGCCGTCATTCACGACGACCTTGATATTGCTGTAGTTCCTGGAGGTGACGCTGAAGCTATCCTTCGTCAGACCCATATAATAGGTGTCAACGTCGGTGCCCTTCGCTTCTGCCTTGACGCCATCCTTCAGCGCAACGTCGATCGTCTTCGTACCGACGTCTGTCGTGTAGTCGGTGACGGACTGTTCCTTGCCGTTATACACCTTGGTGTCGTTGTTGCCGGTGATGGTGACGGTGACCTCATCCGTGATCGGCGTGATCTCCAGCAGACCGTCTTCCACGATGACAAACTGTACCGACGTGAAGTTCTGCGTGTTGTTGTTCACGAAGCTCTCGGGCTCGAGATTCATGTAATACTCGCCGACGTTCGTGCCCTCGGCATGGGCGCTCTTGCCCTCCGCGAGGCTGAAGTCCGCCTTAGTATACGCGCGGTTGCTGATGCTAACGACCGTGTAGCCGTTCACTTCGTGCTTGCTGCCGTCGTAGACCACGCTGTCGCGGATGCCCTTGATCTCCACGACCACGGTTCCCGGAGCGACGATCTCGAGATCGCCGTTTCTGTAGGTGATCTCATAGTTATCGGTCACGTCGTTGCCGCTTCCATCCACGATGTGCGTGTTGTTTTTGTCCGGCACCAGAATGCCGGTGTACTTGCCCACTGCGGTCCGGCTGCCGGTGATGACCGTTTCCACACTGTGACCATCGACCAGATAGGTGATGGTGTAGCTCGTGCCGGCCTCGACCTTGCCGTCGGCGGTCAGGCACACGCCGTGCGGCTGGCCGTCATAAACGACGGCGTTGTTCGCGGCTTTCAAAATGACCTTCTCTTCGCCCGCGCCGCGCTTGGTGATGGTGAGCGTGCCGGGGACGAGTGTGATGGTCTTGAACTGATCGTTCACGACATTGCCCGCTGCGTCCGTGATGGCCACAACGGTGATCTTGTTATTGTCCTTCGCGCTGTCCGCAACGTTCTTTACCGTGCCGACGACCGTCGCCGTCAGCGTGAGGCCTCCGGTCGGCAGCTCCTGGCTCTCGCCCGCGGCCACGGTATATGTTTCGCCGTCGTAGACAACGGTATAGCCGCCGTCGGAATGCGGCTGGCCGTCATACTCCCAGGTGCGGCTGTTCGCCTTGACGGTGATGACCTTCTCGTTCTTCGAAACGGTCAGCGTGCCGTCCACATAAGTGATATCGTAGTTCTGGGCCTTCGTGTTGTTGTTCAGCGTGTGGCCGGTGATCTTGTTGGCGCTGCTGCCGACAGCCGTCTGGCTGCCCTCGACCGTGACGCCCGCAAGGCCCTCTTCGCCCACGAAGCTGCCCTTGCTGATGGTGTAGCCGCTGTCGGTGAGCGGCGTGCCGTCGTACGCCTTGGCGGCGCTGTTCGCCGTCAGCTCGATCGCCACCGGCGTGACGGTGAGCGTGCCGATGACGGGCTTGCCGAAGGTGTAGTTGGCGGTCACGTCCGCGCCGTCCGAACGCTCCACACGGTAGGACTTATATTCGTTCCGCTTGGTGCCCACGTCGGTCAGACCGGCGTCGGCCGGGAACTCCACGACCAGCCGGTCGCCTGCCGCCAGCGTTCCGGTATGCGTGGTCTGGTTGTCCAGCAGCTTTTTGCCGTTATACTCTCTGCTTCTGGACGCCGTGGTGATGACGATAGCGTTCGAGCTCTGCGTAATGGAGAGCTTGCCGGGGATCTTGGTGATCTCGTAGTTCTCCTCGCGGAAGGCCGCGCCCGTCGTATAGGTGATGGTATTTTCGACCGTGCCGTCGGACACATAAGTCACGCTGCCGGTGGCCGTGATGCCGGTCACCTCGCCGGAGACGAAGCCGTCACCCGTGACGGAAACGTCCGGGCGGGTCAGCGGCGTGCCGTCGTATTCCTTGCTCGCGGTCTCGGACGTGAGCGTCACGGTGCGCGGCAGGATGGTCAGCTTGCCGTCTACACTGTCGGTAAAGGTGTAGTTGCCCGTAACGTCTGCGCCGCCGCGCGTGACCTTATAGCTCTTGACGACGTTCTTGCCCTCGTCGCCCACATTCGTGGCGCTGCCCTCAACAACAGCCGTCAGCACGTCGCCGGGCACCAGCACACCTTCGGTGCAGCTGAAGCCGCTGTTCGTGAGCGGCGTTCCGTCGTACTTTTTGCTGCCGCTCGCCGCGGTGACGGTGATGGTCTTTTCGGAGATGGGGGAGATGGTGAGAGCGCCGTCCGCAACGGTGAACACGACGTTCGTAAAGTTCTTGCTCGTATTCGCGAAGTCTCCGGAGACGATGCCCACCGGGTACTCGCCGACGTCCGTGCCCTTCGCCGTCCACGCCGCGGTCTGCGTTTCGGCGACGTTCTTCTTCACGTCGTAGAGCGCGTTGTCCGCGGTCATGGACTTGTAGCCCGTGACGGAGTGCTCCTGTCCGTTATAGGTGACGGTGTCGGACTTCTCGGTGACGGTGACGGTGACCTTATCGGTGATCGGGTTGATCTCCAGATAGCCGTCCGTCACTTCGACGGTGACTTTATCATAGTTCGGGGAAGTCGCGGTGAAGTCGGAGGGCTTGAGGCCCATCGGGTAGGTGCCGGCGTCCGTGCCGGACGCGACGGCCTCGCCGACGAGCGTTACGGTCGCGTTCGCCGGGTTGCTCGTGACGGTGTAGCCCTCGACGGTCTGTTCCTTGCCGTTGTAGGTGACGGTCTTCGTGTTGCCCGCGATCTTCACAACGGCGACGCTCGCCGGGGTGATGACCAGATCGCCGTCCACGATCACGAACTCGACGTTCGTGAAGTTGCCGCTGGTGTTCTTAAAGTCGGCCGCTTTGATGCCGACATGGTAGGTGCCGACATACGTTCCCTTCGCCGTCCACGCCTCGGTCGAGGTCTCGGCGACGTTCTTCTTCACGTCGTAGAGCGCGTTATCCGCGGTCATGGACTTGTAGCCCGTGACGGAGTGCTCCTGTCCGTTATAGGTGACGGTGTCGGATTTCTCGGTGACGGTGACGGTAACTTTCTCGGTGATCGGATCGATCTTCAGATAGCCGTCCACCACAACGACCTTGATGTTGCTGTAGTTCTGGGACGTGACCGTGAAGTTATCCTTCGTCAGCCCCATGTCGTACTTGCCGGCGTTCGTGCCCTTCGCTTCCGCCTTGGAGCCTTCCTTCAGCGCGACGGTAATGGTCTTCTCGCCGACGTCCGTCGTGAAGCCGGTCACGCTCTGCTCGCTGCCGTTATAGACCCGGGTGTTATGGTTGCCGGTGATGGTGACGACGACTTCGGTCTCGTCCGCCGTGATCGTCAGCGTGCCGGGCTTATAGGTCGGCAGTTCATAGTAGCCGCCGGGCAGCTCGCCGCCCTTGAACCGGACGGTGGTCGTATTGATGACGTTCAGCACGCTGCCGACATTGGTGATGGTGCTCTCCTTCGTCATGGAGAGGGTGATATCCTTCTTCTGATCGCCGTTGACAAGGCCCTCGACCTTGAAGTCCGGCTGCGTGAGCGGCTGGGCGTTGTAGGCTCTGCTCGCGCTCTCTGCGGTGATCGTCAGAGGAACGGTGTAATAAACGGTGATGACGTTCCCCGCCGCTTCCATTTTCAGCGACTGGCTGGGGGAGTAGCTGTCCACATGCGCCGACGTATATTCCGCACCCAGCGCGGTCGAGGCGCTCGCCGTCAGCGTATCGCCGATCGTCATGGTGCCGGTCTGGTCGGGAGCGACCTTCACTTCCGTGCCCTTGAGGTAATGGTGGATGGTGTACTCCGCGGTGTTGCGCTTGAAGTACAGCTTCAGCGTCAGCGAGCCGTCCGCGGCCACGGTACCGGATTCGACGTTGTTCGCATTGGCCGCATCGTACACATGCGCGGGCACGCCGTATCCCTTGTCTGTATCGGTGACAGAAACGGTGGTGTCCGTCGTGCCGGTGCGCGGCTCAGTCTTTTCGAGCGTGTAGGTGCCGTCGGTCTGCTCGCAGTAGAACTCGACCTTATAGGCAGTATTCTCGTTCGCCTTCCACACGGCGTAGAGGATATTGTCCCCGGTGCTGTCCACGCGGGCGGTGCTGCCGGTCTTATATTCCGCACTGGCGGCGTTCGGATCGGTGCTCCAACCGTCGAGGGAATAGCCGGTGCGGGAGAAGCTGCTGCCGTCCCAGAGCGTCACAAGATCGTTATTGACGTACCCGTTTTTGACATAGGTCCCGCCCTGGCCGCCGTTGGCGTTATATGTCAGGGAGACGACCGCGTCCTTATTGCCCCAGACGGCATGGAGCGTGACGCTCGCGTTCATGCGCAGCTTGTCGTTGGGCTGGTACTTGACCGCCCCGTCCGCCATCTCTGCCCAGCCGAGGAACACCTTGCCCTCGGGAACGGCGAAGGAGTTGGCCTGCACGTCGGCGTGCGCACCGGGGGCATAGTGCTTCATATCCGTGACAGTATTCTTGCCGTCAGTATATGTCACGGTGTAGCTGTTCTTATTGGTATAGTAGGGGTAAAGCTCGATATTGTCGTAAATTTTGGTGCTGAAGTGGAAGGGCGTGTAAGTATCGCCGTTCTTCGTCGTCCAGCCAGCAAATGTCCAGCCATCGCCCGCCGGCTTCTGCGGATCGGGGAGCATGCTCTCGTCAATGGTGCCGCCGTAGGGGATGGTGAGATTCTTTCCTCCGGTGCCTTCCATGGTGATGTAGGCAACGCCGCTTACCGTGGGCGCTGCCCAGTAGGCGTATACCGTAATGTTCTGCGCGGGCATGGTCTTGCCATCAAATACATATTCCGGCAGACCGAAGGGATCAGCACACCAGCCTGCGAAAATATATTTCTCCATGCCGACCGGCGGGGTCGTAAGTTTATAATTTCCAGCGTCGGCAATGCTCTGCTGGTATTTATACGATGCCGTGTTGACCGTCTGACCGTGGCTTATATACACTACATTGTAGCTGTTGCGGTCGTAGTAGAAGCTAGCGCCATTATAGCGCTCGCCGTCCTTTCCACTTTTGCTTTCATTTACGGTAAACCCGGTGATATTGTAGCGATCCTCTTTTGAAATAGTGGCAGTTGTACTCGCACCGGTATCCGTGTGATCCAGCACATAGTTGCCGTTAAGATCTTCCAGATAGTACTTAGCGGAACCATTGTACTGGCTCGTCTCATAGAAACTGGTGCCGCCCAGCGGCATAACATCTATATTGGTCTGGTAAACACTGCCGCTCGGACTGACCTTCCACTGTCCGCCAGGCCACCGGTCGCGGATATTCGCACCGTACTTAGCGCTGTCTATTGTTGGTTATTTCGCTCCAACCGGGATTCCAGCTGCTTCCTGTGCTCCGGTAGAATTTCACTTCGTACACATTGCGCGTGTAATATATGTTGACAATGGTAGCGCCGTTGCCCTTGATGGTTTCCTGCGTAATCGCCTGAACGGTAAAACCATTATAGGTCTTAGCTCTGGCGCTTGTCTGCGCGCCGGTCGTACCATACAGCGTCTCGTTTTCCACATAAGAGTAGCCGTCGTCATCGGCATCCTCCTGCCAGTGGATGACGGTGTACCGCGTACTGGTATTGACGTTCCAGTGCGCCTTGAGCGTGATGTTCTCCGTCAGTGGGCTGCCGAAGTTGAACTGTGCTCCGTTGTATTCCCAGTGGCTGAACGTGTAGCCGGGCTTCGTAATCTCCACATTGGGCTTTGCCGTAGTTGCGTCTGCGCTGTAGAACTGGGGCGCGACATATGTACCGCCGTCGGAATCGAAGTGGAGCCAGTGGCCCGGTTCGACCTTGGCGTACACGGTGATATTCTCTTTGTCCAGCGTGACGGAGTCGACAGGGGTCTGGTAGCTGCCTTCCAGATACCAGCCGGTGATCGCGTGCGTTGTGTTCTCAAGACCGTAGGTCACATCGTCAGTCTTGATAACGTCGCCTTTCACGCCCTCTTTGGTATGGACAATGCGGCCGTTCGTGTCGGCAAAGAACACGTACAGCACTTCCGTGAATCCGGCGTCCACGTTGATCTGCGCCGATTCGCTGATCTCGCCCACGGTACCGAAGGTGAGCTCGGACGCGCCGACGAACCAGCCGGTGAATTTATAGCCGTCCTTCACGGGGGAAACGGGCTGATAGAGCGTGTCGCCCTTCTTGACGATCTGGCGCGAGACTTCCGCGCCGTCTACCCGAAAGACATAGGTGAGATATTTGTCCGTATCCGGCCGGACAACTCTCATGGGGACAACGTTTGTCTTGCCGCCCTCTTCGCCCTCCGCGGGCTCTTCGTCCTTGCCGGGCTCTTCGTCCTTGCCGGACTCTTCGCCCTTCGCGGGCTCTTCGTCCTTCGCGGGCTCTTCGTCCTTGCCGGACTCTTCGTCCTTCACAGGCTCTTCCGCCGCAGCGGGCTTATCGCCTGTGTCCGGAATGGAGTCTTTGTCTCCGGCGGGGTTGGTGCTGCCAGCCGTCGCGGGATCGTTTCCATTTTCGGAAAAAAGCGTTTCCTCTGCCGGGACGGTCCCCTCGTCTCCAACGGCGATCGCGTTCACCGGGAGCAGGGAGAACATCATGCATACTACCATCAGCAGCGCGATCAGATTCCTCTTTTTCATACAGTCCTCCTGTTTTCACTTACCTCTCCCTCGTTGTCGGACAATTTCGGGAGAAAATGTACGGCTTTTTCTGTGCCGGAACATGGTTTTTCTGCGCATGGGTATAGTTATCCTACTATGTTGTTTTCATTTTACACAATGCCGGGGAATTTTTCCATAGGTTTACGTAACATTTCATTATTTGTAACTAACTCTTAACAGTTTTTAACATTTTGTACAGGTAGTGATTGCTTATCGCAGAAACCACTATACCTTGTGGTTTCCCCGGTATTGCCGGAAGCGATTTAAAATGCCCTCTCGGCTGCCGAGAGGGCATATTCCCCTATACTATTATATTATAGACCCCGCAGGGTTATTCCTCTTTTTTTCTCTCGCGCGTTTTGACGCGCTCGTGCGGCGTGGGGCCCCAGCCGTCGAGCGGCAGGCGCTGCATCGCGCCGAACACCTTGCTGCGCACATCCGGGTACTGTGCCGAGAGCGTCGTGAGCAGATCCTTGATCTCCTGCCGCTTGGACGTGTGATCCATCGGGCAGGTGCTCTTCACGACCGGCAGCTCGAGCTGTCCGGCGAGATTCGCGCTGCGCTGCTCGCCGATGTACAGAAGCGGGCGGATCTGCGTCACGTCCGCGCGGGACATATACGTCACCGGCTTGAAGCAGTTGAGCCGCCCCTCGAACACGAGCGACATCATAAACGTCTCCACGGCGTCGTCAAAGTGGTGGCCGAGCGCGAGCTTGTTGCAGCCGTGCTCCTTCATCGTGGTGTTCAGCGCGCCGCGCCGCATTTTCGAGCAGAGCGAGCACGGGTTCTCCTCCTGCCGGGCGTCAAACACGATCTCGCGGATATCCGTCGGCACGCGGGTATACGGCACGCCGAGCTCCTCGCACATTTTTTCCACACCGGAAAAGTCCATGCCGGGGAAGCCGGTATCGATGGTGATGCCCTCCAGCTCGAACGGCGCGGGGTAATACCGCCGCAGATACGCAAGCGCGGCGAGCAGCACGAGCGAATCCTTGCCGCCGGAAATGCCCACGGCGATGCGGTCGCCGGGGGAGATCATGCCGTAATCGTCCACGCACCGGCGCACAACGCCGGTAAACGCATTGAGAGAATCCATAGTTCGCACCTCAAAAATTAAAAATCGAAACAGAGAAAAACGGAGCATTTGTGAGAAAAACGAAGCATTTGCGAGCTTGCCCTGCCGTAAATAAAAATCTTGGAAAACAGGGGTTGACACCGAAGGAGCGCTGTGCTATAAAAATAGAGCGCGTCTTGAGGGTATATTGTACCCGCCGCGCCTTGAAAAAGCAAGAAAAAACAATGATATTGGAGGCACATCAATGTCCACTACGATGGTCAGAAAAGAGGACGTCGTCCGCAAGTGGTACGTTCTCGATGCGGCCGGCAAGCCCCTGGGCAAGACCGCCGCTCTCGCCGCCGACCTGCTGCGCGGCAAGCGCAAGGTCGACTACACGCCGCACGTCGACTGCGGTGACTTCGTCATCATCATCAATGCGAAGGACGCCGTTCTCACCGGCAACAAGCTCACCCAGAAGTACTACCGCACCCACTCCGGTTACGCCGGCGGTCTCAAGGAGACCCGTTACGATCGCCTGATGGCGACCCGCCCCACTCTCGCCATGACGCTCGCCGTCCGCGGCATGCTGGCGAAGAACCCCACCCAGAAATGGCAGCTCCGTCGTCTGAAGGTCTTTGCCGGCAATGAGCACAAGCACGCCGCGCAGAAGCCCGAAGTCTGGACGGTCGAATAAGGAAAGGAGGAAATTTTAGAATGGCTACCTATCAGAGCAAGCGTCCCTACGCTTACGGCACCGGCCGTCGGAAATCCTCCACCGCCCGTGTCCACCTCATCCCCAACGGCAGCGGCAGCATCACCATCAACGGCCGCACGCTGGACGAGTACTTCGGTCTCGAGACTCTGAAGCTCATCGTCCGTCAGCCTCTCGCCGCCACCGAGACGGCCGAGAAGTTTGACGTTGAAGCCACCGTCGCCGGCGGCGGCATGACCGGCCAGGCCGGCGCGATCCGTCACGGCATCGCCCGCGCCCTGCTCAAGGTCGACGAGAACTACCGCGGCACGCTCAAGGCCGCCGGTTATCTCACCCGCGATCCGCGCATGAAAGAGCGTAAGAAGTACGGCCTCAAAGCCGCCCGCCGCGCTCCGCAGTTCAGCAAGCGCTGATCGGCCGCAAATTTACAGCTCAAAAGCTCAAAAACCCCGGAAAATCACCATTTTCCGGGGTTTTCTTATACCCTTTTCGTCCGATTGCTGCTGATGCAGTTTGTACCATTTTCATAAAATATGACCTGCCGGGTTTGTACGCCAGCCATTCATAAGCTTGTCATTCTCCATGATAAAGGGGCTCGCCGTATCCTGTCCCCATGAGGTGTCATATTTCCCCATAAGGTAATCGCTCAGTGCCGTTCGGTCCGCAAAGCGCAGCAGCCGGTACGGCTCCTGAAAGGCCACCTTTTCTGCAAAGTACAGTGTCCCATCCTCCGCCGTCAGCAGCACACCGGCATGCCCGACAAACAGCAGAGATTCCTCCTCAGTCGGCTTATCATGGAAGAACACCGTGATGAGGCGGATTCTTTCATTCTCCTGAAAGGCAACGCCGCGGGAGGCCCATTCCTCTTGTACGGTTTGTACATGACGCCGGATCTCCGTGGTATCCTCCGCCTTCATGGAGGAATACAGTGCGCGGAAATCCGCAAGGCTGCTTCCGCCCAGCGCATCGGGATCTGCTTTCAGCGTCTCCTCGTCTACAAACAGCACATCTTCACCGGCATTGATTTGAGAGTCTGCGCTCACGGAGAGGAAATCCCCAAACAGGCTCATGGCGGTGATCCGGCAGTTATAGCCCGGAAACGTCCCGTTCTTCGCCGTCCATTCGTCCTGCATCGCATAAGGGTCATATTTCGTATACAGCAGCTCCGCTTCCTCAAAGCCCGTCGTCAGCCATTCCCCCCTCATGCTTTCATTGAAGCTGTCTACACGGTTGAAGAAGCCCTGAATGCGGTTTCCCGACACCCCGGCGCCGGAAAGCATATCCTCCAAAAGTTTCCGTGATACGCTGTCGTTGAGATTTGTGTACTCAATTTTTTCCAATGCCGGACGCTTATCCGGCGAATCAGCGTCCGCGCCGCAGCCCGCGAATGCGGAAGCGATAAGAATAACACATATAACCGGCAGTATCTGACGAAATGATTTCATAATCTGCTCTATCCTTTCCTTTGACCATCGACCATTTTGCAAAGCTTATTATACCACTCAAGCATAAGGTCTATGTTAAGCAAGAGGTCTTTGGAGCGATCGGAACAGCGAAGGTGCGGCTTTCACCACGCGGCGGACAACGCAGATCATCTCCTACTTGCTGCACTTGTCACAGCCCCCCACGACAACATGCATCCGTCCATTTGATAGATGGATATACATCATCTCAAAATCTGTTTCGCCGGCATTGGGCAGCTCTTTCCGCCAGCAGGCACTGAGCAAACATGCGCTGTCCTTCATAGATAATTATGCCGTTCCGGAGATACCTTTTGATTGGGCGGTTGAACGGTATGCTATGACCGGTGGTGTGCCCAAATACTTGGCGTTTTTTTAAGATGCCCGGGAACTGCTCGATCCGATCAAAAAAGGTCATAATGCACGACAATACCCCTGCCCGTCATCGCCGGCAGGGGTAAAATCTGTGATAAAGCTTCCAGCTTGCTGTTTCGGACGATCTGCCGCCGGCAGACATGGATTCCCCCGGGCTAAAAACAAGTGGCTGACGCAATTCTCCTCTTTCACTCTTTTTAAGCCGGCACTCGGCGGTGGCTCATTTGCAGGAGCTTGATTTTGCGCGGGGCTCGTGCGAAGCGCCTCGCGGCTTGCATCTTCCCGCATGCTTTTGTATTCCGAAGGATGTTTAGAAATCCACTTCGGTATCGTAGTAGCAGCACTTGAGCAGCTTTTCCATCTCTTCGACGGAGGGCTGGCGGGGATTGGAGCCCGTGCAGGCGTCTGCGATGGCGTTGACCGCGATATCGTGGAGCTTGGCCAGGAACACGTCTTCCGGCACAAAGCCCTTTTCGGCGGGGTAGCTGTCCGCGCCGTAGTGGGCAATGCAATGGGGGATGTTCAGATCGTCGTTCATCCTGCGCAGCGCCGCAATGAGCAGGGCGATCTTCTCTTTCACCGTTTCGCCGCCGAGCTGCATGACGTCGGCGATCTCGGCGTAGCGCTTAGCCGCGGTCTCCTCCTTGGCGTTGAAGGCGATGACCTTAGGCAGATACATGGCGTTGGCCGCGCCGTGGATGATGTGCGCGCCGTATTCGTCAAAGGCAGCGCCAGTCTTGTGCGCCATGGAGTGGACGATGCCAAGGAGCGCGTTGGTGAATGCCATGCCGGCGAGGCACTGGGCGTTATGCATGCTGTTGCGCTTTGCCATATCGCCATTGTAGGAATCGACCAGATCGTGCTGGATCATCTTGATGGCGTGCAGCGCCAGCGGATCGGTGAAATCGCAGTTGGCGGTGGAAACATACGCTTCAACGGCGTGGGTCATGGCGTCCATACCGGTGTGGGCAACCAGCTTCCTGGGCATGGTTTCAGCGAGATCTGGATCGACGATGGCCACGTCGGGCGTGATCTCAAAGTCGGCAACCGGGTACTTGATGCCTTTGGCATAGTCCGTGATGATAGAGAAAGCCGTCACCTCGGTGGCCGTGCCGGACGTGGAGGAAATGGCGCAGAAGCGCGCCTTCTTGCGCAGCTTCGGCAAACCGAATACCTTGCGCATATCTTCAAACGTCGTCTCAGGATATTCGTACTTGATCCACATGGCCTTGGCCGCGTCGATGGGAGAGCCGCCGCCCATGGCAATGATCCAATCCGGCTGGAAGCGGATCATGGCCTCCGCGCCGCGCATGACGGTCTCGACAGAAGGATCCGGCTCAATGCCTTCAAACAGCTCGACTTCCATTCCCGCTTCGCGCAGGTAGTCCGTAGCTTTATCCAGAAAGCCAAAGCGCTTCATGGAGCCGCCGCCGACGCAGATCATCGCGCGCTTGCCTTCAAACGTTTTGAGCGCTTCAAGCGCACCCTTTCCATGATACAGATCTCGGGGTAGCGTAAAACGTGCCATAACTGTAACCTCTCTTTCGTTCTCTGCCGTTGCAGCATGGTATGTATTTTCACCTTTGTGATTTTTATCACAAACAGATCATGCTATAACAACCCTTATTTTCATTTTTCGATTTTTTACAATCGATTTATCCTTCTTCGACCGCACACGGTTACACCATTGTATAACGTTCAGCTGCCACTAAAACAGAACAATATGAACTGATTGAAGAACGCATTACATCTTCGGTAAACAAGCCATCATAGCAGGTTACAATCCGGCGTCACGAGTATCTTTACTTGCGATTTCTTCTCCGGGCCGGTAAGCGATGCGAAGCCTTCCTTCACTACGTCTTCAAGACAGATTTTCTTAGTAACATAACCCTCGGCAGGTATTCTGCCGCTGTCAAGCAACTCGATTACCTTCGGAAAGTCGCCGCAGTAGCAGATGCTGCCTACCATTTGCCTTTCCTTCATCACCAGCAGGTTAGGATGCAGCGTTGCGGACCCTTCCCATATACTCGTAACCACAAGTGTACCGGCAGCCTTTATGGATTCCAATAACAGCAGCAGGCACTGCTCGCTGCCCGTAGTTTCAAACGCAATATCTGCCCCAACACCGCCGGTAAGCCGATATATTTCAGCAACGACATCATCCTTGCCGGGCTCGAGAACGATGTCTGCTCCCGCCCGCAATGCATACTCCTGTCTGACGCTCTTGCGCTGAACGACAATGATTTTTTCCGCGCCAAGGGCTTTGAGGCACTCTATTGTAGCAAGGCCTATTGGGCCTGCCCCTGCAACGACCGCCACATGCCCCGACCGAAAGCCACCGACCTCAAGAGAATGATAGCCAACGCTCATGGGTTCCACAAGAGCAGCCTTCTCATAGCTTAGCGTGTCAGGTATCTTGTGTACGAACCTCGCCGGGAACGTAGTGTATTCGGCAAGACCTCCGCCTCCGCCCATAAGGCCATGAAATCCCAGCTTATCGCAAAGGTTGTAATGTCCGGCTTTACAGGCGGGGCATTCGCCGCATACGATCAACGGCTCAACCGTCACGCGGTCGCCGACAGCCAGATTCGTCACTCCCTCGCCTACCTCCGTTATCTCGCCGGAAAACTCATGCCCCATTATCACCGGAGCGACTTCCTGCGTTATAGGATGGGGATTTTCCACCGGTATGAATATTGGACCCATAGTAAACTCATGCAAATCGCTGCCGCAAATGCCGCACCACTTCACCTTGATTTTCACTTCTCCGGCGCAGGGTGAAGGTTCTGGTATGTCCTCAATACGAATGTCTCCCGACGTGTACCAAAGTGCTGCTTTCATATTCTTTTTCTCCTTTCGTCACCCGGGTACATAGGTTTACACCATTGTGCAGCCGCCGTCAATCGTGAGCACCTGTCCCGTAATGGTCTTTGCGAGATCGGAGGAAATAAAGAGCACACCGTAGGCGATATCGTCCTCGGTCTGCGCCTGCCCCATCGGGATCAGATCCTTGATGGAATTGTTCCAGTTCCGCTCGCGCTCCTCCGGAGAGATGGCGGTACGTCCGCCCTCGGTGCCCTGCCAGCCGGTAGCCATGCCGTCCAGGATCTCCTCCCACATATTGGTGCGGATGATGCCGGGCGCGACGGAGTTTACCCGAACACCGTGCGGCGCGCCCTTTTTGGCGGCTGCCTGAGTCAGACTGATCACCGCAGCCTTTGTCGCGCAGTAGTGCTGCAGCAAGCCCATGTTGGTGCGGCCCGCGATGGAGGAAATTGTCACGATGTTCCCGTGACCCTGCTTGATCATCTGTTTCATGCCCTCCTGCAGCATATGGGAAACACCGAGCACGTTGATGCTGAACAGCCTCTCCACTTCCTCCGGCTCGATCACGAGAAAGTCGTAGGTGGAAATAACGCCGGCGTTATGCAGTATGACATCCACCGTGCCGCCGAAGAATTCCAGCGCGGCGTCCAGCAGCGCTACGGCGTCCTCTTTCTTGGAAATGTCCGCCCTGCAGAAGTCGGCACGTGCGCCCATCTTTTTGATTTCCTCAACTGTGCTCTTTCCCTGCTCCTCATTGCGGTTGCCGATAAAAATATTCGCACCGCAGTCTGCATAGTTCAGTGCGCAGGCTTTGCCTATGCCGCGGCCTCCGCCTACCACCAGCACATTTTTTCCGATAAAGTCCAGCTTCAACATATCGCGTATTCTCCTTTCTTTTTCGTCTGATGTTTTGTCTCCTTCCTTCAACTTTTCATGTGGATTGCCCGCTTATCAATGTCCAGCGCCGCCTCGCGCAGTGTTTCCGTAACGGTCGGATGGGAGTGGATCGTGGATATAAGCTCGTCCACCGTGGCTTCCAGCCGGATGGCGAGAGCGCCCTCGCAGATCAGATCCGTGGCGCGGGGTCCTATGATGTGCATCCCCAGCACCTCACCGTATTTCGCATCAGCGATGATTTTGACAAGACCCTCGCCGCCGTTCAGGATAAGCGCCTTGCCGTTCGCTCTCATGGAGAAGCGTCCCACCCGGTAATCCAGACCCCGCTCCTTCGCCTGCGCCTCGGTAAGTCCGACCGAAGCGGCCTCCGGCTCGATATACACGCAGACCGGGTTGGTTTTTTCCTCATACTCCGCCTTGATGCCCATAATGTTCTCAGCGGCGATCTCGCCCATCACCGAAGCAGTATGGGCAAGCTGTGCATAGTTTGCCACGCAGTCGCCCACAGCGTATACGCCGGGGACGCCCGTCTCCATGCGGCTGTTGACAACGATCCGTCCTCTGTCGTGCCGGATGCCTCCGGCCTCCAATCCAAGCGACTCGGTATTCGCCCGGCGGCCGATGGCAACAAGGACTTTTTCTGCCTCGAAGCGGACAGTGCCTCCATCTCGGTCACGGCAGATCACCGCAGCCCCGGCCTCACAAGGCTCTACGGACTGCACAGGACACTCAAGATGGAAATCTATGCCCATCTTTTTCATGCTTTTCACGCCTACCGCCGTAATTTCCTCGTCAAGCATGGGCAGCATCTGCTTCAGCGCCTCCACGACGGTGACCTTCGTTCCGAAAGCGGAGTAGGCACAGGCAAACTCCAGCCCGATCACGCCGCCGCCGATGATCACCATCGTTTTCGGAAGCGTTTCGAGACTCAGTGCGCGCGTGGAGTCTATGCAGCAGGGATTCTCCTTTATGCCCGGAATAGGCGGCACGGCGTTTCCTGAGCCTGCGGCGATGATCACGGCGTCGGGTGTCATGGTCTCCCGGACACCGTCCGGCTTTGTGACCTCTACGGTTTTGGGCGCAGTAAAGACCGCCTCGCCCTGGATGCTTGTAACTCCGTTCATCTTGAGCAGCGCCCCTACGCCCTGCGTAAGCGTCTTGGTTATTTGGTTCTTATGGGCGATGATCTGCGGAAAATCCACTTCAATACCCTTTGTTCGGACGCCGAGCTCCGCTCCGTGCTCACGGATATCCCGTATCAGCTCCGCACTTCGCAAAAGGCATTTTGTTGGAATGCAGCCCCTGTTCAGACAGGTGCCTCCCAGCTTTTCTTTCTCGACAAGCGTCACCGCTGCGCCCAGCTGGGCTGCGCGGATCGCCGCCACATACCCGCCGGGACCGCCGCCGATGACCAAAACGGTTTTGGCTCTGTTCTGTCCGTTTGTTTCCGATCGTTCTTTTACCATTGCTGTAGATTCCTTTCTTGCGCCGCTCTAAGCGCTGAATATGGTATCCAGCAGTTCCTGCCGCGATATGCCGCCAAAGTATTCATTCAGCGGGAATCCGTCCAACACCGCCGCAACATCTTCGCGGCGCATGAGGCAGCCCTCCAGCGCGGAGGTTATGTCCTCCAACGGGCGCATGGCGAGAAAATCTCCGTAGAATACGAGGGCGCATATCCGTCCCTCTTCGATCTGAGCTCTCACTTCAAGCCCGCCGCCGGACCACCGTCTCCGATTTGTCATATCGTACTTGGGAGACTTGCCGTAATTCCATTCCCAAGTGTCGTATTTTTCGCGCTTCAGACTGCGGATGCGGTTCAGCTCCTGCTTGTCCAGTTCTCCGGTCTCAAAGCCGTTCTCGCAAAGGCAGCTTTTCAGATAGCCCCAGAACTGCTCCAGCGTCATGTCGGTTGGCAGGAAGCTCCGGATGTTCCCCACGCGGCTCCGCACGGACTTGGTGCTTTTGGAGCGGAACTTCTCCGGATCCGCACAGAGCGCCCCGGCGATCATGTCGGGGTCGGAATCAAACAGCAGTGTGCCGTGGTGGAGAATCCTGTCCCGGTACAGCCGTTGTGCCGTTCCTGAAACCTTACGGCCGGAAACCAGAATGTCATTGCGGCCGGAAGCCTCCGCATCCAGCCCCAGCCCCCGCAGCGCGTTGACCACGGGCAGGGTGAAGCGCTCCATGGATATTCTTTCGGCATCGGGTGCGTCGGTGATGAGGGAATAGTTCAGATTCCCTAAATCATGATACACCGCACCGCCGCCGGTCATCCGCCGCACCACATGAATCCGGTGCCGGCTGACAAACGGCCGGTTGATCTCTTCCTCGGTGTTCTGGTTTCGTCCTACTACCACTGTGTTGCGATTCTGCCACAGCAGGAGATAGTCGCCTTCTGTCCGGTTACAGAGCACGAACTCCTCGAAAGCAAGATTAAAGCAGGGGTCGAAAGACCCGGTCTCCAGATAGGTCGTGCAGCTCATATTCTGCTTTTGTCTCCCAATCCTATCAAAGATCTCTCTGTCATAAGAGCAAAAGGCAGGGATTTTCCAGCAGCTCGCATACGCGTTTGAGGAACGCTGCGCCCATCACGCCGTCTATTACCCTATGATCGGCAGAAAGGCATAGATTCATCATAGGACGTATCACTATTTCGCCATCCCGTACTACAGGGGTGTCTGCCATGGCACACACGCCCAGTATGGCGAGCTCCGGCTGATTGATGATGGGAGAGAAATAGGTGACTCCATAGCTTCCCAGATTTGTTATGGTAAAGGTGCCGCCGGTAATATCCTCCATGGTTATGCTCCCGCTGCGGACAGCCTCTATAAGCCTCTCCGTAGCCTGGGCGATCTCGGAAAGTGATTTTTCCTCGCACTGCTTTACGTTTGGCACGATGAGCCCGTCGTTTTTTGCAACTGCTAGTCCCATGTTGACGTGCCTGTATCGGATGAGCGAATTGTCCGCGAAGCGGGCGTTCATATCCGGGAACTCCGTGAGAGCTTTGGCTGCCACTTTCATGATGATATGATTGTAGCTCACGGCTGCGCCGCGCGCCTTCAGCTGGGCGCGCAGTGCCTTCATGGCAGTGCAGTCCACAGGCATGGTATACACCACTCGCGGCGAGGTGTGCCACGAGTTAAGCATGTTGGCGGCAATGCTCCGGCGCAGGCTGTTCACCCTTACGGGCGGCAACTCGTTGCCCTCCGGCACACGCCCCACACCCGCAGATTCGGCGGCCGCCAGAACATCCGCTTTCATTACCCTGCCCTCTACGCCAAGCGTCGTCGTGTCCACACCCAGTTCTGCAGCAAGCTTTGCCGCCGTCGGGCTGGTCTTTACCGGCGGCTTTTCCGCTTCCGCCTTCAGGAAATTTTCCACATCCTCCAGCGTTATGCGCCCCTTGGGGCCGGTGCCTTCTACGAGGCTCAGCTCGATGTGTTTTTCCCTTGCCAGCTTTTTCGCCGCCGGAGAGGCGATGACCGGCTCTCCGCTCCGGCGTTCATACGCCGGCTTCGCGGCAGGCGCGGTCTCCGTCTGCGGCGCTGCCGTTCCTTCGTCCGGCTTCGCACCGCCGGGCACACTTTCGCCTTCCTGCCCCAGATAGCCGACGACCGCCTTGCAGGGCGCCGTTTCGCCGGCGGGAAGCAGGATCTTGAGGAGCACACCCTCCGCCTCGGACTCCACGTCATTTGTCAGCTTGTCCGTGGAAACGGAGAACAGCGCGTCTCCCTTTTTTACATAGTCGCCTTCCCGGAACTTCCATTCCTCTACCGTGCCTTCCGTCATGGTAAGACCCAGCTTCGGCATCAGTATCTCGTATGCCATCAGAATACCTCCTGTTTTTGGTGATGAGGATCCGCGCCGAAGCGGAACAGCCCCCGCGCCACAGCCTCCTCAAGCGCTTCGCGTATCTTTACCCGCTGCGGGCCTCTGCGTGTCACAGTAAAGGTGAGCACATCGCCGCTCCTGCCGCGGAGCTCGCGTTCACCGTCAAGAGCGATCATACAGGGCTCACTGAGCGGTATGTTCAGAGGGCGATCCAACGGCATCCGCTCTATGTGGGAGAGTCTCACGGGGGAGAGCACGCCGGCTGCCACGGGCGCCAGAACCCGCTCTCCGGCGTCGCCCAGCACGGCGTCCACGCCGAAGTCATCCGTGTCACGCACGACGCCGACACAGCCTGCCACGGAGGAAAAGCCGATGCTGGCCGGATGGCAGCGGGTCGCGATCACCCGGCGCAGCTTTCCCGTATCCCAAATCGCCTTTGCACCTACCCACAGATCCGCGGTTATCACCGCATCGACCAGGGCGATATCTGCAAAGCGTCCGTTTATGGATATCTCTATGCGCTTATCCCGTATGCGGCAGTTTTCGGAGGGACCCAGTATGGCCGCCGCAGCGGCAGCCATACCGGCGACCGTCCCTTCCGTCAGGGTGGGATAAACGTTGTTCGTTCCCGTGGACACAGGAAGGATGGGGGTTTCGTCCAGCCCCTTGGCGGCGGCGCGGCTGGTGCCGTCGCCGCCGAGTACGACGCAGCATCCCGCTCCCATAGCTTCCATGAGCTCCGCCGCCCGGATGGTGTCCTCATAGGAGGCGGTAATGGGCATATCGAGGACGCACAGCTCCGCCTCCAGCAGACCGTCCCTTGCAAGATCGCTCATGACCGTGCGGCCGATCTGAAAGGTATCCGGCATAAACAGTATCCGGTCTATACCCATGGACTGCGCCGCCAGCGTGATCCGCTTGACGATATTGACCTTTTCCCGATTGTCTATGGTGGTGGCATAGGATACCAGTCTCCGTATGTCCTTGCCGGACGCAGGATTTGCTATGATGCCGATTGTAGGCATGAGCCGCCTCCCTTCCTGTGAACGCCGTGCTTCTGCGTCGGCTCAGAACATTTCACGCACAGCCTTTGTAATGTCGTCGGCGTTTGGAATGTACAGCTGCTCCAGCACGGGGGCAAAGGGTACCGGCGAATCGAGCGCGCCAATGCGGACGACCGGACCGTCGAGGCTGTCGAACATCTCCTCGGCGATCAGCGCGGAAATCTCGCCGCCATATCCGCCGCGGCGGTTCTCCTCCGTGACAATGAGCACCCGGTGCGTCTTGGCGACCGACTGCGCAATAAGCTCCTTGTCGAGCGGGTACAGCGTGCGCGGATCCAGCACCTCCACGGAGATGTCATCCTTGTCCAGCTTCTCCGCGGCGGCCAGAGCCTCGTATACCATTTTGCCGGTGGCGATCACCGTGACATCGCTGCCCTCCCGCTTGATGTCGCCCTTGCCGAGCGGAATTGGCTCGAAGCTCTCAACATCTCCCTTGAGGGCGTATACGGCCTTGTGCTCAAAGAACATGACGGGATTATCGTCGTCGATGGAGGAGAGCATGAGACCCAGCGCATCCTGCGGTGTCGAGGGATAGACCACCTTCAGGCCGGGGACGTGGGTCATCCACGCTTCCAGCGACTGGGAGTGCTGCGCTGCTGCGCCCACGCCCGCGCCGCATGGCAGACGCACCACCATCGGCAGAGATATCTTGCCGCCGAACATATAGCGCATTTTGGCGGCCTGGTTTACCAGCTGATCCATGCCGACGGTCAAAAAGTCACAGAACATCAGCTCGGCGATGGGGCGGAGCCCTGTGGCCGCGGAGCCGACGGCGGCGCCGATGATGGCCCCCTCGCTGATCGGGGTATCGCGCACACGTTTTTCGCCGAACTCATCAAACATTCCGGCGGATACGCCGAAGCATCCTCCGAAAGCGCCCACGTCCTCGCCGAACAGCAGCACGTTGGGATCCTCACGCATCCGGATGCTCATGGCTTCACGGATGGCTTCTGCATAACTCATTTTTTTCATCTGGCGCGCACCTCCTCAACGATGTCTGAATAGATATCCTGTACAACGGATTCCGGCGTAGGCAGCGGGCTTTCATTGGCGAAGCGGACAGCCTCAGCCAACTCCTCCTGCACCCGGCGGTCGATCGCGTCCAGTTCATCCTCCGTGGCAAAGCCGTTCTCCTGCAGGAATTTTCTGTAGCGGGGGATGGGATCCTTCTTGAGCCATTCCGCCTGCTCATCCTTGGGCTTATACACCGAGGGGTCTCCCTCAAAATGACCTCTGTGACGGTAGGTCTTGCACTCGATGAGCGTGGGCCCCTGTCCCTTTCTTGCTCTGGCAACAGCCTCCGACGCAGCCTCGTACACAGCCATCACATCGTTGCCGTCGACCGCGATGCCGGGCATGCCATAGGCGGCGGCACGGTCGGATACATCTTTGATCGCCTGGTGGCGGGCCTGACTCATGGAGATGCCATAGTTGTTGTTTTCGCACACGAACACCACAGGCAGATTCCAGATGGCTGCCATATTCAGTCCCTCATGGAAAGTGCTCTGGTTGGTCGCACCGTCGCCAAAGAAACAGGCGCATACCTGATCCGTGCCGCGGTAGCTCGCAGAAAGACCTGCTCCGACCGCGATATTATGACCCGCACCCACGATGCCGTTGGCGCCCAGAATGCCACGGTCGCGGTCGGCGATATGCATCGAGCCGCCTTTGCCCTTGCAGTAGCCGGTCGCCTTTCCAAACAGCTCCGCCATCATGTACTTCAGATCGCCGCCCTTCGCGATGATATGCCCATGACCGCGGTGCGTGCTGGTAATATAATCGTCGTCCCGAAGGCATTCGCATACGCCGGTGGCAACGGCTTCCTCGCCGAGGTACAGATGCACAAAGCCGGGGATCTTGCCCTCAGCAAAAAGGCTTTGTGCCTTGTTTTCAAACTCGCGGATACGTACCATCCGAAGGTACATATCCATCATAGCTTCTTTAGCAATATTCATTCAAACAGCCTCCTTATTGATTTTTTGATGTGCTTTCGCCGCTGCGCGGCGGCGGTGTGACGGATCGTTTCTGAGGTTGCTTTTCGATGCTGGTTTCGCGAAGGAGCCGGTCTGCCAATGCTCTGCTGCCTTCTGCCATGTTTACGGAACAAAAACTTCAATTGCTGCCACGGCTACCTCAATACTGTCGTCGCTGTCGCCAAACCCCGGGATATACAGACCGGGAAAATTCAACCCACCCGCAACGGCGTGTACTTCCACTTCGCCTACCGGCAGGCAGCTCTTTACAGCCTCTGTGTCGACAGCTTCCGGTCTCGATACTGCAACCGTTACGTTTACCTTCACGTCCCTCTTGAAGTCCCGGATCTCCAGTACGTCGATCAGTCCGCACAGGCAGCTGCGGGAAATGGCGTCCTTCACGGCCTTCTGCGCAGCCTTGCTTACATCCTGACCATGGAAATCCGTGCCGAGACCGAATTCGATGATAAACCGTCTCAACTTAACACTACCTCCTTTGCCTTTAAATTTAACTTAATAATTAAGTCTGGACTAATTGTACAATCATTCTACTTAAGTGTCAAGTATTTTTGTCTATCATTTCGAGTAAACCGCTCGAAAAGCATTTCGCAAAAGTACAGAAATATGGTATAATACCCAAAAATGTAAACTGACGTTTCAGCAATGTCGGCAAGGACATCCGATAGCCGGAAAAATCATTTAAAACGGAGCCACGATTATGTTCAACCATCTTATGGGGGCAAAGCTCAAGGAATTTCGGCTGCAGTCCGGGCTTTCTATTGCGTCCGCAGCCGCAACCGTCGGCGTTACTTCCTCTTTTATAAGTATGGTTGAAAACGGGAAGTCTGGCATCAGCCTGCAGAAGGTGCACGCCCTTCTGGCGCTGTACGGAAAAACTCTTTCTGACCTTACCACCGCGTCCTCCTCAGAGAGCCGGATCATAAACCTCTCTTCCGCCCCGGAAGCTCTTTCCGAGCCCGGCGTGAAGGTTTTCTGCCTGGCGAAGGCTGGGGATCCCTATTACCTCGGCGGGTTTTACCTTTATTTCGAGCCCGGCGCATGGTTCGAATATGACCATCACGGCGGCTTGGAGTATGTGCTGGTGCTGGAGGGGAGCTTTGAGCTGGCAATACATCCGCTTTCCCACGGACCAGAGGAGCTGCGCCATCTTCGAAAGGGAGACACGACAATATACCCCGCCGATTCCCCGCATAGTTTCCGGAACACCAGTGACAAGTTTTCGGCTCTGTTTGTAGTGGAAATAGATGATCCCGACGAATGCCCCCGCGCAGGTATGACATAACGGATAATTAATAAAAACCGCTGCCGGATCAATGGTAGCTTCCGGTTCACGCACATATATCCAGCAGAAACGAACGACAGCCCCATGGAAATGATCCATGGGGCTGCTTTCTATGGCAAGGATCTTTTTCACCAAGGCTTCAAATTCCGCCCGGCTGCTGATAGAATAGTCCTCGATTTTCTTCAGCACTTCTGCGATGGTCTGTATGAGCAAATCCGCGTCCATGATGTGCGGGGAATGGCATTTGGGGTTCTTGGCTTTTCCCTTGT
>OGWZ01000868.1_pt1 | contig 31377 bp, 18 predicted proteins | sample 1576141 | NCBI WGS metagenome assembly OGWZ01 (sample SAMEA3541512, study PRJEB24748) | human gut metagenome | biome: human gut; feature: human-associated habitat; material: faeces | place: China | collected 2012
AGCATTTTGGCAACGCAGATGCCGTACCGCAGCTGCCGGAGCGGTGCTTAAGCCGTCAGGCGGGAATTGTGCGGTGTTGCCTTAAGTGAGCAGGTTTGTCATGCTCTTCAGGCTGACGCCCAAGGTGGAGGCATTGTGCAGCAGCGCGGAGGTCGCAGGCGGCAGAATGCCCATGGCGCCCAGCACGATCAGCATGCTGTTGAAGCTCATGATAAAACGGTAGTTGGCGCGGGTGCGGTGCTGCAGACCGTTGGCGATGGCTTTCAGGGTCACCAGTTCCCGCAGGCTGTCGGCGGCAATCGTGATGTCCGCGATCTCGCGCGCAATGGCGGCACCGTCACTGATCGCAATGCCGACATCAGCGGCAGACAGGGCCGGGGAGTCGTTGATGCCGTCTCCCAGCATGATGACGGTGCGGCCTGCGGCCTTTTCAGCATCGACAAAGCGGGCCTTATCCTCGGGCAGGACCTCGGCATAGTAGGCATCCACGCCGACCTGCTTTGCGATGACGGAGGCCGTGCGGTCGTTGTCGCCGGTCATCATGACCGCCTTTTGTATGCCAAGGCTGCGCAGCTGGCGAAGCACCTCGGCGGCCTCCTCACGCAGGGGGTCGGCAATGCAGATGACACCGGCCAGCACCCCGCCGATGGCAAGATACAGGTGGGAATACTCCGGCGGCAGGGCGTCAAATTTGGCGGTCTCAGCGGTCGGAATGTAGCAGCCCTCATCCTCAAAGACAAAGTGCTGGCTGCCGATGACGGCCTTCTCGCCGCCGATGGTGCTGGCAATGCCGTGCGCTACGACATACTGCACCTCGCTGTGCATCTCATCATGGCGGATGCCCTTTGCGGAAGCGGCCTGCACAACGGCGTTTGCCATTGAGTGGGGGTAATGCTCCTCCAGACAGGCGGCAATGCCAAGGATCTCGTCCTCTGTGCGGGTGCCGAACGGAACGACCTGCACAACGGTCGGGGTGGCATGGGTCAGCGTGCCGGTCTTGTCAAAAACGATGGTGTCGGCGTTGGCCAGTGCCTCAAGATACTTGCCGCCCTTGACCGTGATGTGGTAGCTGCCGCACTCCCGCATGGCGGACAGCACCGCCAGCGGCATCGAGAGCTTCAGCGCACAGGAGAAGTCTACCATCAAAATCGAGATGGCGCGCGTTGCGTTGCGGGTAAGCGCATAGGTAACGGCCGTGCCCAGCAGGCTGTAGGGCACCAGCTTATCGGCCAGCGCTGCGGCGCGGGTCTCGCTGGCGGATTTCAGCTTTTCGGAGTTCTCAATCATCCGGACGATCTGGTCATAGCGGCCGCTGCCCGCCTGCTGCTCAACCGTCAGGGTGATCTGGCCCTCCTCCACAACGGTGCCTGCATAGACAACAGCACCGGCCGCCTTGCGCACCGGCTCTGCCTCGCCGGTCAGCGAGGCCTGGTTGACGCTGGCCTCACCGTCCAGCACTCTGCCATCCAGCGGGATCACGCTGCCGGTATGCACGATAATAGCATCCCCGGTGCGGATCTGCGAAATCGGGACAAGGACCTCACCCTCGGCGGTAAGCTGCCAGACGCGATCCACATTCAGCGACATGCAGTGGGCCAGATCGCCCAGCGACTTTTTGCGGGTCCATTCCTCCAGCAGCTCACCCAGCCGCAGCAGGAACATGACCGAGCCTGCGGTGGAAAAGTCACCCCGCAGCATAGATACCCCGATGGACAGTGCGTCCAGCACCTCGACCTCCAGTCTGCGGTGCAGCAGGCAGCGCAGACCGTGCCAAAGGTAGCGCACACTGCATACCGCCGTGTAGGCAAAGCGTATCGGTGCAGGCAGGAACAGCTTGCGCGCAAAGTGGAAAAGCGTCAGATTGACGAGCTTTTCCTGATACTCATGGTTTACGGCGCGCGGGCTGTTGGCAGATACCTCGGTCAGGGCCTGCACATCAAAGCGGAAGGCGGCCGCGCCGCGCAGTACATCGGTGCGGGCACCCGTGTAGGTGATGACGGCGTCACAGGTGCGCTCATACACAACGGCAACGCGCACGCCGGGCAGATCGGCAAGGTAAGCCTGCAGCTGGTCGGCCTCGGCCATGGAAAGCCGCGGCTTGTTGAGATGCAGGCGGATGCGCCCGCAGCTCTCATGCAGAATGTTCCATTTCATTATAATTATGCTCCCAACAATAAAAAGGCTTCTCCGCGAGTGGGAAAAGCCTTTGCAGTAACCGGCAAATCAAAGCCGAGGTGTAACGGCTGCAGCCGACTTGCGGCCGAGTCGTCATAGCTTACTCGGCCTTTTCGTCAGCGGCGTCCTCGATCACGGCATCGTCATCGGCGTTGCGCTGCTCGTTGATCTCCTTGGCGTCGGCCAGAATGTCGCCGCAGTTCTCCTGCAGAGAGGTGGCGGTCTTCATGACCTGATCCTTCATGCGCAGCACGGCAGCGGTACACTGGGTGTACAGCTTCTTTGCATCCTTGCTGGTCAAAATCTCAATACCGGCGGAGCCGAACAGTGCGCCGCCTGCGAACAGACCGATCTTTGCCCAATTCATAACTCATTTCCCCTTTACTATCCTAATACATACGGTCTGGATTTTACAAATAAACCCAGAAGGTTTACCAATTATTTTACAACGCTTGCCCATCTGAATGGTAGGTAAAAAAGACAGGAATCGTGCAATTTGGATTTTATTCAGCGCACGGACAGGCAACGCGGCGCAGCTCTGTGGGGCGGCGGCCGGTATGGCGGCGGAAGGCAGCGGAAAAGCGGCTGGGGTCCTCATAGCCGACACGGTGCGCGATCTCCGCTACAGGCAGGTCGCTCTCCTGCAGCAGCCGCGCGGCAGTGTCCATCCGCACAGTGCGAAGATAACCGGCCACCGGCACCCCATAGAGCGCCTTGAAGCAAAGCTTCAGGGAGCTTTGGGAGAGATGAAACTTAGCCGCCAGCTCTGCAAGGGTGATGCGGCTGTCCTGATGGGCAACCAGATAGTCGTGCGTCTGACGGGTGCGCTCCAGCATGAGCCGGTCAAAATAGGGGGTGCGGGGCGTGTCGGCGGCATAGCGGCTGATCAGGGTATCCCAATGCGCCAGCGCGGCACTTGCCACGCGGGGATCGTACATGATGCCGCTGTTTTTCTCGATCTCGCAGCGGCATGCCGCGCTGGTCATCGCGGCGCGGTAGCTGCGGCTGCTCATCATGGCGTCGATCGAGTCCGCCACGGCAATAATGCGCGAGCCTAAAGGAATATCGGTCCCGGATAAGCCATCGGGGTAGCCGCGGCCGTCCCAACGCTCATGATGATGCAGGACCAGTACGGCAATATCCTGAAAATCAGCGACCCTGCGCAGTATATTATAGCCTGTGACGGGGTGGCGGCGCATCTCCTGCCATTCATCGGCGGTCAGCGGCCCGATCTTGCGCAGCACGGCGTCCGGCACGGCGATTTTCCCAATGTCGTGCAGATGGGCGGCTATATGGATAAGCGCGGTCTCGTCCGGGTCCAGCCCCAGTGCGGCTGCAAGCAGAAGGACCATCTCTGCAACGCGGTTGGAATGGCTGGCGGTATAGGTATCGCGGGCATCCAGCGCGGAGACAATGCTCTCGATCAAATCGTGATACTGCAGCAGGTGCGCTGCAGCGTGCGGCGGGGCGGTCAACTGCCGGGGCTGGTCTGCCATGAGTCCGATCTCCTTTCACAAAAGTTAGCAAGCGCTAACAGTTAGCATAGACTATATTAGTCTATACAAACTGACTTGTCAATAGGAAATCGAAAAAAGCAATAAAAAAGCGGTGCGCGGGCAGTTTAAGCGCGCACATCCTGCCGGCGCAGCAGCAGCCATGCCAGCGCGAACATCGTCCCCAGCCAGAACAGGCCGCTGAAGGCGAACAGTGCATAGCTTCCAGCTAAAGCATCCGCGCTTTTGTTGGAGTTCATACCGAGTTGCATCAGAGAATAGGGCCACAGGAGTCCAAAGCCTTTGGAGCTGATAAAGATGCCGGTAATGCCGCCCAGCAGGCCCAGAAAGATGGGCACTGCAAAGCTGCGGATGACCATGGCCAGCACCAGCTGTGCAGCAATGACGGCCAGTGCGCCCAGCAGGCCGCGCAGCAGATAGAGCGGCAAGGTGACCGGCGGCAGGCCGGGCAGCTGGGCAAATACCTTACCGCAGAACACAAACAGCGCAAATACAAAGCTGTGGGTCAGCAATGCCAGCTTTGCCACCACCGCAAACTTTGCGGCAAACAGGTCCAGCGGCGGCACAGGGCTTGCCATGATGAGGTTCCAGTTGTGCCCCAGATGCTCCAGCCGCCACAAGTAGGCAGCATAGGTGGCGACCATGGCGGGGAAAAAGAGCATGGAATAAAACAGGGTGTGCTGGGTCCACAGGCTGTACCAGCCATCGGTGAGGATCTCAAGATTCTGCAGATAATTGAAGGTGCCGTAGGTGGCGGAAAGAAGGGGAAGCGCAAAGAACATTACCCAGATGGGGGATGCGTGGAGTTTGCGGTTCTCCGCAAGAATACAGCGTTTCAGCATAGATTTATACCTCCTCATCCTGTACCTTGCGCCACGCAAGGGCAAACAGCACTGCGCCCAGCGCAAGGGTAAAGGCAAGCAGCCCCCAGTTGAAGGGGCGGGTGCCGTAGGTGACGGTGTGGGTGGCCTTGTCCCAGTTTGCCACTTCGTAGGCGCTCAGAGGAATGTAGTACCCAAAGGGCACAAAATAACTGGCAATGGGCGGCATAAAGGCAGAGAACAACCCGACCAGCGCCCCCACAATACCTACACAGAGCGCCGGAAGGGGATTGCCGACCCACAGCATCAGCAGAAACTCGCCGAAGAAAAGCATACAGTCTACGGCCAGTGTGCAGACGAACAGATAGGCCAGCTGCCCCGCAGGAAAGACCTCGGTGTAGCCGTGGACGCGCCCCAGCACCGGCACACAGACCAGCTCCAACACCGTGACCAGCAGCACCTCCGACACGCCAAAGACTGCCTTGCCCGCAAACAGGCTGCGGCGGCTCTGCAAAGTGTAGAGCAGCTTGGGGGTATTGCCCTTTATCTCCATATCCCACAGCCGGGAGGCCAGTACCGCCATCATCACCGGCATCAGAATCGCCTCGATGACCGGCAGGCTGTAGAGCAGGGCACTGTAGCCGTTCGCCAGCTCATCCGGGGCTGCCGGAGCAAGGCCGCCCACCCACAGCACGACAATGCCGGGAATCAGCAGGCAGAGGGCAAGGTCGTGCCGGCGGCGGGCCTTTTGCAGTTCCGTAAAAAAGGCTGTCATCTTACGCCACCTCCCCGCTGCTTTGGGTCAGGCTGAGGAAGATGTCCTCAAGGCTCTTGGTCTGTGCAGTCAGCCCAATGACACCGGCACCGCTTTCGGCAAGGGTGCGGACCAGCGCGGCCAGTGCTTCATCCCGCAGCGGGGGAAGCTGCAGCGTGTCCGGCTGGTCGGTCAGCCTTGCGGCCGTCACCCCCTGCTGCTGCAACACGGCAAGAGCCTTGGGGACTGCCAGCACCCGCAGCAGCGTGCCGCCACGGCTGTGCTTTTGCAGCTGCTGCAGCGAACCCTCAAACAGCAGCTTGCCGTGACTCAGGATGCCGACCTGATCCACCATCTGCTCGATCTCGCCCAGCAGATGGCTGGAGATCAGCACGGTGGCTCCGGTGGTCTGGGGCATGGAAGCGATCAGGCTGCGCATCTCCTGAATACCCGCCGGGTCCAGACCGTTGGTGGGTTCATCTAAAATCAGCAGTTTGGGGCTGCCCAATAGGGCCATGGCGATGCCGAGCCGCTGCTTCATGCCAAGGGAATACTGCCCTACCTTCCGGTCAGCGTCCTTAGTCAGGTGTACGATGTCCAGCACCCGGCGGGTATCCCTGCGGTCAACGCCCTTCAGGTCGGCAACGATGGCCAGATTTTCCCGCGCAGTCAGGTGCAGGTAGCCGGAGGGCGATTCGATCAGGCTGCCGGTCTGCCGCAGCAGCGGGATACGGTTTTTCTCATTCATGGGCTGCCCCAGCAGCGCCACGCTGCCGCCGGTGGGATGCACAAGGTCCAGCAGCATCTTCATTGTGGTGGATTTTCCCGCCCCGTTGGGGCCTAAAAAGCCATAGACGCAGCCCTCCGGGACGCACAGATCCAGATGATCCACTACAAGACGGCCGTGATAGCTTTTGCAAAGGGCATGGGTCTCAATCACAGGTTTCATACAAGGTTCTCCTTTCACATTCACGATCCTTTCGGAATGCTGCCAGAATACACCCGTCATCTTAATCCTGCCGGAAGGATAGCTTAATTTGCGCTTAAATTTACGGGCGTTCTCTTTTGCGGCGCAAAAATTGTGGTATAGTAGGGAGGGAAAAGGAGGAAACGCCTTGTGAACACCATTTATGATGCGAAAATCCTGATTGTGGATGACAACGCCGATCTGCTGGCACTGCTGTGTGAGCAGCTGCGCGGCGCAGGTTATGGGAAGATCCGCACAGCACAAAGCTGCGGGGGCGCACGCGCCGCCTTTGCGGCCGGGCAGCCGGAGCTGATGATCTTGGACATCAACCTGCCGGACGGGGACGGGTTTTCTTTATTCCGTGCGCTGCGGGCCAAAGCGGATGTGCCGGCGTTATTTCTATCAGCACGGGATGCGGATGCAGACCGGCTGTTCGGGCTGGGGCTGGGGGCGGACGATTACCTGACAAAGCCCTTTTTGATGCAGGAGCTGTTGCTGCGGGTGCAGCATATTCTGCAGCGGGCTTACCGGGCGGAATTGTCAGCGGCAAAACCAACGGTATTGCAGCTTGGGCCGCGCAGCGTAGACCTGAACGATGCCGTTGTCAGCCTGCCCGACGGAAAAACATTGGCGCTGACGGCTACCGAGCTGGCCCTGCTGCGCAAGCTGGCAGAAAACCGGGGGCATATCGTGACCTATGATGCCATCTGCGATGCTGTCTGGGGTGCGGATTATTATGGCTATGAGAACAGTCTGGGCGTACACATCTGGCATCTGCGGGAAAAGCTGGAAACCGAGCCCGGTGCGCCGCGGTTCCTGCGCACGGTGCGGGGCATCGGCTATAAGCTGACAAAGGAGGGAGAGCCTTGAAAACCTTTGCACGGCTGATCCGGCGGTATGTGCTGGCCGCTGTGGGCGTTGTGCTTTTGCTGCTGTTTTCCGGCGTTGCCCTGCTGGGGTGGCTGGGCTGGCAGGAGGGCCGCCGTCTGCCGCAGCGGGAATACGCCTCCAGCGAAATTGCAGATGCTATGTTGGAAACGGCAGACGGGCTGGCGCTGGGGGCAGCGCACACGCCGCAGGAATGGATGGACGGCTATGCATGGGCCATGGTGCTGGATGATGCCGGCGCTGTCCGGTGGAGCTACGAGCTGCCGAAGGAACTGAACCACACCTATACGGCCGGCGAAATTGCCCGGTTTGCCCGCTGGTATCTGGCGGATTACCCGGTGTTCTGCTGGGAAGAACCCTACGGTCTGTTTGTTATAGGTCTGCCAAGGGGCAGCCTTTGGCGGTACAGCGTGTACAGCTCGCCGGAGCTTGTGCTGAACATGGCCGGAATCCTCCCGGCGGCAGCGCTGGGATTGCTGCTGCTGGGGCTGGCGCTTTGCCTTTGGCTGAGCTGGCGGGGGGCAAAGCGGCTGGAGACCGTAGCAAACGGTCTGGATGCGCTGGCACAGGGGCAGAGCGTCCAGCTGCCTACCAATGGCTTTGCAGGGGAACTGGCGGAAAAGCTGAACCGGACCGGCGCCCAGCTGCAGGCCAAAAACGAGATGCTTGCCCGGCGGGACAATGCCCGCACCCAATGGATCGCAGGGGTCAGCCACGATGTGCGCACCCCGCTGGCCCTGATCATGGGCTGGGCGGAGCAGCTGGAGCGGGACGCAGAAACGCCGGCGGCCTCCCGGCGGAAGGCGATCGGCATACGAACCCAGTGCGAAAAGCTCCGCACTCTCATAGATGATCTGAACCTGACCAGCAAGTTGGAATACGGCGCACAGCCGCTGCGCAGAAAGAGCCTCCGGGCGGGGCCGCTGTTCCGCGCGTTGGTGGCGCAATTTTGCGAGAACGCGCAGGAAAAAAAGTGTGAGATTGCGCTGGAGCAATCAGAGCAGAGCGAGCAGGCAATGCTTTGCGCAGACCGCGCCCTGCTGGAACGATTGCTTGAGAATCTATTGAACAACAGCATCCGCCACAATCCCGGCCGGGTGAGCATCACCGTGCGCACCGAAGCGGCGGGGGGCTGCTTTTGCCTGACAGTGGCCGATGACGGCTGCGGCTACCCACCTGCTGTGCTGGCGGCTATGAATGCCCCTGAGCCCTGCGAAAATGCTCCGCACATCCTTGGCCTGCATGTGGTGGAGCAGATCGCCATCGCGCACGGCGGAAAAGCAGAATTTGCGCAGAATATCCCGCAGGGCGCAAAGGCGGTCATCAGCCTGCCGATGGAGTGAAAAGCTTGGATAGCGCTGCAAAATACAAACGCCTCCGGCAGCTTATGTTGAAGCACAAACATAAGCTGCCGGGGGCGTTGCTTTATGGGCTTCCGCTTATTCCTTTGCCGCCGGAATGCGGAGCTGGGCGCGGTATTCGGTCGGGGTGATGCCGTAGAGAGCGCGGAAGCTCTTTACAAAGCTGCTGTAATTCGTAAAGCCGCTGGCGGAGCAGGCGTCCAGCACACTCATGCCAGCGGCAAGGGCGTTGCGGCAGTGCTGCATCCGCAGGTTGGTCAGATAGCCGTGGACGCTCTCGAGGGTGTATTCTTTGAACACGCGGGACAGATGCTCCCGGCTGGTGTAGGTGTAGCGCGCCAGCTGCGCAACATTCAGCTGGGGGTCTGTGTAGTTCGCCTGCAGGTAGGCAACCGCCTTGGCAACCAGCAGGCTTGTGGCGGAGGGCGGCGGCGCGGCGCGGCGGCCGTGGATCACATGGCAGAACAGCAAAATCAGCTCGGTCACCTCACAGCACTGGACCGCCGAACGGATCGGCTCATCCAGATAGACGGTCTGTGCCATCCGCTCCAGCAGACCGCGGAAATCCCACCGTATGACCGAGTCGGCGTCAAGTATGACAGGCTCGCCCTGCCATAAACGGTCGGTCAGCCCGCTCTGCACCCGGGCGCGGTCCCAGATGCCGGGCGCGATCTGCACGACAAGCCGTTCAGAGGTGTCCGCCGTGATGTTGAACTTGCCGGAATGGAACATCTCCCCGGGAAAGAGGATCAGCTCCCCCAAGTGCAGGTCGTAGACGCTGCCGCCGATGGAATACCGCACACTGCTGCCCGATACCGGCAGGATCAGCTCATAGTAGGGGTGCGAGTGTACGACCGACTGGCTGTTGAGCTGGTTGGTGTACCATGCTACCATGACATCGCCGCCCTGCAAGGCTGAGCTGGCCTTCTCCTGCGTGAGAAGAGAATCTACATAGTGCGGTACTTTTTGTATGATCATGGCGCAGGCCTCCCCACGAATTTTGTCCTTAAGACGATTATATCACATTTTGCGATATTTGCGCTACAAAAAGCAGAGAAATTTGGCCGCATATTTGATATTATAATGACGAAATAAGGCAACAGTAGCAATTATCACAAAAACAAGAGCACGAATTTGTGAGGATTGCACAAATCATGCCGAAACAAACGCTTTTTCCACTTGACCAACGCAAAAGAAGAAAGGGGAAAATCTATGAAAGTGTGCTACACCGGCGGTGCTGTCAAGGACTGCGGCAGTTACTATTCCGTTGCAACCAACGCTGTGGAGCTGCGCATCTGGCTTTTGACCGATGACATCCTGCGCATCCGCGCCGGCTTTGACGGCGACTGGGACGAGGCCTCCTACAGCCTGACGATGACCGCATGGGAGTCCCGCACCGATGCCCTGATGCAGGGCTGCCGCAAGCGCGTAGAGCCTGCTGCCGCCGTTTTGACCGATGGCGAAAAGCAGGCTGTGATCCAGGGCGAGCGCCTGAAGGTCGTGATCGAGAAGGCACCCTTCCGCATCATGGTCTACGACAAGGACGGCAGCCTGCTGCACGCCGACATTCCCGACCTTGCCTACCGTGAGGACAGCAACCGCCGCCGCATCCATGCGAGCCAGATCGAGGCCGATGACTGCTTCTACGGCTTCGGTGAGAAGTCCGGCGAGATCAACAAGGCCGAGAAATACATGAATATGGCCCCCGGCGATGCGATGGGCTACAACGCCAAGGAGACCGACTCTCTCTACAAGCACATTCCTTTTTATATCCGGCTGAACCGCGGCACAAAACAGGCGGTCGGCTACTTCTACCACAATACGGCCGAGTGTGATTTCAACATGGGGCGCGAAAAGCGCAACTACTGGCATCGCTACTCGTCCTACCGCACCGATGCGGGCGATATTGATCTGTTCCTGATTGCAGGCCCGTCCATCCGCGAGATCATCGAGCGCTACACTGACCTGACCGGCAAGAGCGTCATGCTGCCGAAGGCTGCACTCGGCTACCTCGGCAGTTCGATGTATTACCCCGAACTGCCCGAGAACAGCGATGACGCGGTGCTGGATTTCATCGATACCACCCGCGAGGAGGGCATCCCCGCAGACGGGTTCCAGCTTTCCAGCGGTTATTGCGCAGTCGAGACGGCCGAGGGCATCAAGCGCTGCACCTTCACTTGGAACCACAAGCGCTTCAAGGACCCGGCAGACTGGTTCGCCCAGATGGAAAAACGCGGCATTGTCGTTTCGCCCAACATCAAGCCCGGTATGCTGCTCGTCCATCCGCTGCTGGACGAGATGAAGGAAAAGGGCATGTTCCTGCCCGCCTCCGATGACAACGCGGGCCTCGACGGTCTGGCTGTCGGTACATGGTGGGGCGGCCCCGGCCTCTTTGTAGACTACACGAAGGAATCCACCCGCCTGCACTGGAAGCAGTACATCAAGGATGCGCTGCTCAAGTACGGCTGCCGCTCCATCTGGAACGACAACTGCGAGTATGACTCCCTTGTTGACAAGGACGCCAAGGTCTATTTTGAGGGTAAGGGCAGCACAATCGGCACGATGAAGCCGGTTATGAGCAACCTGATGTGCCAGCTGTCCAACGAGGCCATCGAGGAATACGACCCCGACTGCCGCCCCTTCTCGGTCTGCCGCTCCGGTCACGCCGGCATCCAGCGGTATGCACAGGTCTGGGCCGGTGACAACCTGACCTGCTGGGATACCCTGAAATACAACATTGCCACGATCTTGGGCATGGCGCTCTGCGGCGTTTCCAACCACGGCTGCGACATCGGCGGCTTCTTCGGCCCCGCGCCGGAGGGTGAGCTGTTTGTGCGCTGGGTGCAGAACGGCATCTTCCAGCCGCGCTTCTCCATCCATTCGACCAACACCGACAACACCGTTACCGAACCTTGGATGTACAGCGACAAAAAGCAGTACATCAAGGAGGCCATCGACTTCCGCTACAAGCTCAGCCCGACGCTCTACTCGTTGATGGAGCGCGCGCATGAGAATGGCCTGCCCATCTGGCAGCCCACCTTCGCGGTGTTCCAGAATGACCCCGCAACCTACGATGAGGGTGTCGATTTCATGTTCGGCGATTCTCTGCTGGTGGCCAATGTTGTCGAGAAGGGCCAGACCGTCCGCCCGGTTTACCTGCCCAAGACCGAAAACGAGAACGAGCGGTTCTACGACTTCTACACCCGCGAGGAATACGCCCCCGGCCAGACCGTTGAGGTGCCGGTCGATATTGCCAGCATCCCGCTGTTTGTGCGCAGCGGTGCCATCATCCCGATGAGCGGCAACGCCCTGCATAACCTGATGACCGAAAAGACCACGGCGCTGGACATCCTGATGGCCCCCGATGTAGATTCCGAGTTCACGCTGTATGAGGATGACGGCCGCACGAACGACTATCGCAACGGCGCTTACCTCAAGACGAAGATCGCTGTCAAGGCGGGCGTCAAAACGGTCGTGACCTTCACGAACGAGGGCAGCTATGAGACCGCCGTGGAGAGCATGTACCTTGACATGATCCACCGCGAGAAGTCCCCGTTCTATGTGCAGGTGGACGGCAAAGAGCTGCCGCACTTCCTGCACCGCCGCAAGTTTGAGCAGGCCGAGAGCGGCTGGTACTACAGCCAGCGCCTCAAGAGTGTGCAGATCAAGTACCCCAACCCCAAGCAGGATCATGAGGTGCTCGTGTCCTTCGAGCAGTTTGATTTGATTGGAATGTAAGGGGGAGGCGGCGGTGAGGAATCCCTCCGCCCTCGCTTCGCTCGGCCACCTCCCTTTGACAAGGGAGGCTTTAAAGGCCCCCTTGTCAAAGGGGGCTGTCCGCGAAGCGGACTGGGGGATTCCCCGCCGAACCTGCCCGCAATGACCACATATATCAGAAGGAGAGATACCATGTTCAAGAAAATCGCAGCTTTGGGTGCTGCGGCTGTGCTGGGGATCGGTCTGCTGACCGGCTGCGGCGCATCCGCCTCCACGGCCGATGCAGGCTACAGCGCCGAGAATCCGCTGGTTCTTACGCTGGCCCACGGCCTGTCGGAGACCCACACCGTCCATATCGCCATGACCCAGTTTGCGGAGGAGGTCAACGAAAAGACCGATGGCCGCATTCAGGTCAAGATCTTCCCCAACGGCCAGCTTGGCAGCGAGAACGAGAACCTTGAGCAGCTGCAGGCGGGCGTTATCGCCATGACGAAGGTCTCCGCCCCCGGCCTTGCCACCTACAACGAGGCCTACAACGCCTTCGGCCTGCCCTACATTTTTAATGACACGGAGGATTTCTACCATGTCATGGATTCGCAGGAGATGCAGGACTTCTTCCTCTCGACCGGCGAGGACGGCTTTGTCACACTGACCTACTACACCTCCGGTGCCCGTTCCTTCTACACGAAGGATAAGGCCATCCGCACCCCGGCAGACCTCAAGGGCCTGAAGATCCGCGTGCAGGATATGAAGAGCCAGACCGATATGATGAGCTACCTCGGCGGTATCCCCGTTGCCATGTCCTACGGCGATGTCTATACCTCGCTGCAGACCGGCATCATCGACGGCACCGAGAACAACGAGACGGCCCTGACCACCGGTAAGCACGGTGAGGTCTGCAAGGTCTACTCGGTCGATCAGCACGCCATGATTCCCGATGTACTGATCATGAGCGAAAAGGTCTGGAAGACCATCAGCCCGGAGGATCAGCAGATTCTTCTTGAGGCTGCCCACGACTCCACCGATGCCCACAAGGTCATGTGGGACACCGCAGTCGAGGAGACCGTCAAGGAGGCACAGGAGACGATGGGCGTGGAGTTCGTCTACGATGTCGATAAGGAGGCCTTCCGCGAGGCCACCCAGCCCATGATCGAGGCCTACGAGGAGCAGTACCCCGGCGTCAAGACGCTGCTCGACACCATTGAAAAGGCAAGAGGGGAGGAGTAAGCCATGAAAAACACCTTTGCAACGATCAAATTCTGGATGGATAAAATCCTGAGCATCGCCTGTGCGATTCTTCTTTCCTTCATGACCATTCTGGTGCTTATCCAGGTATTCTCCCGCTATGTGCTCAACAGCCCCGTAGCCTTTACCGAGGAGCTTGTCCGCTACAGCCTGATCTGGACCGGCTTCATCGGCGCGGCCTACGCCTTCTCCACCCGCGAGCATATGTCGCTGACGCTCGTCCGCGACAAGTTCACCGGCAAGGCCCACACCGGTCTGCTGGTGGCCATTGACGGCCTGATCCTCCTGATGGCGATCTTCGTATTCACGATCGGCGGCTTTAAGCTGGCTGTCTCCGCCAGCCGCGAGTTCTCGGCACTGCTGGGCATCCCCCGCAGTCTGGTTTACGCTATCGCCCCGATTTCCGGCGTGTTCATCGTGATTGCGCAGATCATCAACATCTATGAGGACATCACCGGCGAAAAAGTAGAATCCAAGGAGGGTGCAGACAAATGAGTATCACCATGACCACCGTTATCCTTTTCGCTGTGTTCGGCGTGCTGTTGTTCCTCGGCGTGCCCATCTCCATCAGCATTGTGGCATCCTCTATCGTGACGGCCATGTCTACCCTGTCCTGGGATCAGATCACCTTTATCACGATGCAGAAGATGAACTCCGGTGTCGAGTCGTTCTCCCTGCTGGCTGTGCCGCTGTTTATTCTGGCCGGCAACATCATGAACAACGGAGGTATCGCCAAGCGCCTTGTCAACTTTGCGCAGCTGTTTGTCGGCAAGATTCCCGGCTCGATGGCACAGGCCAATATCCTCGGCAACATGCTGTTCGGCGCACTGTCCGGCTCCTCTGTTGCCGCTGCGTCCGCCATGGGCGGCTGCATCGCCCCCATTGAGGAGGAAAACGGCTACGACCCCGCCTACTCCGCCGCTGCGAACATCGCCTCGGCCCCCACGGGTCTGCTGATTCCCCCGACCTCCGCCTTCATCGTTTACTCCACCGTCGCGGGCGGCGTGTCCATCTCCACCCTGTTCATGGCCGGCTACATCCCCGGCATCCTGATGGGTCTGTGCTGCATGATCGTTGCGTTCATCGGCGCAAAGAAGGCCGGCATGAAGGCCACCGGCTTTGACCGCAGCCAGAGCGTGCTGAAAACCATCTGGGACGCAGTTCCGTCCCTGCTGCTCATCGTCATCGTCATCGGCGGCATCGTCTCCGGTGTCTTTACCGCCACCGAGGGCGCAGGCATCGCGGTTCTGTACTGCCTGATCCTCTCCATCATCTATAAGAGCATCGACTTCAAGGGCTTCCTTGGTATCCTGCTCAACTCCGCCAAGACGAGCGGCATCATCCTGTTCCTGATTTCCGCTTCCTCTGCTATGTCGTTCGTCATGGCGTACTCCGGCATCCCGGCCGCCATCTCCAACGGCCTGATGAGCCTGACCGACAACAAGTATATCATCTTCCTGCTGATGAATATTATTCTGCTGGTCATTGGCATGTTCATGGACATCACCCCGGCCATCCTGATCTTCACCCCGATTTTCCTGCCCATCGCCACCAGCTTCGGCATGACCGAGATTCAGTTCGGCGTTATGCTGATCTTCAATATGTGCCTGGGCAACATCACCCCGCCGGTCGGCTCTGTCCTGTTTGTCGGCTGCGGCATCGGCCATGTCTCCATCGAGCAGGTGACCTCCAAGCTGATCCCCTACTTTGTGGCACTGGTTGCCGCCCTGCTGGCCGTCACCTATATCCCGGCGCTCTCCCTCGGTCTGCCCAGCCTTATGGGTCTGATCTGAAGTAAATAAGCACCCGAGCCACCCCGCCCGCAGCACCACGCTGCCGGGCGGGGTGTTTTTTGTATGTATATATAATAAGGTAGAAGCCCATCGCACCGTAGGGGCGCATTCCATATGCGCCCGCAGACGGGCAGTTGTCTCCGGGGCGTCGGAGACGCCGCCTCTGCATTTTCCCTTTTCCAACACGACCGAACAAATCTTGCCCTTTGCGGCGCGCAACACCTGTGCAAAAATATCGACACAATTCTACATATAGTGTGCAGATGTGCAAGAAATCGCGCTGTATCTTACAAAGCCACACCGCACTAACCGTCAGGATGCACAATATAATGAGGTTGAAACATAGCAAATTGCCGAAAATGAAACGATTCAACGCAGGTACTTGAAATTCTCATACCAAAGAACTATAATTTTTCTCATAAAAGAAATGGAAATTAAATCCAGTGCATTATGTTTCCCATGCCCCCTACGCCAGCGATTGCGTGCGGACGCCGTGGAAAGCATAAGCCCAAAGGGTGTACACCCTTTGCTATTCCGCAGTTTACTGCGGAATAAAGTGTATTGAATGGATACAAGAGGAGGCAAGGCAGATGACGAAGTCAAATTCCATCCTGCACCGTGCGGCGGCACTGCTGGCCGCCCTGTGCCTGCTGGCAAGCATGGCTCTGCCGGTATATGCAGCGGAGACGAAGCCTGATTTTTCTGTTTCAAATTCGGAAACGATTCCGGGCGATGACAATACGGGAAATGGTGCTGATGGAACCGGGTCGGATATTTCTGTGTCGAATGTGGAAACGATTCAAAAGGACGCCGACACGACAAGCGAGGGCAGCAAAACAGAGCCTGAAATTTCTGTGCCGGAATCAGGAACGATTACAAACAGCGCCGACACAACAGACAAAGCTGCAGACGCGCCCCTTGCCGAGGGCGTGACTGGTTCAGAGAATACCGCCCCGGCAGACAATGCCGCTGCGGACAAGACCGCCCCGGACGAGGAAAAAACCAATCTCACCGAAGAAAATACCTCGGATGACGAAGAAGATACTGCGGATGACGGAGAAGACCCTGCAGGCGAAGCTGGCGCGAAAGAGACCTTCTTCGCAGCGGATACCTACAGCGAGGACGAAACGGAGAGCGATGACAGGTCTGCACCAATGACCGCATCGAATGAGGGAGAAGCGGCGAGTTTTATCCCGAATACAGTAACCATTTATTTTGCGGTTGACAGCAGCTATCAGGAGAACTACCGGGTTAATCTGTATGTGCAAAAGAAAGATGGTAGCGGTCTAAATAAGGACATGAGCGATACAGATACGACAACAATCGATAGTGATGGGACGAAGCGCAAGATATTCAGTGTTACACTAAGTCAGGCGGACTATCCGGGCGGCGGTTTTGATCGGCTTATTTTCCAGTATTTTAATGGGCCTAAGCCGGAGAACTGGAAATGCGATTTCTTTGGATTTGGAGGAAGTGGTAACAATGATAAAGCATGGACATCAATAGATAAAATCGCCGGAAAAATGTATGACGGCCAAAAATACGGATCGAATAAGGGAAAAGCATTTGACGAATTCCAATGGACGCGCGTGGAATACTATTACGCGGGTATGCCGCTTTACTTCAAAAATGCAAGTGATACAACGCTGAACGGTGTTACCGCTACATTCTACAAAAAAGGTGAAAACAATACTTTTGAAAAAACTGACAGCCAGACGATTGGCACGGTAGCGGCTAATACCATGGCCGACCAGAAAATTACAATTCCGAACAATCAATCGCAGTTTGTAAAGTTTACTTGGGAGGGCTATGAAAGCGAAAAATATTACAATTTCAGCAAAGATGGCTACGGTGCTACGGAGTATTTTGACCTGACGGCGAACAACTGCTTTGTCTATAGCGGAAACGAAAGTACTGAAAGCCCTTGGCAAAACGCAGGCGGCGATTTGCTTACAAAAGACAAAACCATTTATTTTGATGCAACGCTCTCCTCGTATGGTTATGACGATGAAGGTTTACAGCAATCGCCAATGCCGTATAAGGGCAGCAACATGTACTGCTTCCTGAAGGATTCAAGTGGCACTATCAAACCTGTAACGATGCAGAAAGTTACGGACTCCACCGCCACCAACCGCCAGCTGTGGTTTTGCGTGGTTCCTCCTGAGGGTGGCCCATTCACTGCAGTCCAATTCTCCGCAACGGAAGACACAGGCGGCACGGTTGCAGACGATAAGACCGTGGTGTACACAACCGCGGAAATCCCCCCGAACTTGAAAGCACCCTGCTTCTTTGCCGATGATGGCGATCCGTCGGTCTACACGAATGGCAATGATGTCTACCGTGACGGCTACTGGGGCGAGAAAGACGCGATCCGCAATGCCGAAAGCGGCAAAGGCACGACCGTTGTGGACATTGCAAGCGGCACATTCCCCCAAGAGGCGGGCACAAAGTACATCACCAGCACCCTCTATGACTACTACACGGACTATGAGCTGAACGGCAACAACCGCAATACATACAGTTCTACCGAGACGGGCACACACCGCAGTTATGTTCCATTCAGGCAGTTTGACCGTGCGCTAAGTAATTATTATAGCAGCTCTACAGATGCCTCAAAGATTCAAAATCCGATTTATACCGGCCACTTCCAGCCCAATTATGAAAATTGGGGAAACACATTCTCAAATATCGCAGCAAACCTGAATCTGTACGGCTGGGGCGAAATAACTGCGACTGATAATAGTGCCTACAGGCATTTTATGGCCGTCAACAACTCAACTATAAATGTAAATGGTGAAGGTCCATTTTACAATGCAACCTTCCAGGGCTTGGTTGGAAACCAAATGAAGGATGGTATGCCGGTTATGGCCGGTACTAACCTTGCAGAGCCGCACTTCAACGAAGCGTTTTTAACTGGCACAAATTCTGAAAAAGCCGTGCTGGGCAAGGTGTACAAGGATGTTTCCTTCCCATTTACCCAAGATGCTGTTTTTGCGAAAGATAAAAACGACTCGACTGACAAAGAGGCAGCTGCCAAGTACTGGTATTTTGACAGTAATGAGCGGTCGCTGTATCTGAAGCAAGATACTGCCAACACCAGCAAGTACTATCTGGAAGCAACGAAGACTGGCACAAGTGAAAACCCGATTTATACGGATCTCAACTCACAGAACCGTGGTTCGGATAACAGCACAGAAGATAATAACCAGTCCCGTGGATATGGTTTCTTCCCATTTAATCAAAAGATAACGGCGGAGAATCGCAATGTAAACAAATACAACTACGGCTTTGGTGCGAAGCTGCAATTTGACTTTACATTGACGGATGACGGTAAGGTTCAGGTAGGGGATAATCCCAGTGATAAAGTCCCCATTAAGTTCTTCTTCTCCGGTGACGATGATGTGTGGGTCTACATTGACGGTCAGCTGGTGCTGGATGTCGGCGGCGCGCACGGTAAAGCGTCCGGCCTGCTGGAATTTGGACAGACGGCAGACGAAAAAGCCAACACCGTAACCCCCTATGTCAGCTCCAACAAAGCAGGCGGTGTGACTTACACAACAAACGCAAACAACAAAACTGTCTACTTCAACGGCAAAGAAGTCAAATTCGAGAAGCAGGGCAAAATTCTTGATAAGGACGATGAGAAGAAAGAATTCACCCTCGACAAAGGCACCACCCATACCCTGACCATGTTCTACATGGAGCGCGGCATGTGGGAGTCCAACATGGCGGTGGCGTTCAACTTCCCCGACCACAACGAACTGCAGGTCGAGAAAAAGGTCGATGTTACGGGAGTAAACGATTTATTCAAGGACAGCTTCCAAAACCAGAAGATCTTCACCTTCAACATCAAGAATCTGGCCACCCACTACGTCCCAAAAGCTACTTCTTACGAAGAGGGTGAAACCAAAGCACTCCCAGAAGAAGCCTATAAAGGCGCTCAAAAACCATCCGACACCTTCGCCAGTCTGACCTATGCATCGAAACCACCAGACAGCAAGGCCGGAGACCTCGCTGTGCTGTGGTCAGCCACAATGGATGACCCAACCAGTGCGCACCGAGAGCAGCGCCGCGGCACCCTGCCATTGAGTACAGCAATCGATATAAGCCAGTACAGCTACCTGACCTTTGATGTCTATGTGGAGGGCAAACAGACCGATACCTGCGCCTTGGGCAACCTGTATGTGGAGCTTTTGGATACAGAAAGCCACCAAAAAGGCTGTATCAACGGCAAGGGCCTGCAAAGCAGTGATGTCTACGGTGCGGCGACCGCGCTGCATCCGGGGCAGTGGTACACCATACGCCTGCTGCTGAAATCTCTGGAAACCGCCGGTACTTTCAACAACCAGCTCAAGCGTATCACAGTCGGCGATAACTTTGCGCGCAGTATTTACCTGCGAAACTTTACATTCCGCAGCGCGCCGAAGGAGCAGACAAAATCAGGCTTTACGACCGAGCAGTACGACATCCCAGACTATGGCTCTGCAACAAGCGGACAGTTGGAAAACGCAAAATATGCCGTGTTTTCTTCCGACCATGGCAATGGGGATGTTGTGGATGAGAACGGCCAGTTCCTGCTGCAAGACGGTGAAACGGTCACCTTTAAGGATCAGTTCCGCCGCGGCAGCTATATAGCCCTGAAGGAGCAGGTTGATCCGAATCTGTATGATACATTCTGGACGGTCTACGAAAATGATGCACCGGTGACAAAGGTAAGCGGTGCGAGTGAGTATGTGAAGACAGACGCGAATATCACAAGTCTGGTAAATGTTAAAGACACTGCCCCGAAAGATGGCCGGACGGAGCAGGTGATTGAAGGAACCGATAAAAAAGAAAACCAAATCACGAACGCATATGACAACATATCTAAGAAACCGACTGATAATACGCTCGTTTTCCGCTCCTACAGCGACAAGACTGACAAAGACGAGTTGACCAAGCTGAAGGTGGTTTTCACCAACAAGGTCAAGACCGGCAAGCTGATCATACGCAAGGAACCGGCCACGGGTGAGACGCTGGCAGGGCAGACATTTAAATTTACCGTCAAGTTCAGCGATGTCGGCGGCCAAGGCCTCGGCGGTGATATTCCGGAACAAGAGTACCCCTGCGAAGTGATAAAACAGGCCGATGGTAAAGAGTACGGCGAAGTCGTAATTGACGGGATTCCGGTCGGTACACGGTTTGTTGTGTCGGAAGTTGCGCAGAAGGGTACAAACCTGCAATTGGTGACCATCACCGGCGGCGGAAGTGACCGCGCGGTTGTGGACGGCATCAAGGCGCGCGGTTCTGTCGTGGCAGATGATACCAAGGCAGCAACAGCAACATTTGTCAATACAAAGCGCCAGCTGATCAACCTAGAGGTTACAAAGCAGTGGAAAAAGCAGGACGGCACGACGGATATTCCGAGCAATGAACAGCCTGCGGCCATCTACCTGAAATTGCAGCGCACCAAAACACCGGACAAGGAAGACGGTTGGGTGGATGTTGACGGCTATGAAAGCGTTATGCTGAAGCCGTGGTACGATGGCTGGGTCACAAAGTTTACCGGCTTGGACAAATTTGATGCAACCAATAAGGGCGAAACGCATGAGTATTACACCTACCGCGTACTGGAAAGTGCAACGGAAGATGGAACATTCTACGGCGGCTCTGAGGGCAATGTGATTGAGATTGGCGGCAAGAAATACACGATTCTCAAGAACACAGTACAAGTTCAAGAGAGCAGTACAGCCCCCTTGAAGCTGACTTTGATCAACAAACTGCAAGATGCCAAGTATAACCTGAACATCACAAAGCAGGACGCCGAGGATAAGACAAAAATGCTGGGCGGCGTGGAGTTCAAGCTGGAAAAGCTGGGGACGGATGGTGGGCCTGATGCGACATTTCCAGCTGTAACGAGAATCACATCCAGTGGAGATGCGGATAAAGGCAAGTGCAGTTTTGAGCACCTGTCCCCCGGCAACTACCGGCTGACCGAAACCAAAACCGCCGAAGGCTACACACTGCTGGCCGATGCCATCGAGTTTGAACTGAAAACGGATGGACACTGCGTGCGCGATGGTGCTGGCTTTGGCAATGTGAAATATGATTCCGCCACGGGCGTGTACAACATTGCCCTGACGATCAACAACCGCAAAAGCTTTGAATTGCCGCATACGGGCGCGGATGCACCCAGCCTGTGGCTTTTGATAGGCTTGCCCGCGCTGGTGGCTGTGCTGCTGGTGCTGGTGTTCCGCTACAATAAGAAAGGGGGCCGGCGTCAATAACGAGGTCCCCCTCTACACAAACAAATTTAAAGAGAAAGAGGTACGAAGCAAGATGAAACTGAAACGCTTACTCACCGCAGCCCTCAGCGCCGTCATGGCCCTAAGCGTCTGCGCCCTGCCCGCAATGGCAGCTGACGGGGCAACAACGCCGAATCCGGTTTGGTCACAAAATTACGGCTCTATTACGATTCATAAGTATGAATTGAACAATGATGCAAAGAAAATAACAGGCACCGGTAGTGCGAACGATACCGTTGATGCAGAAGCCAAACCACTGGCTGGCGCAGAGTTTACCGTTTATCAGATTTGGAACGAAAATACTCTCAAAGGATATTATGACGGAGTTACAGCTACTCCTACGACTGGCGTATTTGATATAAGCAATTACGCAAAGAAAAATGCAACGACCGGTGCGTGGGAGCTTGCTTTAAAACCGGGTTTTAGTGCAACACCAGTCAATAAAGTAGGGCTGCTTAATCCCCAGACAACTCCCGATAGCGGTACTGTGACATTTGACAAGCTGGATCTTGGCTTGTACTTGGTGCTTGAAACAAAGCTTCCTGATTTGGTGGTGGAAGCAGCTGAACCGGCAATCATCTCAGTACCTATGCAGAAGGACTCCAACAATACTGTTGCAGACGCTAACAAGCAGCCGGTTACTGAATGGTTATATGATGTCCATATTTTCCCCAAAAACGCGACCAAGTACGGTAGTGTAAATCTGATTAAAAAGGGCTACACCGGCAGCACTGAGGATGGAAATCTGCCGAATGTTACCTATAAGTTGTACAAATACACAGGAAGTGATGCGACTTCTGTTTATACTGAATCTGCAACTGATTGGTTAGAGATTACCAGGAAGACAACAACTGCCGGTGACAATAAGGGCGCTGCGTTGAACTTAGTCACTAATGGTGCCGGTGAAATTTCTATCGATGGTTTGACAAAAGGCAAATACTGCTTTGTGGAGCAGAGTGCAAAGGTTCAGCAGGACGGTAGGGAATATGAAAGTGCCTACATTGTTGACAAAGAGCCGATTTACTTCACTGTAAAGGCTGATGGCAGTTATGATTCGACAGCTAAAGATGAAACGGTTGGCGCACTGGAAGCAAAGAACTATAAGCCGAATATCGAGAAGTTAGTCGGCATGAAGAGTGGCGCGACCATTACTTATGCGACGAAGGCTGATTACAGTGTTGGTGATTATGTACCGTATCAGGTAACAATTACGGTTCCGGAAAACATTGAAAAGCTTGATACTTTTGTTGTAACGGATACTCCGCAGCATCTTGAGTTTGTAAATGATACGCAGCACCCCTTGGTTGTTAAGACTGCAAGTGGTACAGCGTTGACTGAAAATGTTGATTATACAGTGGCAAAGGAGAGCACAACGAATGGGTTTACCCTTGCCTTTACAAATCCGGGAGAGAAGCTGAAGGCCTACAAGGGCAGTAAAATTATCGTTACCTATTATGCAAAACTCTTGGATTCTGCAGTTATTACCACTGCCGGCAATCCCAATACCATCTCTTTGAAGTATGACCACGAAATCGGTGTGGATGGGAAGCCGACACGGGGCAAAACTACTGAAATCAAAAATGATGCAGTTGTATATAGTTTTGGCATTCATATTAAAAAGGTAGATGGCAAAAATGCTCCGCTGAAGGGCGTTAAGTTTGACCTTTATAAAGAGGATCAGAACGGAACGGTTTTAGGTAACCAGATTGGCTTGGGTGATACCACTAAACTGTCGAAGGTTGCAAGCGATCTGACTACGAATGATCAAGGTGAAATCAATAAAGATGGTTTGGCGAATGGTATTTACTACCTTGTTGAGACAGAAACTCTGGCAGGGTATAACCTGCTGAGCGGTCCGGTTAAGGTTGATTTGAACATTACTTACACAGCCAAATGGACGGAGAAGAACACTTATGACGAGAACGGAAATCTGATTCTTCATGAAAAGTCTTCGTTCAGCGAGACATTTAGTGGTGGTGAAGCTACTGCTACAAATGCAGGCTACATAACGAAAACCATTGTCAACCGCAAGGGCTTCCAGTTGCCTGTCACCGGTGGCTTCGGCACGCTGCTGTTCAGCGGTATCGGTGTGCTGCTGGTGCTGGCTGGTGTGAGCGTGCTGTTCAGCCTGAAAAAGAAGAACAAGCGTGCGTAAGCCGCACAACTTTAAGACCAAAAGCAAAATAGAGGGGTAATCCATAGGGGAAGGGCCGGAAACGGTACTTCCCCTATGGGTGGTTGTGGACATTGCCGATACCCGCAAGGGGAGAGGCGGCTAAGAAGAGGACTGGGATTTTTCGGCAGTGCCCTGCGGGGCATCGGGGACGCCGCCCCCTACAGCTAAAGGGGTGCCGAGGGCGCCGCCCCCCCTACGGCTGAATGCGCGTCCGCTGCTAAAAGCCTGCGCGTTTACGCGGCAAATCACCCCCAAAACCATTACAGAAAGGCTCTTTCCTATGGATACCACTGTCAAATTAAAGCTAGGCTTTGCGGCGCTGATGATCGCTTCGGGCATCGGCGTGGCCATGTACCCCGTCATCAGCAATGCGGTGGCGCAGCGTCACGCAAGCTCGGTCATTGAAAGCTACAACGATACCGTGCAGACGATGGACACCGAGAAAATTGACGCCGCCAAGGAGGCCGCGCGCCGCTACAATGAACAGCTTAGCAACGCCATTGACCGCGATGCTGCGGGCGAGGCCGCCGACACCGGCACAAGCTATGTGGACATGTTGGATGTGGGCGAGAGCCTGGGCTACATTACGATCCCGAAGATTGATGTCAATCTGCCGATTTATGAGGGCACCAGTGATGATGTGCTGCTCAAGGGCGTTGGGCATCTGGAGGGGTCCAGCTATCCGCTGGGCGGCGCGGGCACACACAGCGTGCTGACCGGCCACCGCGGTCTGGCCGAGGCGGTGCTTTTTACCGATCTGGACAAGCTGGGCGAGGGCGACCACTTTTACCTGCACATTATGGACGAGGTGCTGGCCTATCAGGTCGATCAGGTCAAGGTCGTGGAGCCGGAACGCACCGAGGATCTGGAAATTATCCCCGGCGGGGACTACTGCACGCTGGTCACCTGCACGCCCTACGCCATCAACACCCACCGTATGCTTGTGCGCGGCACCCGCGTGCCGTATAATGGAGAGGACGAGGAGACCGCCACGCCGCAGACCGTGCAGTATCAGGAGCTGCACACCGGCAATGTTGTCAAGCGTATGGTGGACGCATGGCCGTGGATCAGCGTGACGGGCAGCCTTGTCATCGGCGGTGAGGCGCTGCTTTTGCTGCTGCTGTTGCACCGCTGCAAAAAGCGCGAGGAGGAAGACTGATGAAACGCCTGTTTTTGCAGATTTTTGCATGGCTGGCGATACTGCTGGGCGTCGGGCTTATGCTGCAGCCCACGGTCAGCCAGTATCTGGCGGCGCGGCAAAGTACAAAAACCGTACAAAAATTTGTGCAGGCTGCCGAAGCTGCCGCCCCCGCCGCGACCGAAACCACAGACAACGCCGAGCCTGCCCGCGCTTACCCCGAACTGTACGATGCCCTGCAAGCCTACAATGCGCAGATTTTTGCCGAGGGACAAAGCGGCTTGAAGGATCCCTTTGCCTACGAGACGCCCGCATTTGACCTGACCGGCTACGGCCTGCCCGATGATATGATCGCCGCGCTGTGGATACCGCGCCTGAATCTGGATTTGCCTGTCTACTTGGGCGCCAGCACGGCCAACATGGCCCGCGGCGGCGCGCTGCTGGGGCAGACCTCGATGCCGCTGGGCGGCGCGAACACCAATACCGTGATCGCCGCGCACCGCGGCTACTACGGCGCGGAGATGCTGCGCAATGTGCAGCAGATACAGCTCGGCGATAAAATCACGCTGACAACACCGTGGGATACGCTGGTCTACCGCGTGTGCGAACTAAAAATTATACAGCCGGACGATATAAATGCGGTGCTGATACAGCCGGGGCGCGACCTGCTGACCCTGACGACCTGCCACCCCTACACCCAAAATACCCAACGGTATCTGGTTATTGCCGAGCATGACCCCGATGCCGCGCCCGCGACCCATGCGGAGGATCTGACCGAGTGTGACGAGACATGGGACGCTGCGCCGCGTCAGGTGACCGTGGAAACCGACGGCACGACCGCGCTGGAGGAGGTTGCGCCCGAAAGCATCAGCCCCTTGCCCAACGAGGGCGGCAGCGAGGATGCGGGCGGCGCGTACTCCAACTGGATGATTTGGCTGGAAAACAACGCCCTGTGGGCAGGAATTGTGCTGATTGCCGCCGTCATCGGCTGTATGCTGATCTGGCGCGGCCACAGAAAGGATTGACCCATGCAGAATTTCAACGAAAAAGCGCTGGCTGTGACAGCCGAGGTGAGCAAGGCCGTGCTGGGCAAGCCCGAGGTCGTGCTGAAAATTATGATGGCGATGCTGGCCCGCGGCCATGTGCTGATCGAGGACATCCCCGGCGTGGGCAAAACCACGCTGGCACAGGCGTTTGCCCGCGCCATGGCCCTGACCCAGAACCGCGTGCAGTTTACACCGGATGTTCTGCCGTCCGATATTGTGGGGTTCTCGCTCTATCAAAAGGAAACCGGCAAGTTTGTCTACCACCCCGGCGCGGTCGCGTGCAACTTGTTTTTGGCTGATGAGATCAACCGTACCAGTGCCCGCACCCAGTCCGCCCTGCTGGAGGTCATGGAGGAGAGCGCCGTCACGGTGGATGGCGTAACGCGCCCGCTGCCCCAGCCGTTCACGGTCATGGCTACAGAAAACCCTGTCGGCTCGGTCGGCACGCAGATGCTGCCGGAGTCGCAGCTGGACCGTTTTATGGTCTGCGTGGTCATGGGCTACCCTGACGCCGAGGCGGAAATGGAAATTCTGGCCCGCCAGCCGCGCCATGCTCTGCTGGACCGTGTGCAGCCCGTGATGGACAAAAACGACCTGCTGACCATGCAGCAGCAGGTGGATGAAGTGTTTATGAGTGACGAAATTCGGCGGTATATCGTGGAGCTTTCCCGCGCAACGCGGCAGGACGGCCGATTGGCGCTGGGGCTGTCGCCCCGTGCATCGCTGGCCGTGGCCGGTATGGCCCGTGCCGCAGCCTACCTGAGCGGGCGCAATTATGTGGCCCCGCAGGATGTGACCGCAATTTTTGCCGATGTGACCCACCACCGTCTGCGCCTGACCGAGCAGGCGCGCACCGGCGGCGAGACGGTGGAAAACATTATTGCGGATGTTCTGCACACCACACCGCGCCCCCGCCCGGAGAAGCCGTCCCATGGCAGGTAAGGTCGGCTGCGGGCTGCTGCTGGCCGTGCTGTTTGCCGTGGCTGCAGTCAGCCGTGCGCCGTTTGCGGTGTTTCTGCTGGCATGGGCGGTGCTGGTGGTGGTGTTTCTGGCGTGGTATGCCCGCACACTGCGCCGGGATGCGACGGCAACGCTGCAGTTGCCCGCCCGCCCCGTGCGCCCCGGCGAGGAATTTGCCGTGCTGGTGCAGCTGCACAACGCCGGGCGACGGCCTGTGCCGGAGTTGCGTGTCGTTTTGCAGGCAGTGGATGCCGAGAGCGGCACGGCGATCGAATTGCCCTGCGGTGCAATGCTGGCCCCGGGTCAGCGTGCCGACCTGCGCGTAACGCTGCGCGCCGCCAAAAGCGGCCTGTGGCGGTTCCGCGTGCGGGAAATCACGGTGCGTGACCCGCTGGCCCTGTTTGCCGTGCCCTGCGCCGTGCCGCCCCAAAGCCGGGAGCTGTGTGTGCTGCCGCCCGCCGAGGGTGAGGACGATGGCGCGGGCACAAAGCCGCAAAATAAGGTGGAGAAGGTGACCGCCGCAGGCCACGACATGGCTGACGGCGTTTACGATCTGCGCCCCTACCGTGCGGGAGATTCACTGAAGCAGATACACTGGAAGCTGACTGCCCGCGTGGGCGAGCTGACCGTGCGTGAGCCGCTGGGCGCGACCTATTGCGCCGACCCGGCCGGGGCAATCATGGCAGAGGGAGCCGATGCGCCGCAGCAGGTGCTGCACTTTGGTCAGACTGCCGTAAAACGGCTGCGCACCATGACTCGCCGCCGGACCGCCGACCCAGACACGGGGCTGGTGTTTATTGACCGTGTGCTGCTGCCCCGCACCGAGGCCGCGGCGCGCCCTGTGCTGGAAACGGCAGTGGATTTGCTGATTTTGGAATTGCTGGCGTTGGGTCTGCTGACGGCTTTGAACGGCGCGTTTGCGCTGGCGCTGCCTGTTTGGGTATGGCTGGGCACGGCGGCGTTGTGCCCAGTGTGGCTGGCGCTGCACCGCGCCCCACTGCCCAACGCTGCCCGCCGTGGTGTAACGCTGGCGCTGGCTGTGGGGTATCTGGTGCTGCTGTTTGTGGTGCAACGGACATTTCTGGCCGGTGCGCAGCAGTGCGCGGATGCCGTAAGACTGTGCCTGAATACACGATTCGACGCAAATTTTGCGGTTGTGACTTCGCCGATCCCGGCGCAGAGGGGGTTGTTTGTGCTGCTGGCTGCGATCCCTGTCACGGCGTTTCTGGCCGCAGTAACCGCCTGGCACGCCGATGCACTGCTGCTGGGGCTGGCGCTGCTGCCGGTCGTGGTATTTACACTGCTGGCCGGGACAGGCAGCGCCGTTTTGGGCTGGCTGCTGCTTTTGCCCGGCTGGCTGGGGGCCTGCGCGGCGGCGCGGTCGGTGCAGCGAAAGCGGCTGTGGGGTGGCAAGGATTCCGCCTCCTATGCTGCCAACCTGCAGACCCACCGCACAAACCAAAAATTGGCCGCTTCCGGTATGGCAGTGGCCTGCACCGTATTGTTTTTGCCTGCACTGGCGCTGCGCCCGGTGCTTACGCTGCCGCTGAACGCGCTGCAGCCGGTGACCGACAAGGCTCAGGCAGCGGTGCTGAGTGTCGCAATCGAGTGGCTGCCGAAGATCAGCGACGGCGCATTGAATTTCCATCTCAGCGCGGCGGCGGGCGGCGTTGAGGACGGCAGCCTGACCCAAGGTGACGGCCTTGCACTGACCGGGCTGGAGGATCTGATGGTCACGGCCAGTGCCATGCCGGAGGAGACCGTCTATCTGCGCGGTTTTATTGGTGCGGACTATGACGGAACAAGCTGGCAGGCGGGTGATGCCGCAGCCTTTGACAGTGCGGCGTCCAACTGGAAGACCGATGGCAACGGTCGGCTGGCCATAGCCAACCTGCCGTTTTTGCGCGCGGCCTACAGTGGCACAGAGCCCCGGCAAATGACTGTGCAGCGTCTGCATGCAAATGATGCTTACACTTTTGCACCGTATAATGCGTATTTTAACGATTACTACACGCCGGACGGTGATGGAGCCATTGCAGGGCAGACCACACAGGATGATACATTCTACTATTTTCCGCGCAAGCAGGCCAAAGAATTGCTGGCCGCCCGCGCTGACGGTGACGCCAGTGTGCTGGATCGCCTTGAAAGCGCCTATGCTGCCTATGCCGAGGCGCGTTATCTGGCTTTGCCCGCAGGCGCGGAGTACGATGCAATCAGGGAAGAGCTTGACGCACTGGTGGAGGAGCGCAAGCTGAAGGACAACGATACCGATGGCCGCCGCACGCTGGTGCGCAGTTGGCTGAATGAGCGCTGCCATTACAGCGCCGATGCCGCCGCGCCTGATGGGGCGGATCCGGTACTCTATTTTTTGAACGAGAGCCATGCCGGCAGCAGCACGCAGTTTGCCTCGGCAGCGGTGGTGCTGTGCCGAATGCTGGGACTGCCAGCCCGGTATGTAGTGGGCTATGCCGCGCCGCAAAGCCTGTTTACTGCCCAAGGGGACGGCAGTTACCGTGCTGTTTTGCAGGATGACAACGCGCACGCATGGGCTGAGGTCTATCTTGCCGGGCAGGGCTGGACGCCGCTGGAAGTGACGCCCGGCATGGCAGCGGAACTCACCGAAGGTAAGCTGCAAGCGGATACACCGCTGGCCGGACAGAATGCTGCCAACGAAGATGACGCACCGCTACCAACACAAAACGAAACGAAAACCCCTGGCAGTACATCGCGGAATACGGCACTGCTGTGGGTGTTGCCGGTAATTTTGTTGCTGGCCGTGCTGGTGATAGTCGAGGTTCGCCGTGTGCGCCGCACACCGCTGCAGATCGTGCAGGCGGAGTTCCGTGCGCTCTACCGCAAAATGCGGCGCTGCGGGCTGGGGGAGGATGTCTCCTCCGATGAGGCAGCGTTTGCAGAATTTCTGCAGGCGCATTGCCCGCAAACGGACGGCGAGACAATTCAAAGCCTCTTGGCTGCTGTGCAGACGGCGCAGTTTGCACCCGGGCCGTGTACACGGAAAACCGCGCAAAGGGTGCGCACCGTTTGCCGGGAACTGCGCAGAAAAATGCGCAAGGGCGTTGGGTAAAGATGTGAAATTCATAAAAATGGTTGACAGTTCGTGAAAAAAATGATTATTTTTAATAGTAAAATAGCTGCGGGAGATGAGGAATGATGGCGTGCTTGCCGATGAATGATAAAGTGGTCGATATTACGCAGAGTACGGAGACGGCGGATGCGCCAAAAACAAAGGTATACCGTTCGATGATCGGAAACGGACGCATCAGCCCCGCAACCCGTCAGCGCGTGCTGGACTATGTGAAGAAGCACAACTGTACCCTCGATGTACCCGCCTGCGAGGCGGATAATCGTTGCTCGTACAACATTTCACTGGTGATTTCAAAGCAGTTCTCCGACTTTGAGATGCCTTTTTTGCGCAAGATAATGCGCTCAGTCTACTATGTGGCGGGGGAATATGATTACGATGTTCTGCTGACACTTGTAGACGAGAACGAGACCCGCCCTGTGGAGCGGCTGCTGGGCAACCGGAAAATTGACGGCTTGATTTTGACCCGCACGCTGGAGCGTGACCCCCTAATTCCATTGCTGAAAGCGCGCAAGCTGCCGTTTGTCGCTATTGGTCAGCCAGAGGATGATGAAATCCTCTCGGTCGATCACGACCAGGTGGGCGGTTGCCGCGAGATGACGAGCCTGCTGTTGATGAAGGGCATGAAGCATATAGCGCTGCTGGGCGGCAGTATGCTGTACACGGTCAATCAGTCCCGGCTGGAGGGCTTCCGACAGGCCTATGACAAGATGGGACAGGTAATTGATGAAGGCTTGCTGTTTTTGGAGCTGGAAACAGATGATCTCCGGATGTGGGCTGTGCAGCAGGCAGTGGAGCGCGGTGCGGATTGCATCCTGTGCATGGACGAGCGTCTGGCTCAGCTGTCGCTGAATGTACTAAAGCAGCTGAACCTGCGTGTGCCGCAGGATATCCGACTGGCATCTCTGTATGACAGCGAGAATCTCGCCAACGCCGTACCGCCCATCACAGCGGTACAATTTAATGCCGACATTCTGGGCCTCAAGGCTACCCAACAGCTGCTGTGCGCATTGCAGGGGGAGAAGGTGGAGACCAGAATAGAACTGGGCTACCAAGTAAGCTTGCGGGAGTCAACGCAGATATAGTGTGCGGTTTTCCAAAGATTTCAGAACCTGCTTGCAGATACGCTGGGGCAGTTTTAATGTATCCTGGACGATTGCGTACCTTTATATATAAGGGATAAGGGGCCGTGATACATTTCTACACCGCTAACCTTACCCATACCACCAACTTAACCCTCCGCGCTGTAGGGGCCGGGCATGCCCGGCCCGCAGGCTTTCCATTACACCCCTTTCATCTTAACCCCGTAGGGGAGGGATTCATCCCTCCCGCATACCCAACGCCATCACCCACCCAACGGTTCACCCGCGCACCCAGCCCACATCGCCAACCTTACTCTCCACCACTCTGTAGGGGCCGGGCATGCCCGGCCCGC
>OGWZ01000881.1_pt1 | contig 31159 bp, 25 predicted proteins | sample 1576141 | NCBI WGS metagenome assembly OGWZ01 (sample SAMEA3541512, study PRJEB24748) | human gut metagenome | biome: human gut; feature: human-associated habitat; material: faeces | place: China | collected 2012
ACTTTTTTCATTGGATTTTTTAAGTGACCACAGAGATCCGTTAGAACCTTTTTTTTCAGCTTGTGGGGGATCTTGCAGAGACAAAAAAGCCTGGCATCACCAGGCTTTTTTTGATTTCGGATGAGGACCGATTAGACCTTCTCGCGAATACGAGCAGCCTTACCAGAACGATCACGTAAGTAGTAAAGCTTAGCACGACGAACGTCACCACGACGGGTTACGGTTACAGAAGCGATCATCGGAGAGTGGGTCTGGAAAACACGCTCAACACCTTCGCCAGAGGAAATCTTACGAACGGTGAAAGAAGAGTTTAAACCACGATTGCGCTTAGCAATAACGTTACCCTCGAAAGCCTGTAAACGGGTCTTGTCGCCTTCAACAACTTTAACCTCTACGCGTACGCTATCACCGGCATTGAAGTCAGGGATATCAGTACGGATCTGCTCTTTCTCAAGAGCGTCAATAATAGGATTGCTGGCCATGTTAATGTACCTATAAAAAATTACAAATTCTTTTACGAACGTTGACGAAGGTACTCGTTTAAAAGCTCCGTCTCCGTCTTATCCAAAATCCGGTCTTTGAGCAAATCAGGACGTCTTTCATAAGTACGTCCTAAAGCTTGCATCAAGCGCCATTTTTTAATCTTTGCATGGTCGCCGCTTAATAATACCTCTGGAACTTCCATTCCATCGATAACCTCAGGACGTGTGTACTGAGGAAAGTGCAGCAAACCTTCTGCAAAAGTATCTTCCTCGGCATTGCGAATATTGCCAAGTACTCCTGGCACCATTCGTGAAACCGCATCGATGATACACATGGCAGGAAGCTCACCCCCTGACAGGACATAATCACCGATAGAAACCTCCAGATCGACTTCTTTCTGAAGGACGCGCTCGTCTATGCCTTCGTAGCGTCCGCTAACTAAGATCATAGAACCCCAGCTTGAGAATCGTGTGACCAGAGAGTGATTGAGCTGTATGCCTTGTGGAGACATGCATACAACCTTTGTTCCGGAAGGAGCATCTTTACGCGCCGCCGCAATGGCGTCACGTAACGGCTGTACCTTCATCAGCATTCCCGGGCCGCCGCCATAAGGCTTATCGTCCACGGTCTGATACTTATCGTGGGTAAACTCGCGCGGGTTATAAGTGTTAACGCTGATAAGACCGCGTTCACATGCCCGTCTAGTTACGCCACAATTGGTGACAGCACCAAACATTTCCGGAAAGAGTGAAACTACACCAAACCACATGGCTAATAGTCCGCACCCCACTCTGTCCAAATCGTCTTTGCCTCGAGATCGACGGCAGTAACAATTGGACCTACGACATACGGGATTAAAATTTGTTGTCCCGATGCCAGGTGGTCAGAGGGAGATACTTCCATAATAGGAGCAGCTCCTTGATCCCTAATTCCCGACACTTTGCCGAGCTTTATACCGTCAAGACCAATTACCTCACAACCTATAAGGTCAATAAGATAAAGTGTGCCTTCGGCGGCAGGCGGGAGGCTTGAGCGCCTGATCCCGATTTCCATACCCGCGTAGAGTTTTGCCTCTTCGGGGGTACTCACCGCTTGCAATTTGACAATAAAGTCTTTGCCATGCGGCTTCCATTCTTCAACCTGAACCTCACGCCATTTCGCCCCGCGCTGGCGGATAAACCATGGCGAGTAGTCAAAAAGGTTTTCAGGTCTGCTTGCATAAGACTGTATTTTCATCCAGCCTTTAATGCCATAGGACGAACCTAAGCGTCCCATTACACGCGGAATATCATCTGCTTGCGCAGACATCTTAATTAAGCCTCAGCAGCCTGGGCTTCTTCCTGAGCCTTAGCCTCAGCAGCAGCCTTACGAGCAGCTACAGCGGCCTCACGCTTAGCGGCACGAGCCTGTAAAACAGCCTCTTCACCCATCTCATTTTCTTTGATGAGCTGCTTGACGCGATCAGAGGGCTGAGCACCCTTAGCAATCCAAGCATTGACAGCTTCCATGTCAAGACGCAGACGAACTTCTTTACCAGCTGCGATCGGGTTGAAGAAACCAACCTGCTCGATGAAACGGCCAGAAGCTGCAAAACGAGAATCTGCAACGATGACGTGATAGAAAGGACGTTTCTTAGCGCCTAAACGGCGTAAACGAATGACTACCATTTCGTAATACCTATGTTTATAAAAAAGAAATGATGATTTCAACAACCATCAAAGATTACTAAAATACAGTGACGGGATTATACACTTTTAGGAGAAAATTTCAAGATGACCGCACAAATAAATCGTGCGGTCGGCGAGATTTTTTTAGCGTCTAAAGAGATTACCGAAGGCGCCCATACCACCGGCACCCATACCGCCCATGCCCATCAGGCCTTTCATAGCACCGGCCATCTTGCGCATACCACCCTTACCAAATTTCTTCATCATATGGCGAGTAGTCTCAAATTGCTTTAAAAGCTGATTGACTTCCTGAACCTTAACGCCAGCTCCCATCGCAATACGCTTTTTACGAGAAGCCTTGATGATCTCAGGATGCTCACGTTCTTTTTTAGTCATAGAAAGAATAATAGCTTCCATATGAGCAATCATCTTATCGTTAACTTGACCTTTAATCTGATCGGCCATTGCGCCCATACCGGGAAGCTTATCGATAAGCGTGGACATACCGCCCATCTTCTTCATCTGCCCTATCTGATCTAAGAAGTCATCTAAGGTAAAGCCCTGCCCCTTGCGGATCTTATCGGCCATCTTCTTCGCGCTATCGAGATCGGCTGTTTCCTGTAAATTCTCAATTAAGGAGAGGATATCGCCCATATCGAGAATACGGGAGGCAATACGATCAGGATGGAAGGGCTCTAAAGCGGCGACCTTTTCACCCATACCGATAAACTTAATCGGTTTACCAGTAATTTCCTTAACAGATAAGGCCGCACCACCACGGGCATCACCATCAGCCTTAGTTAAGATAACACCGGTAAGCGGCAGTGCTTCAGAGAAAGCTTTAGCCGTATTAGCCGCATCCTGACCTGTCATCGCATCGACGACGAACATAGTCTCAATCGGATCGACAGCCGCGTGAATTTCTTTGACCTCATTCATCATAAATTCATCGACCGCTAGGCGACCTGCAGTATCGATAATGAGGACATCATAAGCACGCAATTTTGCTTCATTTAAAGCGGCAGTGGCGATATTTAAAGGCTTATCCTTAGGATCTGAAGGATAGCAATCGACACCTACTTCAGAAGCTAAAGTCTTTAACTGATCCATAGCAGCCGGTCTATAGGTATCGACAGATACCATCATGACCTTTTTCTTAAGCTTATCTTTTAAATATAAGGAGAGTTTGGCCGCTGAAGTAGTTTTACCCGCACCTTGCAGACCTGCTAATAAGATAACAGCTGGGGGCTGATGAGCTAAATTGATGGCTGCAGTCTCACCACCCATGGTATTGACGAGCTCAGAGTAAACACATTTGATAAACTCCTGACCTGGGCTTAGGCTTAAACTTACTTCCTGACCTAAGGCACGCTCCTTAACGCGGGCAGTAAAGGCTTTAACTACAGGAAGCGCAACATCAGCCTCTAAGAGCGCAGTACGAACCTCGCGCAGGGTATCTTTAATATTGTCCTCAGTAATACGGCCCTGACCGCTGATATTCTTTAAAGTGCGGTTAAGGCGTTGTGTCAGGTTATCAAACATGGGATCCCTCGTGACGGATAGAAAATGGATGTCTTAGCTTAAACTTTTATGACATCAAAAATTATATGACTTTGCTTTATTATACAGTTTTTACAAGCCTCGTGCCGCCTCTGAAAAAGACGCACACCTAAACTCAGAGGCTAAGGCCTAAAAGTAAACTCTTATGAGAAATGGTGACTATGCAGGCAAATTTAAAGCTACATGAGCTTAAATTCAGTATTTTTTGAGAATTTTTTGAAAAAAAAACGACCATCTGCCGATGATCGTTTTTTATAGAAACTTAATTAGTAACAGAAATTACTTGTTCTGCTCTAACCAGCCCTGAGCAAACTTAACACCCTTCTCGATGTTAGCCTTTAACTGCGGAACAGCCTCGTCTAAGACCTTCTGCTCGTAAGCGGAGATCTCACCGATGTCTAAGGTCTCTTCCCAGCCGTTCTTGCCAAAGCGGACGCCCTGAGCGAAGAACTGAGAGTACTTGCCGTCACCCTCAACATAGCCGTACTCGCAAACACCCGGCTCACCCATGAGGCCACGGACAACCTTTAAGGCGAAACGTGCACCAGCACAGGCCATAGATAAGGTAGCAGAACCAGCACCAGCCTTAGCCTCAACAACCTCGGTACCAGCGTTCTGGATACGGTCGGTTAAAGCCTCGATGCGCTCCTGAGAGATCTTCTCGCAACCGATAACCTTAGAGATTAACGGGAGGATGGTGGTGCCGCTGTGACCGCCGATTACCGGTACTAAGATACGCTCACGGGAAATGCCTAACTCGTCAGCTAAGAAAGTCTCAGAACGTAAAACGTCTAATACGGAAACACCGAATAAGCGGTGCTTGTCGTAAACACCCTCAGCCTTTAAGACTTCAGCTGCGAGCGGTACAGTGGAGTTGACCGGGTTGGTAATAATGCAGATGCAGGCCTTCGGGCAGACCTTAGCGCAGTTCTTAACTAAGTTAGCGATGATGCTAGCATTGATGTTGAACAGATCATCACGGGTCATACCAGGCTTACGGGCTACACCAGCAGGGATGACAACAACGTCACAGCCCTCTAAAGCCTTAGGTAAATCATCACCAGTAAAGCCCTCAACGCAAACATCGGTAGGGATGTGGCTGAGATCCTTGGCAACACCCGGGGTAAAAGGTGCGACGTCATAGAGGCTGAGCTCAGAACCGGCCGGAAGCTGATTTTTGAGAATCATGGATAAAGGCTGGCCGATACCACCAGCTGCGCCTAAAACTGCAACTTTCATGTGTTACTCCTAAAAAAAACCAATCGTTTCAGTCAGCAGGATAATAATCTAAAAAAAGCCCTGCTCTGATCGTGTCTATTATAACAACAATGCGTCGTAAGACTTAGAAAAAAATCTCACAACGCACGTTAATGATAAATTTTTCTGGGTTCTATCTAATTTTTAAAAATTTTACTAGAGCTCTTTAGAAAAATCTAACAGAGAATAAATCTGCTCTTCACGACCATTTAATACTGCAGCTAAAGCGAAGTATTCACTTACAGTAGGCAACTTACCTAAAAGAGCGGTACAAGCGGCAAGCTCGGCACTGCCTAAGAAGACATTAGCGCCATTACCTAAACGATTAGGGAAGTTACGGGTAGAGGTGGAGATTACCGTAGCATTGTCACGCACACGGGCCTGATTACCCATACAGAGACTACAGCCTGGGATCTCAACGCGGGCGCCGACCTTACCAAAGAGTGCTAATAAGCCCTCATCGCTTAATTCCTGTCTATCCATACGGGTAGGAGGAGTGAGCCATAATCTTACCGGGACCTCGGACTTTTGCTTCTCAAAGATGGCGGCTGCGGCACGGTAATGACCGATATTAGTCATGCATGAACCGATAAAGACCTCATCGATAGGGGTAGAGGCGACCTCAGATAATAAACGGGCATCATCAGGATCGTTAGGAGCACAGACAATAGGCTCAACGATCTCATCTTGATTGATTTCTAAGACATAAGCATAGGAGCAATCAGGATCAGCCTCAATTAAGCTTGGATTATCAAGCCAAGTCTGCATAGCATCAGCGCGCTCTAATAAAGCTTTAGCATCGCCATAACCGTCAGATACCATCTGCTTTAAGAGGGCGATATTAGACTTAAGGTACTTGCTTACTGACTTTTCAGATAAGGCAATAGCACAGGCCGCAGCCGATCTCTCAGCTGAGGCATCAGCTAATTCAAAAGCATGCTCGACCTCTAAATCCTCTAAACCCTCAATTTCGATAATTTTGCCTGAGAAGATATTCTTCTTACCGGCCTTCTCTACAGTTAAAAGGCCCTGCTTCTTTGCAAAATAAGGAATAGCATGGACTAAATCACGTAAGGTAATACCCGGACGTCTCTTACCTGTAAAGCGGACTAAGACAGACTCTGGCATATCTAAAGGCATCATACCGGTAGCGGCGGCAAAGGCGACGAGGCCTGAACCTGCGGCAAAGGAAATACCTAAAGGCATACGGGTATGAGAGTCACCACCAGTACCGACAGTATCAGGCAGGCACATGCGGTTTAACCACGAGTGAATAACACCATCACCAGGCTTTAAGGCAACACCACCGCGCTCTTTGATAAACTGCGGTAAGGTGTGATGGGTCTTTACGTCTACACTCTTAGGATAGGCGGCAGTGTGGCAGAAAGACTGCATGACTAAAGGAGCGTTGAACTTTAAGCAGGCTAAGTCGATAACCTCATCGCGAGTCATAGGACCGGTAGTATCCTGAGAGCCCACCGTGGTAATGGCGCTTTCACAATACTGACCTGGACGTACGCCCTCTAAGCCACAGGCACGACCGACGATCTTCTGCGCACGGGTAAAGCCACCTTGACCTGAGATCTTTTGCGCCTTAGCGAAAACCTCGCTCTCAGCTAAACCTAAAGCCTTACGGGCACGGTTAGTTAAAGCCTTACCGATGATAAGACGGATACGACCACCGGCACGGACTTCATCTAATAAAGTCGGGGTCTTAGGCGCAAACTCCGCTAAAACCTCACCGCTTGCATGATCGCAAAGTACACCCTCATAGATCTTAAGATCGACAATCTGACCTTGCTTTAATTTCTGTACATCGCATTCTAAAGGTAAAGCACCGCTGTCCTCTAAAGTGGTGTAGAAGATAGGCGCAATCTTACCGCCTAAAACCACACCGCCCTCGCGCTTATTAGGCACAAAAGGAATATCGCGGCCGATGTGCCAGATTAAAGAATTAGCGGCACTCTTACGGGAAGAACCGGTACCGACAACATCACCGGCAAATAATAAAGGCAGACCCTCAGCTTTGAGATCAGCTATCATCTGCATCGGGCCCTTAACGCCCTCGACATCAGGCTCAATACCCGGACGCTTAAACTTAAACATGGCCGTAGCATGTAAAGGGATGTCAGGACGTGACCAAGCATCAGGAGCTGGTGAGAAATCATCGGTATTGATCTCACCTTCAACCTTAAAGACCTTTAAAGTCAGGCACTCAGGGAAGGTCGGCTCTTCGGTAAACCACTGTGCCTGAGCCCAGCTCTCGATGACATCTTGTGCATATTGATTGCCGTTTTGAGCCTTAGCTAAAACCTCATCAAAGGCGCTATAGACTAATAAAGTCTTAGACAGAGCCTTAGAGGCTTCAGAGGCTAAAGTTTCATCATCTAAAAGAGCGACGAGATAAGCGACGTTATAACCACCGCGCATCTGACCTAAAATCTCTACCGCCGCCTTTTTATCGATAAGCGGAGAAACACAAGCACCGCTGGCGATTTCATAGAGGAAATCAGCCTTAACCTTAGAGGATTTATCTACACCCGGATTGACACGGTATTTTAATAAATAGAGAAAATCCTCTTTGCTATCTAAAGGCGGCTGTTTTAAAAGCTCGCACAGAGCGGAAGTCTGCTCCTCGCTTAAAGCTAAGGGCTCAATTCCTAGCTTGTGACGCTCAGAGGCCATGGAAAAATAATCTTCAAGATATGCTGACATTAGATCTACCTTTACTGTATATGCCGTGTATTTAGGCTTATAGGAAATTAAGCCTAGCGATAGCGGCCCCAAGCAAAATAAGCACCAGGATCGGTCTTACGCAAAGGAGCTATCTCGTTATGTCCTGCTACAGCTCCGCGCGTACGCGGATAAGCCTGATACAGGCTATTTAAAACCTCATCGAGGCTTTCATATTGAGATATAGTGTATGCACAATAATCACTCCCTTCAAGCTCGATGCCAATACTGTATTCATTGCACTCTTTACGACCTTTATACTCAGAACGACCGGCATGAAAAGCCCGATCTAAAAAGGAAACATATTGCGTAATGAGCCCTTCACGATTGATAAAAAGATGCGAGGAGAGCTCTAAATGAGCTATATCTTTAAAAAAAGGGTGAGCATTGGGATCTAAAGCGCCTGTAAACAGGGCATCGACATGATGGCCGCCAAAATGCTGTGGCGGCAGTGAAATGGAGTGAATGACAATTAGGGAAATGTCTAAAGGTTTAGCTCTAGCACCAAAATGACTGACCGGGACTTGTCTTACCCCACATAGCCAGCCACTTTTAATTTGCATCATATTAGAAGGATAAGGTACTACCTAAAACCTTACTCGTATCGGAAATGAACTCAATATCAGAAGCCTTAGCCGTCTTACCCTCTAAGCTTACGAGCTCATAATTTTCAGGTGAGGATAATAAAGCCTTAAGCAGGCGATTGTTGAGATCGTGACCGGTCTTATAGGCCTTAAAGGAGCCTAAAATGCTATGACCATTCATATAGAGATCGCCGATAGCATCGAGCATCTTATGACGTACAAATTCATCAGGGCTACGCAGACCATCTGGATTTACTACTCTAAAATCATCTAAAACAACGGCGTTTTCTAAAGAACCACCTAAGGCTAAATGATGCGCATGCATATACTCAACATCGCGCATAAAGCAGAAGGTACGCGCACGAGAAATCTGCTCGGCAAAGCCACGGCCGGTGAAATCAAAATGCAGATGCTGCAGATCTCTATCCATAGCCGGATGATTAAAATCGATGGTTAAATCTAAATCAAAGCCTGCATCTGACGGATTGAGCTCAGCCCACTTATCGCCATTTTCAACTCTGACTTTACGTAAAACCTTGTAATAGCGTTTGCTCTCTTGAAGCTCAACGACACCAGCTGATTCAAAAAGATAGATCCACGGCTGAGCGGAGCCATCCATGACCGGAATTTCCGGAGCATTGACATCGATATAGAGATTATCAATACCAAAGGCAGCTAAAGCCGCAGTCAAATGCTCTACAGTTGAGATACGCACGCCGTTTTCATTGACTAAGGCTGTGCATAATTGAGTGTCACGCACATTTTGCGCTGTGCATTGCATCACTACCTGCGGATTTAAATCACAGCGGGTATAGATAATGCCAGTATTCGCAGGAGCAGGACGCATGCTAACTTGTACTTTAGCTCCTGAATGCAGACCAATACCTGTTGCAGATAAGGGCTGCCTGAGTGTACGTTGTTTTGTCATTTGCCGTTCCCCCTTAGTGGTGAACTAAAAAATAAGAGCGATTTTCTTAAGTATAGAAAATCGCTCTCATTTTATACTAAAAAAACGCTTTTAGCACCTACAACTTTAGCGAATGCGTCGGTTGAGGATGGGCGGCAACTCTAAATCATCCTGCTTAGATTGAGAATTTGCCTTGTTTTCCTGAGGCTTAGGCTGCATTTGAGCATTTGGTAAATTAGGGTTATAAGCATTAGGATTATTTGCCATCATGCCATTATTGCCCTGAGCATAAGGATCCTGAGCATAACCTTGAGCTCTGGTATCATAACCATAGGGAGCTTGATTAGCATAAGCTGCATTGCCAGGCGCATAGGGATTTTGATTAGGCATCTGATTGCCATAAGCACGCATCTCCTGATGATAGCTTTGAGACATAGCCTCAGGATTTTGATACATCTGACGCGCACCTAAGTCAGCAGGATTAGAGCGCAACTGCTGATAATTTGGATTTTGGCCATAGGGGTACTGATTAGGTACATTTGGAGCAAAATTGCGATTAGGAGCAGTATTGGCAAATTGATTATTAGCATTAGGGCTTACAAAAGCACTAGAGGTGCTGACATTATTTTGCTTGTGCTTTTCTAATTCAGCTTTTTCTAAACCTTGCTTGATATTCGGGGTGATTACAAAATCATCCTTTTTATCTAAAGTCCCAAAGTTTGCCTGCATTGCCTGCAGACGCTGGAAGGAATTGAGCTGCGAATTAGGCTGAGCATTGCCAGTGAAGCTTGCCTGACCATTAAACGGCATGCCATTGAAATTACTCTGAGGACGCGGCGCCTGACGGGGAGCTAAAGAGGCCTGAGAGTAAATATTTTGCATCTGGGACTTTGCGCTCTCCTCTTCCTTAATCTCGCGTTTAGGCGCGACCTGCGAGACGTCAGCTTGCTGAGAAATACCGGTAATTAAAACCGTCAGATACATTTCATCAGGCTCTAAATTCTCGTCATAGATCATACCGAACTTAAAGTCAGCCTCGCTATTGGCATAACGCTGTAAAGCATTACCCGTCTCATCTAAGAGATTCATCGGGAAGGCTGGACTTACTCTAAAGTTCGCTAAAAGGCCCGCCGCTGATGCTAAGACAATAGGATCGATAAGCGGTGAGCAGACTGCGCTTTCAATTGCATCTTCAATACAATTAGAGCCCTTACCGTGGCCAGTACCAATCATCGCAAAGCCACGACCGCGCATGACATTGAGCACGTCGGTAAAGTCGACATTGATAAAGCCAGGATTTACGATAAAGTCGGTAATACCTAAGACGGCATGATAGAGCACATCATCACAGGCTGAAAAAGCCTCTCTTAAGCTCACCCCTGAGCCTAAATTACGTAAAAGCTTATCATTGTCGATAACTAAGAGTGAGTCGATATGCTTAGATAATTCCGCAATACCGGCATTGGCATTGGAAATATGACGCTTACCTTCAAACTTAAAAGGACGGGTGACAACACCTACGGTTAAAATACCTAGATCGTGAGCGACCTTAGCAATTAAAGGGGTAGCACCGGTGCCAGTACCACCACCCATACCGGCGGTAATAAAGACCATATCGGCGCCTTTTAAAATCGCCTTGATATCCGCTAAGCTCTCCTGTGCGGCCATAAGACCTTTATTAGGATCACAACCGGCACCTAAACCCCCGGTCTGATTGACACCAATCTGTACTCTGATATCTGCAGTAGATTTACTCAAAGACTGAGTATCAGTATTGATGGCAATAAACTTAACGCCGTTGATACGCTTATTGATAGCATGCTGTAAAGCATTACAGCCACCACCACCGACGCCAATTACAAAAACATGGCGAGTCTCTAACGGATTTATATCATCCGCACTGTCAGCTATTTGAGCAGTATCTAAGTGATAATCAGTCATGTGAATCTCTTTTCTTAAAAATGCTACTGTTAATGGTTAATTATAGCCACGAAATTAGTTTTTGTAGAAGAAATAAAAAAAGGCAGCTTCAAAAGTTGCCTTTTATATCAATAAAAGTGAAATTACGCCCTATTCTGATTTATTTCTGAGAATAGGCGGCATATCCCACAGCTCAACCTTATTCTCCTCATTCTGACGAGCGGCCGGAGCTTGGGTAATGGTAATATCTAAATCATCATCGCTAAATTGCTCAACGCGGCGATTTTCCTGAGCATTAGGCACCTCAGCTTGCGGCAGCGGCGGAGTACGGCCCATCGGTGCTTGCATCTGCGGCTGCTGATAGAACTGAGTTTGATTAGGCATCATCTGGCGATTGCTAGGAGGCATCATCTGGGCATTAGGCTGCATCTGCATTCTGTTTTGAGCATTATCAAAGAAACCTGTACCCATAGGCGGCATCTGACGACTTGCAGGAGCTGCCTGACGATTATTAGCAAAACCACCGAAGAAATCGCGTTGCATACCCATATTAGGCATCTGCGGGGCGGCATTTGGACGCATAGCATTAGCCTGAGGTTGCATCTGCGGAGCCGTACGCGCCATCTCATCGGCATTAGTAGAAATACCTGCAATTAAGATAGTGATGGCAATCTGATCTTCAGCGAAACTTTCATCGAAGAAGAGACCAAACTTGCAATCGGCCTCATCATCGGCATATTCTTGAACTGCGTTAGAAATCTCTTCAAGCTTGGTGATCGGGAAGTTCGGATTAACTCTGACATTGACTAATAAGCCCGTTGCTGAGGAAATATCCACAGGCTCGATAAGCGGGCTGTGAATAGCATGATCAACAGCGTCTTTAACAAAGTTTGCACCCTGACCTACACCTAAGCCGATAATGGCGTGACCACGACCGCGCATTACTGTCTTCACATCAGCAAAGTCGGTATTGATATAGCTTGAATTGGTGATGAACTCGGTAATACCGCGGACGGCATTTAATAAAACATCGTTAGCGGCATTGAAGGCATTGACGATGGAGATATTAGTACCGAGATTCTTTAATAATTTGTCATTGTCGATAATAATGAGCGAATCAACATGCTTAGATAATTCGGTAATACCGGATTCGGCATTGATCATGTGGCGCTTACCTTCAAACTTAAAGGGTTTGGTGACCACACCGACAACTAAGGTCTCAGGATCAGTAGCCTTGGCCATCTCGGCGATGACAGGAGCGGCACCCGTACCGGTACCACCGCCCATACCGGCGGTAATAAAGATCATCTTCGAACCCTGTAAAAGATTCTTGATGTCTTCCTTACTCTCCTCGGCAGCCTTACGGCCCTTATTTGGATCACAGCCTACACCTAAACCCTCGGTGAGTTTGACACCGATCTGCACCCGAGTAGGAGCTGTTGATTTCTTTAAAGCCTGAATATCAGTATTAACGGCAATAAACTCAACTGAGCTTAAGCTTTCGTTAATCATGTGCTGCAGCATATTACAGCCGCCACCACCTACACCAACTACACGGATAATGCAGTTGCTAGGCATGGTAATACCTTCATCGGGGGCATTATTTGGAACCGGATCGGCCAGAAAATCGCTCATTTCAATACTCTCTAAAAACCTGATTTTATTTAATATATTATTTCAAAGCCCGAAGCCTTTGAAAGCAATTTTTTACATTTCTCGTCTGAGCCAATCAATGACTCCACGAAAAACACCTTTATGCGCTACATGCTCTTGGGTTTTCTTCTTTTCAAGCTGTGATTCAATACTATCCTGAGCACAACGCAAAAGTCCGATAATTACAGACTTATCAGGATCGTTTAAATCGATATTCTCATCACAAGCTCCCGGAGCTACCTTAACACCGCGCGGATGACCGATACGGTATTTCCTAGCAGCTAAAGGCTCCGCAATTTCGCCTTTATTAAAGATAACATTTTCAAGCACATGTTCGATATCTTTCGTGTTTGCAACACCGCCCGTGATCACAAATCCAGAACCTAAGTTGATTCTATTCATGCCATTGCTGTTTTCCTGCATTTCAATGGTATTGATAACCTTACGGAAAATATTAGTCAGACGAGCTTCGATAAAAGAATTTAAGCGGGCAGTACTGATAGGAATACTGCTACGCTCATTTGAACTTGGATCGCGGGTACTGACCCATAAATCAGGAGCAGGCTCGCTTTGAGAGAAATAATCGCCCTGATAAGGATAATCGCTCTTAGCTACACCATGGGCAATACGCAATTTTTCAGCGGCATTCATATGTAAACCGAAATGACGGGCAATATCATCATCCATAAAGCCACCGCCATCGTCAAAGCCAAAGCTCATGACGCGGAATTTATTGTCATAAACACTGACGCCGACAGTGCCCTTACCGATATCGATATGGCAAACACCGATTTCCTTTTCGTTTTCAGTCAATACCGCATCAGAGGCAGCATTATCATTATTGACCTCAGAGTCGATGCGCAGATCGGGATTTATGGACTTAAGAACGCTTTCGATATTCTTAAGCTGCGACATATGAATACCGACTACATGCACGCAGACACTGATCTTCTTTGCATATTGTCCAATAGGATTGTAAATTTCGTTTGAAGTCTCGGTAATATAATTCTGCGGAATGATGTGGACAATCTTAAACTTAGTCTCATCAATATGAATACCGGCCTTAGCATTCTTAATGGCGCTATCGCGATCTTCGGCAGTAACCATACCCGATTGTACAGTTGCATAACCCTGCTGATTTTCACCCTCAGCAAAACGGCTCGATACACCTACGGTGAGATGATCAACCTGAATTTTAAATTTATCGGTAAACTTGCGGATAAGCTCGGCTATAGTGCTACTTAAAAGCGCGATATCGACAACTGCGCCCTTATTGACACCCATACTTGGGGTTTCCATATAGCCTAAAACCTCAACGGTTTTATCCTGATGGATAGTACCTGCAATCAAACGAATTTTTGAGGAGCCGATGTCTAAAGCTAACTGCACTGCATTTTCATCATTCTTTTGCCCAGGTTGTTGCTTATTACTGCTTTTTTGAAACAGACTCATCTTTTTTATCTCCTGTACTCTCAACCTTACCGACGGCAAAGCCTACATCGTAGCGCAGATCAACATAGGCTACCTCGTCAAGCTCTAGCTCTGTACGTCCAAAGGCCTTTAAAAAGCGTTTTAATCTTACGGCCGAGGCACTACGACCGCGTCCTAAAATTAAACGCGTTTTAGCTTTATTATTTAATGTTAATGTATAACTGTGCACCTTATCTAAATATAGAGCATACATCTGATAAGGACTGCCTTGCATCAAGTGTATAAATAAAACCGCACTATCGTAAACCTCTTTTGCAAGATTATCGCGCTCAGCCCCCAATCTTACTAAAGGAGCATGAAAAGAGTTGTCCTCAGGATAAAATACCGAGGCGGTTTTAGCATCATAAAAACCTTTTTCATTCCAATAGGCCGCCGGCACATGTTCGACAATTGAGACTATGAGGGTATCGGGCATCTTCTTTTTGATCGCCACCTGCGCTACCCACGGCTCTTCCTGTAAGGTTTTTTGTAAAAGGCTTAAATCTAAAGTGGCAATATTCTCGCCGGCGCAAACCTTACCTGTAAGATCGGCTACCTGCTTGCGGGTTAACTGCTGTAAGGCGCCATCGATCTGTACAGCGCGCACGGGCAACATATCATCTTTAGAGAGCAATTGTGTCAGCAATAGATCGCCCTTGATAACGGCAAAGATCAAGAGCGTAGCAAAGATGATACCGCCGATAAAATAACCGCGAGAAAGTTTTTTTGCCACCTACTACCCTCTTACTGTGCCTGCCACAGCTTGCTTAAATTACGAGCTACCTGCACGACATTGCCCGCACCTTGGGTTAACAATAAGGCCTCATCAGGAAGAATGCTCTCTAAAATGGCCGGAACTTCGGCGACATTTTGAGCAAAATGCGGCTCTAACTTACCCTTAGAGCGGATAGAACGGCACAGATGACGGCCATCAGCACCGACAATCGGCTCTTCACCTGCAGGGTATACTTCAACTAAAACTAGCTCATCTACTTCCTGTAAGACGCGTACAAAGTCCTCATAGAGATCGCGCGTTCTGGTATAGCGATGTGGCTGGAACACCATGCATAACTTTTTATCAGGATAGGCCTGACGGGCAGCTTTAATGGTGGCTAAAACCTCGGTAGGATGATGGCCATAATCATCCACAAGGGTAATCTTATGACCATTAGGTAAGGTAAAGTCACCATAATTTTGGAAGCGACGACCAACACCGCTAAAGCTCTTTAAAGCCTCAACAATGACATTCTCCTCAATGCCCTCTTCTAAAGCGACGGCAATGGCAGCCGTGGCATTCTTCGCCATGTGCAGACCCGGAATCGGTAATTCAACTTTAATCGGAGAGCCATTGCGACGATAGACCATAAAGGAGCTCTTAGGACCGTGTTCCTTAAATTCAGCAACTCTAAAATCCGCATCCTCGCTCTCACCATAGGTAATGATGGCACGTCCAATATGCGGTAAAATCTCGCGCACATTAGGATCATCGATACAGCATACAGCCACACCATAGAAAGGCAGATTGTGTAAAAATTCCACAAAGGTATCGCGCAGACGCTTAAAGTCACCACCATAGGTGTCTAAATGATCAGCCTCAATATTAGTAACCACAGTCAGCATCGGCTGTAAGTGTAAGAAAGAAGCGTCAGATTCATCGGCCTCAGCGATAAGATAACGCCCCGTACCTAAACGCGCATTAGTACCAGCGGAATTTAAAAGACCACCGATAACGAAGGTCGGATCGAGTTTAGCCTGAGCAAAAATCGAGGAGATTAAACTAGTAGTGGTGGTCTTACCATGAGTGCCGCAGATGGCGATACCATAGCGATAACGCATGAGCTCACCTAACATCTCAGCGCGGCGTACTACCGGAATATGGCGCGCAAAAGCCTCATCAACCTCAGGATTACCCTTGTGAATAGCTGAGGACACCACCACAACGCTAGCTCCGGACACATTTTCTTTAGCATGTCCGATAAAGACCTTGATCCCTAAACTTTCTAAACGCTCAGTAACCTTAGATGAGGCAATGTCAGAACCGGTAACGGTATAGCCTTCATTGCGCAGGACCTCGGCAATACCACACATACCGGCACCGCCAATACCCACAAAATGAATGCACTTGACCTTATGCATCAATGGCACTTGCAAATTCTGCTTCATCATATTGTCAGTCATAAGTCCTCTATCTATTTGCAAACGTTAATAAGAATGTCTTGCGCTACTTCAGCAGCATTTAAAACCGCATGGGCATAGGCATTTTGAGACATGGAGGCAAGCTTTTGACGATCATAATTGAGATTATCAATAATATTAGCTAAAGACTCAGCGCTCAGATCCTTTTGCGGGCATACCATGCAGGCCTGACACTTTTCCATAAAGCGTGCATTCTTAGTCTGATGATCATCAACAGCTGAAGGCAAAGGCACAAAGATTGCCGGAATACCGGCTGCGGCAGTCTCAGCTACCGTTAAAGCACCGGCTCTACATACTATGAGATCGTGCGTGGCATAGAGAGCTTGCATATCGGTGACAAATTCGCTGACAGCATAGCTAAAAGTAGCCTCAGCATAGGCCTGCTGTACGCGCTCTAAATGGCCCTTACCGCATTGATGGCAAACCTCTAAATTTTGATTTTTACACAGCTTTAAAGCCTGAGGTACGAGCTCATTGAGAGCCTGTGCACCCAAAGAGCCACCGACAATGGCAATTTTAAGCTTGTCATGATTAAAATCACGCGGGGCATTATGTAAGGCCATAATATCCTCACGGATAGGATTGCCCACAACTTTGACCTTAGAGCCGACAAAAGCGCCCGGGAAACCTAACATGACGACTTTAGAGATCTTAAAGAGCAGACGATTAGTAAGACCGGCGGCGGCATTTTGCTCGTGTAAAACCACCGGAATCCCCTTTAAGAAAGCGGCCACACCACCTGGACCTGAGGCATAACCACCCATGCCTAAAGCGACATCAGGCTTAAAGCGCTTGATAATAGCTAAAGCCTCAAAAATAGCTTTAAGAACCATAAAGGGGGCTTTAAGCTTAGCTGCTAGGCCATTGCGTCTAATCCCCTTAACGTCGATAAACTCTAAAGGGAAACCATATTTAGGAACTAATTGCTCCTCCATACGCCCACGCGTGCCTAACCACAAAACCTCATGGCCATCTTTACGTAAACGCTCAGCAATAGCTAATGCCGGAAAGACATGGCCACCGGTACCGCCGGCCATGATCAAAACTCTTTTTTTATTGTCCATTTTTATCAAAACCGAATTTATGATTGCGCCATTCATAATCGATGCGCAATAAAATCGTACAGGCACAGGTACAGACAATCATCGCCGAACCACCATAACTTACCAAGGGTAAGGTCAGGCCCTTAGTCGGGAACGCCCCCGAGGCCACACCGATATTGATGATGGTTTGCAGATAAAACCACACGCCAATGCCACAAGCCACATAACCCTGAAACAGAGCGTCATGGCGCAAAATTGCAAAGCCTAATTTAAAAGCCTTAAATACAATGACGAGCTCTAATAAGAGCACAAAGCAGACGCCCACCATACCAAACTCCTCGCCTAAAATGGCGGCGATGAAGTCATTGTGAGCCTCAGGCAAATAACCTAACTTTTGAATGGAATTGCCTAATCCCTGTCCCCACAGACCACCGCGACCGAAGGCCATGAGACTTTGTGTCAGCTGATAACCTGAACCAAATTGATCGGCCCACGGATCCAAAAACGAGGTCACGCGGCGCAGACGATAAGGCTCAAAGAGCACGAAATAATAGCCGACAATGATAAGGCAGATGACCATGAGGACATATTTTAAAAGGCCCGCACCTGCAAGCCATAAGATGCCTAAGGTAATAGAGCACACCACTACGGTCGAGCCGAAGTCTGGTTGCTTCATCAATAAGCCCACGATAATGGTCATAAAACCCACAGGTTTTAAGAAGCCAAGATTAGTATTGCTGACAGCTTCAATCTTACGGCTGGTATAGCTTGAAAAGTACAAAATCCAACAGATCTTCATGACCTCAGCTGGCTGTAGATTAAAAAAGCCTAAGCTAATCCAGCGGCGGGCATCGTTAATGTCGCGACCTACGACTAGGACTAAAACAAGCAAAAGCAATGACACCAGCATGCCCCAGACTGAGAGCTTTTTTAAAGTCTCAGTTGGGATCATCACCACAATGATCGAGCAAAAAACCGCCATGACAATGGTGATGATGTGCTTTTTCATCTGATAGAGCTCATCACCATAACGTACTAGCGACTCCATCACTGAGGCGGAGCTGATAATCACCACCCCAATGCATAAAAGCAGGATTACGACAAATAATAACCAGCGGTCAAAGCCTGCAGATTTTGAAGCGGCCATGCTTTTTTTAAGCTTCCTCGTCATCTAGAAGACGGGTTACCATATTGACGAAAATATGGCCACGGTCTTCAAAGCCTTTGAACTGATCAAAGGAGGCACAAGCTGGAGATAATAAAACAGCTTGACCGGCTTTGGCGATAGCATGAGCATCGCGTAAAGCCTGACGCATATTGACCACACTGTGGCAATGCTCTGGGCTTAAATCTAAAATCTTCTTTGCATCTCGACCAAAGCAGAAGACATCGCAGACTTCCTTACCGATATAGCGCTTAAGCGGGGTAAAATCCTGCCCCTTACCTAAACCACCGGCTAAGAGAATAATGCCGTCTTTATGCAATTCGCATAAACCCATGATAGCAGCTTCAGTAGAGGCGACATTAGTGGCCTTAGAGTCATTATAATAATTGACACCATTGAGCTTGCGGACTAATTGACAGCGATGCGGCAGACCACTGAAGGTATGTAAAGCCTTAAGCTGAGCCTCACGCGGAATACCCACAGCATCAGCAAGAGCCATTGCCGCTAAGGCATTGAGCTGATTGTGCACACCATAGATACGCATCTCGTCAGTTCTGATAATTCTCTCGCCATTGACAGTAAGATATGTACCATCCTCACAGACCTCACGGCCATAGGAGCGATTATCAAGACCAAAGCTTATAGGACCTGCGTCCTTACCGCAGAAGGTAGCCTTATCATCACGATTGGTGATAATGACATCGCAGTGATGATAGATCTCATGCTTAGCTTGTGAATACTCTTCAATCGAGCCATGGTAACGATCTAAATGATCCTCAGAAACATTTAAAATCACACCGGCTTTGAGATGTAAATTGCGGGTGGTCTCTAATTCAAAGCTTGAAAGCTCTAAAACATAGAGCTCGACTTCGTCAGATAAAATTGAAAATACCGGAGTACCGATATTAGCGCCGATGGCTACCTGTAAGCCCGCCTTATCGGCCATATAACCTACTAAAGTGGTAACCGTGGATTTACCATTAGAACCGGTAATACCGATGACCGGTGCTTTAGCCTCAAAAGCAAAGAGCTCGATATCACCTACAACCTTAGCGCCATTCTTTTGAGCTTCGACAATCTCAGGCATATTGATACTAAGGCCCGGACTTAAAACTAAAAGATCATAGTTTTGCAGTTCCTGAGTATTGATAGGGCCTAAATGAAAATCGATGCCAACCGGAAGCTCCTCAATGTGCGGCGGGTTTTCACGGGTGTCAAAAACTGAAAGCTTTTTTAGATCATGCTTTAGAAGGTAATTGATACAGGCAATATTGGAAATACCTAATCCGATGACCGCAATTTTTTTGCCATTTAAAGCAGTATTCATAAAAATTCCTTATCTTAACGAAGCTTTAAAGTAATAAGGCCGATTAAAACTAAAACTATGGTAATAATCCAAAAACGGGCCATAACCCGAGGCTCAGGCCAACCACCCTTTTCAAAGTGATGGTGAATCGGAGCCATTCTGAAAATACGCCGCCCTCTTAATTTATAGGAACCTACTTGTAAAATCACGCTGAGGGTTTCGATCACGAAAATACCACCCATGATGAAGAGTAAGATTTCCTCACGGATTAAAATCGCAATAATGCCTAAAACTGCACCTAAAGCTAAGGAGCCGACATCACCCATAAAGACTTCAGCTGGGTAGGAGTTAAACCATAAAAAGCCTAAACCGGCACCCACAATGGCGGTACAAGCCATAGTCAATTCAGCTGCCTTAGGAATATAAGGAATATACAGATAAGAGGCAAAATTAGCATTAGAGGTAGCCCAGGCGACAATACCTAAACCTGCAGCTACAGTAATGGTAGTGATAATAGCTAAACCATCTAAACCGTCGGTAAGATTGACCGCATTTGAAGAGCCTGTCAGCACAAAATAGGCCAGAGGAATAATTAAAAAGCCAATATCCGGCATAATGCCCTTAAAGAAAGGCACCACAAAGGTGGTCTCATCGGGAGTTTGCGCGGTGCCGTAGATACAGCAGGCTAAAGATAAAGCGGCGACAGATTGCCAGAAATACTTATATTTAGCCCGCAAACCATGCGGATCGTGACGGACCACTTTAAGATAATCATCAGCAAAACCTATCGCAGCATAAGCTACAAGGGTGGCGATGGTATACCATGTATAGACATTGTCTAAACGGCACCATAAAAGCATGGTGATGACAATTGAGCCTATAATAAGGATACCACCCATAGTCGGGGTACCCTGCTTCTTTAAATGGGACTGCGGACCGTCATCGCGGACTACCTGTCCAAAATGTAAAACCTGCAGTGCTCTGATACTCAAAGGACCAAAGCATAAGGCGATGGTCAAAGCGGTAAATAAGGCCATGACGGCACGGAAGGTCAGATAGCTGAAAACGCGTAAGGCGTCGACATAATTACTCAGCCACTCTGACAGTAAAACTATCATTCTCTCTCTCCATGGATGATAAGCTCATCACTTATAGTTTGCATATGCATGGCATGTGAGCCTTTAACTAAGAAGCTACAATAAGCACTTTGCATTAAATCAAGCGCATATTTTACGAGATCTTCATGGCAATTAAAATGTTTTGCTTTAGCACCACAGGCCTTGACGCTAAGCTTACTTAATTCACCCACACATAAAAGCTCATCGACATAATCTTTAGCAAACGCGCCTACCTTATAATGCAAGTCCTCAGCCTGTGCACCTAATTCGCCCATATCGCCAAAGATCAAAACGCGATGGCCTTTACATAAGGATAAAGTCTTAGCTGCGGCAATCACCGCATTGAAGCTTGCATTATAGGCATCATCGATAAGAGTAAAATTACCATAATCTTTCACGCACAGACGGCCACCTAAGCTCTTAACTTGATTGAGACCTTGCTGTATCTGCTCTAAAGAAGCACCCGCACAAAGAGCTAACAGCGCCGCAGCTGCGGCATTGAGAGCATTGTGCTCACCTATGACAGGTAAGGAGATAGCCAGACTCTGACCTTTGATGATGAGATCAAAAGTTAAACCCTCAAGGCTTACCTTTAAATTCGCAAGGCGTACAGTGGCTTTAGCGGATACACCAAAAGATAAAAGCTTACCTTGTGCTAATTTATCGGCATAATCCTGACACCAGCGCTCATACCACGGACTATCAGCACAGACAATACCGATACCATCACGGGCATAGACATCATCTAAAATTTCGCTCTTACCCTTATAGATACCTTCATAAGAGCCAAAGCCTTCTAAATGTGCTCCACCGACATTATTGATAAGTGCTACCTGCGCTTGGACAAATTCACAGGTGCGCTTGATATCTAAAGGATGACTTGCGCCCTGCTCAATAACAGCATATTCAGTATTGAGATCTAAGCGCAATAAAGTCAAAGGCACGCCGACATCATTATTAAAATTGCCGGCAGTAGCAATGGTATTACCGCATAAAGACAAGATACTAGCGGTATATTCCTTAACCGTAGTTTTACCGCAAGAGCCAGTCAAGGAGACTACCTTAGCTTGACATTTGCGTCTCACCACCAAAGCACACAGACCTAAAAAACGCAAAGTATCGGCACATTTGACGCAAGGCACTGATACTTTAATCTCACGGCTCACAGCTACAGCCACGGCACCATTTTCAATGGCTTTAGCGACAAAATCATGACCGTCAAATTTCTCACCGACAAGAGCGATAAATAAAGCTCCCTGACAATTGCGGGAGTCGGTGGATACGGCCTTAATATTCAGATCCTCACCCTCTAAAGTAGCGCTATCTAAAGACAGCACTTCGCTTAGTTTAAAATCAATCACAGCTAACTCCTACAAGTGAGGCGGCCAATTTTCTATCAGAATAATCGATGGTTTTATCCTTGAAGATCTGATAATCCTCATGGCCCTTACCGGCAATGACAATACAATCATTAGCACTAGCATGCTCAAAGGCAAATTTAATCGCGGCTGTTCTATCGGCAATACGCTTGTAATTATGTGCACTCTGTACGCCTGCGACCATATCATCGATAATGCGCTCAGGATCTTCTGTACGCGGATTATCGGAGGTAAAGACTACCTTATCGGCATGCACACAGGCCTTAATGGCCATGATGGCACGCTTACCCTTATCGCGATCTCCACCACAACCTAAGACACACCAGATCTCACCTTCAGGGTGATGGGCGCGCACGGCCTTCAATACCTGTTCAACACCATCGGGCGTATGGGCATAATCGACGACTAAATGCGGCTTACCTTCAGCATTAAAACATTCCACCCGGCCTTTAACTGGCACTAATTGTGAAGCTTTAGCTAAAAGACTCTCTAAAGGAGCATTGAAGGATAAAAGTACACCTAAGGCGACTAAAATATTTTCAATATTAAAGGTACCCATGAGCTTAAAGTCAGCCTCGCCCTTGCCCATAAAGGTATCGAACTTAATATGTAAGCCATCTTGTTTATAGACGACATCGGTGGCGATGACATAACGCTTAAAGCGGGAAAACTTAGGATCATCAGCTTTAAGCTTACGGCTGACAACAATGCAATTGTCATAATCGGAGGCAAATTTAGCCCCTGTCTCATCATCGATATTGATAACTAAACGCTCAGGCGGTACCAAGTCCAAAAAGGCCTTTTTGGCTTTGGCATAATTTTCCATAGTCTTGTGATAATCGAGATGATCACGGGTGAGATTAGTAAAACCACCGGCTGCAAATTCACAACCGCTAATGCGCCCCTCACAGACACCGATAGAAGAAACCTCCATTGCCGCATAAGTGGCGCCTTCTTTGACCATATCGCCTAAAACCTGCTGCAGGCTGATTGCATCTAAAGTAGTATTGGCACTTTTATGTAAATGCGGTAAAAAACCATAGCCTAAGGTACCTAAGAGACCGGCTTTAGCGCCGGTAATCAGGCTTAACCACTGACTTATAAGTGAGGTAATGGTGCTCTTACCATTAGTTCCGGTAATACCAATAAGGCGTAATTTATGTGACGGTTCTTCACAAAGCCAAGTGGCAACTTTGGCATAAAAAGACGCATGATGCGGCATATAGATAATCGGCATGCTCACACCTGCAAGTTGCTCTGCAGTGGGCTGATTGTCTTTGCTGACTAAAGCGGCTAAAGCTCCCTGTTCCTGAGCATTTTTTAAATAATCTAAGCCATTTACATGTACGCCCTTGATCGGCACAAAGACACTATGCGCATCGCAAAGACGGGAATTAGTCTGTAAGCTTTTAACCTCAGCCTCAACTAAGAGCATATCTTTACAGCCGACAAATTTACATAAATCCTTTAAAGTAAACATAAAAAGCCTGTGTTAATTCTTCTCGTTAATCTCTCTATCAGGAGGCACATTATACAGCTGTAAAGCCTGAGCCATTACCTCCTGAAATACCGGTCCTGAAACCACACCACCATAGAACTTACCGGCACGCGGGGCGGTAATTACTACTACCATCGCAAAGCGCGGTGAGGAAATCGGCGCATAACCGGCGAAGGTAGCCATATAATCGCGGCCATAACCACCAGCGGTGGCAATACGGGCAGTACCAGTCTTACCAGCAACGCGATAACGCTCAATGGCAGCCTTACTACCAGTACCAGCGGCAACTACAGTCTCTAGTGCCTGTTGCATGCGGCGCACCTCAGTGGCATTAGCTATCTGTGTTGCCGCCTGCGGTTTTAATAAACGCAAAATTGATACCGGGTGATAAGCTCCACCTGAGGCAATAGTGGCATAAGCTGAGGTCAATTGCAGACTGGTAACGGCTACACCATAACCAAAGCCTAAGGTCGCTTTATCGATCTCAGACCAAAATGGACGATTAGCATTGAGTCGGCCGGGACTTTCACCAATAAGACCTGATTGCGAGCGCTGTCCAAAGCCAAAGCGCTTGAGCATATCCATGATCTTATAAGGACCTAGACGCTGTGAAATATGGGCCATACCGGTATTAGAGGAATACTTGATAATATCAAGCAAGGTTCCGCTATTCATAGCATGGGAATCGCGCACCGTCTTACCATCGACCACAAAGGGACGGGTATCAAAAACCTCACGCCAATTGACTGAGCCATTCTCTAAGGCCGCAAGGGCGACGATTGGCTTTAACGTAGAACCGGGCTCAAAGATATCGGTAATAGTACGGTTTTTAGCATTTTTAATGTCAAAATGACGGCGATCATTAGGATCAAAGGAAGGGCTATTGGCCATCGCTAAGATTTCACCCGTACGCACATCGATAAGCACTGCACAGCCACTGTCAGCCTGATTTTCTTTAACCGCATTATCTAAAGCTTTATAGGCAATAGTCTGCAGGCGATTGTCGATACTTAAAACTAAATTGCCACCGGCAGCACCGGCCTTAACAATGCTCAGATTCTCAACAATATGGTTATAGCGATCTTTATGGGCTCTACGGGTAGTGGCTGTAGCGGTAAGATAACTATTAAAACTCTGCTCAACCCCATAGACACCGACACCATCACCATTGAGAATACCTACAAGATTTGAATTAACCTCACCTGTAGGATAGAAACGACGATAGCTATCATTGAGAATAATGCCGTCTTTACCGATGCTCTTGACGATCTCAGCTTTATCTACATCTAAATAATGCTTAAGGGATACAAAGCGGCGGGTAGGATCCTTGATTTTCTCCGCAAGTTCCGCAGGATCGATCTCTAAAACCTCACCTAATTTAGCTAAGGCTTTTTTATCGCTTGCTACCCCATTTTCATGCAGAATTTTAGGATCGGCATCGACAGTTTTGACGGGAATGGAAATGGCGAGAATGCGACCGTGGCGATCGGTAATTTTTCCGCGAGCTGGCTCAAAGTGATAATTACGCAAAACACGGGCATTACCCTCAGCGATGAGACGCTCAGGATGCAATACCTGTATCCACAATAAACGACCGACAACAAATACAACAGGAAAAATTAAGCATAGGCAAACCATGCCTATACGGAAGCGGGAAATCTTTAAATTTCCGCCTCCTTCTTTGTCTTTAAATAGTGCCATCTAATTATCCAGACGTATGACAATTTCCGCCTCGGTTTTTGGATTCACCATTCCTAATTTTGTAATTGCCTGCTCACGAATAAATGAGTGTGCCGATAAGGACTGTCGTTGCGCTTGCAATAACAGACTCTCACGGCTTTGATTCTCAATATTAAGATTAACCTCATTTAGAGTTGCAGTAAGCTGACGGGTATTTTGTACCTGAATAATCTTATAAATACTTAATACGGTAACGGCAAAGGCTAAGAGATAAACCACGCAATTACGCATTAGGTCAGCTATAATCGTCGGCAACAAGGCGCGAGTCTTGCTTTTACCCAAATACTCGTAGCGACGATTGAAGGAATTATATGTATCCTCACCAATATCTCCTAAATCAACATTGATGATCTCAGGTTCCTTTGATTGCGGTTCCTGCTTTTCTTCATCTTCAGTGTCTTTAGAAGCTGCGGTGTTTTCTTCGATTTCTTCTGAGGTCTCTGCCTCTAAAGCCAGATCCTCATCTTCTAATTTCCTAGCAGCAGCACTTTGCATTTATTTATTTTGCCTCTCCATTCGCGAGCTGACTCTTAAAGTAGCGCTACGCGAACGTACATTTTGTTGTAATTCAGCGTCGCTAGCTTTAATAGCTCCGCCGACAGGCTCCATTGTTGCTGTAGAGAGGCGCAATTGTTCTATTTGCTCGAAGGTCAGTGGAATGGACGGAGGTACCTCCTGTCCACGCGCCTTATCCTTAATGAAATTTTTTACTATACGATCTTCAAGCGAGTGGAAGCTTATCACGCACAAACGACCATGATCGTTTAATACGTCCACACATTGATCTAAAGCGGCACGCAATTCGTCTAATTCAGCATTGACAGCAATGCGTAAAGCCTGAAAACAACGGGTGGCCTTATGCTTGTTCTCATTCCAGCCAGGAATGGTTCTTTTGATAAGCTCAGATAATTGTAAGGTCCTATCAAAGGGCTGTTTTTCGCGCTCTCTGACAATAGCCGCAGCTACCTTAGAGGCAAAACGCTCTTCACCGTAAACCTTAAAAATATAGGCAAGCTCTTTTTGAGAATAGGTATTCACAATGGTGGCTGCATCAAGCTTAGCACTTTGATCCATACGCATGTCTAAAGGACCATCGCGATCAAAGGAAAAGCCACGGGAGGCATCATCTAATTGCGGTGAGGACACCCCGATATCCATTAAGATGCCATCGACTTTGCCACAGATACCAAAGTCTTCACAGACTGACTTAATTTTAGAAAAAGGACTATGGGCAATGTGAAAACGCGGATCTGCTATAGCTTTAGAAGCCTCAATAGCCTCTAAATCGCGATCTAAGGCATAAAGACGCCCCTGAGGTCCTAAACGCTCTAAGATAGCCCGCGAATGACCACCACGACCGAAGGTAGCATCGACATAAATACCATCAGCCTTGATAGCAAGGCCTTCTAAAACTTCATTTAATAAAACAGGTATATGAGCAAAGGGCATGATGAGCAAGAAATCCTTAAACTGACAACCCTCTCAAAGAAGAGTCAATGAATTCCTCTTGCTGACCACTTATGGAGGTTCACTTGGGAGGTGATCTCAGCATTATCTATTGTAATGCCTATAAAATAATCAGTGAGCCGGCCTGTAAGCCGAGTTCTGTGCTGCGTTATATTGCAGTGGCAACCATTCCTCTAGACCGGCAATCGCTCACCGGTTCCAGCAATCAACCCGTCTCCGGTGCGGACCACACCATATGGAAACCTATTCGATCTTGCTCCGGGTGGAGTTTACCGTGCCCTTCTTATTACTAAGAAGGCGGTGCGCTCTTACCGCACCCTTTCACCCTTGCCGGTGTTTTCACACTTAGGCGGTCTACTCTCTGTTGCACTAGTCATGAGCTTGCGCTCTCCAGGCGTTACCTGGCACCCCGTCCTATGGAGCTCGGACTTTCCTCCCCCAGTGACCGTATGTCTAAGACACGCGTACACGGCAGCGGTTGCCCGGCCGACTCATAAAACTATTATATCAGATTGTTATAAAAGATCGTGATCTTCTTTTAATTTCAAAGCTAATGTATAGAGATCATTGCGCTTAATTCCGGTCACATTAGCTAAAACATTAGCGGCAAGCTTAACTGGGGTAGTTTTAATTAACTCTTTAAGAGCCTCTACGACTTTAGGATCGATAACATTATCGCTATTTGCCACACTGCCGATGGCGACTACAAACTCACCACGAGTTCGGCACGGATCGGCCTTTAAAAACTCCGGAATATCCTTAGCCTGCAGGCGATAGAAGGATTCATAGGTCTTAGTCAACTCTCGGCACAGAGCAATGGGATGCTCAGGTAAGATCTTAGCGGCCATCTCCATGGTAGCTAAAATGCGCTTAGGAGTCTCATAGAAAACCGCGGTATAGTCGACATTGATAAGGCTTTCTAATGTAGCTTGTAATTCCTTTTCCTTAACCGGAAAAAAACCTTGAAACATGAATTTATCGGTAGGTAAAGCTGCGCCCTCTAAAGCGGTGATGAGAGCACAGGGGCCTGGAAGAGGTACTACATCTACGCCCTCTTTTGCACATAAACTGACAACGCGATAACCAGGATCATTGATAAGAGGCGAGCCGGCATCGGAAATTAAAGCCACAATACCGCCATTTTTTACCTCCGCAGCGATGAGCTTAGCGCGTTCCTCCTCATTGTGATCGTGACAGCTAATAAGTTTGATGCCCCCAATACCTAAATGGTCGAGCAAAATCTTAGAGTGTCGCGTATCCTCAGCGGCGATGAGCGTAGCTGACTTTAAAACCTCAATGGCTCTTAGGGTGATATCTTCAAGATTACCAATCGGGGTCGGCACAATATAGAGCGCACTTTTAAGCATAAAATCCTCGGCATTAAAAATTAAATATGTTCTATTATACGACCTTAGAAACTAAGTTAAAAAACTCCTCTAACTTAGGACTAGATTTAACTATCTGCATATTTTTGTGATTTTAGAGAACGATTTAACTATAATCTACCTAAGTATGTCCCGAGGCAGGACCTTTGACCTGCTGTATTGACTGATTCAAGGAAAAATACTGTGAAAGCTAAACAATCTAAACTTAACTATGCACTGTGCGCTGTAATGGCCGCTGCAGCTTTAACTCTGAGCGCTTGTAGCACTACAGGCAGTTCAGGCATCAACAGCTCACAGGCTTTTGGCAATCTCAATCTAAGCCAAGCGGAATATATCGATTTAGTCGATAATGCAAGTGATAATGAGCGCTTTGATGCCCTCATTTTACTCTTACGTAGTAGCGTCAATTCTGGCAATGCCTCCCTTGCTAAAAATACTTTAAATGAGCTCTATCAAAGCGCCCAAAGCCCTCTGCAACAGACCCAAGCTCAGATCATGGAAGCTTTGCTTGACTCCCGTACCGGTCAGCTTGAAAAGTCCTTCCAGAACCTAAAGAATATCAACTCTCAGGAACTGCCTTTAAGCACTGCTCTTTACTATTATCAATTAAAGACCGGTGTCGCTTCTAAACTCTTTAATCAGACTAAAGACGAGCAATATCAATTTGAGGCCTTTAACGCCGAAAAAAATCTCTTAGATTATGTCAACGGTCAGGATAAAGTCACCGTTATCAATCGTTGCAATCAGATTTTACAAAGCCTGCCTGAGGCTTCTTTAGCTTCTGCCCTTAAGAATTCACAAGATTATAACGATCGTGGCTTTATCGAGTATGCGCTTATCAATAGATCGCAAAGCCAATCTTTAAAAGAGGCTACCTTAAAGCAATATCGCGAAAAATACGCCGAGCATCCGATCTGCACCTATATTCTCCCGCCTTTAAGCCCTAATACTAATCCTGTCTTAGAGGGAGAGAGTGTCGCTAAAAAAGCTGATGCTGTTCCGACTAACGTCAATCCGCAGAGTATCTTCACCCTTAAAGATGATGCTAAGATTGCCGTACTCTTACCGATTTCCGGTCGTTTTGCCAACAATGTCGGCAATCCTGCTAAACTCGGTATCCTCACCGCTCTTCACGATAGAGCCTCACAGGCCCGCGTGGTCTTCTATGATACTAATAAGATGAATATGTCCGAGATTGTCGCTACCATCAATAAAAATGGTACCGAACTTATTATCGGCCCTATTCTTAAACCTGAGGTCAATGCCCTCAATAACGCCGGCATTAAGATCCCGTCAATTGTGCTCAATAATCCTGAAGGCAATCGTCCGGTCAATCAGTGGTACTTTAATTTAGGCCCTGATTATGAAGGCGCCCTCGCCGCCTCTAAGATCTATGCTGACGGTTATCGTGCCCCAGCTGTCATCAGCAATAGTAACGATAAAGCTGCAGTCCGTGCAACTAACGCTTTTAACGCTTCTTTCTCTAAAGTAGCTCAGGTCAAGCAATGCCTCTATCAAGATCCAGCTTTATTAAAGAGCTTAGCTCAAAGCTGTGATCTAAATGCAGTCGACAGCGTTTATATTCCAGCTCCAGGTCTTGATGCCGTCACCATCAAAACCCAGATTAAGCGCGATCTGCCCGTTTACCTTACCGACAAGAGCTATCAGGGCTTGAATAATTCATCTCAGGAATTAGCCCTCAGCGGCGCTACCTTAGGTGATATGCCATGGCTTTTAACTGATAGTGAGCTTAAAGCCTCCTTTATGCAAAGCATGCCTAAGGCTAACTCACAGGTACAGCGTATCTTTGCCTCAGCCTATGATGCTGTCAACTTTGCCTTTGCTATCGACGAATTAGCTCAGGATAAGAATGATGTTATGCATGGCCTTTCAGGCGATCTCAGCCTGACTGATAAGGGCTTAATTGAAGCCTCTCCGATGTGGGTTAAATTAGGTCAAGTCCGCAACTAATCTTCTTAAAAATAAAATGCGCCAGCTGGCGCATTTTTTTAATCTTTGACAATCTCAAAACTTGGAGCTTCCAGCTCCTCGCTCTTAGGCTCTGTGTCTTCACTCTCGTCTTTAGCCTGCCCCTCGCTTTCAGCCTCAGATTCAACTGAGAAGAGAGGTTCCTTTACTAAAGTCTCATCGCTCTCAGACTCATCGTCTTCTTCATCAGCACAGAAGTTTTCTAAAATGGTACCGATAGGAATTCCCTGTCCTTGCTCAACGGCGATCAGAACTAACATAGCCTTAAAGGGTACAAAGATATCCTCACTGACACCACGGAACATGGCCTTAAAGGAAATACCCTGCGGCTTTAACTGATAATCACGCACTGCAGCTGGGGCGATGGACAAAACAATCTGATCGTCCTTTACATACTGAGATGGAACTACGACACCTTTGACACTAGTATCGATAGCTAAATGCGGAGTGATGCCATTATCAGTCAGCCACTCATAATAAGCTGTAAACAGATAAGGCTTAAAAGATGACATTTTGTCGGTCATAACTAACTCTCCCAAAAAATTTTTCTCATTATATAGACCGAGCAGGTGAAAAAAAACCCCCTCAGATTTTGTAGAAAAATATTCCATAAAGAAATGCAAAAAACTACAAAATCTG